>PJTT01000247.1_pt1 | contig 70477 bp, 45 predicted proteins | sample 1512261 | NCBI WGS metagenome assembly PJTT01 (sample SAMN08177685, study PRJNA422409) | Soil metagenome, whole genome shotgun sequencing project. | isolation source: Soil (2) enriched on wood chips | place: USA: Madison | collected 2015-01-15 | reverse complement strand
TACAATTTCCCATGCACAAAAAAACCAAATTGAAACCGATTTCAATTTGGTCTACTCAAACCCAATACCATAAAGCTTTACAGCCGATTTTACCAACTATTTTTTGCTATTATACCTTTTTATGCTATTTACAGTTCAGATATATCCATTCGGATACGCCAGTTTTTAGGCAAATAATTATTCATTCTTCCCGGCATCCATTTGCCCCAGCCAAGCGCTAATCCCTCGTATCGCGCTACCATCCAGCCTTTCACACCATCACGCTTTATCTCTTCTTTTTTTAAATAGTGCAAAGCCTCTTCCCTATTCATCTCAACCGATGGTGCATCGCTGCGCAAATAGACACTCAGTGCTAATTCGTGGTCGGGTATAATTTCTTTCGGCAGCATTTTACCCAAACGAGTACCACCTTTTTTGATGCGTAGAACACTGCTCAATTTTTCATATTCTTTTACGTGCCCGGGATGCACTGCGTAATATTCTTCATTGCGCTCCATCATCGCAAAGGAAGAATCCAATAAATGATGCCAACGCTCCGGCTGCACTTTAGAGGAAGCAACACGTCTCCCCTTATCCTTTCCAGGCTTGACTTCCGCATGATTGTTGGCAACCTTAAATGCTGCCAGAAAAAAGCCCTCGCCCGCTACCCGCCATGGATAAAAGCGATAGCCATAAGCCTTTGCAACATCACTTTGGGTCGCAACTATACCCCATTTATCATCAATAGCAACAGGCAGACTTTCTGCTTCAAACTCAGCACATATCCAATCTGCTATATTTTCATTTTCTTCAGGCGAATAAGAGCAGGTAGCGTACAGCAACAAGCCACCATCTTTCAATGCAGGCAAGGCATCGGCTATTATCCTGCGTTGCCTATCGCTACACAGGCGCACATGTTCCGGCGACCACTCATTAACAGCATCTTCGTCTTTACGCCAAAGCCCGGATCCGGTGCAGGGCGCATCGATTAATATGCAATCAAAATAGCCAACCAGTTTGGTAAAATCGCGTGGGTCATTATTGGTAACCCAGGTATTCATCTGTCCCCATCGTGTGAGATTTTCAGCAAGAATAGATGCACGGGGCTGGATTGTTTCATTAGCAATCAGCAAATCCTGTGGCCGCAGCAATGACGCCAGCAGCGTGCTTTTGCCGCCTGGTGCTGCGCATAAGTCCAACACCTTTATTGGCTCATCACGGTCTTGCATCAATTGCTCAAAAGCATAACCGGTGAACATGGAAGACGCTTCCTGCACATAATAGACACCTGCATGAAACTTTGGGTCTATTGTGAAAACAGGACGCTCCTGCAAGTATCTTGCTGATGAAGACCATGGCACATGCGCAGCATCTGCAAATAGCCCATCTGTAAGCTTAAAAGGATTTAGCCGTACTGAAGTAATTGCCGGTAATTGATGTGCAGTTTCAAAACCTACAACATCATCGTCTGTAAAATAAGACGTTTGAAGTACGCCGTTTTTATAGGCTATTTGTTCAAACTTACTCTTAAGTTTTGAAAGAATTTCTTCTTTAACTTGTTGCATAGATATCGCTGTAAAAATCTTTGTAATTGCGGTAGCTACTATTTTCTATTAAGGCTGCGAATCAATCGGGTAAATACTACTACCAAACCGATGAGTGGCAATGCAATCAAAAACAGTGGGCTCAGCTTCAATCGCTCGTCGAGCCAAAGCCCGCCCCACACTGCTAAACCTAATATTACCAGTAGCTCCGTACCGAATGATACATAGCGCATGACGCTGCTGCGTGTTGGTCGCTTGTTGTTATCTTCAAGTGTTGTCATAAAAAATAGCATTACAAAATTAGCTAAAAGATTTAAGGCTGATGTAATTCATAGCCCTGCCTATATTAAAACCAAAATAGCTATTTATGTTCGCTCAGCAGGTGGTAATAGCCATATATATTTACGGCTTCTTTTCTTTTATTTTCTAAAACATGTACCTTTAGCCAAATTAAAATTTATATGTCAGTTACACGACCTTTCAATCTTACTAAATGGATTGATGAGCACCGACATTTGCTGAAGCCACCTGTGGGCAATCAGCAGGTGTATAAAGAAGTACAGGATTTTATTGTAATGGTAGTGGGCGGCCCTAATAGCCGCAAAGACTTTCACTACAACGAAACCGAAGAACTTTTTTACCAGCTTGAGGGAGATGTGGTGGTGAGAATAATAGAAGATGGCAAAATAGTTCCGATAGAAATAAAACAGGGCGATATGTTCTTGCTGCCCGCCAAAGTACCACATTCCCCGCAGCGCGGTGCTGGTACCGTAGGCCTTGTAATCGAGAAAGTACGCGACGAAGACATGAAAGATTCCTTTGCCTGGTATTGCGAAAATTGCTCCAACAAACTGTATGAAGAGTTTATGCCGGTAAAAGATATTGTAAAAGAATTGCCACCCGTAATGGAAGCATTTTACAAAGATGAGGCAAAAAGAACCTGCGACAAATGTGGCACAGTAATGGAACCCCCCAAGCCTGTTGTCTAAAATTAATAAATTGTGAATGATGCCCTGCAAGTCTAAAATTTGCAGGGCATTTTCAATTAAATCTTATAACTTTCCTCAGGATTATTTGTTACAATAATCATTACAACCCGACAGAAAAAGAAGTGCTTATTCAATTAATAAAAAACAACATCACAAACCATTGACAGAAGCCATCATCAATCTTGAAACGGTTAACCCGATTGAATTTTTTGGTGTTAACAACAGCAAACTGGAAATCCTAAAAAAAAGATTTCCGCTATTAAAAATCTTATCTCGCGGCACGCAGATAAAACTTGCAGGGCAACCTGACGAAGTAGCGAATGCTCGTGAAAAAATTGACCTTATAGTACAATACCTGGAGCGCAACGGACATTTGTCTGAACAATATTTCGCACAAATAATAGGTGCTAATGAAGAAGAAGCTGAGGGCGCAGGCGAAGTAGTAAATCCGTTGGACGGCAACGATATTCTCGTATTTGGTCCAAATGGAAAAGTAGTGCGTGCTAAGACTGCCAACCAACGCAAACTTGTATCGGTGGCTGATAAAGGTGATATCATTTTCGCAATAGGACCGGCTGGTACAGGTAAAACCTACACTGCTGTAGCATTGGCGGTACGTGCTTTAAAAAACAAAGCAGTTCGTAAAATTATATTGACAAGACCAGCCGTGGAAGCCGGAGAAAGTCTGGGCTTTTTACCAGGCGATTTGAAAGAAAAAATAGACCCATATTTGAGGCCTCTTTATGATGCTTTGGATGACATGATTCCGGCTGATAAATTGAGCTATTATATGGCGAACCGCATTATAGAAATAGCACCATTGGCCTATATGCGTGGTCGTACGCTGGACAATTCTTACATCATTCTCGATGAAGCGCAGAACGCTACCGACCTGCAATTGAAAATGTTTTTAACGCGTATTGGCGCCAGTGCCAAAGCCATTATCACGGGCGATATCACGCAAATTGATTTGCCTAAAAATCAAAAATCGGGATTGGGCAAAGCCGCGCGGATATTGAAAAATATACCGGGCATTGAGCATATAGAACTCAATGAGAATGACGTAGTACGCCACCGATTGGTTAAACAAATTATTCGTGCTTATGATAAAGAACATGAGCGTGAAGAAGCCTACGAACAAAAGCAAGAAGAAGAACGCAGACAGCGTCGTGCGGAACGAATAGAAGCACTGAAGCAATCGGAATAAAATTTTGAAATAAGCAATAAGAGAGCCCGGAAAAAATTTCCGGGCTTTCTTATTTACATTTATTTGCTTTCCTCTACCAAACTTTAGCACGCAAGCTATCGGGACGGTACATGGCATCACCCTCTTTGATATTGAACGCTTTGTAGAAAGGTTCAAAATTGCTCAAAGGACCATTACCACGCCATTCGCCAGGAGAGTGTGGATCTATTTTAATCAATTGACGGGTAGTTTCGTCCGTTGCTTTACCACGCCAAACCTGCGCCCAGCTTAGGAAGAAGCGTTGATCAGGTGTAAAGCCATCGATTAAATCGTTGCTTTGTCCTTGTTTGGTTTTCTTAAATGCATCATACGCAATCGCAATACCACCAAGGTCTGCAAGGTTTTCGCCCAATGTAAGTGAACCATCTACATGCACATCACCCAATACAGTGTAAGCATCAAATTGCTTGCGCACTACATCTGTTTTTGCATTGAATTTTTTAGAATCTTCTTCTGTCCACCAGTTTTTCAGGTTACCATCTGCATCGTATTGTGCACCTTGGTCGTCAAAACCGTGTGTCATTTCGTGACCTATTACCGCACCGATACCACCATAGTTGATCGCATCATCGGCTTCAAAATCGAAGAAAGGAAACTGAAGAATAGCAGCAGGGAAAGCTATTTCGTTGAAAGACGGATTATAGTAAGCATTGACAGTATTTGGTGTCATGAACCACTCTGTTTTATCTACCGGCTTGCCTAATTTACTTAGATTATAGTTGTATTCAAATTCAGATGCTTTCATTACGTTCTGTACATAATTGTCCGGAACGATTTTCAAGTCGCTGTAATTTTTCCATTTGTCAGGATAGCCTATTTTCTTTACAAACGTGTTCAGTTTATTAGTCGCTTTTGCTTTTGTAGCATCGCTCATCCAGTCCAGCTTAGCTATTCTATCGCGAAAAGCAGCTTGCAAATTGTTTACCAATTCCAACATGCGCTCTTTTGCTTCCGGCTTAAAATGTTTATCAACATACAGTTGACCCAATTGGTCGCCTACAGAACCGTTGATAACATCCATAACCCTTTCCCAGCGCGGCGCTTGCTCTTTTTGGCCACGCAAAGTTTTGTTGTAAAAATCGAAACGTGCATTGGCAAAATTGCTGCTCAGGAATGGAGCCATATCGCTTATGCTATGGAAAGTAAGGTATTGTTTCCATACGTCGATTGGCGTAGCATTCAATTGAATAGCCACTTCTTTATAATAAGTAGGCACTGATACCAGCATACTATCCTGACCTTTGATTCTTACTTTATCAAAGAAAGCAACCCAGTCAATTCCCGGCGTTTGTGCAGAGAAAGATTTAAGGCTGAATTTGTTGTACAAACGTTGTGGGTCGCGCATCTCAACCGGACGCAGCGAAGACATAGCCAGCTTGGTTTCCAAAGCAAAAATAGCGGCTGCGTTTTTAGTTGCAGTTGCTTCATCCTGACCATACAATTTCAGGATATCAGCGATGTATTTTTTGTATGCTTCACGATTTTTTACACCGTTTGCATCTTTGTCGGTATAATAATCTTTAGAAGGCAGACCTAAACCAGCCTGACCAAATTGCGGAATTAATTTAGTAACGTCCTTATCATCAGGAGCAATATAGCCTGCGATGATGGTAGAAATACCTTGTGTGTATTCCAATGCAACTTCATCGAGCAATTGCTGCGCATTGGTAATCGCATTGATACGATCCAGCACAGGTTTCATTGGCGTGATACCTGCTTTTTCTATAGCAGCGGTATCCATACCACTTTTATAAAAATCAGCAATATTGCGTTCGATAGAACCAGCTTTTGCATTTGAGTTTTTAGAAACCTCTTCCAGTAAAGCTTTCACGTCGTTGTTAGTGCGGTCGCGCAACTCGTCGAAGCTACCCCAACGCGTTTTATCGCCTGGTATTTCTGTTTTCTTCAACCATGCACCATTTGCATACAAGAAGAAATTGTCTCCCGGGCGAACGGTTGTATCCATATTCGCACGGTCAATAAATTTAAAATCAGACTTTGCCTTTGCACCATTACCAGCCTCGCCACAAGACGAAAGTCCGGCTGCGGTAAGTACTGTCCCCGCAAGCATAATGTTAATAAATTTCATTATATCTATTTTAATTGAATCGCAAATTTACATTTTCTGCTTGCCAAACCATAATTTTTGATGGGTGGTTTTTCGGGGGAAAAATTGTTTTACACCCGCTTACCTTTCCATCTACCCGACAACAAATAGCCACCGGCAGAGAGTAATAATAGCGTCCAGTATACAAATTCGGAAGCCCAGGCGTAAGGTAGCGGAGCACGCATCTGCTCTACAACAACAGTAATATACACCACATACAAAACGATACAAAACACTTCAATGCCAAGGTTTACATAAGTATTGCCGGTACCAACAACTGCGTTAAAACAAACAGTAGCCAGCGACATGATGAGCGAACTTACCGCCACTACATACAAGCTACTGATGCCCATCTCTACCACCGCCATATCGTGCGTGTAAGCACTAAAAAATGTACGCGGAAACAAGAACATCAGCGTAGCAATCAACGATGCATACAGCAAACTAATGGTAAGTACCTTTTTAACCAGGGGCAACACTTCGCGTCTTCTACCCTGACCTATAATATTGCCCACTATGGTATTGCAGGTAGATGCAAGCGCCCAGGTACCAATACTCATAATACCCAATACGCTGCGCAAAATATGTGAAGCAGCCATTTCTGTTTTACCCAAATGTTCGATATAGATATAAAATATTTGCCAGCCGCCAATACTGAACACATACTGAAGTATGAGTGGTGCAGCGACTTTGAGCGTGCTGCGGGTAATATTTTTATCAAAAGAAATTGATTGAAATACGGGATAAGTTTTATGCAAATTCTTAAATACAAATAGCCCTGCCATTAACAAAAAACAGGCTATTTCTCCTGCGATAGAGCCTATAGCAGCACCTTTCAGGCCCATGGGCGCAAAGCCGCCCTTCCCGAATATCAAAAAATAATCGAGTGTTATGTTTACAACATTTGCTGCGAGCGCTCCAAATATCAACCACTTGGAACGGCTGGTAGCAATGTAAAACACATTGAGCAGTTGCGTGAGCATTAAAAATGGCAAACCCCAAATGCGGAGGTAAATAAAATCCACCGTTTTGATAAATACATCTTCGTGCGAAAGACTCAGCCCAAAAAGAACCGGCGCCAACCAGAATGACAACAGCATCAATATAGCGGCACCAAATAGACAAAGCAGAATACCATTTGCAAAAGTGCGCGTAAGGCCAGGCACATCGCCCTCTCCCGCCCTGCGACTCAGCAACACCATGATGCCATTGCTAAGCCCGAAACCAACCCAGGTAAGCAACAGATAAAAAATACTGGCCAGTCCGTTGACGACTAATTCCGTTTGCCCCAACCGACCTACAAAGGCGGCATTGGCCATAAAACTTATTTGTGGAATCAATAACGAAAACGAAATAGGTGCTGCCAGTTTCAATATCTGGCGGTAAGACACTGCAAGTTGCATAACAGGATTCGCATACTCAGATTTTATATGCGCGCACAAAATTATTCTATTAATTTTGCGCTTCATCGTTTTGCAGGGCAATATTTTTAGCCTTATTTGCAAAATACAATTTGAAACAACGCATGAAGCTGGATAATGTGAGCCCGCAATGGGTATATAATACTGATGGCGAAGCGCTCAGCGAGATGACTAATGTGCAATTGCTACTGTGGTCGCGTGGGCTGTGTATTTCGGGTCATGATAACGATGGCAATACCATGATTGCAAAGGCTTACGCATTTGAAAAGCGTATGGCGGAAGAAGTATTAAACGCCGTATTCATGAATGAGCCATTACTTGCAGGTCCGCAGCCAATCAACAAAATATGGATTGCAGCACAACGCAGCATGATGGTACCCTCCGCGCTTTACCAGCAGGAGCTTGCAGACAATTGGCTGAAACAGGTCTATTTTATAGAGCAGGATGAAGACATCATCCATCATAACATCTCAAGCCCGGAGGCGATAGCGCTATTTCCGCTGAAGCAAAACCTGAGCACGGCATTAGCTCAGTTCTTTCCCGAAGGAAAAATAAAAATGTTTCTCAACAAGAATATAGACTGTGGTACCAAGGAGCATGCCTTCAATGCACACATTGTATTGCTGGGTAATACAGCTATGCTCACGCTGGAGGAGAAAGGCAAATTATTATCGCAGCACTTATTCGAATACGAAACGATTGACAACATCACATATAAAATAGCCCTTGCAGCAAAAGAGCGTGGTTATAGCCAAAAAGAAACAGCGGTGTTTATCTCTGGTGTTCTGGCAGATTTGGTTGCTATAAGCAACGAAATGAAAACCAGCTATGAGCATACCGAATTGTGTGAAGAAACCGAATCACTTACCTTTTTAACCCGACTATCAAAATGCGAATAATAGGTGGCATACACGGCGGACGCAAATTTCATCCGCCTGCTAAAATACCGGCGCGTCCTACGACGGATATTGCCAAAGAAGGCTTGTTCAACACGCTTCAAAATATGATTGATTTTGAAGAGTTGAAAGTGCTGGATATATTTGGCGGCACGGGCAGCATTAGCTACGAGCTGGCATCGCGTGGCGCTACAGATATCACGCTGATAGAGCGCGATAAACTTACTGTTCAATTCATCAAAAAAACAACGGCTGAACTGGGCTTCGATAATTTTAAAATTATACAGGGCGATGTGTTTAAATTTCTGAATAGCTGCAATGATGATTACGATTTCATCTTCGCAGGCCCGCCGTATGCGCTGCAAGAAATAGACGAGTTACCCGTAATTGTTTTTGAAAGAAATTTATTGAGGAAAGATGGGGTATTTGTATTGGAACATACACCCCGCAATAACTATGAAAACCATCCGAACTTTGTGAAAGTAAAAAACTACGGCACCACCCTATTTTCTTATTTCAGTATTTGATTTTATCTTACCAATTCTGGTTAAAATATTAGTGGTAAATTTGAAAAGCAATTGTTGATAGCAATTGCTTTTTGCCTTCACACAAAGAACTTCTTTTATGTACACATACCTTGCACTCGGCGACTCTTACACCATTGGCGAACAGGTTGAAGGAGACCAAAATTTCCCTGCACAAACTGTAGCTAAACTCAGAAGGCAATTTGCCCTTGCCGTAGAGCAACCACAAATAATAGCGACAACCGGCTGGACTACTGATGAGCTGTCTGCCGCTATTAAAGAGCAGCAATTAAAAGGTACATTCGATTTTGTAACATTACTCATTGGCGTCAATAATCAATACCGTGGCCGCGATACCGACAATTATAGCAAAGAATTTGCACAGCTATTGAGCAAGGCTATATTATTTGCCGGTGGCAAAACCAGTCGTGTATTTGTACTTTCCATTCCCGACTGGGGCGTTACACCATTTGCCGAAGGCAAAGACAGAAAAGAAATAGCGGATGCAATCGATAGTTACAATAAACTAAACCGCTCAATCACGCTTGCATATCGCTGCCATTACCTCGATATAACCAATAGTACCCGCGAGCATGGCACTGATGAAAGCTACCTCACACCTGATAAACTACACTATTCCGAAAAGGAGTATGCACAGTGGGCTACCTTGCTCGCGCCCGAAATAGTAAAACAAATAAAACCTGAAGCACTAAAAGCAGACTAAACCAACTGAGTCTTCTTATACAAGATTTGCTCTAACGCTTCTATCTTTTTCAAAGATGGCCTTGCTGTAAAAATACCATAGTCACTACCCTGTCGCAAGCCGCGCATAAATAGGTATACAACGCCACCAAACTGCTTTTCGTAGTCGAAAGCGAGCAGGCGGCTTTCCAGATATTTCTTAACCGCCACGGTGTAAATAAGGTATTGCAAGTGGTAGTTATTTTCGTTCATGCCGTTTAGCAAGCCATCTTTATTGTAATCTTCAGGCTTATATCCAAGATAGTTTGATTTCCAATCCAGCACATAAAAACGGCCATTGTGTTCAAAAAACAAATCTATCTTACCATTCATAATACCCTCCAAACCTTTGCCCTCAAACGATTTTGAGAATATATCTTTACCGTCGCCACCCAAATTCGATAAATACTCTGCACGAAAGTTTTGCAAAGGAAAGTCAAATTCCAACTCTGAAATGCGCTTGTAAAAAGGTACATCACTCAAAGAAAAAGTATCGTAACCCAACTTGATTTCTGCGGTTACAATATGCTGCAACAACTGCCTAATTAATTGTGCATAAGCCTCAGAAGCCGCCGGCAAATAGGCTTTCACCGTCTTTAAGATGACATCATCCCACCTATCCTGCTGTGTAAAATCTATATCTTCCAGCAACTGATGCAACAGATTACCGGTAGCAGCACCGAAGCGCAATTTGCTAAAAACAAATTCGTCATAAGCATCTTCAAACGACTGTGCACGCTCTTTCGGCTGGGCTATGCCATGCGCTGAAATACCTGTGTAGCTTAGCTTACGCCAATTCTCTTCGGCTAATTTAAAGTTATGCGCCACCAATCCATCTGTCTGTACAGCTTCGCTTTCGGTGCGATAAGGCTTTACATCCAGTTGAGGAATCGATCCAAATTCAATACCGTCTCTATTTGCATTTACATCGTTGAGTGCATCGAGAAAGGCCGATAGCCCTGAATTGCGATTACCCGACCAGCTATTTTTATAAATAAAACATTTGTAAACTGCTCGTGTAACAGCTACGTAAATAAGCCGTCTATTTTCCTGCTCCAGTTGTTCCCGATTCCATTGCTGTTCCTCTGCCGACATAAGTTTGCGCTCTTTGGCAACATAATCGCCATTGGCTGGATGCCGGAAATTCATCATAGTATGTTTGCTCTCGGCATTCATATCAAGGTAAGGGGCGAACACTATATTGTACTCAAGACCTTTGCTTTTATGTATGGTTATTATCTTAACCGCCTCCTCGTCGCTCTCCATGCGGGTTTGAAACTCATCGCCCTCCGTATTCATTCCATTGACACCACGTTTGAGCCAGGATATTAATTCCTCCGGCGACAACTCGCGACGTTGCTGTGCCTGGTTGAGCAACTCAATTAACTGATATAAGTTTGCAATAATGCGCTCGCCAAATGCATGCTGCTGTTGTTGCAGCCGTTCCCGCACATTAAACTCTTTTACAAACTTCGTAAGCGCAGGATAGACGCCATCGTTTGTCCACGTTTCTTTGTATTGTTGAAATAGAGAAAGAACTGCTTCCTGATTTAAACGCAAAACCTCGTCGGTTGTAAAGCCACAAAAACTTGTGAGCAAGGCACGGTTGATAGCCGCAACGGCAGGCTCCCAAATGGCCTCGAGCAAATACAGCAATTCCAATGCCTGCGTGGTTTCAAGTATTTTTGAATCGTTGATGGTAACCGCAGGAATACCTAAGCGAGCGAGGTAATTTTTAACTCCTACCGCTTCATCATTTTTGCGTACCAATATGCCTATATCGGATGGCCTGATTGTTCGATTGCATTTATCAGACACAATTTTATATTGACCATCTGTAAGCAAGGCTTGTATCTGGCGAGCTACGCCCAGATGAATTTCCTCTTTTTTTGCAGCTTCAAAAATCGACATGGGTACAACTGCTTCGCCTCCGTACATAAGGCAGCCTTTATCATTCGCACCCGGACTTTCAACAGGCATATACTTAATGCTATCCTCATTGCCAGAAAATGCAAATGCGTCGAAATCGGGATGTGGTTGAAAGAAGCTGTTCATTGCGGTAATCACAGGCGCAGCAGAACGGTAGTTTACATTCATGCTGTAGCGGTTATCCACAGCGGCTCTTGCAGCAAAATAGGTAAAGATATCAGCCTTACGCCAGGCGTAAATACTCTGCTTTGGGTCGCCAATCAGAAACATCAAAGTAGGCGCTGGAAAAGCAGTTGCAAAAATCTGATACTGTTCTCGGTCGGTATCCTGAAATTCGTCCACAAACACTGCCGCATACTTTGCCTGCATAGCCGCCACCAGTGCGGGATTAGGCGCAGCTATCAGCGCTTTGTGCAAATTCTTAATCAGGTCATTATAGCCCAGCAAATTATTGCGCAATAAAAAATCGCGTGTAGCACCGCCTATTTGCTGTATAGCAAAATAATACAACTGCTTCTTAAAACGAAGCTGAATCAACTCCTCTGCCTGCTCGATAAACGCACGCGTATCCGTATAAACAGACATGAAACCCTGCGGCAAGGCGGCAGTAAGCACATTTGGCTTTACGGAATTAAGCAATTCAACAAAGTCCGATGCATTGCCCAGACAAGCTATAAATTCTTTTTTATTCTTTGCCCTTGATGCGTCACACACTACTTCAATCTCTTGAGCGTATTGCTCAAAAGTCTTTAGCAACAAGGCTTCCCGTTGTTTGCTTTCCGCTGCAACTTGTTGTTGCAATTTATCAAATGCTGCAACAGAAATATCATTCAGACTATAAATAGCCTCTGTATTAAAACCCTCGTATTGTTTACCGTCCAACTGTTGCTTCACTATATTACGAATCTCCTGACGCAAACCATCGTAACCCAGCAAAGACAACAGCGAAACATCCATTGTAGTGATATGGCTGCGCCAAAAGGCATTGAGCTCCTGCTCCACAATCAAATCAATATCAGTAAACATCTCTGCCCCAAATAGCTGACCTGTCTCAAATGCAAACTCAGTAAGCGTTTGCTGGCAAAAGCCATGGATAGTCATAATAGACAACTCATCCAGTAACAGCACAGCATCTTTCAAGCGCTCTTCAATCGCATCGCGGCCTTGCTTTTCACATTGTTCGTTGACTAATTGAGTAATCGTTTTATCTTCTATGTCTATCTCGCGGGCAACATCATACGCCAGCCTGATAAATTTGCGCACGCGCTCCTGAAGTTCTGCCACAGCCGCTTTGGTAAAGGTTACCATCAGTATTTTTTCGACAGGAACGTTATCTTCAATTACCAATCGCAACGCGAGCAGTGCTATGGAATAGGTCTTACCTGTACCGGCACTGGCTTCTATCAGATTGCTTCCCTGCAACGCTACTGTTGCGGCGTTAAATGGTTGGTATATGATTTCATTTTTCATGATGTAAGACTAAAATAGATAAGTAGGAAATACCTCGCTCAACGGCGCAATCACTAATGATGCAGCATCTAAAAAATCCTGTGAAATGCCGGTCTGTTCAAACAAACCTTGCTCATATTCTTTCAGCAAATAGGCATCGTCAAAAGGCACCTGATTATTAGCAACCTTTTTATCCATCATTGCACTCAAAGCTGCATCTTGCAGATTTACAAGTTGTTTCGGGTCTTTGTAAAAATGATGAGTGAATGGAATCTTTTTACTCAATCCGTATCGATAGAAATCAACAATAGCAGCAAGCCTACGGCGCGCTTCCTCAGGCTTTATGTTATAGATAGAGGCCCTGTAAATATTGCTTTCATTCTTACCGGTTATCAAAACTAAATCATGTACCGTACCAGTAGCTATACCTGCCAATGTATTCAGGTACGCCTCAATCATGTAACGCACTACATTCCCCGACCAGCAAAGCTGCACGTATTTTCCATCATAAATATTTGCAAGCTGACCGCTGACAGTAACACCATTTACATCAAGGCTAAAAGTCTTATGCTGAGCAGCTTCATTGCCGGTTTCCTTGTGGAGCAATTGCAGTACCGGCGCTATATCGTTGTATATTTTTTCGGATGCAGCCTGGCCTATATTCTTTAATGGCAAGGCTCCCTCCCGCACCAACTTGTGCCGGAGTATCGACAGGTCTTGCTCGTGTATTATAGGCAACATAGCATTTTTCAGCGACCATTCCTCCAGACTTCCTACATCAAACAGTTCAGTTTCTTCAAGCAATAATTCTTCATTGCCATAATAGATGCCTAAAGTCTTATTGTAGAAAGATTTGATGGCGTGCTTGTAAAAGCCAACGACATCGCTGAATTTTATCTCATCCAAACCTATTTCACTCACTGGTGCTTTACTACTGAAAAGCGAGGATGCAACTGATGCAGCGCTATCGGAATAGTAATACAATTTTGAATCAGGCTGATTAAAGCGATGACTAAAACTATGTAAAGGCTGATGTGTAACCAAATGCTGTATTGAATTTGAGCCATCCTTTATATTACTTTGAATATATCCTAATAACTCCTCAACCAATATTGATGGCGGCTTGGGTGTATTATCCGCGACGGAATTACCTAAGTAACTTATGTATAAATATTCCTTTGCTGAAAGAACCGTTTCTAAAAATAGATGCTTGTCATTGTCTTTTACATTACGGTCGCCAAGCTGATGCTTGCGCGTGATGAGATTGAAGTTGACTATTTTTTCCCTACGGGGAAATTTATCATGATCCATACCCAACATGGCCACCACTTTGAATGGAATACTGCGCATTGGAATCAATGAACAAAAAGTAATACCATCATTTACAAAAAGAGAACTGCGACTTTCTGACTCAAGAGCTGCTACAATATTGTGGGCAAATATTTCGTAGGCTACTTCTTCATCCATTAACTCTGCAAGCTCGTTATACCGCATCAGGCGCTCAGTAAGGCTACTAAAATCTTCATTAGGCTCATCTTCCGGCAGAAATACCAAGTCCATAACAGTTTGCTCTACATACCGCACCCAGTCTTCAATAGAGCGCGAGCGTCGCCTATTGTTAATGGAAGACATCAATACCTCTACAAAATGACAAAAGCGAATTACATCCCAGGATGCAGCACCCTCCGCCAAATCAAGCGGGTACAACTCTTCCTGTTCAAATTCGTATAGTTCGCCGCCTGACATACAAAGCCCAAGCATGATGCGCTTGATGCCATAAGACCAGCTTACCAGATAAGTCTCATCTTCCTTATTACCCTCCATGCCGAAACGGATGGTCGCGGCGCGCACTAATTTGCGCAGTTCTTCTACACGCTCTATTCTGAAACGCTTTCGTATAAAAGATGAATCCAGCAATTGCATTACCGATTCTGCTGTAAATGTATTTTCATTCAGCAAGAGTATTTGCTGTAAGGCGCTATAAATATTGTCGCCCTGCGTAATAGACACATCAGCTATTTTATATCGGAAACGGTAAGGCGCATTATCAAATACCGCTTTGATGTAAGGAGCATAAGCATCAATATCGCTTACCATTACTACCACATCCCGCGGCGAAAGTGCCGTGTGTTTTGCATCCACCAGATGCACGAGATACTGATAAAATGATTCGACCTCTCTGGCTATTGTGTAATTGCTTTGTATTGTGATGGTTTCATCCTGCAAATCAGTAGAAATAATCTTCGATGGATTATCCAGACTATTATTAAAAATATCGTTTTGAATTTTACCCAATAATGTTGTTACCTCGGGCTCTTTTGTTGCTATTGTATCATAATTATTAATCAGCTCTTCATTACGGAATAGTAAACGGAAAGTATTCTGCAATACCTTGCCCAAACTGGTAAGCAAAGGATTTCCCAGCACCTGTGTTTCTGTGTCTGCGGCGCCCCGTTTGCGCCACATGGCAACGTCTCGTTCATTTTTATCATCCTGCCAATATATCTCAGGTGCAGGATTGAGCAAATAGAAAAACACATCGGTAACCCTGGCTATTTCAGATAAAATATCCATGTGGTAACGGGTGATTATAGACAGCCCGAACAAGTAAATCTGGGGCAGTCGTTTGCGAAGTGTATCGCGTCGTGCAGGAATTTTCAACTGTTCTAAAATATAGTCGCTGATAAATGTTTTATCAGGTAAATCAAGCGACGACAATCGCCTGGCTTTAATCCACAAAAAAGCCTGCCAGTCAATGCTGGATTCCCTTTCATCGAGTCTGTTCCAATCCTTAATAATCTCCGGTCGGTATATCTGGTACTGATCAAAAAGGTCGGCTATTTTCTCCGCCAGTCCCATACGCTTCAGGTCTTTTTCGGGACCAGTAACATTGAAGTATTGTGCTTGTATGGGAAAGCGATTGATAAAATCACGTTGTCCCATCAACTGGTATAAAAACCAAACAAGACTCTCTCGTGACAGCGTTTCAACAAATACACCACCCAACAATTGATACACTTTTAATATCAGGTCATTGGGCTTTCTAAAATCAATATTAGCAACGATTCCCAACTGCCCGGCCAACTGCTGCCTGAGCCAGATGTTCATTCCATCCGTTTGCGTAACGATATAGTGCGGTGTAAAAACGTTGCCTGTATTAGCTTTCAGGCTATTACCCATATCATCGGCGAGGCTTTCAAGCACATTGGAAACTTTCAATTGAAACATAAAGTGATATTAACTGGATAGATTCAGATTTTGAAAAACAAACCCTTGTTAATTGTTTTGATTTTTGTCTGATGTATTCAAACGCGCTATAACACCGGAGCCGCGCTCGACCTGGGCTGCTGCTGTAGCCATTAAAACATCTTTAGTCGTCTGTATGATAACCTGCTTCTTCGCACGTGTTATGCCCGTGTACAGCAGTTCGCGTGTGAGCAAGCGATTCGGGCTATTGGGCAGTATTACCATGACAGATTCAAATTCAGAACCCTGACTTTTATGTATCGTCATGGCGAACACCGTTTCCATTTGTGTAATAAAACCAGGCAATACCGACTTCAACTTATGCCCATCGCTTTCGCTGCTATCAATGAACCAGGCTTTCATCACGCCGTTTTCATCAGGCCGAAGAATACCCACATCACCGTTGTATAACCCGAGTGTATAATTATTCTGTGTAACCATTATAGGCCGGTTGTTGTAAAAAATACTATCTCTTACAATATAGCCTTTCGAGGCAAGATGTAGTTCCACAGCGGCGTTTGCGCTATAAACACCTTGGTTGCCAACCTTTACAGCACACAACAAGCGCAGTTGGTTCAGTTTATGTAATGCGGTTAAAATATCAGGCTCCTGAATGTATTGCTTGTATCCATCAATGAAATTTTCAAAAATAGCGGCACTATATTCCTGATCAATTGTAACGGTGCTATCATTCGGCTGGTCGATAAATTGAGAAAGTACGACTGAATCATTATTAATGACCGCCCGACTTATTTTACCAATACCCTCATCGCCCTTAAACCTATGACTGTAGCGGAGTTCGACGATATGCTGAAACAAAGGATGATTCTGATTGTCGGTATATTCATCTCCTAATTCAGCAGCATCTTGCGCTACAAACTGATTTATGTATTGTGCTCTTTCTGAAGTGAATTTATTTAAGCTGTTTTGCGCCCGACACAAATCACCAAACAAGCTACCAGCTTCTACAGACGCAAGCTGGTCTTTATCGCCCAACAAGATGATGCGCGCGCCTTGTGCAATAGCATCCAGCAACTTGGCAAATAGCGCCACATCAATCATGGAAGCTTCATCTACTATTACTAAATCTGCTACAAGCGGGTTCGCTGCATGGTGCCTAAAATAGGGACTATCTTTTTGCCAACCCAGCAAACGATGTATGGTAGCGGGCTTCAGGTTTGCAAACTTCTGTGTTATCGAGTCGTCCACATCAAGATTGGCATTCATCAAACTTTCCGCCATTCGCGCGCCGGCCTTTCCCGTAGGTGCAGCCAATGCAACTTTTATATCTGGTTGAAGTGTAAATGACAATGCAAGTATCTTGGCAACCGTAGTGGTTTTACCTGTACCAGGACCACCTGTGATAATAGTAAAATTATGCAATACTGCTGTTATCGCCGCCGCAAGTTGCCAATCTGCTCCTTGATTGCCGGCATTAGTAAATAGCTTATCCACAAAGGGTTTGAGCGCGATTAACGCTTCGCTACGTTTGGCTATTTCAATCTTTTCCTGTTCAAAAAAATTGTAAAGTCTGTTGAGCAACATGTTCTCATACCTGAAATAGCGCTGCATATACAGCATATCGTTATGCAGAATAAAAGGATGGTTATCGTGTTGCGCATCGCCTATTATAGCTTGCTGCGCAAGCATTCGACTATCTGTTACCGATGCATACTGTTCGGGTATTTCTTCAACGTTGATGTCATCGACATTGATACAGATATGCCCCTCACTCATTCGCTTAGAGAGAAAATACAAGTAGGGTTTCAAATCAGGAACAGAAAAATACTCGGCAAATTGCTGATGAACATCGTTGATGGTACGCATGTGGTAAAGTTAGGATTACAAAGATAAAAAAAGCCTACGCCAAATAGTGGCGCAGGCTATATCACATCCGCAGTCTACATTTATCGCACACGCTTAATTTTCAACTTAACACTTCCCGAATTATCGCCATAAAAAACCATTCCATCATTGGCATGGCACATGAGATAGCCCGATAGCGGAACTTCGTAATTGCGGGAGGTGCCTATTTTAAAATGAGTGCCAGTATAGCTCAGTACATTTCCATTATCATTAAACAGCTCGCCTACCAAGGTCATAACATTATAGCCGCCTTGGCGCGGTGCGTCAAACATTCCTTTCTTATAGCCATTCGCGTTTGTTTCGCTGCCGCCATTTCTCCATCTATCGCTTGAAGCAACGGTTAGCTCATATTTGTCGCCGGCAAGCATGAGTATATTGGTAAAATTATAGGCATTGCTTGCGTAAATATTTCGCTCCACAGCCTCTCCCACAGCCAGACGACGACCCTCGAAACGGATGTTCTCGCCCTTTACCACAAGCTTAGAACCTGTACGCTTTGCAGCAGTTAACCCGGCTGCTGCCCAAATAGCATTAGAGGCCTGAAAGCTGCGACTATTGGCCTCTACAACAGAATAGCCTTTCTTCACAAAGTCTTCGAAAAAGAAATGAGTTTGCGGTTCTGGCATAAAGTTGACATCCTTACAACCAATGGAAGTTTTGGCACCTATATGCAACCATGCATCCGACATGGTATCGGCAAAGCAATTGCACATATACACCATACGCAGCTTAAAGTTAAGGCCAGGAAAATTTTGCCTGGCTTGGGTGAGCAACTGCCTAACATCTGTACTTGTCATTTCTTCGCCGCCATGCAGGTGCAATTTATTTTTACTCCCATGACCCAATATCAGCAGATCAAATACATGGTTGTTGCGCGATTCATTGACCATCTCTGTAAGTAGCCTTAGCTTGGTACAATTAGTATTGGTAAGATTAATGATACGGTCGTAATAACCGAATGCCTGCAACGTAGTTTTAATAGACTCGAAAGTTTCTGCCAGACCGTCAATCACTGTCTTTACAAGTTGGCGTACGTTGGGCTCTGGTATCGACTTTAGAAAATCTACCTGACCTGAATTTTCCTGAAGCAAAATCAATGTTTTCATAATTACATTTTTTGGTTTTGAAATGATAGTTAAATGAGTAACAAAGATGCGCAGTGCTCAAAGCGATTGCAATACCACAATGAGTGATTTTTTCTTACATGCGATTATTGATGGTCTATTTGTTCTGAAAAAGGATTAGTGAGTTTTTAAATATAGTAGTGCTTAAGACTATTCTACAAAAATTTTAGCATTATCAACAAAACCATTTAATGCCTTTGAACGTACATGCTGATATTCAATAACAAAAACTGATTCTATGAAAAGAACAACTTACTCTATTACGGCGGCCGCAGCAATGTTGCTTTCCACTACAGTAATGGCACAATCAATCATCGGCATTACTACCGACGACAAGCTATTTACCATTGCTGACCCAACTATGCCGGGAACCATCACCACACCCGCATCAGTTACCGGCCTTACAGCAGGACAAACTATAGTGGGCACAGACTTCAGGCCTAATACCGGCGAACTTTACGCACTTGGATATAACAGCACTACGGGCGATGCGCAACTCTACACCATTAACGTGAGTACAGCAGTAGCAACCAGCGTAGGTGCGGCACTTACACTCGAGCTGGGAAGCGGCAGTGTCGGTTTTGACTTTAATCCAACTGTTGATAGAATAAGGGTAACTGCGGCCAACAGAAATAACTATCGCCTGCACCCTGTGACTGGCGCTATTGCTGCAATAGACGGCGATCTTGCATTTGCCACTACTGATATTAATGCGTCTTCTATGCCTATGATAGGTGCATCAGCGTATACCAATAGCTATATCGGCACGGAGAGCACGACACTATTCAACTACGATGAGGGTCTTAATATTATTACAACTCAAGTGCCGCCAAATGATGGTACGCAAAATACAGTTGGCTCAAGTGGTATTATTGTAGACATTTTGGATAAGAGCATCGATATGGATATCTATTTTGATGCTGCAACCAGCACTAATACTGCCTACCTTGCTGCCAATACTTTGCTGAGCGACGACCAGCTTTATACAGTTAACCTTACTACCGGTGCTGCAACTTCTGTAGGCCTTATCGGTTCGGGCCTTGAAGTAAAAGATATAGCCGTAACGATTGACCGCAGTCTGCCGGAAGTAACAGGACAAATGGTTTATGCGCTGACTAAAACAAATAGCAACTTCATTTCTTTCGACAGTGAAAACCCTGGTATTATACGCAGCCTGCGCACCATCTCGGGTGTTACAACAGGACAAACTGTTGTAGGCATGGACTTCAGACCAGAGAATCGTCAGTTGTATGCAATGGGCTATAATTATACCAATATGGAATACCAGCTATACACGATGGATACTGAAACAGGTGTTGCGACGGCTGTGAATACAACCGCTGGCACTATTGATTTAGGCAGCTTTGGTAATGTTGGCTTTGACTTCAACCCTGTACCAGATAGAATAAGAGTAGTGAGTGCATCGAACGGAAATAACTACAGACTGAACCCGATGGATGGCACGATAGCCGCTACAGATACGGCTTTGGCCTTTGCCGAAGGCGATGTAAACGTTGGTACCACGCCTTATATTGGATCAGTGGCTTACACCAATAGTTACAAAGGTGCAACTGCAACATTGCTGCATGGCCTGGATGATTCTACAGGAACATTAGTATCCATCGCACCGCCAAACGCGGGTACAGTAAATACTTTGATGAATGAAATTATCATGGTAAATATGACTGATGCATCTTACGACATGGATATTTATTACGACTCTACCTCAACTTCTAACATGGTGTTTCTTGCTGCACACGCAGCTACGGGCGTGTTCGATAATTTCCATAGTATTAACCTTACAAGTGGTGCTGTTACAGATTTAGGCCGCATTGGTTTTGGTATTCCTGTGAGAGACATAGCTATTCGCATAGACTATACCAACAGTGTAACAAGTGCAGGCAATGTGAAAAACAATAAGACACCTTTGGCTATTTACCCGAACCCGGCTAAAGATGTGCTTTATTTCAACAACATTGCTAATGTAAAAAATGCTGCTGTTACTATTGCAGACCTATCTGGTCGCGTTATCAGCAACACAACGATTACGAATAACACCGTTGATGTAGCTAACCTGAGCAAAGGCATGTATATTATCTCTGTAATTGCAGATGGCAAAGCTTATGCGCCTGCCAAGTTTGTGAAAGAGTAAAATTCCAGTAGCATTGCAATAATGTGAACGGCGAGCTTGATGGCTCGCCGTTTTGTTAATTATCGCAGAATTTAAAGTCGCTGAACATTCCTTTTAATTTATTTTTAGAACTTCCATTCTGCTAAATTAAAAAAAGCTGCCGATTAAATAACCGACAGCTCCTCCATCAAAAAAACATCTTATAACTTAATTACTTTCGACACGAATACCACGCCACTCGCTGACACTACATTTACATGATACATGCCTGCAGCCAATTCATCGAGTGCAATAGTGGTCGTACTTCCGGTAACAACTATTTCATTTACCAGCCTGCCGTGCATGCTGTAGATCTTAATTGTTTCGGTTCCTGCCAAGCCTTTTACGGTTATATAATCTTTCGCAGGATTTGGCTGAATGGCAATGCTATAAATTTTATCAACAACTACTGAAACAATAGGACTGTAACTAAACTTGCCGTCTTCATCAAGCTGTTTCAATCTGTAAAAATTACTTGCGAAAACAATCTTTGTGTCTCCAAAGCTATAATCCAAAAAGGTATTACCAGCTCCCTGAGATTTGCTTATTACAAAGCCAATAGAAGCCCAATTAGTTGCATCTTCACTATTTTCAATTTCAAAGCCCTTGCTATTTTGCTCATTGGAGGTGCGCCAATTGAGCATCACACCATCATTGAATTTTAAGCCGTTGAAATAAACTAGTTGAATAGGAAGTACAGCAGTCTCTGCAATACCAAAATTCTGATTATCTACCGGATCAGTACCCAACACTACTACCAAAGAGCCATCGGGCGTACCATCGCCTGAGCCTGTGTTGCCATCACCGTTTTCGCCGGTGGTTTCCCATTCTGCCGGAGGCGTAGTATCAATCGTGGTAGCTGTTACTTGTGTACCAAGAGGATACTGGTCAGTAGAAAGCTTCAATGTAAAAGTTTGGCCAGCATCGCCGTTTACAGAATAGCTACCGTTAGCAGCAACCGATGCAGAATCTACAATTATGTTATTGGCATCTACTAAATAAACATATAGTTGCTGTGGCAGTGTGCTAAATGTTTCATCCGCGTCAATAATCGTGTTATCGTTCATATCATTGAACACGTTACCGCTAATACCAATACTGCCACAGGCGTTTACGGTTAAAGTAGTTATTACGATGCTATCGCAGCCATATTGTGCAGCGCCCTTCAGCGTATCCATATAAGTGCCGGCTATAGTATAGCACACCTCTTCTTCAGGATTTAGTGACCTTGCCCAGAATAAAGGATTCTTAACACAAGCAGAATCACCGGCGCAGATGGTCAGGCTCTGATTGGTAACCGGTACAGGAGCAACAGTTATCGTTGCGATACTTGAGCTCGCTGAGCAAGAGGTTGTAGCTGCTATATCATAACTGTAAGTACTTGTGGTAGCTGAATCCGTTAACTGAACTGTACCAGCCAAAGTGTCGAATATAATACCGGAGCCGCTTACATGCGACCAGGTACCGCCCAAGTCCTGACCTGTAATAAAATCCGATAAAGGCATTATTGAAGCTTCGCTCCTGCAAATAGTATAGCCTCCGCTGGTACCTGCAGTCTTGCAAGTGATGCCAAAATTTCTATTTACCAAAGCTGTAGTACCTACTGTAACCTGTATGATACCATTAGGATTTGAGTCGCCGCTACCGGTATTGGTTCCGCTATTATTTTCACCTGTTGTTACCCAACCTGTTGGCGGTAACAAATCGATAGGAGTGGTTAACACACTTGCTCCAATGGCGTACTGCTGTGTGGAAAGTTGCAATGTGTACGATAGCGAATTGGGTGCATCTACCGAATAGGAACCATCATCAGCAACATGGCTTGAATCTATAACCAAATTAAGCCGAACAAGATAAACATACAATGAAGTAGGCAAGCCGGATAGGGTTTCTCCCGCATCTATTCTTGTGTTTCTATCAAGGTCGTTGAAAACGCGCCCGCTCACGGGACTCGTTTGTGCGTTAGCCGTAACTATTAGCCCGAGCATCAAAGCAAGCATTGTCAAAGGCCTTTTTAATACCGCTGAGTAATTGACTTTTTTCATTTTATTTATTGTGATTAGAATTTAAATTCTGTTTTAGTTGATTATTCTTATTAAGAAATAATTGCGATTAATTGTGGATTGTTTAGAGATTAAAAAGAGCTGCCGATTAAATAACCGACAGCTCCTCCATCAAAAAAACGTCTTACAGCTTAATTACTTTCGACACAAATACCACGCCAGTCGCTGACACTACATTTACATGGTACATACCTGCGCTCAATTCATCGAGTGCAATAGTGGCTGTACTTCCGGTAACAACTATTTCTTTTACCAGCCTGCCGTGCATGCTGTAGATCTTAATTGTTTCGGTTCCTGCCAAGCCTTTTACGGTTATATGATCTTTCGCCGGATTTGGTTGAATTGCGATAGCAGCTTGTTGTGCCATCACTACCGATCTGATAGATGAGTAATTGAATTTGCCATCCACATCGATTTGTTTCAACCTGTAATAATTTACACCATTTACCGGCTTGCTATCTGTAAAAGAATAGTTCTGTACTGAAGTGCTGTTTCCATCTGCAGTTGCAGCTATTACAAAGCCAATACTACTCCAGCTGTTGCCTGTAGCACTACGCTCTATTTCAAAACCTTTGTTATTTACTTCGGATGCTGTAGCCCACGTGAGCAAAACTTCATTGTTTTTTGCAACAGCATCAAACTGTAACATGCTTACAGGAAGTACCTCACCCCAATCAACTGTATAGGTGGCAGGCGAAGGGTCTTGACTACCTGCGGCATCAACATAGGCATAGCCAAATGACACGCTTGTATAGCCAGTACCAGAAAATACTATTGCGAACATAGAAGGATCGTCGAATAGCGTGCCGTCGGTTATATCAGAAGCGTCAACTACAACAGGAGCACCAAACCCAAAATACCACAGTTCGCCATTGGTAGGTAGCGAAGTAATGACTACACCTTGGGGATTTTGTATCGTACCTGTATTGCCACTGTAATCACCATCTTCAAGATCAGAGCCACTCATTAATGGCGCAGTAATTCCATCCAATACCAGATCACTTCCCTCTGCAGGTTCAAAGGTCAACTCGTGCAGGATAATATCAGTCTCGGGATTGCTGTTTATTCCAAAATTTGCTGCAGTAATAGAATAATTCACTATACCTAATGTCAAAACGCCATCCGGAGTACCATCACTTCCGATACATGTTGCTGCAGCTATACAATTAACCTCTCCCGTGTTTACCCATCCTGCCGGAAGCGTAACAACCGGTAGGGAAGTCTGCCCGATTGTTGCCGGTGCGGTGCTGATAAATATACTCGCATCATTGTCTTTAATCGCACCTAAAGCGTAAGTACCATCCGCATTCACGGTTACTACATCCACTACCTCATTAGTAGTTTCATCATAAAGTATTGCATAGAGAGTACTACCGCCTGTACCACCAGTTCCATTCACCATATTATCCGAAAGGCCGTTAGCATCATTGTACACTGTACCGCAAACCGGTATTGTGACATTAGCTAAAGTAGTAGTACTGGATACACATCCTGCCGCTCCTATTCTGGTACTTAGCTCATAAGCCCCTACCGGAACATCATTGAAAACCGTTGATGTCTGATAATTGATACCATCAATACTGTACTGATATGTTGCTCCCAATGGAGCTATTACTGTTATATTACCAATAGTATCGCCACATACCGGCGGAGTCATTGTAGCTGTTGGAGCATCGGGAGAAATACTGATAATTTCGAAACTTACCGTATCTAAACTGGTACAACCACCCTGCTCGCTGGTAATAGCCCAGCTTAATTCATAAATACCTGGTGTACTTACTCCGCTTACTGTAGTGCTAAATGCAGCAGGGTCAGTGACCACAGGACTGCTGCCGGCGGGAGCATCCAATATTGTCCACAATCCTGTACCTGTACCTGGATTATTACCTAAAAGACTAAGTGAATTTACGCAGGTCTGTATCTGATCGGAACCGGCATTGGCATTGATAGGATTTTCTACGAAAACGCTAAAAGTATCAAAGATTGAAGCCTCCGAGCAGTCATACTCCTGTGGCAGAAAGAGACTACCTGCACCGACAGCTACAACACGAAACTTATATTCTCCAGGGCTTGTAAGATTCGATATTGTAGTACTAGTACTGGTAATAGAACGAAGGTTAGTAGCTTCGTAAACAGGTGTACCCGAGCCGGCAGGTTTTGAAACAACCGAAAAAGTGTAATTACCTCCAAAATCCTGAAAATAGCTGGTATTCACTACCCCTTTATATACTTCGGGAAGAGGAATCGTTGCTGATATAGAACCGGTACCGGGATAACATACACTGACATCGGGTACTTCTACATCGGGTCGGCTATTGTCCGATATATGAATATAGTAGTCCTGACCAAGAGCACATGTTCCGTTTGTCGACCTAACATTAAGCCTATATGTGCCTACCTGCCATCCGTCGGCAGGTGGTGTAACATCCACCCATCTATTCTTCAAACCTGCACCACCTATTGGTCCGACAGTAGGAAAACCACCTGGGGGAGCAATGCCGTTAGGGACTACCGTAGAAGTAATCAAAGCAGGGTCATCCAAATCATTTATATCAAAATAGAAACGTTCGGGAGTGGTAGTACCTACCATGTCAGTGCAATGATGCTCACCACCCGTACCTCCAGGTGTATATACCGCCAGTTGCTCCGGCGCTCCATGCCCTGACGGCTGGAAGTTAACTGGTCCGGGAGTTATACCGCTTACAGTATATGTATAGTCTGCTGTAGTATAAGTTCCGCAGTCGTTAGAAACGGTAACATTGTATGTATATGTACCTGGCACTTCGAGACCGGTAACATACATTCTTCTATTGTCTGCGAATCTGGTGTAAGCAAGTGTACCGCCGGGAGGGGTACTTACAACATTAAGTGTAAAAGTAGTGCCTGATGCAGGGCTGCCGGCAAATAACGGATTACTAGTTTCGAAAGCCGGTCCGGCGGTAGCTCCCAACTGAAAATCAATATAACGTTCTCCGGTAGCTGCAACACAAACACTTCTGCTCTGCGGTACTACCTCAGGATTGGGTATAAACTTTACTACAGCAGTGTCCAGATACGTACAGTTTCCGTCAACCGATGTAATTTTAAGAATGGCATAATATCCAGGGTCAATCTCGTGATTAGCTTTATTAATCAGTTCAAAAGTTGGCGCGCCAACAGTAGCACTACTCAACTGAGAATTGGTACTTACATCCGTACCAAATCTCTGACGATTAGATATATTCACAGATCGCCATTCGCCTGTAAATCCAGCAGGAATTACTCCGGCTAATGCTGTAGTACCAGTAGTAGCACATACATCAGTAATATCGGGACCTGCTGTAAAGCTGGTCGGTCGGGGGTGAGCCGTTATGGTCACCTGCGAAATAGCAGTACCGGTACCACAGGCATGGCTTAGCTCGAATACATAATCACCGTCATTAACCATACCAGTGATGTTGGTGGTAAATGAGTTGGGTGAAACGATGGTGGGAGTGGCAGGTCCTGATATAAAAGTCCAGGTAGGAACCCCTGCACCTACGGCACCGGATACTCCACCTACTAATGTGGTAGTAGAACCACAAATAATACTGTTTCCTCCAGCATTGGCCGTACAGTCCTGAGCAGCCGCTTGTAGCGAAGTCTGACTAAGCAAGGCTATACATGCAGCAGCTCGTAGTAAAAATTTTGTTTTCATAAAGAGAAATTTGTTGTTTGATATATTTTCAGATATACTATCTCTACTCTGTTCAAAATTAGTACCGTTATTTCCCTAATATCAAGAATGAGGTATAACCTCTATACTTCAATTGAACTAGTTGAATACATTTTGTTTTCAGAACATTTTATATGTAAAACGGGTATTACCGTTTGGCAATACCCGTTTAGTTTATTTATTATACTGAAGTTTTAGTCTTTTACGACCTTATGTATTTCATTCGAACCATCATCATTTGTAACAGTTACGAAGTACGTGCCGGCAGGTAGGTGCGCAACTTGTATTGTTTGCTCAGCAACTCCATCCACGTTCACGTGTAAAATTACCTGACCGGCTAGATTAGCCACAGCAATAGTATTATCACCACGCAGTCCTTTCACTATAAAATTAGCGCTCGTTGGATTAGGAAAAATCTGAAGCTGGTAGGCCTCTTCAAACCTAACCAATTGTATCTTGCTGTACTCAAATGCACCGTCAATGTCAACTTGCCTAAGCCTGTAATAATTTGCGCCGTTTGCAGGCATATTATCAATAAAAGAATAATTGAGTTGATCTGTACTGTTACCACCTTTAGCAGCAACGAAACCTAAGCTTGTCCATTCCTGAGCATTGGCACTGCGCTCCACATCAAAACCTTTATTATTGGTCTCTGAAAAAGTGCTCCAATGTAGCTGAGCAACGTTGTTTAGCTTCTTTGCCTCAAACGAAGACAGTGTTACCGGCAACACCCCTCCATCATACTCATAAATAACAAACATACCTGCAGCAACAGATGTAGTAACATTGGAACTCAAATTACCTCCGCCCGATATAGTAACGGTACTTGAGGCCACCACTGGTAGCTTTACAGAATCAGTGCCTTCGAAATCTGCTCTTCTGGCTACAGGATAGTTGTAGTCATCATAAGCTGCTCCAAATTCATTGGACCAAGAATCTCCCGACGTTCCGCCATAATCAACAATTCCGTCAAAAACCGGATAAACACCTGACTTACTAATGGAGCTCGTCGCATTTAACCCTGCTGCGTTAACCACGCCATTAGGTGGGGTAACCACAATTTTTCCACCAAGCTCAATACTACCGGTACTTCCAGAAGTATTGCTGATGTTTTCTATACCGATACTGGGATGATAGGCAGCATCAGTCAAAAACAGTTTAACGCGACTCAAAATACCAACAGAAGCATTTGACTTTGGTAAGCTCATGGTATCATTCCACTCTGTGCTGGTGCTTGACTTATAAGTAGAGTACACTATTTTATTGGCCTGCATAACAAGACCCAAATTATAGCCGGCTATTTCAGTCCCTTCATCCACAGCATCGATAGTGATATCTTCTGTACGCCAAAAACCATCTCCGTCAAGGTCTGACACAGCATTGTTTAGCGCGTTGTCTGCGCCGCTTCGGTAGCTTGTCACATCATAACCTTCTTCCGGAAAATGAAAGCGCAAAAAATACTCGCCCTCACCTGCAAAATTATCAATAGTATAAGTCCCGTCTTGTTTCGAAATAGTGGAAGACATCACTATTTCGTCACCAATACTTTTATACATTAGTACTAACACTCCGGCTATTCCCGGTTCTGCACTGTCCATGATTCCATCTGGAGAAATGCGACTGTCTTGCCACACTTTTCCAGATATAGTATTAAAAGATGTTTGAGCAAAACTCGTTGCTGCATTTGTTATCCCTAAAAGGGCTAAAGATCCGGCTAAAAATAGCCTTTGGCAAGAAACTTCCATGTTTGTTTGGTTAACTTTTCTCAGTTTTTAATTAAAAAGAATGTCGCATTTAAAAGTTACAACATATTGAATATAAGTGCGAATTGCAAATTCAGGCGCAAATTACACAGGCAAATCGTCGCAGGCGAAACCTATTGGAATACCTCAACAAAATGATAGGAGCTATTCAATACAAACATTTCATAATACCAAACAAAATATCAATAAATTATACATTTATATCATTAACACAGTGCCTAATTCTTAGCTTACAGCCAATAAAAACGGGTATTGCCAAATGGCAATACCCGTTAACTTTATCAACTAAGCTGACGTTATTAGTCTTTTACAACTTTATGTACTTCAGATGAACCATCATCATTCACAACAGTTACAAAATACGTACCGGCAGGTAGATGCGAAACTTGTATTGTTTTCTCACCGACACCCTCAGCCCTTGTATTAACAAGTACCTGACCGGCTACGTTGGCCATAGCAATAGTGTTATTACCACGCAATCCTTTGATTACAAAATTTGCATTGGTAGGATTTGGAACAATCTGCAGTTGATGTGCTTTATCGAATCGCACCAGTTGTACCTGGCTGTATTCAAATGTACCGTCAATATCCAATTGCTTCAGACGATAGAAATTATCACCTTTAGCTGGATGCGCATCAACAAACCTGTAATCAGACTGCTGAGATTGAGTGCCATTACCTTGCATAAAGCCTATTTCTTTCCAGCTACGGGCTTCTGCACTACGCTCAATGATGAAGCCGCTATTATTCACTTCACTGGCAGTAGCCCAGGTAAGCAATGATTGATCCTGTACTTTTTCGGCACGGAAATACAACATACTTACAGGAAGCACCGTGCCCACCTCTTCAGTAGAAGAAAGATAAACAAAGCTGGAGAATGAAGACACACCATGGAATTCAACGTAATTCACACCATCTTCAACTCCCGATGCATCTGGCGTAAGCTCAGTTGCTTTACCTGTCTCAAAGATACCATCTCCATATACATCAATCAATACTGCATCTGCATCACCGTCATATCTGAACCAGCTATTGGTAACAGCACCAGGAACAGCAGTTGCAGCCATTTCATCTGCGCTATAATATACACGTACTTTACCTGACGGCAAAGTTGAAGTATTGCTATCTGCAACATGCGTGATACGTGGCATCAGATTAGTCATGCGCACGCCATCATCATAATTAGCACCAATAGGTGTAATAGTTAATTGCAGGCTATCCAGATCTGCCGCAGCAAATCCTGCTGCTCCAAACATTTTTTCAGATACAGCGCCTGTTTGGTGATAATTAACCCATTCGCCAACACCGCAGTTATTGTCATATTCTACTGTGCTTTCTGCTACAGCCGGCAAGTATACATTGCCATTTTCCAATGGTGTTACTTTACCGAATGAGAAATAGCTCATACCATTAGGGAAGGCATGGGACACAATGTACTGCACACTATCTTCAGAAGTAGTCAATGGAACTGCCACTAAATTAGTCGTCATTGCTGAGTCATCAGCAAACAAGATTGCATAAGCTGCACAAGCATCACCTGCAGGAAGCGTAACCGTACCTACTGAAGAACGTGGGAAGATTACCTGCAGCGACTGATCTACGTCTGTATTTTGCACTTTCCATACCCTGTTCATGCGGCGCCCGTTATTGGTGCCACCTGCATAACTGAAGGTAGTGTAAGTGCTTGCAGTAGCTGTCATTGCCTGTGCAACATTATTATCGCCCCAAAGCAGGAACTGACCATCTTCTACCGAACCGGCATTGGCGGCATTGTTTGCTGCTAATGCATCCAGACTCATAATTACCTGTCCGTTGGTATTAGTGCGTTGACTGCGGCTTTGCTTTTGGTGCAATGCAGAAATATAGTCATGACCAATACCTGCTACGTTGTTGTAGAAGCCTTTATTCAAAGATTTATTCCATACTACTACATCCTGAGATGTTGTGTAGTTATTAGCAGTATCAAGGGTTACACCATACTTAATCGCTAAGTAAGCATCTACCTTGTTCCGCTCTGCAGTAGTGATTGAGCCGGCACCGTAGATTACCAATTCTCCAATATCACCAATAAAGCCACCGTCGTCTCCACTCGAAACATCACCTGCATTTGAGCCAAAAATATGACCTCCGGTAACAGCGCCTCGTGTAGTATGAGTAGATGTAGCACCCAATCCTTTACCATTTATACCCTTAGACATACCAAGGTCGGTAAATGAATGGTACATAATACTTGGTTGATTGTTAACGAAAGCAATTGAACCCGGATTATCAATTGTAAGACCTCCGCCCGTATTGTTTCTTCTGGCTATATTACCATTCACGTAGAATCCTGGCTGATCCCAGTTATTACCATTGAAGGTTGTGTTATCCATTCCTATATTAAAGAAGCGTGTACCTGCCATGCCTTCTTTGGTAGCAGAGAATACATCGAAGTTCAAAGAACTGAGTGTTTGCACATCTATGTTACCAATCTTCTGTGCCGTCGCTGTAAAGTTGACGCCTGGATTGAAGTTGAAGTATGTAGTATCACCCATTCTCATTTTTGGCAATGCTACATCGCCAATCTGCTCAGAAGTTACACCTGATGTAAAGTCCGTCCATGCGGTAACATCTGCACCTTCGCCTGAAGCCTGCGCATATTTATCTGCACGATACCAATGGCTCAAGCCATTAGTTACACCACCTGGCGCTTGGATAAATGCTGCAAATGTGAAGTACTGACCATTACTAAGTGTTACATCTGCATAAGCATACTCAACGCCGTTAATGGTTTGCGTATTTTCCATATCAGTGATATCATCTGTAGCATCAATGGTTGCATCAGCACTTTGAATGAGTTTCAAATTACTTAAGCCTTTAGGCCATGCCACCCTTACAGTTGCAACACTGTTGGTATTTTCAGCCTTCCAGATAGCTGCAAAACGATAGTTCACATCTGCTATTGCAGCAATAGCCACGCTTGGATTTTTTGCCAAACCATTATCACCCCATATAAGGAATTGACCATCTGCAAGACCCGTTGCATTACCAGCATTGGTATTAGCCAAGCCGGTAGTACCAATCAATACTTGCTGACCAGGATTGGTGCTCCAGGATTGCTTTTGATTAATAGAACCTTGATTATCGCGTGCGATACCCGCTATATTGCTGATATAACCTGCGTTATCAGTAGCATTCCATACAGCAGTTGAAGAAGAGTTTACATAATCGCGTGTACCGTTAGCATAGGTTGTACCGTACTTGATTGCAAGGTAAGTTTCCACACGATCCATCTCATCTTCGGATAGTTCATTTTCGAAAACCACTACTTCATTTAACTGACCATTCAAAGCCCCATGATTGCTGTCCTGTCCTATCTGGAAATCGCGTGCGGCAGTAGTGAGGTTTACATTATTAAAATCAGAGGTTCCCGAATAAACTTTTCTGAAACCATTTAGAGACACGGTGCCGCCCGCATAGGTTGCAGTACTACCATCACCATTTTGCCAACCCGAGCCTATGGTGAAATACCTGTTGCGGGTAAAGCTGCTATCACTACGTCCATTGTATCCCGGACCACCAGTGAAGAACAAAAGTTTATAGTCGCCACCACCAACATTGTAAGTATGCAATCCCGGATAATCCATAGAATTATCGAATCCTGCAAAACCGACATTGTTCAGGTTTTTTATTTTTCCTGCTGCGTAAATGCTTCCGTTTGCTCTGTCGATTATATTCGCACCTGTAGGTGCGGTATAGCGCATAAATTGGCTACCGCTGAATGTAACTGTAGGGTTAAAGTTAGCCAGTGTTTGAGCATTAGAAAATACCGGTTTGTCGCCAGTAGTCGCCTGCACTAAATTATAGCCCGTTCCTTTATATTCATTCCACTGATGCAACAAAGAACTATCCGTTGATGCCGTTGTACCTGCATCTGTAAATTGTTGACCCATTGCATCGGCACGATACCATGCTGCCGAAGCAACATTACCCGGGCCAACTACATAACCAGCGAAAGTGAAATAGCTGCCATTGGCTAATGTTACATCAGCATAATTGTAAGTAATACCATTAACTACAATGATATTAGGGGTCATATCTGTAAAGTCGTCGGTATCGTCAAATGTAGCATCATCGCTTTGTATCAAATGGATGGACGGAACACCTTCCGGCCATGCTACGCGCACAGTTCCGACAGTACCTGTATTTTGCACTTTCCAAATAGCACTAAAACGCAGATTCAAATCAGTAAGCGAAGGATAAGAGAACCCGGTAGATAATGATTGAGCTAAACCGTTATCGCCTATCATTAAATATTGGTCATTACTCAATGAAGTTGCATTTGCAGCATTCGTATTACTAAGACCTGTTGTTCCTACTATTAAACTTTGTCCTGCATTAACACTGATACTTTGTTTCTGATTTAAAGCAGAAGATTCATCGAGTGCAATACCCGTTACGTTCTTGTGATAGGCGCTATTGGCAGTTGCATTCCAAACAGTATCGCCGGAAGAGTTAAGATAACTAATGCCCGTAGGCAACGTAATACCATACTTCACAGCTAAGTAAGCGTCTACTTTGTTTCTGTCAGTGGCACTTAAGTTACCGCCACCATATACAATTACCTCACCAATATTTCCAACAAAACCCAAATCGTCACCATTAGGCGGATTGGTTCCTCTATTTGAACCAAATATGTGGCCTCCGGTCATTAAGCCCCTTGCAGAAATATTCCATACTGTACCCAGAGTTGCTCCGTTGAGGCCTTTGCGAATAGAAGTATTCGTAAAGGTATGATACATTATACTTGGTATAGTAGTAGCAAAGTTGATGGAGCCGGGATTAGCTATACCTAACCCTCCTCCCGTACTATTTCTGGTAGCGATATTGCCACTTGCATACAATCCAGGCTGATCCCAGTTAGAACCGCTTAAAGCAGTATTGTTCCTGCCAATATTGAAAAACCTGGTTCCGGTCATTCCTTCTTTCGTAAGTGTGAATATATCGAAATTAGCATTCTCCAATGTTGGCGTTGCTATATTACCCAACATCTGATTTGTCGCTGTAAAATTAACACCAGGATTAAAGTTGAAGTAATTAGTAGCACCTTCCTTATATTTTGGAAGTGGTGCAGTTGCTATTTGGGCAGAAATAGTGCCCCGGGCGTAGTCTGTCCAGGTAGCTATATTAGTACCATCACCTCCTGTAGAAGTAAGGTTCTGGTCTGCCCTATACCACTGTGTCAATCCGGTTGCAACGCCACCGGGTGCTGGAACTTTTGCAGCAAAGGTAAAATAGCTGCCGTTATCAAGAGTAACATCAGCATAGTTGTAGACAACGCCATTGATAGTTATTTCATTACCTGTCATATTGGTAACATCATCAGCCGATGTAAACGTAGCATCATCGCTCTGTATCAGAGAGAGATTAGCTAAACTTTTCATCCAAGCTACCCGTACTGTTCCCACAGAGCTTGTATTCTGTACTTTCCAGATAGCAGCGAAACGGTGGCTGATACCAGTAATACCAGTAATCTCAACAGATGGTGATTTAGAAAGACCATTATCACCCCAAAGTAAAAATTGACCACTTGAAAGACCGACCGTATTATCTGCATTCGCATCGGCCAATCCTGTAGTAGCGATCAAAACCTGACGCCCATCATTAATGCTGTTGGATTGCTTTTGACTCAACGAACTGCCATTGTCATTGGACAACCCAGCTATATTGTTGTTGTAGCCTGTATTGGTGGTTTGACTCCAAACGATGGTGGTACCATCGCTCGCAATATAATTATGTGGTAAAGAGATACCATACTTAATAGCAGCATAAGTTCTTACACGTTGCTTTTCCGCTTCCGTTAAATCCCTTTCGTAGGCAATTACCTCACCTATTAACCCGTTTCTAACCTCAGGTTGTGAACCAAGCACACTGCCATTGGCATGTCTCGCGTTTCCGGCAGCAAACGTCTGAGTATTCGAACCCGTAACACCGTTTTGGCCATACTTAACTCCGGCTGTGCCTACAGTATAAGATACATCATTCAAATACAACTTATTGGCTACTACCGCAGCTAAAGCTGGAGATGCATCCGCATACGGATAGGCACGCACGTTAACGCCCAAGCGCGTAACAACAGGCAAGTTGGCATTAATAAGGCTTGCGGATGTAGTAGTGGCACCAAATCCAAGAATGTCTGCATAGCCACCTACCGAGCGATCGAGGTTGATCGTAAAAACTGAACTATTCGATCCATTGGCGGTATAAGGCTTTCCCGAAGGTACAACCATAAACCGCGCATCAGAACCTGTAGTACCAAAGTCAATAACCGGATTAAAGTTATACTTCTGTGTGGCTGTAAACGGTTGACGTGCAGCGTTAGTCTGTGTGTAATCATTGTCATTACCAGAGTAATCATTCCATGATGACGGCGTAAACCCTGCATCTGCCTTTAACCACACTCTGAGATTGGCATCTATTCCCCCAGGCGACTGCGCAAAGGCGAATCCCGGACTTGCAATAACTCCTAACAACAATAGCCTGCTGATAGGAATCCTCCTCCTTTTTACAAGAGAAAATGTTCGCTCATAGAGCGATGCGTACATCTTGTTCATAATTTTTAATGGTTTGGTTAGATAATTGTAATTCTGAAAAAGGAAGTCCGTTAGGTTAAAATCTTCCAAAATCTGAATTTGGGCACAAGGTAATTCGCGGTCTGTTGCTATCTTATTGGGTTGGGGCAAGTTGAGCAAAGCAATTGAACTTTTGGGGTATCGTCGAATACCAAAAACCTCTTACCATTCGCTTATGACATAAAGTATTATCTGCAATTATTGCTGAAAACGCACATTGACGCCATCTTGGGGAACAAATACTTAAAACGCATAAAAAATACCAATTGTCTCGAGCGTAAAAATTCAAGTATATAGATATCTATATTGAACTTTCTCTATAATTACATAGAATATATACATCATTGATTTAGGCTATTAGAAACATTGACTTAGATTTGTACCATAAACCGCAATTATGTTTTTAATCGACATTTACAATACCCGTTTCTATCAGGAATTAGGACTAAAAAGCCTTATTCAAAAATCTACGTTTCGAACAAAATCCAGGGGGTATTTATAGACCTCGAATAACGCACCATCGTGTATGGTTGTGCCACATAATAAAACTCATCCTCTACTATCAATGAGCAACGACCGTTCGCTTATAGCAGTGTTTGATTTGTCTTGCGAATTGCCATAACCTGATAGAAAGTTTATGGGTTTATTCATTATTCACAACATATTACATGTTTCGACTCGTTAGAATTTTTATTTTTCTTTCAATATTATTTGCTGCATCCGGCAGCAATGCACAGTCACCCAAGGATACTGCCAACCAAAAAATAGCAGACCTATCTAAAGCCTATCAGAAAGGTGCTCTGGCTGAAAAAGCATTTCTTGATACCATCAAGACCAGTATGATGTCCTTTTTAATGCAGGGAATATCATTTTCCAACAAAGAGCTAATAACCTCATTAGCGCCTTACAGGTCGGCTATCTGGGATGACAAGAAAAATGAAGACAGCAAAACCGACTATTATGCCATTTTTGCCAATCAGGCACAGATGGCAGGCAACCTCGGTCAAATGCGCTACTACGCAGAGAAGATAAATGAGGTGGAACAAAAGAAAAGTAACGAACCTTCATTATCTGCCCTTACCATTATTGCTGATTATTATAATACGCTGTGGTCTTATAAAAATAGCCGCGAACTATATCTTGCACACAAAGACTTCATCAAGACGCTTCCCGAAAAGGCAGCAAAAGGGAAGCTGAACCTAAAGCAGATGGTGCAAGCAACCATTATGTTAGATAAGTTTGGAGAGGCTTTATTTGAATTAAAAGACACTATCGCGGGCGGGACTATTGAAGATCTACTGACGCAAATAGACTCTATAGCAAAACTCAAATACAGCGACCAACACTACGAGCTTGCTCATATCGAATTCGCCAAATTACATGTGGCTATTTGTAAAGGTAATGGCTTAAGCTCCGGTCAGATAATGCGGGAGTCCATTCAGCAGCTGGAGCGTTTTATAGCCGGAGCAAATACACCGGACAACTTAAAAGAAGCATCTGTCTTTTCTGTTACTGACAATAAAATAATCTTATTTCTCGATGAAAAAAATGTTGATAGCGCTGCACATTATTTAAAAATACTGACTGCCATGATTGGCGAGGAACCAGGCCTATACAACCGGTATATGCTTCAAAAATACAAATCCAGATTGCTGTATGAGCAAGGGTTGTATCAGCAAAGTACAGATACATTAATTGATGCGATGCTTGCTTCGGAAGACATCAGAAAAGACATCGTGAAAGATGTAAATGAAATGATGTATGCTCAGGCAAAAGCAGAAGAGCAGCAACTATTGCTTGAAGAAGCCAATCAAAAAAAGAGCAATACAGAAAGACAATTGTTGATAGCTGGTATTGTAATCGCTGCCCTGATTATAGCGGGTATATTTCTACTGCAATACAATCGCCGCAAGCAACGGAACAGGTTTATTGACTTTAAGCTGAACATGGCACGCAACATTCATGATGAAACGGGTCCGGCACTTCTTTATGCTCAGGCACTCGCAAAAGCAAATCGTACGGAACAACCGACAGCTAATAAAAGTGAACTGGAAAAACAGATAGAGCGCACCATGGAAGTGATACGACACCTCTCTCATGATCTAAAATCGGATAAGCTGGTAACATTATTTGACCTCGCACAACAGACACGTGCCACGCTTGATAAATTGAATCCCGATAATGAATTTGCCTACTCAATTACTGAAGACATTGACAGAAAACAGTTCATCAGCCATCTTCAGTTTACACAGATAAGAGCCCTGCTCAATGAGTGCATTACTAACTCTATCAAACATGCTGATTTCAAAAACATCAGCATCGCTTTAAGGCAAAATGGCAATAAGCTCACGATAACTTACCAGGACGATGGAAAGGGCTGGGAGACTAAGCCGGAAAGCAATGGTATAGGCATAAAAAATATGGAAGAGCGTGTGCTTCAACTCAACGGAACGTGGAAACTGGATAACAGCTATCCCGAAGGATATAGCATCAAAATTACCGTTACACTTAGATAGTAAACGCAAACTAACAACTAACATTACTCAAGTACGACCAATGACCGATAAGCTACCTCTATATAAATCAGTGCTCGTTGTAGACGACCATAAAATGGTTGCCAACGGCATAAAACTGCTAATAGGTAATCTATTTGAAAATTTTTACATGGCACATGATGGTGCAGATGGCATGAGCAAAGCACTCCGCCATTTTCCGCAATTGGCTATTGTTGATTTTTCGCTACCCGATACCACCGGCGATTTTCTTGTAAGAGAATTGAAGTACAAAATTCCCTCTATAAAAGTACTGGCCTATACCTTTTCTTATTCACCGGATTCGATTGTAAAAATGCTGCAATCAGGCGTTAACGGCTATGTAGTTAAGAAAGAAGATGATGAAGAGTTTATCAAAGCAGTGCACCTGTTAATGGAAGGACGCGATGCTTTTTGCAAAGAAGCAAGAACCCATATTGTGAATCGCTTTTCAGGCACAGAAGATGACTATTCTATAAAACACCTGATTGCAAATACCAAGTTTTCCGGAAAAGAAATAGAGTTGGTGCGCTTGCTCTGCAAGCAAATGACCACAAAAGAAATCAGCGGTCATATCAATTTATCTGAACGCACGGTGGAACAATACCGCAGCAATATCATACGTAGAATAGGTGCCAAAAATATTGCCGGCGTTATAAAGTTTGCATTGCAAAATGGCATTGTAAATGTAGACGAGTTGTAGCAATATCTTCACGCTACATCCAAGTCTGCCTGTATCATATTACCACACTCGCCCCTTATTGAAGAAATACTATTTTTTCATCAACTTTTACTTGCTAAATTCTCATATCTACAAGCAACGCCGATCTTCGTTTATTCATCTGAAGATCTTTTCACTAGTATATAAACATGTCGGTATGGTACTGCAGGTTTCTATATAGGTAATCAGAGAATTTGGTTTTTGGTTGAGGCATCCATTCCTGGATGGCTTTGTTTTTTCAAGCTGGCTTTTGACTATTGTTGCATCGCGCTCAATATACATTTGATTGAGTATAGGGATGCGTCAGTTTAAGAGCTATTAAGTATTTCAAGTGGTATGCAGGAAAATAAACAGGAAGAGTTGCTTTCAAAAATTAAAATACTGATTGCAGAATTGGAAAAAAGTACACTAAAGCAATTGGAAGAAGATATCGATCGTGGCTACGGCATTTTCCAAAAAAAGGTAGCTGCGCTTAATAATCTCAACAAAATAGATGTAGGGCTTCAACTAATACAGGAAGGCGTAAAAGGGTTGAACGAGCAATAAATGCCATCTTGCGAATTTTTGTTAGAAAATCTTACTTTCCGATACAAAACTTCCCGAAAATAGCGCCCAGTATATCTTTGTCCACATCTATCTTACCAGTGATGGTGCCTAAATAGTATAATGCTTCTTTGAGATGAAGCGACAGCAGGTCGCCGCTGAGGCCTATATTCATTCCTTGCTCTACTTCCATAAGTGAGGTAAGTGCGTGTTGCAAGGCTTCTTTGTGGCGCACATTGGTAATGATAACTGCATTGCTCATCGCATCATTCTTAAAATGGCCGACTAATTTTTGCGTGAGCAAATCCATATTGAAGCCACTACGCACCGATATACCAAAATGTTGGTAATTAGGGTAAGTTTCCAGCAAGTGTTGCTCGTAACGGTCATTTACCCATTGATTTTTATCGACCTTACTTACCAGGTTGAAAACTATCTTACCCTGCAAATCCTCGCTTAATTCGTCGAGTAATTTATGGTCGTCTTCGTATAGGTGTATTACAACTTTTGCTTGTGCTAATTTATCTTTTGCACGTTGCACGCCTATTGCTTCAATCGTGTCTTCTGTATCTCTTATACCGGCAGTATCGATAAACCGAAACGTAATACCATCAAGGTTTATAGCCTCTTCGATTACATCGCGTGTGGTACCTGCTATATCACTTACAATAGCCCTTTCTTCTTTGAGCAAGGCATTGAGCAAGGTAGATTTTCCTGCATTTGGTTTGCCTATAATAGCCACCGGCACGCCGGCTTTTATGGCGTTGCCATATTCAAAAGATTGAATAAGGTTTTGGATTTTTGTTTTCAGATTATCTACCAAAGCGGCCAACTGTGTCCTATCGGCAAAGGCTACATCTTCTTCAGAAAAATCAAGTTCTAATTCTATCAGCGCAGTAAAATTAATGAGCTGTTCGCGTAACACAGCCAGCTCAGAACTAATGCCACCCCGCATCTGGTTCAGTGCTATTTCGTGCGATGCTTTATTTTCGGCAGCTATCAAATCGGCTACGGCTTCGGCCTGTGCTAAATCGAGCTTGCCATTGAAGAATGCGCGTTGGGTAAATTCTCCGGGCAGCGCAGCGCGTGCACCCAGGCTAATTGCCCGCTCCAGTATTTTACCTAAAATATAGGGCGATCCATGGCCACTTATCTCTACTGTATTTTCTCCGGTATAACTTTTACCGCCTATAAATAGCGATGCTACAACTTCGTCGATAATAGCACCATCAGCATCAGTGATAGTGCCGAAGTGGAGGGTATGGCTATTTTGCTCAGTCAGGCTTTTGCCTTTAAACATTTTATTTGCGATGTTGATAGCTCCGGCACCGCTCAGTCTCACAACGCCAATAGCACCAACGCCTGCGGCTGTGGTAATTGCGGCAATGGTATCCTGCATTTCTCTCATAACGGTTGCAAAATTACGTGCTTTCGTCGGAAGCGATGGTGCTATCTGTAGCGAAATTCGTTATTGATAAGCGATGATGTTAATTTTTTACTACCCCCACAAAAGTTGGTAGTGGTATTCTTGCTATTTACAATTTCTCCCCTTACATTTAACCTCGCATTTTTTTTAAAATGCAGATTGTCTATTCATTAGCCAATAAAATCCAAAGGGCTATTTCTATACCCTTTTGCCGGAATACCGTTTAACGCGAACAACATGCGCCATACAACCACTAAAATTAAATAGCAATATGCCATCTATATTACTTGCAGACAGCGGTTCGACCAAAACAGATTGGTGCCTTATTGCGGCGGGCAAAAAACCGAAGCATTTTCAAACTGCCGGCCTCAATCCTTTTTTCAGGACGGAAGAAGAATGCCTGGAGATATTGGCGAATGAGCTGAAAATAAATCCTGCAAAGGAATCTATCGACAAGATTTATTTTTATGGCGCCGGTGTAAAGGACAAGACGAAAGCGACATTTATAGAAAAGGTGCTGAAAAAATATTTTGGTGTAAAAAATGCAACGGCACACTCGGACATGCTGGGCGCGGCACGCGCTACCTGCTCTTCCGAAAAAGGTATTTGCGCTATATTAGGCACGGGCAGTAATTCCTGCTATTACAACGGCAGTAAAATAGCCGTGCAAAATCCCTCGTTGGGCTTTATAGTAGGCGATGAGGGCAGCGGCACTTATATGGGCAAAAGGGTATTGCAATACTATTTTTACAAAACATTCGACGACGATTTAAAAGCCGCATTTGAAAATAAATACGGCAACGACCTTACCGACATTCTCCAAAAAATATACCGAGAAACAGGCGCAAACCGTTACCTGGCTTCGTTTACACAATTCCTGATAGAGCAGCGTGGGCACTATATGGTGGAAAATATTATTGAAGATGCGCTGATTGATTTTTACCAAAGGCATATCTTAAAATACCGCGAAAGCTGGAAGCATCCTATTAATTTCATTGGTACGGTAGCTTACGAATTTAGGGACATCATTGAATCCCTGCACGAGCAGTACGGACTGGAAACCGGCACTATAGCGAAAGCGCCTATGGAGGGGCTAATTAAATTTCACAAAAGCGAACTGAGTTAAATGAATAATGGCTGCCAAATGGCAGCCATTATTCGTTATGCAATAAATTTTCTTTTAGATACGATACACTACAAGCCCATCGCGGGTTTTAGGTTCAAACCAAGTAGATTTTGGTGGCATTACATTACCACTGTCTGCTACTTCAAATAGTTGCTGAATGCTAACCGGATAGCAGCTAAATGCTGCTGCCATCTCGCCCTTATTCACTTTATCGGCAAGTGCTTGCAAGCCACGAATACCGCCAACAAATTCCACACGCTTATCAGTACGCGGGTCGTTGATGTTCAGAATTTTTGTAAGAATATTATTTTGCAAAATACTCACGTCGAGCACTTCAATCGGGTCGCTGTCATTGAAGGTTCCGGCTTTGGCTGTAAGCTTGTACCATTTACCATCTGTGTAAAGGCCAAATTCATGCGGCTGCTGCGGCCTATATGGCTCTCCGCCCACGGTATCAATAGTAAACTCTGCTTCTAATTTTGACAGAAACTCGGCGCTGCTCAATCCGTTCAAATCTTTCACTACGCGATTATAGTCCAGAATAGCCAATTGGCTGGCAGGGAAAATGCAGGTAAGAAAATAGTTGAACGATTCGTTGCCCGTTACGCTCAGGCCATTTTTATTGTATTCTTCTGAAACCTTTGCTGCGGAGGCCGCGCGGTGGTGCCCATCAGCGATGTAAGTTGCCGGCACATCATCAGCAAAAATATCAGTAATTACACTCACAGTACCGTAATCGTTTACCACCCACAAGGTGTGGCGCACGCCATCTTCAGCCACAAAATCATTTGCCGGCTCGTGCGTAGCTTTCCAGTCTGCAACCAGCTTATCCATTTCTGCTACGTTATTATAGGCCAGAAACACAACGCCGGTTTGTGCACGCGTGGTTTTGATATGGTTGATACGGTCCAATTCTTTTTCCGGGCGCGTATATTCATGTTTCTTAATGATGCCTTTGTTGTAGTCATCGATAGAAGAGCCGCATAGCAAGCCTGTCTGCTCACGACCATTCATTACCAATTGATAAATATAGTAGCACGGTTCTTTATCCTGCTGAAGCACGCCATCCTTAACCATTTTATTCAGATTCTCGGCAGCGCGCTCATATACCGCTTCGCTGTGTACATCTACATCTTTCGAAAGGTCTATTTCACTACGGGTAACATGGTAAAAATTATAGGGGTCCTTTTTGTACTGGCGCGCTTCTTCCACACTGCACACATCATAAGGAAGGGTGGCTACCTGATCGGCCAGTTCGGGTTTAGGGCGCAATGCCTTAAAAGGTATTATTTTGGTCATCTTGTAGGATTATATATTGTTGAAGGTTGGCAAAAATAGAAAAACTTTTGGCAGGGAAAAGCCAAAAGCGAAAGCAGTCAACAAGTGATTATTAACCAGCTTGTCTTTCAATCTTAATTTCCTGAAGAATGGCGTCGCCGTCTTTAACCTTTTTCTTTAAAAATAGGAACACGATAAAGTTGCCGCCTTTTGTACTAAGTTTGCCTATTAGGTAGGTGCTGCCGGCATCTCCACCGCGATTGGTCAACTTAAAAGAATTGATGGCATTTTTACCAAAAAAATCTTTTAGCACCATTTGCGCCTGCGACTTGCTGTAAGTGGTGGACTCGCTCGAAATGGTAATATCTACTACTTTATCAAAATATCGGGCAACAGTACTTGCATCCCCTATTTGCATGGCGTGATTTATATCTTCGATATAACGCTGTGCTGCAACGGGATGCACCATTAATAATACCAATAAAATGCTGAGCAGGTATTTTTTCATTTCTTATGGACACGAAGCCCTGAATCCATTCAATTATTAATAATCAATTATTATGCCAAAAACCTAAATCTTTCATTAACATTTACAACACTAACGATGTGTTAAACAGCACATTGAATACCAGCAACGGTTTGACAGATGTAAGAGGCTTGCAATATTGACGAAAAATAACCAAAATAAAAAATACGCGGAGCGTATAACTTACTCGCTCTTATAGGTTTCAGCAATTCTTTACCTTTGCCCTCATGAATAACAAACGTGCCATGCTTATTATTATGGACGGCTGGGGACATGGAAGTGTGCCTGCTGCCGATGCCATAGCTCATGCAAAAACTCCTTTTGTATCTTCGTTATACGATCAATACCCACATACCGAACTAATTACGTGCGGGGAAGCCGTTGGCCTACCTGACGGACAAATGGGTAATTCTGAAGTAGGACACCTTAATTTAGGCGCCGGGCGTATCGTTTATCAGGAGCTGCAACGCATTAATGTAGCCGTACGGAACGGCACGCTCAAAAATAATGCAGAACTTTTACGCGCCTTTGAATATGCAGTAGCGCATAATAAAAAACTCCATTTTATTGGCTTGGTAAGCGATGGTGGTGTCCATTCGCATCTGGAACACATTAAAGCCTTATGTACTTATGCCGAAGACTATGGCGTACCAAACTATTCTGTCCATGCATTTACCGACGGTCGCGATACCGACCCAAAAAGTGGCTATGGCTTTATTAGTGAGCTACAACGCCATTTGATAGGCACGCGAGGCAATATAGCCAGCATTTGCGGACGCTATTATGCCATGGACCGCGATAAGCGTTGGGAGCGTGTTAAACTTGCTTATGACTTATTGATAAATGGAGTGGGAACAACTGCCACTGATGTATTACAGGCAATCGCTGCCTCTTATGAGGAAAATGTTACCGACGAATTCATCAGACCTATTATTGCTACAGATAATAGTGGTACTCCACTGGCGCCGATAGAATCGGGAGACGTTGTGATTTGTTTCAACTTCCGTACAGACCGCTGCCGCGAGATAACGGAGGTGTTGACACAAAAGGCTTTTCCAGACCTGGAGATGCAACCGCTTGAATTGCGTTATATCACGATGACTGAATATGACCATTCCTTTAAAAATGTTTCAGTGTTATTTCACAACGACAACCTGAATAATACGCTGGGCGAAGTGCTGACGCATGCCGGCAAAAAACAGATTCGTATTGCCGAAACAGAAAAATACCCGCATGTAACCTTTTTCTTTTCTGGCGGCAGAGAAGAGCCATTTGAGGGAGAAAAAAGAATTATGGCACCATCGCCCAAAGATGTAGCCACGTATGATTTAAAGCCGGAGATGAGCGCTCGGGACATTACCAGTGCTATTATCCCGGAAATACAACAACAGAGCGCTGATTTTATTTGCCTCAACTTTGCCAACGCCGATATGGTAGGACATACAGGCGTGTGGGAAGCAGCTATTAAAGCCGTTGAAACAGTAGACGAATGCGTGGGTAAAATAGTGCCGGAAGCGCTGGCGAATGACTATGCTATATTCCTTACCGCAGACCATGGCAACTCCGACTACCTTGTCAATGACGATGGCTCGCCTAACACAGCACATACGCTTAATCTGGTGCCGCTATTCTTAATATCGAATGACTACAAAGGCGCATTAAAAGCCGGCAAATTAGGCGATATCGCTCCTACTATTTTAAAGTATATGGGCTTGCCTATCCCTGCTGAGATGACGGGCGATATTTTGATAGACTAAAAGTCGTTTTCAATATAAAAACCTGTTTTGCGATACTTCCATCCGGTAAAGCAAAACAGGTTTTTTATTGCAAATTATCAATGCGATAATCTACACGTCGAATGACTTTGAAATTAGCTTCAAATCTGCCAACACAATAGCTGTCATGGCTTCGACAATTACAGGCGCACGCAATGCTACACAAAGGTCGTGGCGACCTTTGATAGAAAAATCTTCTTGTGCTCCGGTTTCCCAATTGAGTGAAGTTTGTTGTTTTGGTGTGGAAGAAGTAGGCTTTACGGCTATCCTAAAAACAAGATTGTTGCCATTGGTAATACCGCCAACAACACCGCCTGCATGATTAGTCTTCGTAGTTCCCGATGCATCAATAATAGCATCATTATGTTCGGAGCCAAACATGGTTGCAGCTTTAAATCCGGCGCCAAATTCCACACCTTTTACCGCAGGTATTGCAAACATAGCATGGGCTATTGTAGACTCTACGCTATTCCAAAAAGGCTCGCCCCAACCAACAGGTATGCCTGATGTAACACATTCGATAATACCACCCACGCTATCTTTAGCATCCATTGCTTTCTGCAACCCTTGTTCAATATCTTCGCAACCCGCCAGAGAGGCCACTCTTGCTTTTATATCGATGCCATCAAGTACTTTTTTGGCCAATACACCCGCAGCTACTATACCCACTGTAAGTCTTGCGCTAAAATGCCCGCCACCACGATAATCTTCAAAGCCCTTATACTTTTCATGCGCGGTAAAGTCAGCATGGCCGGGCCTTGGAATAGCACGTTGTTTATCGTAATCGGAGCTGCGTGTATTGTTATTTTCAAACGTTATTAAAATAGGCGCACCTGTAGTAAACCCATTGAACCATCCCGATTTTATAGCAGGTATATCATCTTCTTTTCTTGGTGTCGTTCCTTTTTGCAAACCGCCTTTTCTTCTTTCCAAATCAGGAGCGAAATCAGCAATATCAATAGCGATGCCCGGCGGCACACCATCAATCAATACACCTACTACTTCGCCATGCGATTCGCCCAAAGCGGATACCCTGAATATTCTTCCAAAACTGTTCATGATGAATTATAGATGAGTGGCTATTGCGCCATCGGTTAATGATGATAAATCATTGAAAAAATCCGGGTAAGATTTATTGACCGCTTCAGCACCGTTTATAGTCATGGTGCTATTTGCCCCCAAAGCCGCTACAGCACAAGCCATCGCTATTCTATGGTCGTTGTAAGAATCAACTACAGCACCCTGCACTTTTTGCGCAGCGCCTTTTATAATCATCTTATCATCCTGAATATTTATCTCGACATCCATCGAGCCAAATGTTGCCATCAAACTCTCCGTACGGTTACTTTCCTTATGCTCCAATCGATGCACGCCCTCTATTACCGAAGTACCGTTGCAATGTGCTGCCAATGCAACCAATGGCGGAAACAAATCCGGACAATCTGTAGCATCGAAGTGAAATGCCTTTAGCGCTACATGTCTTACCTGTATTTGTGTTGCTTCGATAGACATGATGCAACCACAATCCTGTAACGCTTCCAGCACGCGCTTATCTGCCTGTGTAGTAAATACATCCAGACCTTTTACGATGATACTTCCTGCTATGGCACCAGCTACTAATAAGAACGCACCATTACTCCAATCACCCTCTATTTCGTATTCTATTTTAGCTGGAGCATTTGGCGCAACGCCTTTCCAGGCAAAGGATTGGTAATTATTGACATCCGGCATCTTCTTCTTAAAACGTTCCAATATTTCCAAAGTCAAATCGATGTAAGGCTTACTCTTAAGATGCTGCACTTCTATCATTACATCTTTCGCATCGGTAGCAGAATAGGCCATAAGCAACCCTGTAAGGTATTGCGAGCTCAAAGAGCCGTCGACGGAAATATTACCTGGCTGGAAAGTCCCGGACAATTCCAGCGGCAATTTGCTACCTGAAACTGAAATACCAAGCTGAGGCAATACTTGTTGAAAGAAATCAACAGGACGCTGTAATAGGCTACCAGAGCCATTTACAATAACTGTTTCTGCAAATAAATTAGCGATAGCAGCAAACATACGCAACGACAATCCGCTTTCGCGACAATTTATTTCAACTGTAGTCAATCGCTTTGCTGGTATGCCATCAGATGAAATAGTAAGCACATGTTCGTTGTCATAACTCACTTTTGCTCCTAAAGCGGCTATAATACTCAAGGCTGCTTTATCGTCATTGGACTTGCCATAGTTGCGCACGACCGTCACCCCTTTATGCAACAGTGCCGCCGCACATACGCGCTGCATCACGCTCTTGGAGGCAGGCGCAGTAAGGGTTCCGGAGATAGTGGCAGCTTGTACTTTTACCTGCATTATAGTTGTTGTTTTATAACGTCCATCGATAACTCTTTGATACAAGCTTTGCCTATTTCATCTAACAAAACATAACTAATAGAATTACCACTTCGCTTTTTATCTGCCCACATAATTTGCGCAACACGCGCTGCATCGTAATCCAATGTTGTTGGTAGCTGGTATTTTTGCAGTAAATCTACTACCTCTGTCGTCCGTGTAAATCCTGCCTGCCCCTCTGAAAGTCTTGCCGCAAAAGCCATTCCGATTGCTACTGCATGACCATGAGGTAGTGAATAAATATTTTCAACTGCGTGTGCCAGCGTATGACCAAAATTCAATTCTTTGCGTATGTCTTGCTCCCATTCATCTTCCCGCACATAACTTAGTTTTATGTCCACATTTGTTTTGATAAGGTTGGCTAAAGCAGCTTCATTTTTTTGGTAGAATGCCAGACTATTTCCCTGCAACGATTTAAAAAGTTCAGCATCTTTTATACAAGCGTGCTTAATGATTTCAGCAAATCCGTTGACCCATTCTTCCTCAGGCAAAGAGCCCAACAAAGGATAGTGATACAACAAAAAAGAGGGCTGCCGGATAAGGCCCATCATGTTTTTAAACTCGCCTATATCCAATCCGTTTTTACCGCCAATAGCGGCATCCACCATTCCTAAAATAGTCGTCGGTACAAATCCGCACTTAACGCCACGCTTATAAATACCCGCAACGAATCCTGCTATATCCGTAAGTACACCACCGCCAATGCCGATAATAGTAGCGTCCCTGCCCGCATCCAGCGCAATTAGTTGCCTGATGATATCATCCAATATTGCCAGCGACTTAGAAGACTCGCCCGGAGGCACCACAATACATTTCCAGGGCTTGAATAAATCCTGATAATGCATCATTACATTTTCGTCTGTAATGATAAAGCTATTATGCGTAGGTGCCAATGCTTTTAGCTGTTCAAAATCAGCATCAAAGTAGATGTCGGTTGCAGACTGCGAAAAAGTCACGCGTTGGTGTTCCATTCTATTTCTCTTAAAAAAATCAATTAGAGCAAGTTCTGTTTATCATTCATCACGGCATCCTGATGCTTGATACTTTCCATGTGAATAGCATCAAAGTATTGCTTTATAAAATCCTGACTCAAGCCTGCATTAGCAGCTATTTTGCGCACACGTTCCAATATCTCATTCCATCTTTCTGTTTGCAAAATAGTGATGTCATGTTCTTTTTTATAAGCACCTATTTGCTCCGATATTTTCATCCTATGCTGCATCAATGCCAGTAACTCGTCATCTACCCTATCGATGCGCTCACGCAGCTCTTTCAAGGGCTGGTGCAAGTCTTCGCAAGCTACGCCTTCGGCACGCCATACGATAGCATCCAACAACTCTATTAATTTACTTGGGGTAATTTGCTGCTGCGCATCGCTCCAGGCATTATCGGGGTCTATATGACTTTCAATAATAACGCCGTCGTAATTCAAGTCTACAGCATGTTGCGCTACTTCTTGCAATAGGTGCCTGTTGCCGCAGATATGAGAGGGGTCTATTATAAAAGCTCTTTCAGGAAAGCGCCTTTTCATCTCTATCGCCAGATGCCACATAGGCATATTTCTGTAAGGGCCGCTTCGGGAAACCGAGAAGCCGCGATGTACCAATGATATGTTTTCAATACCCGCTGCCGCTACCCGCTCCAATGCGCCGGTCCATAATTCCAGGTCGGGATTGACCGGATTTTTTATCAACACCGGAATATCAACACCACGCAGCGCATCAGCAACCTCCTGTACGCTAAAAGGATTTACAGTAGTACGTGCGCCAATCCATACTGCATCTACATCATGCTGCAAGGCTATTTCCAATTGCTTCGCAGTCGCTATTTCAATAGCATACGGCAAACCAGTAACACGCTTGGCTTCCTGCAACCAAGGCAAGCCAACGCTGCCTACGCCTTCGAAGTTACCCGGTCGTGTACGTGGCTTCCAAATACCGGCCCGCAGCATATCTACTTTACCAGATGCTTTCAACTCTATTGCCGTCTGCAATACCTGCGCTTCCGTTTCGGCACTGCATGGCCCCGCAATTATCAACGGACGCTTGTTGAGCAATGCTTTTATATCTTCTTGCTGCACGCTACTTTCCTCCATTCTTTTTACGCTATTTTGCTTTGCAAATGTAGCGAACTAATAAGAGCCTTAGTCATTTACTGTTGTTGATTATTGGCATAAAAAAAGGGATAAGCATAGCCTATCCCTTTTATCAATAACTTTAAATCTTTAATCTACCAAACGTACTGCTTTTTATTCATCAGTAAAGCCTCGCCGGCAATCGTCTGGTCGCCGGTTTCAGGATCGAATACTGAACACTCATACAGCACGCGATTCTTCTCAGGAAAAATCTCTTTTACTTTTACTACTGCTTCATATTCTTTGTCGGTAAACATTGGTTTGAGCCATTTCATATTCTGGCTAAGATAGACGTGGCCATCTACATACCAAAGCGAACCAAAAATTTTGGTAAACACGCTCGCACCTAAAAAGCCGTGAATAATATTGCGGCCAAACATACTTTCTTTGCCCGCCTGCGCATCTATATGCAAAGGATTAGTATCGCCGCTTACTTTAGCGTACATATCTACATCACTCTGGGTATAACTAAACTTATGACGGAATTCGTCTCCTACTTTCAGCATAAAAAATTTTTCAAATGATTAAAGTTAACAATGATTATACACTGCAATTAAAGGAAATGTTACGGATTATACAAATCATATTTGATTCATGAATACGAGGTTCATTTTTTATACAATCCTTTCCTGCTCGCGCAACCAACGCTCCGGTATTTCGTCATTGGCTGCTGTCATATAGTCGTTGTAAGAGCAAGGTGTAAAGCTATTATCAGGCAATTGCATCCACCAGCGTCCTGTTCTTTTGCTCTTTAAAAACAGACAATTATTTCCGGTAAAGGCAATGTTGTATTCTACAAATTCTGCACGATTATCCAGGTTTGCTTCTAATTTGCGCAGATGGTAGCCGTCGGCAAAATACCACAGCATTTGCGCGATCAATCGAGCGCCTTGCTGGTCGATATCCAACTCAGGATAATAGCCATAAATACCCAATGAGGAAAGCTTGTTGCTCATGCCCGCATAGCGCACAAGTTGGCACATCTCATCGCCAAAGAAGCCATTAGGAGAGCCATCTTTCAGGAAAGGCGCATCCGAATAACGCACGGCTTTCATATCGATGCTCAACATATCGCAATTACGCAATACAGGTTCTATTTCTTCCAGATTTTCGCGCACGCGACCCAAACGAAAACAATCGAAACGCAGCTTATCCATCGTCTCCAGCAAATGCGGATTGACATAATAGCTTTGAAAACCGATATGGCTGAAGTGCCTGATATAATTGGGCTGCGCCGTGAGCATATCCATCAGGAATCCTGTATCGTCCAGACCTTCTGTTTCGTTAAGGTCTATCAGCATATCTATAACGGCAGCATTAATCGTGCGGTCATTTTTTTTGAATGCCTCGTATTGCTGCAAAGTAAGGTCGTGAGAACCGCCGAGCAGTACTACTATTTTACCCTCTTTCTGCAAGTCTTCCATCACTGCACGCAGCGATGCACGGGTATCGCCTGCGCTTGCGCCTTCCAGTAAATTACCGGCGTCCGCCACTGTTATTTCAGGATGCCAGTCATACATTTTATACAATGCTTCGCGAATAGCGTCAGGTGCAGAAGAATAGCCTGCATTAAAGTCGTGACCACGCTGCTCGCCGCAGCCTACCAGCACTATTTCAGCATTACCCCAGGTTTCATTGCCCTCTGTAAGCGGCTCTATGCGCCTGCCTATTTGCAGTGGATGGGTTGCGGTGTTAGCAGGCAGGTGCGCCATGTGTCGCGATGCAAAAAAAGATTCAAGACCGTTCATATATTTTTATAAAAAAGTTTAAGCAAAATGTAATCCTGCCGGGGCAAAAGTGAGAAAAGACTTATGAAATGCAAAATACTTTTATCCACTATCTATTTTGGGCGAAGCCGGTAGTTATATATATACTCTCGAAAAGATTACGGAACTTTGCACACATTTTTATTTTTGCCGAAAGGCAGCAACAAGGAAAATACAGAAGCCTCCGCTTCTATACTGATGAAATACACTAATGAAATCAACAGGCGAAAAACTTTCGCCATTATATCTCACCCGGATGCGGGTAAAACCACGCTGACTGAAAAATTTCTATTATTTGGTGGTGCTATCCAAGTAGCCGGTGCGGTAAAAAGTAATAAAATTAAAAAGGGTGCTACCTCCGACTTTATGGAGATTGAGCGCCAGCGTGGTATCTCGGTAGCGACTTCGGTAATGACATTTGAGTACAAAAACATGCTCATTAATCTGCTCGATACGCCCGGCCACAAGGACTTTGCTGAAGACACCTATCGCACGCTTACTGCGGTAGATAGTGTAATATTGGTAATTGATGGCGTGAATGGAGTAGAAGAGCAAACGCGCCGTCTGATGGAAGTGTGCCGCATGCGCGATACGCCGGTAATCGTTTTCATCAACAAAATGGACCGCGATGGCAGGTTCCCGTTTGACTTGCTGGACGAGATAGAAAAAGAGCTGAATATATCGCTACATCCGCTTACCTGGCCTATTAATATGGGTAAAGAATTTAAAGGGGTGTACAATCTTTACGATAAAAATCTCAACCTTTTCTTGCCCAACCAAAAGGCTACGGAAGACAATAGCGTACCGATTGATGACCTTTCGGATGCTCTCTTAGATGAAAAAGTGGGAACCCGCGATGCTAACCAATTACGCGAAGATGCAGAATTGCTGGAGGGCGTATATGGCGAGCTAAATACCCAAGACTATCTTGAGGGTAAAGTGGCGCCGGTATTCTTTGGCTCTGCTGTAAATAATTTTGGGGTAAAAGAAATGCTGGATACGTTTATTCGCATTGCGCCTACGCCCGAAAGTCGTGAAACTACTGAGGGAGATATAGCTCCAAGTGATCCAAAATTCAGTGGCTTTATTTTCAAGATACATGCTAACCTTGACCCACGTCACCGCGACCGTATCGCCTTTCTGCGCGTATGTTCCGGCAGATTTGAGCGCAATAAAAATTACCACCATGTGCGTCTTGACAAAGATGTAAAATTCAATGCACCGTATAGCTTTATGGCTCGCCAGAAAGAGGTAATTGACGATGCCTATCCTGGCGATGTGGTTGGTCTGTTTGATACGGGAAATTTCAAAATAGGCGATACGCTCACAGAGGGCGGCAACTTCTATTTTACCGGCATGCCCAGCTTCTCTCCTGAGATATTTAAAGAGGTGGTCAACAAAGACCCGATGAAGACGAAGCAACTGGAGAAAGGCTTGCGCCAATTAACGGATGAGGGCGTTGCACAGCTATTTACCCAGCACAATGGTAACAGAAAAATTATAGGCTGCGTGGGTGACCTGCAATTTGAGGTAATACAGTACAGGCTTTTGCAAGAGTACGGTGCGTCGGTAAACTTTGTGCCACTTGCATTTTACAAGGCATGTTGGATTACGGGCGAAAAGAAAAAGCTCGAAGATTTCACCCGTTTTAAACAGGCGAATGTGATGGAAGATAAAGACGGCAGACTGGTATATCTCGCGCAAAGCGAATGGTTCTTAAATACAGAGCGTCAAAATAACCCTGATATAGAGTTCCACTTTACCAGCGAGTTTTAATAAAGGCTTTTAATAGAAAATGGCTGCGCTTCAATGGTGCAGCCATTTTTCATTTATTGCAACGAATAAATCTTTATAAAAAAACCTGTCAGGTTTTAAAAACCTGACAGGTTTAGTAAGTATTAGTTTCAACAGAAAATAGCCAAAATTACATACCCACCATATCCTTTGGCACTACCCACTCGTCAAATTCTTCTGACGTAAGGTAACCAAGACCTACTGCTGTTTCTTTCAGTGTCTTGCCTTGTTTGTGTGCAGTCTGAGCGATTTCAGCAGCTTTATAATAGCCTATTTTGGTATTCAATGCAGTCACCAGCATCAGTGAGTTGTTCACGTGTGCTTCGATATTTTTCTCGATTGGTTCTATACCAATTGCACATTTATCATTGAATGACACACAACCATCGCCTATAAGGCGCGCGCTGTGCAGGAAGTTAGCAATCATTACCGGCTTGAATACATTCAATTCAAAATGACCATTAGAACCACCAATACCAATGGTTACATCGTTGCCCATTACCTGTGCAGCAATCATGGTTAAGGCTTCGCACTGCGTAGGGTTTACTTTACCCGGCATGATAGAAGAACCCGGCTCGTTATCAGGGATAAATAGCTCGCCAATACCGGCACGAGGGCCAGAGCTCAGCATACGAATGTCGTTGGCTATTTTCATGAGGCTTACGGCCACCATTTTCAAAGCGCCATGTGCTTCTACAATCGCATCGTGCGCAGCCAGTGATTCAAATTTATTTTCAGCAGTTACAAAAGGCAAACCGGTTAATTCGGCTATTTTTTTAGCTACGGCTACATCATATCCTTTAGGCGTGTTGATACCCGTACCTACAGCCGTACCACCCAATGCCAGCTCGCTCAAATGCGCGAGGGTGTTGTTGATTGCTTTCAAGCCGTGGTCGAGCTGCGATACATAACCGCTCAACTCCTGACCCAGCGTAAGTGGCGTAGCATCCATAAAGTGGGTGCGGCCTATTTTCACTACGTGCATGTATTGTTTAGCTTTTGCGTCCAAAGTATCGCGTAGCTTTTTAATACCCGGAATGGTAATTTCCGTCAGCATTTTATAGGCTGCAATGTGCATCGCGGTAGGGAAAGTATCGTTGGATGATTGTGATTTGTTCACATCATCATTCGGATGAATAAACTTGTCTTTATCGGTTAATTGTCCGCCATTGATAACGTGTGCACGGTAAGCAATTACCTCATTACAATTCATGTTAGACTGTGTGCCAGAGCCGGTTTGCCATACTACCAATGGAAATTGGTCGTCTAATTTATGCTCCAATATTTCATCGCAGGCTTTACCAATCAATGCAGACTTTTCTGCCGGCAATACGCCCAGGTCAGTATTGGTCAACGCTGCAGCCTTTTTCAGGTAAGCAAATGCCTGAATAATTTCTTTCGGCATTTTGTTGATGTCCTGAGCAATTTTAAAATTATCGATAGAACGTTGCGTTTGTGCACCAAAATAGGCATCTGCAGGAACCTGCACTTCGCCCATGGTGTCTTTTTCGATACGGAAAGACATGATTTTAGAAATTGGATTTTTTTAGAATGAGCATTTATTTTCTCTTGCAAAAGATGGTTTGCAAAAGCAAAATTTTTACGGCGCAAAGGTAAATTATTGTTTCGGGATTAGAGAATAGCGATTGCACCCTATTTTAAATCTTCGATGAACTACAGAATCTTTATTTTTGATAAAATATAGTTCATCTCATGACTCGATTGCTGGTCGCATTGCTGGTATTTTTCGGGGCCACTTTTGGTCAAAATAGAGCGCAGGCACAATTCATAAAATCAATAGCTGTGCCGGAAGCACGCACGTTTACTACCGACGAGAGCGGCAATATTTATGTGTTGCGGGGCAAAAATGAATTGGTCAGATTTGACAATAATGGCGATAGTACCGGCTTCTTTCGCAGTGTGTCGAATGGCGAAGTGAGTTGGATAGATGCGACTAATCCCTTGCGCATTATGCTTTACTACCAAGCCTTTTCTAAGATTGTATTGCTCGATAGAATGCTTGCGCCTAAAAATGAACTGGACTTAAAGAAATTAAGCATTTACAATCCAAGCGCCACAGGCATTTCAGCCGACGGCAAAATATGGGTATATGATTTTGTCAATGCAAGATTAAAGAAAATAGACGACCAGCTCAATACCAACCTTACGAGTAATGATATGCGCATGGAAACGCAGGTAGTGCCCGCTCCCACATCGCTTATCGAAAAAGAGTATAAAATTTATGCCTGCGATTCGGCGCAAGGTATTTTCACATTTGACCGCTTTGGTGGCTATATAAATACACTTGAAATCATGGGCGTTTCAAAAATGCAGGTGGTGGGCAAGCAACTCATTTACCTGAAAGGAGATACGTTGCAAGCCTACGATTTGCAAAGTTTTGAATTGAAAAAGATGCCGCTTCCGGGTAGTACCGAAGATTTGATAGACGCGCGTGTAGAGCGCAATCGGCTTTTTATTTTGTACAAAAACAGGTTGGATATTTATCAGCAAAATGACTGATAATGTATGCTCTTTAGAAAAACCCTAAAAAAGTCAGAATCGATATTTCTTATTTTTCTTTTCCCTTGATGGAAAAGAAACAAAAAATCAAGGCTGCGCGTATTTAAGCTAAAAATGGCTTTCATTCCGCTAAAATGCACAAACTCGCTACGCTCAAACAGTGTGCTTTTCTAAACGCTACACTACAACCATTTTCTTAACGCAAAATACGCGAAGGCCGTCTGAGCGAGCAGCACAATTAAATTGTAAAAGCCAATAGTTTTATTAGCGTTATTCTCCGTAAAAACCCGACAAAGAAAGGCTTTCGAACTATTCCAAGCTCTCCTCTTAACTACTACTTCTACAAAAGAACAATACCACGAACACAACAAATTTGTTCATTCGTGGCATAATAATTTGCGAGCCCTATTTAAATTTATTCCGTAGGAAATTTGGACATATCCATAAAGAATACCTCCCAGGTATGACCGTCAAAATCTTCGATGGTACGCTGCTGCATAAAGCCATAATCTCTTACTGCTATTGGTTCGGTAGCACCTGCCTTGAGCGCAGCCTCTGTAGTGCTGTTCATCTCTTCGAGACTATCCATCGAAAGTGAAAATAGCCCTGCCAGTCCGGATTTTGTATCTGCAATTGGCTTAGTTGCGAACGATGCAAATTTCTCATGCGTCATAATCATCAGGAAAATGTCATCACTCCACACCATACACTTTGCGGTATCGTCAGAGAATTGTGGATTGTTGGTAAAGCCCATTTGGGTGTAAAACTCCATAGAGCGTGCTAAATCTTTAACTGCAAGATTGATGAAAATTTGTTTTGCCATTGTATTCCTATTTTTTTCGTTTGCTAATTAATTTGATATTTAATTTTTACAAAGATAAAAATACCTCATTGTTTTCAACTCCCCTATATTCGACAGGATTAGGGGGTAATTGAGACAAAAAATCATTTCATGAGTATAAAAAAATCGGTTACAAATTCAAGGTAAAGCCCAGCAGCAGCCAGCCGAGCACTATTAGCGGCGATGGCACTTTGCTAAATTGCAACAGACAAAAAGTGATAACGACCACCACAAGGCTCATCCAGTCGAAAGAAGCGTTATTAATCTCCATAAACAATATCACACCAGAAGCCCAAATAATGCCGACGATTACAGCGTTGATGCCCTCCAATGCACGGTAGATAATCACGTGTTGCTTCAGGTTTTGGTAAACAGGAAAGAAAAATAGCAAGAGTAATGTACTCGGCAGAAAAATAGCAATCATACCAACGAAACTGCCGCCTATTTGCCACAAAGGCCCGTAGCTGCTCATCGCAAGCCCGCCTATAAATGCGCAAACAGAAAAAACAGGTCCCGGCATCGCTTGCACTAATCCGAAACCGGTCATCAAATCGCCTGAGGTAATAACGGGATTCATGCCCCGCTTTTGTGGCAGCGTTACAAACTGTATCAGCATCATCGGCAGCAATGCTTGCCCGCCGCCGAATACAATGCTGCCAAAGCGATAAAAGTTTTCAAATAAATTGATAATGCGCCTGTATTGCCAGCTATGCAATCGGGCTATTTCGCTTATAACACCGATGACGAGGAAAATCAGCAGAAAAATCCAGAGATTTACCCAGCGCACAGGCTTTGGTTTTTGCACCGTTTTTTCGATGCGCTTGCTGCTAAAATTACTGATGAAACCAGCCAGCAATAATAGCCCGGGAAATAGCCAGGGCGAACGAATCAATAGTGTGGCTGCAATTCCTATTCCCATGATGAGCCAGGTTGCGGCACTGGTTACGCTTTTGCGCATCATGCGATAGGCAGCAAAGCATACAAAGCCAACCGACATAGGTTGCACATACAGAAAAAGGTTGGTCCTGATGGATTTCGTATCGATATAGGCCACGAGAAACGAAAAGGCACACATCAATAATGTTGCCGGCAATATCCAGATAAGTAGCGTGAGCAATGCCAATGAGATGCCTCCACGCTTCCAGGCTATCAGCATTACCGTTTGGCTGCTGGATGGCCCGGGAAGCATCTGGCAAAATGCGTTGTATTCTAATAATTCTTCTTCCGAAACGTATTTGCGCTTCTGCACAAATGTCTTTACCATCATGCCTAAATGCCCTTGCGGACCGCCAAAGGCGGTAAGCGAGTAAGCAAAAACAGCTTTCAGAAAAGGTGTGTGACGAAGAATATTCAACTAAAACCAGTATTACAAATCGGTTATTTTAAGAACGTCCCCCGCTTTAATTCCACGGTCGGTCAATGCAAGGCTGCTTAACTCTACAGAGTTATCATGTTCGAAATAGATCAACCAATCATTTTCCGCGGCTTCTTGCAGCAATCTGCGTTTTTCGTTTAGAGTATCGAGCGGACGCATATCGTAACTCATCACCCAAGGTAAAGAAATATGTGCTTTGCTTGGCAGCAAATCGGCTGCGTATAAAATAGTCTTGTCTTTGAAAGTCAATTGTGGCAACATCATTGCCTCGGTATGACCAAATGCATACCGAATCTTAAAACCGGGCAGCCATTCTTCGCCATCTTTTAAATCAATAAAATTGAGCTGGCCACTTTCCTGCAATGGCATAATATTTTCTTTGAGAAAAGAGGCTTTTTCGCGTTCGTTCGGGTTAACCGCCCAATCCCAATGGTCTTTATTGCTCCAGTATTTTGCGTTTTTAAAAGCGGGCAAAAGGCGTTCACCATCCCGCTTAACAGCACCACCTACATGGTCGAAATGCAGGTGCGTGAGAAAAACATCTGTAATATCATCCATGCCAAATCCATGCTGTCGTAAACTACCTTCGAGGGAATGTGGACCATGTAAGAAATAGTGGCCAAAGAACTTCTCATCCTGCTTATTGCCTATTCCCGTATCAATCAGTATTAATCGACCATCGGTCTCTACCAATAGACAACGCATCGCCCAGGAGCACATGTTATTTTCATCGGCAGGGTTAATCTTTTGCCACATACTTTTAGGTACCACGCCGTGCATCGCACCACCATCCAATTTAAAATTCCCGGACTCTATTGTATGTAAATTCATGCTGTATCTTTTGAAAGTTGAAATAGATTTTGAACCTGCAATATCGCTATATTCCTGAAAATGAAAAGAGGCTTGCTCCTGAAATCCGGAAACAAGCCTCTTTTTATTAAACAATACAATATTACATGATGGAATATGTATAATTATTCACCTCTTACGCGGCTTCCCGGACGACCAAATTCTGATTCAGAATCGGTAGCTTCTACGTTGTCTGACTGCTCTTCAGTAACAGTAAGATTTTTCTCTTGTTGACCTATTGTTCCTGGTTTAGAGCTATCGAATACCATACGGCGAGATGGAACATCTGCCATAATACGGAACTCTGTACGACGGTTTTTAGCACGGTTCACTTCGCTATCTTTACCATTCACTGTGTTAGGAGCAACTGGTTTAGTTTCGCCATAACCTTTTGCAGTAAGACGGCTGCGCTCGATACCACTTGAAATCAGGTACTGAACTACTGCTTCCGCACGTTGCTGAGAAAGGTTCATGTTGTAAGCATCGTCACCTTTACCATCTGTATGTGCAGCAATTTCAACATCGATTGAAGGATTATCCTTCATCAAATTAATCAGTTTTTCCAATTCGGCACCAGATTCTGGCTTCAGGCTTGCTTTGTCATAATCATAGAACACATTCTCCATACGGAAGGTAGAATCTATAAACAAGCTATCCACATAAATAGTCAGTGTAATAGTCTTATCCGGATCTTCACGCTTCATACCTTCAGTATTGAAAGTAGCACGGGTAGAAACGAAACTTTGTTTGTCTGCATTCAGTACATAGCTATGTCCACGCTCAGCAGAAAATTCAAAGTTACCGTCTTCAGAGTTGAACGTTTTGATATTACCCGCTTCGTCCACCATTTTCACTACTGCATTACCTACAGGTTGTTGTGTTTTTTGGTTCAACACTTTACCTACAGCCATTATTTTAGGCTCAAATTGTACACGCCAGATATCATCGCAACAAGTTGGATTTTTCAAGGCGATAGAACCAGGGCGGTTAGACACGATATACGCATCTGGCTTGCCTACCGGATCGCTGATGAAATACAAATCATCATACGAAGTATTAATAGGCGCACCTAAATTTTGTAAGTTGGTATAACGTGATGGACCACCATCTGCTGAGAAGATATCCAATCCACCCATTGATTTCCAACCATCAGACGCAAAATACAGTCTGTTGATACGGCTATCGTAGTACGGAGATTTTTCATCCCCTTCTGTGTTGATTTGCTTACCAGCATTTTGCGGACGACGGTAGCTTTTTTGACGTGGGTCGTATACAGAATACCAGATATCGTATTTACCACGGCTTTGCAGCTTTCTGTTAGAAGAGAAGAACAAGATTTCTTTCTTACCAATTTTAGCTACGAAAGGCTGAGTACTGCTCGATCCATCACCTTCAGGGTTTACACCATTAGGAATTTCAATCGGGTTACCCCATTTGTCACCTTCAAAGTTAGAAACGTAAATGCGGCAAGTCATTTCATTCGACTCATTTTCCAGACAACGCGTGAAATAGAAGCGGTCGCCACCAGGGCTGAAGCTACCATTACCTACGTGGAATTTAGGATCGTTGAATTTACCATCCATAAAAGGCAACGCCCACTCAAATGTATCAACTACATCGGTATATTTTTGCTTACGGCTCACCATGAAACGGCTTACGTAATCGGCACGCTTTTCTTTACCTACTTCCACTTCGCTATTAGACTTCATGGTTGCAAATAAAATAGCCGTATCACCCAATGGATAAGGAGAAAGCTCGGTATAAGCGGTATTTACGTTAGGACCAACGTTTTTAACAGTTGCATTTCTCGCGTCGTTGAGGGAGCTTTTACCCATTTCACAACCTTCGATTTCACGCAATGCGCTTTTCTTCAGCTTTTTGAAAGTCTTAGGATTGTCTGCAATGAACTTGTTAAAACGAACAATCGCTTTATCATACTCACCTTGCATTTTTAACATTTGTGCTTCTTTGTAAATAGCCTCCGGATACAATGCCGAAGCTAATTCATAAGCATAGCCAAAATATTTAGCAGCCGGTACGTAATCACGCATAGCCCAATAGCACTCTGCCAATTGGTAAACTAAATAAGGGTTACGTGGTTGTTCCTGGATAAGATCCAGGTAATAGTCCGTAGCGTTGTAGTAACTACCCGACCTGAATAAGCCATCAGCCCAGCGCAATTTCTTTTCATATCCAAGTTCCTTTACCGGGTCATTGGCTTTATTACGGTATTTGTTCTTCTGGGCAAAAGCTTCATCGTGCTGTACCACAGCGAATACAAATGCAGCCAGTAAAAAGAGTAACGATTTGCGTCTCATGTGCATGCAACGTTGATTAGAGGGTATAAATGTATAAAAGGATATTAACAATTCAAAACTTAAGGCTATAAAAGTATAAATTAGATTGAGAAAAAGAAAGAGCCTGCCATATTTTTTTTAAAAAATGTGGTAGGCTCTTTTTTTATACGCGTTTCAATCTAAAAAACGCACACAATAAAAATAAATTAAGAATATTAGCGCTTGATAGAGAGAGCGTTTTTCTGTTATACTTATAATGTGGGGAGCCAGCTATTTTTGATTACATTAGAATCGGCTACAAGGGTAAAGCAACCTTCTTGCAAAGTCAAGCGGACTTGGCGCTATATAACGCATCATGATTTCAAAGCCACCATTACCGTTAGAAGCAGCATTCAGGTCGGATGTATTATAGTCGTAACCTACACCTACCCTAAAGCCTTTCCACTCAACACCTGCTGTAATCATAAAGGCATCTTCGTGACGATACCAGCCACCGGCAAATACGCCCAATGCTGTAGGAATGTCAAAATCTTCGCCTAAACGATAGTGAAATTCGTTACCGGCTATTATTTCCATAGCACTTGCCTGAGATTGCAATAATACCGCAGGGCGAAGTGTGAAACGCTCGTTGATACCGATTACAGCACCTATCTGACCGGTATAGCGCATACCCAAACCTACTTCACTATTTGCCTTGCGGCGGTTGAAAGATTCCAAAGGTTGGTTGAGGTTATTAGCACCCACACCTAATGTATAGCCAAAACGATCACTTACGCTATGCGACCATGCCAAACCTGCATTTACCAGGAAGTGGCTGGTGTTGGTATTCAGTTCCTCATTGGTAGTACCACGCTGCCAGATGCCTTCTACAAACTCATCACCAAAATATAGTTTGCTCAGGTCAAAGCTCTTTTGCGTATAGCCTCCCTGTAAACCTACAGTCAAAGCTTTTTTACCGTCTTCTCCTAAGAACTTGTGATAAGCAACAGACAGCATACCTGTGAAATTTTGCAGGTTACCATCGCCTGCACGGTCGTTGTACAATTGTACACCCGCAGCAAGATAGTCATCTACAGAGATGTCTCTGATGATAGGCATATCAAAAGATGCAGCAATAGTTTTAAAAGCAGCACCGCCTACTACACTGCGCCATTGGTCGCGATAGATGGCAGATGCACGCCACTCACCATTGAAAGCACCCGTCAGCGCCGGATTGATAATCATAGGCGAAGCGTCAAACTGAGTAAAGTGGACGTCCTGTGCCTGAGCGCTTTTAAGGTTAAGAGTCATGGCGGCTATCAGTCCCGCGGCTATCGTAATTCTACACTTCATATTTGTGATGTGTTAAGCTGTTTATCGATAATTAATCTTTATATTTTTTCCTGAGATAATTTTCGGGTTTAAAAGTGCAAAAAAAAAATTAAATAACACTATAATTGTCAAATATTTTTTTTTGCCCGATATCCCGGTATTTTATATGACCGGGTTATACTTTAACCCGGTCGTATAAAACTATCTTATCAAGGTAACATTACCTGTTTTAATAAATGGTTTGCCCGTAGAAGTCACTGCCTCTATACGGAAAATATATACACCTGCTGGCTGTGGTGTGCCATTGTAGCGGCCATCCCAACCTTGATCTATATTGGTCGTTTCAAACACTTTTGTACCCCAACGATTGAACACTGCAAAAGTTTTAAGCGTAGCAATACCTCTTCTCACAACTTTGAAATCGCTGTTGCTACCATTGCCCGGCACAAAACCGTTCGGCGCATCCAACACTGATTCTGTATTTACCAATACATCCACAGAGTCCATAAACGAACAGCCATTTTCTGTAATTGCCGTTACAAAATACCTTGTCCTTACCTCCGGCGAAGCCACAGGATTAGAAATGTCAGTAGCTGTCAATCCTGAAGACGGGAACCATTGGAAATATAGCGCATTCGACTGCGGATCCATCTGGTAAGATTCGCCCGGCCATAATTGTACGCTGTCCGGCAGATTCATTACCGCACCTGGATAAACTTTTACATTCACATATTGCGAATCAACACAACCAGCCTCGCTCGTGCCCATTACCAGATATTCGGTAGAAGACTCGGGCTTAGCAACAGGGTTGCCTATTTCATCATTATTTAATCCGTAGTCAGGAATCCATTTATAGCTTGCTGCGCCTATTGCATTCAATTGTGCTGAATTAGGCGGACAAATACCTGTATCAACCGGATTGAGGAACATGAAGTCGGCAGTATTAACCGTCATGTACATAGTATCTGCACCTGAGCAACCGATTGGCGTGGTAACAGTAGCCACGATACGATCGGAAGTATAGCTATGATAAACGGGATTCTGAATAGTGCTATCATTCATCTTCAAGCCAGGGTTCCATTCGTAAGAATAAGATGGATAAGCCGCCGGCGTTACATCTGCATGCATGTGCACCGTATCATACGAACAGATAATCATATCGTCGCCTATATTCACAACAGGATTAGGCTGCACTTCTAGATAGAAACTATGCACCATATCGGTACAACCAGGGTAAGAAGCTGTAACCGTTACATCGCCGCTTTCCATTGCAGTAATTAAAGTAGTAGGATCGGTAGGATCAACAATATTCGACTCCGGTGTCCAGCGGTAGGTAAAGGCTGTATCACCCAAGGCAATCAGGTTCACTATTTCTTCTTTACAAACAATCGTATCTCTGTTTACCAACGCAATATCATCAGGCAATACGCGCAATTTCACACTATCTACCCCATCGCAACCTGCCGCGCCCGGATTAACACGAAGCGTGTAGGTAATGTCTCCCGATGGAGATGCCAATGGATTTAAAATAGTAGGGTCACTCAAGCCGGTAGCCGGCGACCAGGAATAGGTATAGTCAGGATTTTCTTCAGGTGAAGGATCGATGACAGGCATCAATGGAATTTCCGTACCAATACACAAAGCCCTATCTGCACCAAGATTGACCGACGGTGGTGTCTTCACATCAATAAATACCTGATCGGATGCAGGCGGACAAGCCACACCGCCCGAAATAGTAACCGTAACAGAATAGTTAGTAGGACCATCGGGCGTGGCTATAATATCGCGACCACTTGGGTCGCTAACCGTTGCAGCAGGTACCCAGCTTACGGTAAGCAATGAGTCGGTATCAACCTGCAAGCTTACAGACTCACCAGGACAAATAGCCGTATCGTTGTTTAGTATGTTTACATACATGCTGTCGTAAATCATGATGGTATCACTTCCCAAAACAATAGGCTCACCGCCGCAGGTGTAAGGCGAAAGAATATCAATAATTACTGATTTAGGACCAACTGGAGCTGGTAAGGAAATACCGTCTATCAAAATTTCCGCTTCTGAGGAACCTGCAGGTATCACAACAAAATCATCAATTTCTTCGTAATCTTCTCCATTCTCGGCAGTGCCGTGTATATTCAAACTAACAGTAACAGCTTCCGTAATATTACCAGAACGGCTCACCACCACGCGGCCGGGAGGGCATCCACGCACAGTATTGGTATAAGGCACTTCAAGACCGGCACCACCGAAAGTTTTAACTGTGATAGCGGTAGAGGTTAGGGAGCCGGATTTAAGAAAAACACCAGAATCATACGAACCATCGCCTCCATCGGCAATAGCCAACTTTAAATGATAAGTGTCACAGGGGCTTACTCCTGCAACAGCTTGGAAAACATCTGTGTATCCTGTGTAAACGAAATAGGGATTATCTTCATTGTAATTATAATACTCTGAACGCGGACCATCTTCTCCGGCATTTATATAGCAAAGATTTGTACCTCCAGCAACGAACCCAACTCCGTCATTCACGGTGCTAACTCCCACCGGAATTTCCGTTCCAGGAATCAAAGCGATATTGTTCAATCCAGTATAACCTGGCCCGGAAATAAAAAAACCAAAAACATCATTCATGCTACAATTGAAATTCCAAGGAAAACCATCACATCCACCGAAATTGTATTCCTCAGACGCAAAAACATATTCAAATTTGACTGTGTCGCCAGTAGGAACAAAATCGAATTCTAAAAAGCAAGCGTCAAAGGTTGTCTGTCCAGAAATTTCCGTTAAATCCGCATCTCCAGCGCCACCGAAGCCGGTACTGGCGAAATCACAAAAATCTGCATCAACTCCAAATCCCGCGGGAACTGTCACAACTCTGCCACATGTCAAAACTATGCCGCTATCAATTCCGATATCTGGTGTCGTTCCATCATACTTGAATTTACCTCGGGCTGTTGTTGGACATGAGCCATTCAATTCAGCATTTAAAACTGTTACCCCCTCTCCTGCCATGTAAGCAGCCAAAGCTTCAGCCGTTGTTCCATCTTCGACAGTCAACTGCGCTTTTGAACCGAATGGGACAAATAACCCGCAGGCTAAAATCACCGTAAATAAATGCTTTGTAAACTTTTTGAATTTCATATAACTTATTGAGCGGTTATTATTCACAAAAAATAATAGCAGGCATTGCAACAGCCCGTTAACATTCAGACAAGGGGTTAAAAAAAATGGTTGGGTATTTTGTTTAATATCCGCCTTTATTTCTAAAATGCCCCACAAGATAGGGAAACAAATTTATTCGCCAAAAACAAAATGGCACTGATATGTGCGCACAAGGATTTATGCTTACCTTTGCGCCCCAAATACAAAGAAAATAAACAATAGATATGTCTAACAGAACATTCACAATGATTAAGCCGGATGCCGTAGGTTCTAACTACATTGGTGGTATCCTGGATAAAATTAATGCCGGTGGTTTTAAAATCATCGCGATGAAATATACCAAGCTGAGCAAAGAGCAGGCTGGTAAATTTTATGAAGTGCACAGCGCACGTCCTTTCTACGGCGAACTGGTTGACTTTATGAGCAGTGGTCCAATTGTAGCAGCTATTTTAGAGAAAGACAACGCTGTGGCTGATTTCCGTACATTGATTGGTGCTACTAATCCTGCTGAAGCGGCAGAAGGTACTATCCGTAAGCAATTTGCTAAGTCAATCGGCGAAAACGCAGTACACGGTTCAGATAGCGACGAGAATGCTAAAATAGAAGGCGACTTCTTTTTCAGCATGACAGAGCGTTTCTAAGATTTTCTTGAAATACTTTTTAATCCCGTTGCAGGTTTGCAGCGGGATTTTTTCATGCGGTTCATGGAACGCAGATTTTCATGATGGATATGATTTTCATGGTCTTTTTGTCAACAAATTCAAAGAAACTCAAAGTAGCGTTTTTTTTATGTGTGGCTTATGGAACGCAGATTTTCATGATGATATGATTTTTTTTTTACTGTAGTTGACAATGTTTCATTCAACATGCAAATAGATTAATGCTACAAAACATTTCATTCTCTCAAAAATGATTTGAAATCATAAAAATCTGTACAATCGATGCCTAAGAAAAATCATAAAAATCTGCGTTCAAACAAATCAAAATCTCATCGGTAACCTGCGTTCCATAAAAACAGCTATCAGGCTCCTCTACCTTTTTCTTCTTCAATCCCCTTAGTACGCTCTGCCTTTGGCTTGATGTCGTTTCTTCCAAATTTATAGGCAATCGATACCCGCACATTTCTCGCATCAAAATAGTTGTTGATTGTTTGCCCGGTTACAATATGCCGCCCTTTAAATTTTTGCGTAGCTAACAAATCTGCACCATTTACTGCAATGGTCATTTTCTTATCGAGCAATAGCAGCTTAAGTCCTGCGTCAAGGCTTGCTATGGCATTGGTTTCTAAAAAGTCGTTTCGATTCTTGCTAAGATACCACACGTTAAGTTCGGCGAAAAGCGTGCCTGACTTGTTCATTGTAAAATTATTATTGACGGACAAATAGGCCATGGGCAATACATACGAAGCATTGGTAGCGCCATACAAATCGGATTGCATACCCTGCACCTGCAAGGCTATAACCGGCTGTACTTCCCAAAAAGATAGCAGCTGTATATTGGCAAATGCATTGATGCCATAATTGAACATATCGGCAAAATTAGCCATCAAGCCGGAGGTAGTGTTGCTCGCTTCGTCTATTTGCCATACGCTACCGCTGTGGTTGCGCTCGTATTGATAAAACGCAGCAAATGTATATCGGCTTTTATAGGTGTAAGCCAATTCAAAATTATGGTTGAACGATGGGCGAAGAAAAGGGTTGCCCTCGTTGTAATGGTAAGGTGTGGCATAGGCGCGAAAAGGGTCGAGTGCACGATAGCCGGGACGGTTGATGCGCTTGCTATAATTAAGGTTGAAGCTATTTTGCTCATTGGGCAAATATTGAATATAGGCCGTAGGAAACAGGTTGAAATACTGATTGATATTGGTCTGGTCGAGGTTTCTGTTATAACCTTTAGTACTCGTATATTCTCCACGCAGACCGGCTTGAAAACTCCACTTCCTTATTTGATACTGCGCATTTATGTAAGCAGCGCCCACACGTTCACGATACGCAAAGGCATTGGAAATAGCGCTATCTTCTCTAAAAATATCGTCCGTATAACCTCCAAATACATTATCACTTTCATTGTCAATCGCGCTCATCTTGGCACCTGCCGACAAGGCTATTTTACTGCGCCAGGGTACATCCACATCTATTTGTGCGGTTGTAATATTGATTTGCTGCTGCCCCGTTGCGCTGTTACGCACATAAGCACCCGTAGGTATTTCAAAAATACCGAGGTAGTTGGTTGTCGTGAAATCATTACTACGATTGCCATCGTACCAAAGACGGTTGATATTCACAGTAAGTTTGCGCCCTGAAGAATCCAGGTTATAGCTATAATTGAGATTAAGTGTATTGCTGGAATTATTAGTATTGCTGACACTATTGGTACGCATAGTACTGTCAAGCGTCAAAGCCGGAAACTGCAAAACATGGATATCAGAAATAGCCTTATCCCTCCTGTTGAAAGTAGTATGGTTCCACTCCATACCAACGGCAGAGCGCTTGCTTAAATTATAGTCCAAACCCAGCGTGGCTTGTAAGGGTTTTAGTTGCTTGCGATAACGGTCTTCCACATCGAAACGTTGCTGCGGATAAGGCGTGCGTAAACTTTCGGTAACCTGATTAGCACCGCTGCCGCCATCTATACTTGCATAAATGTTCAATCGACCGCTACGATAATTTGCATTGGCGCCCGCCCTTGTCCTGCCATAACTTGCTAGCTCGTAGCCGGCGCGCACACTACCATTGAAGCCGGATTTATTATTTCTTTTCAAAACAATATTGATAAGACCTGAATTGCCGGCAGCATCGTACCTGGCAGGCGGTGTTGTAATCACTTCAATCCGCTCTATATTCTCGGAGGGGATTGCCTGCAAATAGTTTAGCAAATCTTCGCCGGACAACTGTACTATTCGGTCGTTGACTAAAATAGCCACCCCACTCTTTCCCACTAAACCAATCGTGTTACTCTGGCTATTTACCATTACTCCCGGGATCTTGCGTATGAGCTCCAAAGCATTGCTGCCAGAGGCTTGCGGCCGCTGCGATACATTGTAAATGGTGCGGTCTATTTTCCGCTCAAATAAAGGCTTTCGATTATTAATCGTTATTTCTTCAATGCCACTTACAGCACTTTGCAACGTAATAATATTGGCAGTGGAAGATGTGACTATTTGAGTAATTTGTTCAAAACCAAGCGCGGCTATTTCAACCGTAGCGCTTTCATTTTTTGACTCAATGAGAAATCTACCCGAGCTATCGGTAACTGTAGTTGCAATAGCATTGCTATCAACAAAAATGGTTACCAGCGCATCCACAACCGGCTTACTATTTCTATCTACAACAGTCCCCTTAATGGCTTGCTGTGCAAAGCTTTCACTAATTTGCGTACAATAAAAAACAATCAGCAATAAAAAATATTTCATAACCTTATTTGACTGCAATGTAATATGCAAAAGAAGCGAATAAGGTTAATGCAACTCAAATTAAGGTTAACTAAGGTTAATGATAAAATGCGAAAGGGAGCTACCGGTATGGCAACTCCCTCTTTACTATTTTTTAATTTAAAAACTACAATGTTTCTTTCAACCATTTGAAAAACTCGCGCTGCCATACAAGCCCGTTGTGCGCATGCAACACCCAGTGATTTTCATTAGGCAAGTACAACAATTTACTTTTAATACCTTTTAATTGCGCTGCCTGAAAGGCTTCAAGACCTTGCTCGATTGGCACACGAAAATCAATACCACCTTGAATAATCATAATAGGTGTGTTCCATTTAGCTATATAGTTCGATGGGTTGAATTGTTCGTAGCTTTTAGGTTTAGGCTCTGTCCAGTAGTTGCCACCTAAATCCCAATTGGCAAACCATAACTCTTCGGTTGTACCATACCAGCTCTTCATATCAAACAAACCATCGTGCGCTATAAAACTCTTGAACCTATTGTTGTGAATACCCGCCAGCATAAACACGCTATAGCCACCGTAGCTTGCGCCTACACAACCTAATTTATCTTTATCAACATAGCTTTCTTTGGCTACATCGTCAATCGCTGTAAGATAGTCCTGCATAGGCATTCCGCCCCAATCCTTACTGATGGCTTCATTCCATTGCGTACCCCAGCCCGGCATACCGCGGCGATTAGGCGCTACTACAATATAGCCATTAGCAGCCATCAACTGAAAATTCCAACGCACACTATAAAATTGCGAAAGAGCCGACTGCGGACCGCCCTGGCAATAGAGCAAAGTCGGGTATTTTTTAGCTGGGTCAAAGTCGGGCGGATAAACTACCCATACACCCATTTCTTTTCCGTCGGTGGTCTTCACCATGCGCAGTTTTGTGTCGCTCATTTTTACATCAGCATAAGTTGCGTCATTGGCGTGGGTAATCGCTTTCATGCTACCATCCTTAAGTGCAACCTGATATAGTTCCGTTGCGTGATTCATATCCGTGCGTGAAACTATTGCGCTATTTCCTTTTTGTGCAATTACTCCCGTCACGTCCCATTTACCGTTTGTTATCTGGCTAACAGCAGGCATTATTCTTGCATTCAAATTAGCTGGTACAGCTACTTGAAACAACTGTTGTGTTCCTTTAATTGCTGCATTGAAGTAAACAACATCACTCTTCTCGCCCCAGGAGAAGCCACCATCAACGGTTTCATCCCATCCTGCTGTTACATTCATTTTTGCTTTGGTAGCAATGTCCATCACTACTATATCATTCTTATCAGCCTCAAATCCATCACGCTTCATGCTC
>PJTT01000246.1_pt1 | contig 70497 bp, 51 predicted proteins | sample 1512261 | NCBI WGS metagenome assembly PJTT01 (sample SAMN08177685, study PRJNA422409) | Soil metagenome, whole genome shotgun sequencing project. | isolation source: Soil (2) enriched on wood chips | place: USA: Madison | collected 2015-01-15 | reverse complement strand
TAACCCCGTCTCGCCGCACCGAAGGGGCGCGCGGCCAGCGACCATGCGGCGGCGGGATGCGATCGAGCGGGACTGGGGCGGATTGGGAAGATCCGTCGCGTCCGGGGACCTGGCGCTGGCCAGACCCGCCCGCCGTCGGCTTGGGCGAGGACTACAGAGCACCCCTCTCCTCGTCGCCGTCCAAACGGGAAACCCGGCGGATGGTCCTGGTAAGGCGTTAAGAGCGCCGCCGCCCGGGAAGCCGGCAGATAAACGACCGCGCGGAGCGTCTGGGCTTCGTCGAAACGGTATCTGTCTACACACCTCCGGGCGTCGCCCGGGCGCTCCGCTCCCCTTCATCAGCTCAGCGCAATCGCGCGTGAGATCGAGAGGTCGTGCGTCCAGGAACCTCCCCCTCTGGGGGAGGCGGCCGAAGGCCGGTGGGGGGCCGTTTTCAGCTTTCGAGGCGTCGGATATCCCGCACCAACTCCCCCCTCCGATCGCTGCGCTATCGCCTCCCCCACAGGGGGAGGTTCCTCGCGAACGGCCGCCACCTTCTCCCGCAAGGGGAGAAGGATCACTCCGCGGCGATCGGCAGCGGCGGTTCGGTCTGCGAGCCGCCGCGCTGGGCGGCCAGGGGGAGGCGGACCTGGGCCATCAGGCCGCCTTCGACGTTCTCCAGCCGGATGTCGCCGCCATGAGCCCGGACGGTCGAGCGCGAGGTGGCCAGGCCGAGCCCGACGCCCTGCTTGGTCGAGGTGCGGGCCGCGACGCTGCGGTAGAACGGGGTGAAGACGCGCTTGAGTTCGTCCTCGCTCATGCCCGGACCCTTGTCGCGGATCTCGGCCACGGCCTCGTCGCCGTCGACATAGAGGCTGACCCGGGCGCTGTCGCCGTACTTGACTGCGTTGTCCACGAGGTTGGTGAACACCCGCTGCAGGCCCAGCACGTCGATCTCGACCTGCGGCGTCTGGCCCGGCTCCAGGGCCACGTCGCCGCCGGTGACCTCGGCGTCGTCGACCACGCATTCGAGCAGCGAGCGCAGGTCCACATGCTGGCGGGCGCCGGCCTCGGCGTTCTCGCGCATGAAGGCCAGCACCGAATTGATCATGGCCTCCATCTGGTCGATGTCCTGGCCGATCTCGCGGCGCAGGGAGGGCGAGGCCCGCTCGAGCCGGAAACGCATGCGGGTCAGGGGCGTGCGCAGGTCGTGCGAGATCGCCCCGATCATCGCCGTGCGGTCGTTGATGAACCGGGTCAGGCGCGCCTGCATCTGGTTGAAGGCGCGGGCGGCGCGGCCGACCTCGGCCGGACCGTCGGCGGCCAGAACCGGCGACGACGGGTCGCGGCCCAGGGCCTCGGCGGCGTCGGCGAAGCCGGCCAGCGGCGCGGCCAGCCGGCGGGCGAAGACGTAGCCGATCGGGCCGACGATGGCGAACGAGACCAGGAACCACAGCAGCACGCGGCGCTGCCAGCTGTTGGGGAAGCCTTCGGGCTTGGGCTGAAGGGTCACCCAGCGGCCGTCGGAGACGCGCATGGCGGCCACGAAGTCGCCCTCGATATAGGGCGCGGGAGCCAGGCCGAAGAGGCCGCGGGCCACCGGCGCGGCCAGCGGGCGGCCTTGCGGCTGCGGCTTGGCGGCGGGCTTGGCCGGGGCGGCCGAGGCCAGGCGCGGCGCGGCGCCGATCGTCTCGCTGGTCGGCTTGGCGCGCGCGGTCAGGGCCGGGGCGACGGCGACCGTGTGGCTGGTCACCGGCGCGTCGTCGTCGCTGGTGTCCGGCGGCGGCAGGGCCTCAATCGGATCGACCGCCTGCGGGGCGCCGATCGTGAAGCTCGACGAGCGGAACGGGGCGGTGAACAGCGGGTCGGTGGCGAAGCGCGGCTGCAGGCGCTGGCCGACGCGCGGCGGGGCGCCGCCGCCGATGATCCCGCCGGGCGGAACGCCGCCGGCGCTGGTCCCGGGGAAGCGCTGCTGGCCATAGCGCGAAGGCGTCCCGCCGGGGCGGTAGTCGGAGCGGGCGCCGCCGCCGTTGCTGCCGGCCAGGGCCGCGCGGGCGGCGCGCCACATGGCGGGATTGTTCTGGGCGGCGCTGACGGGGAAGCCGACCGAGCCCGGGCCGACCGACGGCTGGGCCATGCCGCCGCCGGGGCCGGCCATGCGGCCGCCGGGCGCGGGCCCCTGGGCGTAGGCGCTGGAGCCGAGCACGGCGGTGAAGGGCAGGGCGGCGGCGTCGGCCCGGCGGCTGGCCGCGCCCGCGCCGGCGAAGGGCGGCGGCGCGTAGAACAGCAGGCGCACGTCGTCGGGATCGGCGTTCAGCAGGCGGGCGAGATCGGCGCTCGACTTCTCCGAGGCCACCCAGCCGGGGCTCGACAGCGACGGCGGTTCCTTCTCGACCGTGCGCACCAGCGGACGGGTCTCGCTGGCGTCGATCGGTCCGCCCTTCAGGCCGGCGGCGATGTCGGCCAGGCTGTGCTGGGCCGGCGGCTTGGGCGGCAGAAGCAAGGTGAGCGCCAGGGTCGCCAGCTGCGCCACGACCAGGCTGGCCAGCAGCAGGGCGACGATCTGCAGGGCGATCGGGGCGCTGGGACGGCGCAGACGGGCGGCCAGCGACTTCATTCGACCACCACCTTGGCGTCCAGCACGTAGCCGACGCCGCGATAGGTCTTGATCAGTTCCTGGTCGCACTGGGCCTCGATCTTGCGGCGCAGGCGGCTGATGTGCAGGTCGACGCCGCGGCCGACGGTCTCGGCGGCCTCGCCGCGGATGACGGTCAGCAGGTCCTCGCGCGACACCACCGAGCGAGCGTTGTCGAGCAGCAGCGACAGGATGGCCAGCTCGCCCCGCGTCAGCAGCAGCAGCGTGCCGCCCGGCGCGGTCAGCTGGCGGGCGGCCAGGTCCAGGCGGAAGCCGGCGAAGGCGTAGGTGTTGCGCTTGGGGTTCTTGCCCGGAGGGCCGGCGGCGCTGCGGCGGCGCAGCAGGGCCTTGACCCGGGCCAGCAGCTCGCGCGGCGGGATCGGCTTGACCACGTAGTCGTCGGCGCCGAGCTCCAGGCCCAGGATCCGGTCGACCGGCTCGCCCATGGCGCTGAGCATCAGGATGGCCGGACCATCGCCCCGAGCCAGCTGGCGGCACAGCGACAGGCCGTCCTCGCCGGGCAGGTTGACGTCGAGCACGACCACGTCGACGGCGCGGGCGTCCAGCACCTCGCGCGCCGCGCCGACCGTCGAGGCCTGGCGCACGGCGTAGCCCTGGGCGCCGAGGTAGCCGGCCATCTCGCGGCGGAGGACGTCGTCGTCTTCCACCAGGAGGACGGTCGCGGTCTCGGTGATCGAGGCGTCGGGGGTCATCGCGTCTGGACTATGACACACCAAAAGGCTCCGAGTCATAGGGGGAGGGGCTGCAAGCGGGCCTCTATGCGCGTCACGACGTCGCGCGGGGGTGGTATTTGCGACCGAGGCGGGAAACCCGATCATCGTTCCGCTCCGCAGTTGAGCGTGAGGATGTCGAGAATCCGCCGTTCGCCGCCGATTCGGCCCAGCTGTACGACGACGTCGACCATGGTCGAGACGTAGTCGATGGTCTCGCGCCGCGAGAGCGCCAGGCCCGCCTGCATCGTCATGAGGGCGATCTGCTCCAGGGCGCCGCGCGGCGTGCTGGCGTGCACCGTGCTCAGCGAGCCCGGGTGGCCGGTGTTGATCGCCCGCAGGAACGTCGCCGCCTCGCGGCCGCGCATCTCGCCCAGGATGATCCGGTCGGGACGCAGGCGCAGGGCGGCCTGCAGCAGGTCGTCGACATCGACCCGCGCCTCGCCCTCGTCGCCCTTCACGGCCACCAGGCCAAGGGCGTTGGGCTGGGAGAGGGCCAGTTCCGGCGCGTCCTCGACCAGCACGATGCGGTCCTCGGCCGGCGCGGTGCGCAGCAGGGCGTTGAGGAAGGTGGTCTTGCCCGACGAGGTGCCGCCCGAGATCAGGATCGTCTTCCGCGCGGCGACGGCCTCGCGCAGGAACTCGATCGGCTCCCGGCGGGCGGCGGCGTCGAGGGCTTCCGGCGCGACGGACGCTGCGGGCGGCGGCAGCGGACCCTTGCGGAAGGCCTCCAGGTCGAGATCGGCCAGGCGGTGGCGGCGGATGGCCAGGGCCCAGCCTGAGCGGGTGGCCGGCGGTCCGACCATCTGCAACCGCTCGCCGCCGGGCAGGGTGGCGGCCAGCAGCGGGCTCTGGCGATTGACGCCCTGGAAGGTCCAGCGCGCCACCTGGGTCGCCAGCCGCTCCAGCAGCCGGTCGTCGATGGCGGGCACGAGCACGCGCTGCATGCTCCGCGCGCCGGCGGTCTCGATCCACACCTCGCCCGGCCGGTTGACCAGGATTTCCGAGACGTCGGCGCGCTCCAGCCACGGCGCGAACGGCGCCAGATAGGTGCGCAGATAGACGTCCTGCGGGGGAAAGGCGGCCGCCGGGGCGTTCACCGGCCGAACTCCAGGTCGCGGGCGACGAACACCTGCACCGGCGTGCCTTGCGCCACGCGGATGGTCGGCGAGATCTTGCCGTCAGTCTGCAGGGCCTGGCTGGCGGCGCTGGAGGCGTCGCCGCTGGAGCCGATGACCACCGTGCTCGACGAGCCGTTCCCCAGCGACGAGGCCGCGCCGGAAACGACCGACAGCAGGATGGCCGCGCCGAACCGCTGGGCGAAGTGGCGGTCGACCTTGCCGCCGACCCCGGCCTGGCCGGTCTCGTCGGTGACGGGCGAGGCCAGCTGCACCGAGACGCCGTCAGGGCGGATCAGGCGGGTCCAGACCACGAAGGCCCGGCTCTGGCCGGTGGCGACGCCGCTCTTGTACTGGCCGATCAGCCGGCTGCCGCGCGGGATCAGCACCCGCGAGCCGTCGAAGCCGCGCACGTCGCGGCTGACGATGGCGCGGGCGTAGCCGGGCAGGTCGGAGTTCAGCGCCGTCTCCAGCACCGCCGGGATGATCGCGCCCTGCACGACGGTGCCGGCCGGGTCGGAAAGGCTGGAGGCGCGGGCGCTGGGCGGGGCGTCGTTTCCGGCCCGCAGCGCGAATTGCTCGTCGGCGCTGAGCTGTCCCTGCGGCGCGGTCGAGCTGGCCGGTCCGCCCGAGACGCGCGGCGCCGAGGCCTCGATCGCCGTGTTGTCGATGACCATCGGCCCGGCTCGCGACTGGTTCGGATCCACCCCGACGGGCGGCGGCGGTCCGGGCGCGACCTGGGGCGCGGCGGCGGGCGGCGGTGGAGCGGCGGCCAGGACGACCGGCGCGGGCGGCGCCGGCGTTGCGGCGAGCGTGGCGACCGGCGCGGCTTCCGGCCTTGCGGGCGGCGGCGCGGTGCGCTTGGCGTTCAGGGTCAGCAGGGTGATCCCGCCCAGGGCGACGGCCGCGACCACCCCCGCCGCCAGGCCCAGGCCGTCGGCGGCGGAAGGCGGGCGGGCGACGTCCGGCGCGGCGGTCGTCGAGGCCAGCCGCAGGTCGTCGGCCGACAGCCGGCGGCGCGGGTCGTGTCCGGAGCGATCGGCTTCAGCGAACATCGGACTTGCCCTTGCTGGAGGAGAACAGCGCCAGGCGCGAGCGCTTGACGGGCGGCTCGGGGCGCGGCTGCGGCGAGGCGGCGTCGAGCGCCGGGGTCTGGTAGGAATCGTTGTGCAGCACGGCCACGGCGTTGCCCCGCCGCAGCACGAAGGCCGGCGCCACCTGGCTGGCCACCAGCCAGTCGCCCTGCGAGGTGAAGCTGACCAGGCTCTCGGACTTGTCGGCGGCCACGGCGTAGACGGCCGGCGTGGTCGTGCCTTCGGACCAGCGGAAATAGGTCGCCTTGCCGTTGTCGAACACGCGCATCGGCACGGTGTCGGCCGCCCCGGTGAAGGTGTAGGCGAGGTTGCGCTGCTCGGGCGGCGGAACCACCGGCTCGGCGGGCGCGGTCGGAACGGGCGCGGCGCCCGCCAGTTCGGCGGCGGGCTCGTGCGGATAGCGGAAGCGCAGGTCGTAGACGACCTGGCCCTTGGCGCAGGCCGCCGTCGGCCTGGCGACCAGCTCGAAGCTGTAGCGCCGCCTGTCGGTCGAGACGGTCATGTTGCTGTGGCTGGTCTTGTAGGCCGGCTTCACGAACAGCATGTCGGCCCGCTTGTTGGGCGCGACCAGCCATTGGGCGGCGTCGCCCAGGCCGACGTTCTCGATCCGCTCGCCAGGGGCGAACTCGATCATCGTCTGGAAGCCGAAGCAGCCGTCGACGCGCACCACGACGGCGTCGTCGTAGTCGACCATGCGGATGCGGCCGTCATTTGCTTGAGGGGCGGCTTGAGCGGCGAAGGGGGCGAGCGCGGCCGCGAGGGCCGGCAGGAGCAGGGCGTGTCTCATGATCCAGGGTTCGCGGTCAGGGGGGAGGCGGCGGGCTGGGGGCGATGACGCTGGCCCAGGCCCTCGGCGCGGGGGCGTGCGGCGGCGCGGCGCGGGGACGGCGCTGCCGAATACGCGGCGGTCGTTTGCGGGGCGATCTCCACGCGGCGGTCGGCGGGGGCGTCAGGTCGCGTCGTTGGCGGAGCGGAGACGGCGGCGACCACGGCGGCCGTGCGGGCGTCGACCGCCGCGCGTCCGTCGGCGCCGACAGTCCCGGCGGCGGTGTGCATGGTCCGCGCCGGCTCTGCGGAGGCGGGCGCGGCCTCGCTCGCGCCGCCGAACGGCCGCCAGCCGCGGGTGATGTTCCACGCCGCCCAGGCCAGGGCCAGCAGCAGCAGGACGTAGATGATCGCGCCCAGGAACAGGGTCAGGATCGGGCGGGTCTCGGCCACGGCGGCGGCCGGGTCGTCGCCGATGGCCGCGATCACCGGTCCCAGCGCCGCCAGCACGCCCGCGCCGCCCAGTGTCAGCAGCATCGGCGTGAAGGCCAGGGCGCTGGCGGTCTTGATCCAGCCTTCGAACAGGCCGCGCGTGCGGGGAAAGAGCGCCAGCACCACGAACACGGGGCCGACCGCCAGCAGCACCGCCAGCACGATGCGGGCGACGATCAGCAGGCCCGCCGTGCTGATCAGCAGCATCAGGGCGCTGGCCCAGGTCAGCTTGACCGCCGTCTGCACCTGCGGGTCGTTGGCCGGTCCAGCCTGGCCGAGGTCCTTGGCCAGGTCCGCCACCTGCTCGAACACCACGTCCAGCCGCGCGGCGAAGGCCCGGGCCGCGCCGTGCGGGGCGCCCAGCAGGGCCGAGGCGATCTGGTCGGGGCCGCCGGTCAGCAGGCCGTAGACCACGGCCTGGTAGGCCGGCCAGGCGGTGGCGAAGGTCAGGACGAGGCCCAGCACCACCATGCGCGGCGTCAGGGTCGACAGGCCTAGCCGCGTGCGGCCGGTGATCAGGCCGTAGGCGACGAAGGCGACATAGATGGTCAGCAGCCCGGTCAGGGTCGCGCCGAACACGCCGCCCATCCCGAACAGCCGGCCGTAGCCGGCGCTGACCGCCAGGTTCAGCTGGCAGTCCAGCGCCGCCATGCCGTCGGCCAGGCCGCCGTCGGCGCTCAGCAGGGCGGGGCAGGCGCTCACGAGACCGCGCTCCGCAGCGGGATGACGTCCTCGCTGGCGGCGGCGATGACCGCCACCGGCGTCGGGCCCGGATAGGGCGTCCCGGTCAGCTCCTGCCACCAGAAGGCCGGGTGGTCGCCCAGCCGCCGGCGCAGTTCGTCGAGGCGGCGCACCGTGGTCTCGCGGCCCGACAGCACCGTGACGATCTCGGGCATATCCGACAGGTCCAGCCGCGCCACCACGCTGTGGGCGCCGTGCTTGACCAGGAAGCAGCGGGCTTGGGCGGGCAGGGCGCGCACCAGGTCCAGCTCGTGCTCGGTCAGGCCGAAGCCGTCGGCGTAGTCTTCCGCCTGGGCGCGCGGATTGGGCATGAAGATCTGGGTGGCGGCCTGCTCGATGATCGCCGTCGAGACCTGGCTCTCCAGGGCGTCGCGGGCGCTCTGGGTGCCGAAGCCCAGGATGGCGTTGCGCTTGCGCAGGGTCTTCATCCAGTCGCGGATGCGGGCGGCGAACACCGGATCGTCCAGGGCCTTCCAGCCCTCGTCGATCAGGATCATGGTCGGCTCGCCGTCCAGCCGCTCCTCGACGCGATGGAACAGGTACATCATCGCCGGGGTGCGAAGGACGGGCGAGTCCAGCAGCTGGGTCATGTCGAAGCCCAGCACCTTGGCGTCCAGATCCAGACGGTCGGTCTCGTTGTCGAACAGCCAGGCGTGCGGACCCTCGCCGCACCACGGCGCCAGCCGCGCGGCCAGATCGCCCGGCGCGGGACGGCGGCGGCCGCCCAGCAGTTCGCGGAAATAGCGCAGGCGGCGGAAGGCCGGATCCTGGTCGTAGTTGGCGTCCACCGCCCCGGCGACCAGCGCCGCCTCGTCCGGCGTCAGGGTCTCGCCCGGACCGCAGGCCAGGCGGCCGATCCAGTCGCGCAGGAAGGCGCGGTTGACCGGGCTGTCGGGCAGTTGCAGCGGGTTGAAGCCGGTCGGCTCGCCCGGCCGCAGCACCGAGTAGCCGCCGCCGATGGCCCGCACGAAGATCTCGGCCCCGCGGTCCTTGTCGAAGATCACGGTGCGCGGGCGGGCCTTCTGGGCCTGTGCGGCCAGGAAGTTCATCACCACCGTCTTGCCCGAGCCCGACGGGCCGATGATCGTGAAGTTGCCGAGGTCGGCGGCGTGGAAGTTGAAGAAATAGGGCGTGGCCGAGGTGGTCTCGAGCACGGTGATCGCCTGGCCCCAGTGCACGCCCTTGGCGCGGCCGGTAGGGAAGCTGTGCAGCGAAGCCAGGCTGGCGAAGGCGCCGGTCGAGATCAGGGCCCGGCGCGCGCCATAGGCCTCGTTGCCAGGGAACTGCGCCCAGAAGGCCGGCTCAAGGCCCAGATCCTCGCGCACCGCCACGGCGCCCAGGTCGGCCAGGGTCGAGAGGCAGGCCGCGGCCGCGCCGTCCAGGCTGGCTAGGTCCGGGGCGCGGACCAGCAGGCTCATCTGGTGCTCGCCCAGCACCGAGCGGCCGGACGACAGGTCGTCCTTGGCCTCGACCAGGCCCTGGCGCAGGCTCGCGCCGTCGTCGTCGGCCGCGCGGAAGCGGCGCAGGGCGGTGTCGACCCGCTCCAGGCCGATCTGCCGGTCGACGAAGGCGAAGCTCTCCGACAGGGTCATCTCGAAAGGCAGGCGCAGCAGGGCGTCCAGCATCCCCGGCGCGGCCGAGGGCGGATAGTCCTTCAGCGACAGGATCGCCGCGTAGTCCTTGCCCTCACCGAGGTCCGACCGCTCAAGGGCGTCGAGGCCGAAGCTGACCCGGCGATAGGGCAGGTGCTGGCCGACGTCGCCGGCGGGCCACAGCATCGGTCGCAGTTCGCCGTTGAACAGGGCCGACAGGAATTCCAGCGGCTCGGCGCAGCGGCCGGCCGGGGTCTCGTAGCTGGCCAGAACGCGCGGACCATAGGCCTGCAGGGCGGCGCTCAGCGCCTCGCGAGCGGCGTCGAGGTCGCGCAGGTCGCGGGCCTCCTGGGCCTGGCGGGCGGTCTCGCCCATGCCGGCGTTCAGCAGGCGGGCGGCGCGGTCCACCAGGCCCGCCTTGCCGCGCGCCGGACGATGCAGGATGGTCAGGAACAGGTCGTTGACGAACAGGCTGCGCCCGGCCATCCGCGCCTGCCAGCGCTGGTCGATCATCCGGCAGACCGGGTCGGAGAAGCTGGCCGTCAGTCCCGCCTGCACCCGCCGGCGCAGGATGTGGTGGCGGACCACGAAGCGCGAGCCGCCGATCGCCCGCAGCGCGGCCTCCCGCAGGGCCTGGCGGTGGTTCAGCTCCTCGGTGTCGGCGGTCTCGAAGGCGAAGCCTTCCAGGTGCAGCACCTGCATCAGCGAGCCGTCGCGCAGGCGCACGGTGCGCTCGTCGATAAGGCCGTCATAGGGCAGGCGGTCGCCGGCGCGCTGCTCGCCTTGCGTCCAGGCGGCGAAACCGGTCCAGTTGGGCTTTGCGCGGGTCATGGCCATGCTCTCAGGGGGCGTAGCTGTTGCAGCGCCAGCGGCGCCAGTTTCCGACACGGGGGCACTTGCTCACCCGCGTCAGCCACAGATCGAAGATCCTCGGCTCCTTCAGGCAGGCGACGTAGCCGATCGCGTGCACCACGACCGCGACGATCAGCGCCCAGAACGAGCGGGTCACCAGGAAGGCTTCCGTCGTCACGATCCCGTTGATCACGAAGAAGCTGTAGGTGACGCCGGCGAACATCTGCGGCTGGGTCAGGGCGCGGAAGATCGGGGTGCGAACGAGGTTGGCCATGACCGGTCAGCCCGCCGCGGCGCGGATGCCGGCGACGATGGTGCCGGCGCCGAACAGGACGAAGCAGCCCAGCACCACCGTGGCGCCGAACCGCCAGTTCATCCGGCCGGTCAGCATGAGAAAGCCGACCATGGCCACGGCGATCACCGCTACCGCCGTGGCGACATTGCCCAGCAGCGTGCCCTGCACCCAGGCCACGGCGTTGGCGATAGGCTGGGCGCCCTGCGGGCTGGCGAAGGCCGGGGCCGAGACGGCCAGGGAAGCGGCCGTAACAGCGGTGAACAGACGGGCGGTCATGGGGCTTCTCCAGAAAAGGCGAGGGGAGCGGCGGCCTTGGCCAGCCGGTCGAGATTGGTCGCCACGTAGGCGCGGGTTTCCTTGAAGGGCGGCACGCCGCCGTACTGCACCACGCGGCCGCCGCCGGCGTTGTAGGCGGCCAAAGCCAGGTCCACGGCGCCGTCGAAGCGGTCGAGCTGGGCGCGCAGATGGGCCGCGCCGCCCATGATGTTCTGCGCGGGGTCGGTCGGATCGACGCCCAGCGAGCGGGCGGTTGCCGGCATCAGCTGCATCACGCCGATCGCGCCGGCCGGCGACACGGCCTTGGCGTCGTAGCCCGACTCCGAGCGGGCGACGGCGTCGATCAGGGCGGGGCTGAGGTCGTAGCGCGCAGCCGCGGCCAGCACGGCGTCGCGATAGGGCGCGGGGATGTTCGCCGTTTCAGCGCGTGGGGCAGGGACGGTTTCGATGGTCTGGGGCCAGCCGCCGCCGACCCGGCGCACCGCGCCGTCGTCTTCGATCTGCAACACCTGCGCGTGGGCCGCGCTGGTCGCGACCAGCGCCAGACCGCAGGCGGCCGCCAGCTTTCGCGATTGCTGCTGAAAAGTACGGAATCTTTGCGGTTCCCAACCCATGCAGCCAGTATTGGGAGGTCAAGTCGTCCGCAATTTGTCGTTATGTATTGGTTTTGTATCGCCTTTCGGGGTGCTGATACGCCCGAAATACCCATCCGGCATATTTCCAGCGAATTACACTGTTTCAAAAGCAGGACGCCGAAGCGCCGGCCCGAGCAACGCGGGCGGCAGCTCCGGACGCACGCACGGAGGAGCAGCGACATCATGCACGACGACCACCCCATCGAAGAGCACGATCTGGGCCTGCAGCATGACCTGGCGATCATGACCGCTCGCATCGTCGAGCGTCGCCGCATGCTGGCCTGGCTCGCCACGGGCGGCACGGCCGCCCTGGTCGCCGCCTGCGGCGGGGGCGGCGGCTCCAGCTCGGGCGGTTCGACCTCGTCTTCCTCGTCGAGCAGCAGCTCGAGCTCCAGCTCGTCCAGTTCCTCGAGCTCCAGTTCCAGCAGCAGCTCGTCGAGCTCGTCCTCGGTCAGCAGCTGCATCGCCGACCCGACTGAGACCAACGGGCCCTATCCCAGCGACGGCTCCAACAGCGTCAACGGCACGGTGTCGAACATCCTGGCCGTCAGCGGCGTGGTGCGCAGCGACATCCGGTCCAGCTTCGGCAGCTCGACGACCACGGCGCCGGGCGTGCAACTGACCCTGACCATCACCCTGGTCAACACCAACAACAGCTGCGCGGCGCTGTCGGGCTACGCCATCTACATCTGGCACTGCACGCGCGACGGCAACTACTCGCTCTATTCCAGCGGCATCCAGAGCGAGAACTACCTGCGCGGCGTGCAGGTGACCGACAGCAACGGCCAGGTGACCTTCACCACCATCTTCCCAGGTTGCTATTCGGGCCGCTGGCCGCACATCCACTTCGAGGTCTATCCCAGCCTGGCCACGGCCACGGGCTACGCCAACCGGGTGCTGGTCTCGCAGTTCGCCATGCCCAGCGCGGCCTGCGACACGGTCTACGCCGGCGCCACCGGCTACAGCGCCAGCGTCACCAACAAGGCGGCGATCACGATCGCCAGCGACAACGTCTTCGGCGACAACACCAGCGCCCAGATCGCCGCCCAGACGCCCAGCCTCAGCGGCAGCGTGTCAGCGGGCTACACCGGCACGGTCGTGGTCGGCCTGGCGGTCTGACCCATGGCCGTGGGGGCGGGAGGAGCGACGGCGAAGGAGCGATGGCTGGCGACCCTGCTGGTCGCCGTGCTGTCGGCGCTCGTCCTCGTCCCGCGCCTGGGGTCTCCGAGCCAACCGATCTGGGATGAGGCCTATTACCTGACCTCGACCCAGCGCTATCTGGAGCGCACCGCCCAGTTCGCCTCGCACCCGCCGCTCGGCCTGATGCTGATCGCGGCGGGAGCCCTGGTCGTTGACGACAATCAGGACCTGCCGGTCCACCGCCTGGCCGAGACCAAGTCGGTCAAGGGCGAGGACGTGCCCGTCGGCTACAGCTATTGGGGCGTCCGCGCCGCCTCGGTGCTGTTCGGTGTGCTCGGTGCGGCGCTGTTCTTCCGGCTGGCCCTTGTGCTGACCGGCGGCCGCCTGGGCGCGGCCCTGGCCTTCACCAACCTCTACATTTTCGACAACGCCCTGGCCGTGCAGTTCCGGGCCGGACATCTGGACGCCTTCCAGTCGGTCTTCGTGCTGGGGGCGCTGCTGGTCCTGGCCATCGCCGCGCATCGACCACGACCCAGGCTCGTCGAGGCCCTGGCCTTCGGCGGCCTGATCGGTCTGGCGGCGATGGTGCGGCTGAATGCGCTCGTCCTGGCGCCGATCGGCCCGCTGCTGCCGGCGCTCGCTTTGGGCGGACCCCGTCCGTGGCGAACGGCGAGCGTTCACGCCGGCGCCCTGGCGGTCGGCGGTCTGGCGGCGATCTTGGCGACAATGGTCGTCCATCTGGCGGTCGCGCCCCTGCCGCCGATGCGCGGCGAGCCGGCCGGCGCGCGCGACGCCGCCTTCGTCTCGCCGACCTATCGGGCCTTCCTCGAAGGACAACGCTCGCTGTCGCCGGCGGTGGTCTGGGCGGCGGGCGCGGACTATCGGCGCTACATCGCCGGCGATTTCGTCGGCACGCCCAAGGCCGACCCGAACGGCTCCTCGCCCCTGGCCTGGCCGGTGATGGGCGGGGCTATCAACTACCGCTGGGACAGCGACGGCCGCACGACCAGCTACCTGCAGCTGGCCGGCAATCCGGCGGGCTGGACGATCGGGCTGCCGGGCGTGCTCGGCGCGGCGGCTCTGCTCGTCCTGCGCGGGGCGCGAGATGACGAGGCGACCGTGCGTCGCCGCCTGATGCTGGCCCTGCTGGCGGGGTGGGCGATCTTCATGGCCGCGCACCTGATGCTGGCCCATCAGAGGGTCCTGTACCTCTATCACTACTTCCCGGGGCTGCTGCTCAGTTGGGCGCTGGCGGTCCTGGCCTTCGAGGAGGCCTGCGCCCGCTGGCCGGTCTTCGCGCGCCGGCGCGGCCTGCTGCTGGCGGGCGGGGCGGGTGCGGTGCTGCTGGGCTTCCTGTTCTACGCGCCCTTCACCTATCATCGCCCCCTTACCCACGCGGCCTGCGCCGCCCGGACCCTGCTGGATCCCCGCGTCGTCGATTGCCGTTAGGGCAGGGCTTGCGAGGTGATCGCGTCGCCCGCTACCACAGGCGTTCGCGGTGGTTCGCGAAGGGCCGAGCGGGACGCATGAGCGACATCACCATCGTCGATATCGCCAAGCAGGCGGGCGTCTCGATCAAGACCGTCTCACGGGTGATCAATCGCGAGGAGGGCGTCGGTCCAGAGACCCGCGCCCGGGTCGAAGACCTGATCACCAAGCTGGGCTACCGCCCCAACGTCTCGGCCCGCTCGCTGTCGAGCCGTCGCAGCTATCTGATCGGCGTGGTCTTCATGCGGGTCGGCGCCTACCACTATGTCGGCGAGGTCCAGGTCGGGGCCATGCGCGCCTGCCGCCGGGCCGGCTATCACCTCGTCATCGAGCAGGTCGACGACCTGGGGCAGGGCAGGGGGCCCACCTTCGCCGAGGCGCTGAAGGCCGGCCGGTTCGATGGTCTCGTCCTGACGCCGCCGATCTGCGACGATCCCGAGATCCTGGCGACCATCGAGGCCCAGGGACTGGCCTATGTGCGCGTCGCGCCCGGCCGCGACTTCGGCCGCTCGCCCTACGTCTTCATGGATGACCAGCAGGCCGCCCACGAGATGACCGCCCGCCTGTGGGATCTCGGGCATCGGCGGATCGCCTTCATCGACGGCCCCGCCGACCACGGCTCGGCCCGCCGCCGGCGCGAGGGCTACATGACCGCCATGGCCGAACGCGGTGCGCGCGTGCAGCCCGAATGGATCGCCAATGGAGACTTCATGCCGCTGTCGGGTCTGGAGGCCGGCGACCGACTGCTGGCGCTGTCCGAGCCGCCGACCGCGATCTTCGCGGCCAACGACGCCATGGCCCTGGGCGTGATCTCGGCGGCGTCGAAGCGCGGTCTTTCCCTGCCGCAGGACCTCACCGTGGTCGGCTTCGACGACGGTCCGCTGGCGGAATCCTCCTGGCCCAGCCTCACCACCGTGCACCAGCCGATCGCCGAAATGGCCGAGGCGGCGGCGCAGATGCTGATCGAAGGATTCGGCGACCCCCGTTTCCGTAACCGCACGGCCGCCAGACAGCTCGACTATCACCTCGTGGAGCGCGGCTCGTCGGCGCCTCCGAAGCCCTGAGCTCTCGGGTCGGTTGAGGTCGATTGTGATTGAGTTTTCAGTAATTAGTAGACTTTTGATCCCAAATTTTCCGTGATTTAGCGATCAAAATTCCAGACAGCGGTGTCTTTTGAAAATGGCATAGACAACGTTGTCGTATCGTGATGTCAATCTACGACAACGTTGTCGTCGTCGGGACATCCCGCCAGCGCAGCGTCGGCTCAAGCCCCGGGACAAGGGGCGGAGGAAACATATCCCGGACGTCCAAACGGCGCCGGGAACCGGCTGGAACCGGCGGCGCGCGAGCGTCGATCCGTCGTCCGGTCCGCGCAGGAAAGGGGACAGACATGCGCACCATGCTCTTCGCTTCGGCCGCCCTGGCGGTCGTCTGCTTCAACGCGCCCGCCGCCTTCGCCCAAGAGGGCGAAGCCGTGCAGCTCGACGAGGTCGTCATCACCGCTCAGCGGCGTAGTGAGAACCTGCAGAAGACCCCGCTGACCGTCTCGGCGGTCACCGGCGACAAGCTGGAATCCCAGGGGGTCAAGACCGTGGTCGATCTGGCCAGCCAGGTGCCCGCCCTGCAGATCACCAACAGCGGCGCCGGCACGGCCCAGGTCTTCCTGCGCGGCATCGGCAGCACCAACACCACCGAGGTCGGCGACCCGGCGGTGGCCTACCACATCGACGGCATCTACCAGGCCCGCGCCACCTCGCTGGGCGCGCTGTTCTACGACATCGACCGCGTGGAAGTGCTGCGCGGCCCGCAAGGCACGCTGTACGGCCGTAACGCCACCGCCGGCGCCATCAACGTCATCACCAAGAAGCCGGTCCTGGGTGAGTACCAGGGCGCGGGTTCGCTCGACGTCGGCAACTACAGCGCCATCACCACTTCGGGCATGATCAACGTGCCGCTCGGCGAAGACCTGGCCGTCCGCGCCTCGTTCCAGCAGAGCCGCCACGACGGCTACGTCAACGCCATCAACGCCGGCCCCGGCACCGGCGGCAACGACCGCTACGACCAGGACGACAAGTCGGCCCGCGTGCGGGTGCTGTGGAAGCCCAGCGACAGCTTCTCGCTGCTGGTCAACGCCGACTACCTGCACCAGGGCGGCGCCGGCGGCGGCGACCAGACCTATGGCACCACCAAGGTCACCGGCGATCCCTGGACCTGCTACTGCGCCACCAACATCTATCGCAACAACCGCTTCTTCAGCACCGGCGCCGAGGCCAACTGGGACCTGGGCTTCGCGACCGTGACCTATCTGGTCGGCTACAACTTCTCCAAGCTCGACCGCAGCGGCGAGAACGCCAGCACGGGCGCGCCGAACTACTTCCTGGGCAAGGACTACACCTGGTCGCATGAACTGCGCCTGGGCGGCGACACCGGCAAGCTGAAGTGGGTGGTGGGCCTCTACCGCTTCACCGAAGACAACAACGTCGACTTCCGCGTCTTCCTGGCGACCAACTCGTACCTGTCGTTCATCCAGCCCGAGATCACCGCCGAAAGCATCGCCGTCTTCGGCCAGACCACCTACGAGGTCACCGACCGGTTCCGCGTCACCGGCGGCCTGCGCTACACCGAAGACAAGAAGGGCCGCACCGGCGGCACCTACCTGACCAATTCCAGCGGGGCGATCGTCTCGACGGTGGTGGCCAATATCGCCAACGCCAAGTGGGACGCCACCAACTGGAAGATCGGCGCCGACTTCGACCTGACCTCGACCTCGATGCTCTATGCGAACATCGCCACGGGCTACAAGGCGGGCGGCTACTACGACGGCGTCACCGACAACGTCTACGCGCCGGAGAAGATCACCTCCTACGAGGCCGGCGTGAAGAACCGCTTCCTCGACAACCGCCTGCAGGTGAACGCCACGGCGTTCCTCTACGACTATCGCGACTTCCAGGTCAGCGCCCTGGGCACCATCGGCGGCCAGGACGCAACGGTCACCCTCAACGCCGACAAGGCCAAGATCTACGGCCTGGAGTTCGAGACCAACCTGGCGATCACCGAGCACGACCGTATCGACGCCACCCTGGGCTGGCTGCACGCCGAATACACCGACTTCGTGCTGCCGCGAGGGGACTCGTTCTCCAACAACAGCGCCAATGCGTCGGTGGCGGCCTGCTACACGACCAACTACTCGGCCGCCGCGCCGCGCTCGACCGACTTCTCCGGTTGCCGCATGGCCCGCACGCCGGAGTGGAGCATCAACCTCGGCTACCAGCACATCTGGGAACCGAGCTTCGGCGGCACCCTGACCGGCCGGATCCAGAGCCACTACGAAAGCGCCAAGAACCTCGAGTACCACGGCTTCGCCCAGAACCGGGAAGGGGCCTTCACCAAGACCGACGTCAGCCTGACCTACGCCAGCGCCGACGATCGCTGGACCCTGCAGGGCTATGTCCGCAACCTCGAGGACGACGCGGTCCGCACCGCCTCGTCGCCCAACTCGACGACGGGCCTGGCCACCAACGGAGCCGGTGAATACTACGCCCCGCCGCGCACCTACGGCCTGCGTCTGGGCGTGACCTTCTAGCCTTCTCTACTTCCCCCTCGCGCCCGGCGGACCCTGCCCGCCGGGCGTGCTTTGTTTTCGTGTCACCAAGCGAGTTTAGCCGATGATCCTCGACCGCCGCCTTCTGCTCCTGGCCGCCTCGGCCGCGATCCTCGGCGGTGCGGCCTCCGCCGCACCTAAGCAACCCGAACTGGGCGTTCGCGACGGCAAGGTCGTCACGGTCGACGGCCTGAAGTTCCGCGACCTCGACCGCGACGGCAAGCTGGAGCCCTACGAGGACTGGCGCCTGTCGCCCGAGGCCCGCGCCGCCGACCTGACCCAGCGCATGACGCTGGACGAGAAGGCCGGCCAGATGATGCACGGCACCCTGCCGGCGACCGGTCCGATGGGCGTGGCCGGCATGGGCTCGGGCTACGACATGGCCAAGGCGACGCCGCTGGTCATCGACCGCCACGTCACCACCTTCATCACCCGCCTGGCGGGCGCTCCGGCCTTCCTGGCCGAGCAGAACAACGCCATCCAGGCCGTCGCCGAGAAGGGACGCCTGGGCGTGCCGGCGACGATCAGCACCGACCCGCGCCACCACTTCCAGTTCACGGCCGGCGCCAGCGTCGAGGCCGGCGGCTTCTCCAAGTGGCCCGAGGCCCCGGGCCTGGCCGCCATCGGTGACGCCAAGCTGGTGCGGCGCTTCGGCGACGTCGCCCGTCAGGAGTACCGCGCGGTCGGCATCCATCAGGCCCTGTCGCCGATGGCCGACCTGTCGACCGAGCCGCGCTGGCCGCGCACCAACGGCACCTTCGGCGAGGACGCCGATCTCGTCGGCAAGATGACCAAGGCTTACATCCAGGGCTTCCAGGGCGGCGACACCGGTCTGGTCTCGAACGGCGTCTCGGCCGTGGTCAAGCACTGGGTCGGCTATGGCGCTTCCGCCAAGGGCTTCGACGGCCATAACAGCTATGGCCGCTACGCCGTCTTCCCCAAGGGCCAGTTCGACCTACACGTGAAGCCGTTCGACGAGGCCTTCTCCGCCGGCGTCGTCGGCGTGATGCCGACCTACGCCATTCTCCAGGGCGTCTCCCTCGAAGGCACGGCGCTGGAGCCGGTCGCCGCCGGCTTCTCCAAGCAGCTGCTGACCGACCTGCTGCGCGGCAAGCACGGCTTCAAAGGCGTGGTGGTGTCCGACTGGGCGATCACCAACGACTGCGGCGAGACCTGCCGCAACGGCTTCCCCGCCGGCGTGCGCCCCGGCTTCGAAGGCTTCTCCACCGCCTGGGGCGTCGAGGACCTGGCCAAGGTCGACCGCTACGCCAAGGGCGTGAACGCGGGCCTGGACCAGTTCGGCGGCGTCGAGGATACGGCCGAACTGGTGGCCGCCGTGAAGGCCGGCAAGATCACCGAAGCGCGCATCGACGAGTCCGTGAAGCGCATCCTGGTGGTGAAGTTCGAGCAGGGCCTGTTCGAGAATCCCTATGTCGATCCCAAGGCCGCGACGGCCGTGGTCGGCTCCAAGACCTTCGTCGCCGAGGGCCAGGCGGCCCAGAGCGCGGCCCTTACCGTGCTGGAGAACAAGAACGGCCTGCTGCCGCTGAAGGCGGCCGGCCGCAAGGTCTGGCTGAAGGGCGTCTCACCCGATGTCGCCAAGGCCTACGGCCTGACGCCGGTCGAGGATCTTGCCCAGGCCGATCTGGCCATCATCCGCGCCGCCACGCCGTTCGAGACCCTGCACCCGAACTACACCTTCGGCAGCTTCCAGCACGAGGGCGACCTGTCGTTCAAGGACGGTAACGCCGACTACGAGGCCATCAAGGCCGCCTCGGCCAAGGTTCCCACCATCGTCAGCGTCTATCTCGACCGTCCGGCGATCCTGACCAATGTCCGCGACAAGGCCGCCGTGCTGATCGGCGACTTCGGCGCCAGTGACGAGGCCTTCCTCGACGCGGTGACGGGCAAGGCGCACGCTCGCGGCAAGCTGCCCTTCGAGCTGCCCTCGTCGATGGCGGCGGTCGAAGCGCAGGCGGAGGACGCCCCGCACGACAGCGAAAAGCCGCTCTACCCGATCCACTACGGCCTGAACTACTGAGGACCCGCGACCATGATCCGTCTGACGACCGCCGCCAGCATCGCGGCCCTTTCGCTGGCCTCCGCCGCGTCCGCCCAAACCGCCCAGCCGTGGATGAACACCAAGCTCTCGCCCGATGAGCGCGCGGCCCTGCTGGAGAAGGAACTGACCCTCGACGAGCGCATCGGCCTGGTCCACGGCCCGATGTCGATGCCGATCTTCGGCATCAAGAAGCCCGAGGGCGCGATCGGCTCGGCCGGCTACATCCCCGGCATCCCGCGCCTGGGCGTGCCGGCCCTGCAGGAAAGCGACGCCAGCCTCGGCGTCACCAATCCGCTGGGCGTGCGTCCTGGCGACGGCGCCACGGCGCTGGCCTCGGGCCTGTCGCTGGCCGCCACCTTCAACAGCAAGCTGGCCTATGAGGGCGGGGCGGTGGTCGGCCGCGAAGCGCGCGCCAAGGGTTTCAACGTCCAACTGGCCGGCGGCGTGAACCTGGCCCGCGACCCGCGCAACGGCCGCAACTTCGAATATCTCGGCGAAGACCCCTGGCTGGCCGCCAACCTGGCCGCCGCCCAGATCAAGGGAATCCAGGACCAGGGCATCGTCTCGACGATCAAGCACTTCTCGCTGAACGGCCAGGAGACCAGCCGCCACTTCGCCAACTCCATCATCGACGAGGCCGCGCACCGCGAGAGCGACCTGCTGGCCTTCCAGATCGCCGTCGAAAAGGGCCAGCCGGGCTCGGTGATGTGCGCCTACAACCTCGTCAACGGCGACTACAGCTGCGGCAACCCCCACCTGCTCAACGACGTCCTGAAGGGCGACTGGGGCTACAAGGGCTGGGTGATGTCGGACTGGGGCGCGGTCCACGCCACCGACTACATCCTCAAGGGCCTGGACCAGCAGTCGGGCGAGCAGCTCGACGCCAAGATCTGGTTCGGCGAGCCGCTGAAGGCCGCCGTCGAGAAGGGCGAGGTCCCGGCCGCGCGCCTGGCCGACGCCAGCCGCCGCATCCTGCGCTCGATGTTCGCCGCCGGCCTGTTCGACAAGCCGGTGACCCCGGGCGGAACCATCGACTATGACGTCAACGCCGAGATCGCCCGCGCCGCGGCGACCGAAGGCGTGGTGCTGCTGAAGAACCGCGAAGGCCTGCTGCCGCTGGCTAAGACGGCCAAGACCATCGCCGTGATCGGCGGCCACGCCGACGCCGGCGTGCTGTCGGGCGGCGGCTCCTCGCAGGTCGTGCCGCCGGGCGGCGCCAAGCGCGTCGTGCCGCTGGGCGGCGAGGGCATGATGGGCCCGTTCCGCAGCCAGTACTTCAACGGCTCCTCGCCGCTGGCCGCGATCCGCAAGGCCGCACCCGACGCCAAGGTCACCTTCGACGACGGCCGCTACATCGCCTCGGCCGTCGCCGCCGCCAAGGCCGCCGATGTCGTGGTGGTGTTCGGCAACCAGTGGATGGGCGAGGGCGAGGACGCCTTCGACCTCTCCCTGCCCAACGGCCAGGACGAGCTGATCGCCGCCGTCACGGCCGCCAACCCCAACGCCATCGTCGTGCTGCAGACCGGCGGCCCGGTCTCCATGCCCTGGTTGAACGACGCCGGCGCGGTGGTCGAGGCCTGGTACTCGGGCGCCAAGGGCGGCGAAGCCATCGCCGACGTGCTGTTCGGCGCGGTCAATCCGTCGGGCCGCCTGCCGATGACCTTCCCGGCCTCGCTGAGCCAGTATCCGCGCGAAGCCCTGCCGGGCCGCGGCCTGCCCGAGAAGACCCAGTTCGACGTCAACTACACCGAGGGCGCGGACGTCGGTTACCGCCGCTTCGCCGCCACGGGCGACAAGCCGCTTTTCCCGTTCGGCTACGGCCTGTCCTACACCTCGTTCGCCTATTCGAACCTCAAGGTGGAAGGCGGACAAACGGTCACGGTCAGCTTCGACGTCGTCAACACCGGCAAGGTTGAGGGCAAGGACGCCCCGCAGGTCTATCTGACCGGCGCGGCCGGCAAGCCGTTGCAGCGCCTGATCGGCTTCGACAAGCTGGCCCTGAAGCCCGGCGAGACCCGCCGCGTCACCCTGACCGCCGATCCGCGCCTGCTGGCCAGCTTCGACGCCAAGGGCCATCGTTGGGTCGTCACGGGCGGCGACTATCAGGTAGCCGTCGGCGCCTCGGCGACCGATCTCGCCTTGAAGGGCGGCGCCAAGGTCAAGGCGCGGACGCTGAAGCCGTAGGGGAGGGCGTAGTGATGAAGTCTCTGGTTTCCGGCCTGGCGCTCGCGTTCGCCGTCGGGCTTCCCGTTCTCGCGGGTCCCGTGGTCAAGACTGCGTCCGGTCCCGTCGAGGGCGTCGAGACCGGTCCGGTCGCGGCCTTCAAGGGCGTGCCCTTCGCCGCGCCGCCGGTCGGCCCGCTGCGCTGGCGCGCGCCACAGGCCCCCAAGGCCTGGACCGCCGTCCGCTCCGCCGCCGAATACGGCCCCGACTGCGCCCAGAACCCGTTCCCCGGCGACGCCGCGCCCCTGGGCGTCAAGCCGGCCGAGGACTGCCTCTATGTGAACGTCTGGACGCCGAAGGACGCGATCAAGGCCAAGGCCAAGAAGCCGGTCATGGTCTGGATCTACGGCGGCGGCTTCGTCAACGGCGGCTCCTCGCCGGCGGTCTATGCCGGCGACCGATTCGCCCGCGACGGCGTGGTGCTGGTCAGCTTCAACTACCGGGTCGGCCGCTTCGGCTTCTTCGCCCACCCGGCGCTTTCGGCCGAGAACGCCGACGGCGGCCTCTTGGGCAACTACGCCTTCATGGACCAGATCGCGGCCCTGAAGTGGGTCAAGGCCAACATCGCCGCCTTCGGGGGCGATCCGGACAACGTGACGATCTTCGGGGAGTCGGCCGGTGGCATGTCGGTCCACGCCCTGCTGACCACGCCCCTGGCCGAGGGCCTGTTCGACAAGGCCATCATCCAGTCGGGCGGCGGTCGCCCGCGTCTGCTGCCGTCGCTGCCGATCAAGGCCGCGCCGGGCGAGCGCTCGGCCGAGAGCGTCGGCGTCGCCTTCGCCGCCAAGGCCGGCGTGACCGGGGAGGGGGCCGAAGCCCTCGCGGCGCTGCGCGCCCTGCCGGCCGACGCGGTGGTCGACGGCCTGAACATGGCCACCTCCGGCGTTCCCACCTGGAACGGCGGGCCGATGGTCGACGGCAAGCTCGTCACCAAGCCGGTGCTCGACGCCTACGCGGCCGGGGAGTGGACCAAGACGCCCGTGCTGGTCGGCGCCACCGGCGCCGACGGCTTCTTCTTCGGCGGGACGCGCGACCAGGTCTTCGCTCCCTTCGGCGACAGGCGCGCCGAGGCCGAGACGCTCTACGACCCGACCGGCGACGGCGACATCAAGGTCTATGGCTGGAAGGCCGCCGGCGACCGGATGTTCATCGAGCCGGCCCGCGAGGTCGCCCGCACCCTGGCCGCTCAGGGCGCGCCGGTGTGGTCGTTCCGCTTCTCCTACGTGGCCGAAAGCCAGCGCAAGGACTGGTGGAGCGCCCCGCACGCCACCGAGATCCCGTTCGTGTTCGACACCGTCGACGCCCGCTACGGCGCGACCCTGACCCCGGCCGACGCGGCCGCCGCCAAGGCCGCCCACGCCTACTGGATCGCTTTTGCGACCAAGGGGACGCCGGACGCCACCGGCCAGCCGGCCTGGCCGAAGTACGACGCGGCGGGCGACGTGATCATCGACTTCACCAATGACGGCGTGAAGGTCGGTCCGGACCCGTCGAAGGCGCGCCTCGACCTCGTCCAGGCGACCACGCCGCCGTCTGCGGGGAAGTGACATGGCCGAGCGTCTGGCCGACGCGGTGATCGACCGCGACACCTTCCTGGCGCTGCGCCGGGTCCTGCCGGCGGCCACCAAGGCCTGCCTGCAGGACACCTTCGGCATCAGCGAGACCACCTGGGTCAAGCTGCGCGACGGCCGGCCGGTCAAGCGGGCGACGCTGGACCGGCTCTTGGAGCGCTATCGGCGGATGTGCGGCGAGACGAGCCGCAGGGCGGCCTAGATCCTGGGCAGTCCGTCCATGATCGCCGTCAGGGCCAGCACCGTCTGGCCCTCCATGGCGCTGTGGCCCGCGTCGGTCTTCACATAGCTGGCCGGCGGCGCGCCGACCTCTTCCAGCGCCGCGACCAGGCGCGAGGCCTGCGACAGCGGACAGACCTGGTCGAAGCGGCCGTGGACGATGTGGATGTCGAGACCCTTCAGCGCGTCCGCGTTGCGCACGATGTAGTCCGGCTCCAGGAACAGGCCGTTGGCGAAGAAGTGGGCCTCGATCTGGGCGAAGCACAGGGCGAAGTCGGCCTCGCCGAACTTCCCGGCGTCGGCGTTGTCGGGGATCATGTTCGAGATCGTGCCTTCCCAGACCGACCAGGCTACGGCGGCTTCGAGCTGGCGACGACGCTCGGCCTCGGTAGCCGGGACCATGTCGAAGATCGCCTTGTAGGCGCCCATGATGTCGCCCCGGTCTTCCGGTGCGATCACCTCGACGAAGGCCTTCCACTCGTCGGGATAGGCGATGTAGGCGCCGGGCTCGGTCAGGGCGTAGGGCGTCTGCGTGAAGGCCGCCGCATTGCCCTGGTACATGTAGAGCAGGTCTTCGGTCGCGCCGAGGAAGATGCCGCGCAGGATCAGCGAGGCCACCTTGTCGGCATGGCGGATGGCGTAGGTTAGCGCCAGGGTGCTGCCCCAGCTGCCGCCGAACACGTGCATGCGGCCGGTGACGCCGAGCGCGTCGCGCAGCTTGTTGATGTCGTCGACCAGATGGTCGGTGGTGTTGTTGGTCAGGGCGACCTGCGGACCGGCCGTGGCCACGGTCGGCTGGCTTTTGCCGCAGCCGCGCTGGTCGAACAGGATGACGCGGTAGCGCTGGGGATCGAAGAACCGGGCCATCGGCGGGGCGCAGGCGCCGCCGGGGCCGCCATGCAGGAACATCACCGGTTCGCCGTCCGGATTGCCGTATTCTTCCCAGTAGAGCTTGTGGTCGGGCGCGGTGTCGACCTGCAGCAGACCGCTCTTGCTGGCGGTCGGCTGGGCGTACTTCCACTCGGTGGTGACCTTGCTGGTCGTGCGCAGCGTCGAGAAATTCATGACCGGTCTTCCGTAAGCGACTCCGTGAGGGTGGCTTACCAGTTCGGCCGGATCGAGGCTTGCAGCAAATGACCCTGGCCGCGCGCACTGGAACGCGCGGCCAGGGCCCTTGGTCGTGGGCCTAGTACTTGTAGGTGAAGCCCGTGAAGAAGCGACGGCCGAAGTAGCCCTGCTCGATCAGGCGGATGTCGCCGGCGGTCGAGCGTTCGTCTTCCTTGGTCAGGTTCTTGCCTTCGACGAAGAACGCCAGGCCCTTGGGACCCGGCTTCCAGGTCACCTTGCCGTCCAGATAGCCGGTCGAGTCCTTGAACACCGGCTGGCCGGAGTTGTCGGCGATCGTCGACAGGTACTTGGAGCGGTAGTTGTAGGCCAGGCGGGCGTTGAGCGGCCCCTTGTCGTACCAGACCGTCAGGTTGGCGCTGCTCTTAGACAGCCCAGGGAAGGGCAGGGGCGAGCCGTCGAGGCTGGAATAGAGCTCGACGTCCTTGGCCTTCTGGTAGGTGTAGTTGGCGTCGACGCCCAGGCCCGACAACGCGCCAGGCAGCCAGGTGAAGGCCGTCTTGCCGGTCAGTTCCAGACCCGAGATCTTGGCGCCGTCGCCGTTGATGTAGGTGCTGTAGTTGTAGAGCACCCCGTCGCCATAGACGTCGACCTTGCCGATCAGCGAGCGCGTCGACAGGTAGAACGACTTGATGTCCTTGTAGAACAGGCCGAGCGACAGCTGGGTGTCCTTGTTCGGATAGTACTCGAACGACAGGTCGTACTGGTTGGCGCGGTAGGGTTTCAGCTGCGGGTTACCGGCGGTGCAGGTAGGTTCGTCGAAGTCGCCGTTGGCGTCCGGCGAGTTGTCGGTGGTGCAGGTCATCGTCGGCATCAGGAAGTCCATGCGCGGACGGGCCATCAGCTGGGCGAAGCCGGCGCGGGCCGACAGCTTGTTGGGCAGGAACCACAGGCCCACGTTGAAGCTCGGCAGCCAGACCGTGTAGTCCTTGGTCATGGTCGCTTGCTTGTTGCTCAGGATGTAGGTGTTCGAGGTGGCGCCGTTGGTGGCCGCATAGGTCTCGCTACGCGTCTGGGCGCCGCTGCCGGTCGTCTTGGTGTGGACCCGACGCCAGCCGAAGTTGCCCACCACGTCATAGCTGAACAGCGGGAACTCGTAGTTGAACTTCAGGTAGGCGGCGTCGGTGTCTTCTTGGATCCGGTAAGGGATCTGCGAATAGGTGGCGCCGTCGTTGCCAGTGGTGGTCTCGAGGTTGTTCAGGTTGAAGTGCGACGTGTCGAGATACTGGGCGACCGAGTTGAAGTTCGGATAGAGCCAGGTCGAGGGCAGGGAGCCGCCGCCATAGTAGAAGGCGTCGGGCAGCTGGGTCATGGCCTGGGCGAAGACCGCGTTCGAGAACGCCCGCGACCAGGTTTCGGTCGTCGACCAGTAGCCGGTGGTGTAGGCCGCCGAGGCGTTGGTCGCGGCGGTCTGGTCGGCGGTCTGGGTGCTGAGGATCGTGGCCGTCGAGTTGACCGCGTTGGTGTAGATCACCGTGTCGTCGGTGGTCGAATAGGCGTTGGCGCCGCCGTCGATGATGTAGCCGCCGTAGCCGTAGCCCGAGGTCTGGAAGTTGGTGGCGCGGCCGCCGAACTCGATCTTTTTGATGAACGGCAGGTCGGTCTCGTAGTCGAAGTCGAGCTTGTACTGCTTCTCTTCGGTCTTGGCGTTCGAGGGACGGTACTGGATCTGCCACTGGCGGACCGCCGAGGCGTCGGAGGGGCTGTAGCCGGCGGCGAAGGTGAACGACGGGATGCCGGTGCTCGGATCGAGCGCGACCGTCATGCCGGGCGTGTCGAAGCTGACGCTGACATTGTTGGTCTGCGAGACGATCGAGGTGTCGGCGTTGGAGGCCTGGAACTCGATCTGCAGGCGGTCGCCGCGATAGTTGGCGCCGAAGTTGTAGTAGTTGGTGGCGGTGTCCTGGGCGAAGTCGCGCGAGCTGATGCCGAAGCCGTTGTAGCCGCCGCCCGAGGCGGTGCCCGACAGGGCGGTGCAGCTGCCCAGCGTGTAGGCGGTGACGTTGTGGTTGGCGTCCACCACCACCGAGCCGGCCGTCGTGCTGGTGGTCGAGCAGGTCGTCGCCGAAGCCGCGTTGCGTAGGCGCGCCACGGAGGTGAAGTCGGTGCCGTAGTTGATGTCGTTCAGGCGCTGGCTACGCTCATTGCGGTTGTAGCTGACCCAGGCGTCGATCTTGTCCGTGAACTTGTACTGGGCCGTGAACTCGGCCGTGATCCGTTCCTCGTTGCGGGTCCAGACGCCGTAGCGGGCGGTGCGCGGCGCGTAGTCGTACCACTGGCTCTGGCAGGCGGTGCGCAGGTTCGTGGTCGAGATCTGGCTGGTGTCGGGCGTCGTCAGGCTGGCGCAGCCGGCATAGGTGGTGACGTTGCGCGCCAGCTCGTTGATCTGCTGGCTGTAGGCCGTCGAATAGTAGTCGACCGTCTTGTCGGTAGAGCTGTCGAAGTCGGCGAACCGGCCCCACGAGGTGTTGCGGGCGTAGTCGCCGCGCGTGGTGACGTTGTCGTAGGTCACGTTGGCCATCAGGCCCAGGCGCCCGTCGAACAACTGGGTGGCGGCGAACAGGTTAGTGCGTGGCTTCCATCCCTTGACGGTGTCGAGGTTCTGCAGCGAGCCGGTCAGCGACAGGGTCGGCTTCTTGAAGTCCAGCGGCTTGCGGGTCGTGACGCTGACCGTGCCGCCGACGCCGCCCTCGGTCATGTCGGCGGTGAAGCCCTTGAACACGTCGATCGACTTGACCAATTCCGAGGCCAGCTCGCGGAAGTCGGTGGAGCGGCCGCCGCCGCCATAGACGTTGATGTTGCCGCCCGTGGTGAGCGTGCTCATGCCGTTGATCTCGACTCGGTTCAGGTCGGGCTCGACGCCGCGGATCGACACCGCGTTGCCCTCGCCGAAGTCACGGGCCAGCTGCACGCCGGTCACCCGGCCCAGGGCCTCGCCGACGTTCTTGTCGGGGAACTGGCTGATGTCTTCGGCGACGATCGAGTCCGAGATCGTGCCCGCCCGCTTCTTGCGGCCCATGGCGCTCTGCAGGCTGGCGCGGGTGCCGACGACCACGATCTCCTCGACCTTGTTCTCTACCGTGGCTTCCGGCGCGGCCTTGGTGGTCGAGGTCTGGGCGGTCTGCGCCAGGGCGATCGACGAGCTCGAGCCCAGGATGGCCGCGGCCAGGCCCGTGGTCATCAGCAATTGGGTTTCAAAGCGTGGTCTGCGGACGTTCTTCATGAGTTCCCTCCGAGAGTGCAGGCGGTGACCGCCCTTGTTCAGCGCGGCGCCCCCTCCGGTCGCCGCGGTGTGTGTTGGCCGAAATCGAGACGCGCCAAGTCGAGCCGCCGGACGCCGCTGTGATCGCGGGCGTTGCGGTTGGATCGAAGCTGGCGTGTGGAAACACCGGGGCCTTGGCGATCGGTCGCCGACGCTTCGTTGCGTCGGGAGCAGCGCTCGCTGGCAGAACACGAGCGCCGAAGTTTCGACGTCATGCCTCGATGTGTTGACGATCGTACGCGGGGGTTATCGCGGCGTCGCCTATGTGAGCGGTCTTCACGTTCACTGCGGATCTTTGCGATCTCTGCAACGATTTTGGCAATCTTGTCGAAGTCGGTGGTTTGTCAATTCGGAAGCGTGCGCTTAATGACTATATAACGGCGAATTTCGGCCAATCTGCATTTGGAGAAAACGAATGGAAATCTATCGGAAATCTATGTTTCAAGATTGAATTGTAATCTCAGCCTTCGAGGCGCTGTTTCCCAATTTGTGAAACGTTCGGCAGGCTTGTGGGAATCAAGATCGCCGCGCCCGAAGCCTGCTCACGCCGCCAGCGGTTCGGCGAGCTGCCAACGATGGCGCGGAAGGTGCGGGACATGTGCGCCTGGTCGCTGAAGCCGCAATCCATCGCGATCTGGCACAGCGGCAAGCGGGTGTGCAGCATCAGGCTCTTGGCGCGTTCCAGGCGTTTGCGGATCACATATGCGCGCGGGGCGACGCCGAAGCTGCTCTTGAAGCAGCGCGAGAAGTGGCTGGGGCTGAAACCGACGCCCTCGGCCAGTTCGGCGACGCTGATCGGCTGACCCAGGCGCTCGTCGATATGGCGCATGACCCTGCGCTCCTGCCATGGCGCGAGCGTCAGGTCCGAACGCCGCCTCGGCGCGAGGCGGACGTCGCGGGCCGGCGCCAGAAGGCGCGATGCCTGGCCGATGAGAATCCGGGCCTGGCGGGGATCGACCTCCACCGCTCGGTCGGCGCGATCCAGCATGTCCAGCACGGTCAGCGCCATCAGGTCGATCGGCGAAGCGAGTTCTGTCTTGTCCATCAAGGGATTGCACATCGTCATTTCCGTCGGCGGCCGTCGCTTGCGTCCGCCCGGGGAGGCATTACGCACGGGCGACGAAAACCCTCATTCGCCGGCGGGGGCGCACCGGGGCGATCCCGCCGGCCGAGCCGAGAAATATTTTTGATGAGGACTTTCGCCGGCGCTGCGTTCTGCCCTCTCGAAAGCCCGCGCCACATGCCGTTGGACAGGGATCGGAGTCTCTGATGGGAATGGCGCGAGGGGAGCCCATGTCCGACGCCTCCGAGGCCGCTGCGCGCGCGGACGTCTTCGCCCGCCAGGCGTCGGCGATGCGCGGACCGCTGGCCGCCTATTTCCGACGCCGGGTGCGCAACCCCGTCGAGGTCGAGGATCTGGTCCAGGAGGTGTTCCTGCGCCTGACCGTGCGCGGCACGCCCTCGAACACCGATCACGCCAGCGCCTACATCTTCCAGATCGCCGCCAGCGTCTTGGCCGACCGCTATCGGCGCCGGGCGGTCCGGCACGCCGACGGGCACGTGGTGCTCGACCCCAGCCTTCGTGACGAGCACGACTTCGACCCCGATCGCATCTATGCCGGCAAGCAGGCTCTGAACGCGGCCGCCGCCGCCCTGATGACCATGCCGGAGCGAACGCGGACGATCTTCCTGCTGCGCCGGATCGACGGCCTGCGCCATCAGGCCATCGCCACGCGCCTTGGCCTTTCGATCAGCACGGTGGAAAAGCACATGGTTCGCGCCATCGAGCACCTGATGGCCCACGCGGGAGACGCCCGATGACCCGCGACGCCACGACTCCCGCCCAGGCCGCGGCGCGCTGGCTGGCCCGCGACGACCTCGATCAATCGCCCCAGCGCGAGCAGTTCGCGGCCTGGCTGGAGGAAAGCCAGGACAACCGCGACGCCTGGATCCAGGCCCATCGGGTCTGGGACGTCTTCGAGGACGCCGAGGACAGCGACCTGATCGCCGCCATGGCGCGGGCGGCGCGGCGGGCCAGCCCCGAGCCGGCCGCCAAGCCGTTCTGGCCTCGGGCGGTCGCGGCTTCGATCGCGGTCCTGGCGGTGTCGGCGACGTTGCTCACGGGCGTTCACCAAGGCTGGTTTGGCGGTTCCGGCGAGCCGGCCAAGGTGGCGGTCGAGGCGGGGCCTTCGCTCACCGCCGTCGGCCGGGCCGACTACGTCACCGGCAAGGGCCAGAAATCCATCTTCGATCTGCCGGACGGCACCCGGGTGACGCTGGACGTCGACAGCGGGATCGACGTGGCCTTTTCGGGCGGCCGGCGCGAGGTGCGCCTGCTGAGCGGCCGGGCGTTCTTTGATGTCGCCCACGACCGCGCCCATCCCTTCGCCGTGCTAGCCGGCGGGCGCGTGGTCACCGCGCTGGGCACCCAGTTCGACGTGCGTCTGACGCCGGGCGCCTTGCGGGTCGTGCTGGCCGAAGGCGCCGTGTCCGTCGCCTTGGCCGAGACGCGGACGAGCGAGCCGCCAGTCCGGCTCGCGCCCGGCCAGGCCTTCACCGTCAGGGACGGCGCGCAGGGCAGGGTGGCGCCGGTCGATCTCGACGAGGCCCTCGGATGGAAGCAGGGCGTCCTGGAGTTTCATGACCAGCCGCTTTCCGAAGCCGTCGGCCTGCTGAACCGCTACACGCGAGCCAAGATCGTCATCCGGGATCCAAAGGTCGCGGCCCTGCGCATCACCGGCGTCTTCAGGACGGGCGACGCCAGGCGGTTCGGACGCTCGGTGTCGCAGGTGCTGCCGGTCCGGATGGTCGCTCGCGACGCCGACACCTACGAACTCGTCTCCACGCGGCGCTGAACCTCGGCTTCCAGGTCCGATCGAACTCCGGGGGCAAGGCGTCGGTCTTGCCCCCGGAGTCGATGTCGTCAGGGCTTGGGCGCGTCGGCAGCCTCGACATAGTCGGTGCTGGTAGGGCCGAAGCCGGAGATGTAGACGCTGGCGCCTTCCGGTCCGGTCATGGCGAAATGGTCCACCCTGGCCGGCTCGCTGTAAAAGCTGCCCGGCGGCAGGATCTTGACCAGGGTCTCGTCGGCCTTGCGCCCATAGCCGAAGCGCCAGACGCCGGCGACGACCACGGCGGTGCGGTCGTCGCGGTGCCCGTGGGCGGCGATGCGGGTGTTGGGCGGGACTTGCAGCGCGATCGTGTATGGGCCGGCCTTGGTCGGGTCGCCGTACAGGACCGTCGTGCGGATGCCCGATACGCCCGAGGTGCCGGCCGTGGCGCCGCCCTTGGCCAGGCCGTCGATCTCGGACGGCGTCAGGCGAACCAGGGGCTCCGCGGCCCAAGCGCCGCCCGCGATGGCGAAGGTCGCCAGCAGGATCGCGGCGCTGGCTGATACTGGAACGATGCGGCTCACGGCTTGGCGTCCAGGAAGTCGCGCACCATCGCCACGGTGGCCTTGGGGTTTTCCTCCATGATCCAGTGGCCGGAGTCGGGGACGACGCCCTCGGTCACGTTGCTGGCCGCGAAGCGCATCACCGTCGCCATCATCGGCCCGAACGACTTCTCGCCGCCCAGCGCGAGCACCGGCACGGTCAGCTTGCCCTCGGCGACAAAGGCCTTGTTGTCGATGGCGTCCTGGTCGAAGGCGGCGAACTGCGAGAAGCCGCCGTGCATGGCGCCGGGCTGGGCGTAGAGCTTGGCGTAGTGCTGGCGCGAGGCCTCGGTGAACCGGGCGGGATTGGCCGAGAATTCGTTCCAGAAGCGGTCGAGATAGATGCGCTCGCGGCCGGCGACCAGGCGCTCCATGTCGGGACCGCCAAAGCGAAAGTGCCACAGCAGCGGGTTCTTCAGAATCTCGTCCCACGGCCCGACGCCGGGCAGCGGCGCGTCGATCAGCACGAAGCGGCCGACGCGATCGCGATGCTCGGCGGCGAAGGCGTAGCCGACCATGTTGCCGATGTCGTGGGTGACCAGGTCGGCCTTGGTGATCTTCAGGGCGTCGAGCACGCCGGCCACGTCCTGACCCTGGTTCTTCTTGTCGTAGCCGCCGGAAGCGGGCTTGGACGACAGGCCAAGGCCCCGCAGATCAGGCACGACGACGGTGTGATCCTTGGCCAGTTCGACGGCCAGCGGCTCCCACATGTCGCCGGTCTCGCCATAGCCGTGCAGCAGCACGACGGCCGGTCCCGACCCGCCGACGCGGACGTGGATCGTCGCGCCGTTGGTGGCGATTTCCTGGGTCTTGAAGCTGGCCGGAAACGGCTTGACCTGCGCCATGGCGGGGGTCGCGAGAAGTAGGGTCGCCAAGGCGATTGGCGCGAGCTTGAACACTTGCTGTCCTCCAGGGGTGAGGCGCGGCGCGAGGCCGCGTCTGGACGTCCGGGCGGACGCCTTCAGCGGGGGGAACGCAGATTTTCCAGGAACCCTCATCCGGGCTCGCCCAGCCCTAGAAATGACCGACCAGGCCGAACTCGAAACGCCGTCCGCGCGGGTCGCCATAGGGGCTGTAGGGCAGGGAGCGGTCTGACGGGCTCGACTGCGCGATCAGGGGCGGATCGTGATCGAGGACGTTCTGCACGCCAAAGCGCAGCTGGACTTCCCGCAGCCCGCCGACCGTGGTTTCGAGCGCCACGCGACGGGTCGCGTAGAGATCGACATAGGCCTGTGGCGGAACTCGGCTCGCGCCCTGCTGCAACACCTTCCTGGCCACGGTGTCAGCGCTGTCGGTGCTGTCGAACACGCGATAGCCGTCGTAGAAGGCGATGTTCACCCCGAGCGTCGTGGCCCCCTTCGCCCAGTCCAGACCGCCGTTCGCGCGCCAGACCAGCGGACCGTCGGCGTAGCCCGCCGCTTCGACCGCCTCGCTCCGCGGATCGGCCCGCCGTCTCAGATGCGGCTGCCAGGTCGCCGCCGCGCGCAGCTTGAAGTCTCCCAGCCGCGTGGTCGGGATCAGGTAGTCGCCCTGCAGGTCGATCGCCTCGACCAGCGTCCTGCCGATGTTCAGGGCCGTGGTGTCCACGGCGGTGACGACCCCGGCGGTGAAGCCCTTGGCGCGATCAGCGTCGCTGAGCGGCGCGCGCGTCACGCGTCCGGGAAACAGCGCCTCGTTGTCGAGGAAGTAGTCCACGTCATGGGCGCTGGCGCTGACGATCTCCCGCCGCTTGTCGATTCGGGTGTAGTCGATGGAGACCCGCAGCCGCTCCAGCCAGGTCGGCGTCAGCACGACGCCGGCGGACAGGCTGCGCGCGCGCTCCGGCAGCAGGTTCGTCGATCCGCCCTCGACGATGTCATAGCCGCCCGCGAGGCCCAGCGCCTCACCGCCACGCCTGGGGTCCTTCGGGGCGAACGAGGCCGGCAGGTAGAGATAGCGCGACGAGTTCGCGAACGTGTCGGGGTCCGAGGTGTAGGAGCCGGTCGTCGACCACAGCTGGTCGGTCCGAGGCGGCAGGAAGCCCGACGCCGCGCTGGCTCGGACCATCAGGCCGGTGAAAGGAAGGAACTTGAAGCCCGCAGTGTACACCGTGGTGGTCTGGGCGGCCTCCTTCGTCGTGGCGTAGCGTGGGTCCTCGGAGGCGAGGTTGGCGGCCAGGCGTTCCCGGTTGCGCTCCCGGCTGAGGGCCAGCTGGAACTCCAGGCCTTTCAATCCGATCGGACCGTCGCGACGGTCGGTCAGCGGCGCGCGGAGTTCGGCGTAGTAGTGGCGGGCCGATTGGGTCAGGCTCGTCATCGGCGTCTCGGTGGCGAGGCCGCTCAGCGGGTCCCATCGACGATAGACGGAGCTTGGGACATGGTCGCGCCGGTCCTCCGCCGTCAGCGACAGGGTCAGCGGACCGCCGCCGAGGTCGAGGATAGGTCCCGCCAGCCGGATTGACCGGTCCTGGAAGCGATCGACCTGCGAAAATGCATAGCCGGCGTCGACGGTATGACTGGCCAGCGCGCCGAGAAACGCGTCCAGCCCGCCCAGGGGACTGAGCGGCGCGCCGCCATCGAGGCCTCGGCCCTGCATGACCGCGGTGGAGACGATCGGCCCCGGCGGTCTGGCGGTCAGGGCGACGTCGATCCGCGCGCTGCCGGCGCTGTAGTCGGCGCTGAGCTTCCAGCCGCGCGACAGCTCCGCGATCACCCCGACCGTTCCTCTCGTCGTCCGGCTGCGGTTGCGGACGACCGGGTCGAAGCCGGGCGCCGGAAAGGTGACGTAGATGTCCTGCTGGAACGGATTGGTCGGGGCGCCCGCGACGATGCGGACGGCTTGCGACGTGTTCCACGGGATCACCGCCTCGCCGTCGTTCTGCAGGACCAGCAGGTCGGCATAGGCCTCGATCGCCTCGCCGAACCGGCGGCGGACGCTGCCGATCAGGGACGAGGTCTCGCGCTTGCTCAGGAGCGTCTGGCGCTCGCCGCTGGCGTCCGGCGACAGGCTGAGGTCCAATCGTCCGGCGTTGGCCAGCAGCAAAGCGGCGCCGTCGGTCGTCGCGCCGCCGTAGGACGCTGGCGCGAAGGTCGTCGCCGCGCCCAGGCCGGCGCCACCATAGGCGGGATCGAGCACCAGGACGGCGCCGGAGGCGCTGAAGATGTTGATCGACCGGCTGACCGGGTAGTCGGCGAGGGCGGAGGCCGGATCGTTCGCGAGGCGTTTCGCGCGGGCCCTGGCGCTGTAGTCGCGCGCTCCGGCGCTCAGGGCGTCGGCGCGCAGCAGGCCGAACGCGATCATCACTTCCGTGCGGCCGTCGTCAGGGGAAAAGCCGACGCGTCCGTCGAGCCGGCGGGTCGAGGTCTCGCCGCCGTCGGTGATCCCGTAGGCGCCGGAGAGGTCGGCGCCCTGATAGTCGCGTTTGAGCACGACGTTGATCGCGCCGGCGGTCGCTCCCGACCCGTAGACGCCGCCGGCCGTGGAGTTCAGGACCTCGATCCGTTCGACCGCCGCGAGCGGCAGGCCGTTGAGGTCCGATTGCAGGATGGAGGCGGATGCGCCCGAGGGCAGGGCGGGCATCCGCCGGCCGTCCACCAGGACGAGCGTCTGGTTGGAGCCCAGACCCCGCAGGTCGACCTCGGAGCGGTTGCTGGCGTTGGTGTCGGCCGGGGTCTGCAGCGCCGACGCGATCTGGGCGTTGGCGGTCGTCGTCACGCGCAGGAAGTCGTTGATGTCGGTCGAGCCGGCCTGCTCGATGCCGCGACTGGTCCAGACCTTGTAGGGCTGGATGTCGTTCTCGGTGCGCTGGATGTCGCTGTTCTGGGTACGCGCGGTCACGAGCAGTTCGGGCAAGGCGACCGGAACCTCTGGCGCCGGCGGCGGCAGCCTCGGCGCGACTTCGATGATGTAGACGCCATCGGCGGAGCGACGGTGGCCAAGGCCCGATCCGGCCAGCAGCAGCGGCAGGGCCTGGTCGAGCGTGTAGCGGCCCTTGAGGCGGGGCGCGTCCCGCCCGCCGATCGTCGGCGCGGCCAGCAGCAATTCGCGTCCCGATCGCCGGGCGATGTCGGTCAGGGCCGTGGCCAGCGACTGGCCCGTCGTGTCGATCTGCAGAGCGCGCGCGCTCTGCGCCTGCGCCGGCGACACCGTGCTCGCCGCCGCGGCAATGCCCCAGGCCAACAGCGCTGCGTACGCACCGTTCCTGCGCATTAGGGATCCCCTCACGCGCCGCCCACTAGCAGGTAGAGTAACGACGATCAATCAACCGCGCCGCAGGAAAGCGTCGACTACCGAATCCGGCGTCCTGGGTGCAGCGCAGCCGGTCAGCCCATCCAGCGGCTGACCGGCACGGCGGCTTCCTCCAGCGGCTGGGAGATCACGTCGATCAGGGTGGGGCCGTCATGGGCCAGGGCCTGGCGGACCACGTCGTCCAACTGCGCCGGATCGCTCACCGACCAGGCCTTCAGCCCGAACGCCTCGGCGATGCGGGCATGGTCGGAGCGGCCGAAATCGACCGAGAAATAGCGCTCGCCATAGCCGCTCTTCTGGCTGGCCTTGATCCAGCCGTACGAGGAATTGGAGAACACGATCAGGGTGATCGGCAGTCGCTTGCGGACGATGGTCTCCAGCTCGCCCACGGCAAAGCCGAAGCTGCCGTCGCCCATCACCGCCACCACCTTGGAATTGGGCGCGCCATAGGCCGCGCCGATCGAGGCGGGCAGGGAGAAGCCCAGCGCCCCGTGCGCCCGGTTGGTGATGAACCGCCGGCCGGTGACGTTGAAGTCGAAATAGCCTGAGAAGTAGGGACAGGGCGTGCCTGGGTCGGCGACGATGATCCCGTCGCGGGGCAGGGCGGCTTGCAGCGCCGCCAGCACGCGCTCGGGGCGGATCGGGCGATCCGTGGACCGGGCGAGGTCTTCGAACCGGGCGCGCTTGGCCAGGCGCATGGCCTTCAGGCGTTCGGCCGCGCCGGTGTCGCGCGCCTCGCCGTCCAGCCGGCGGGTGATCGCCGCGCCAAGGGCCGCCAGGCACAGACGGGCGTCGCCGACCAGGCCGGCCTCGACGCGATAGTTGGCCCCGACCACCATCGGATCGACGTCGATATGGACGATCGGCACGTCGCGGCCGGGGACCTCGCCATGCTCGGTGGTGGTCGAGCCAGCGCGGCAGCCGACGAAGATCACGGTGTCGGCGTTCGCCACGATCTCCCGCGTCTGGTCGACGCCGCCATTGGCCCCCACCACGCCGACGGCCAGCGGATGGTCGTCGGCGATCGCGCCATGGCCGCTGACGGTCGAGGCGACCGGCGCGTCGAGCAAGGTCGCCAGGGCCGCCAGTTCGGCGCTGGCGCCGGAGATGATCACGCCGCCGCCGATCACGAACACCGGCCTCTTCGCCGCAAGGATCACCTCGGCCGCCGCCGCCACCAGATCGGGCGACGGCCCGGTCCGAAAAGCTGGGAACGACCCATGCTCGGCCTGGGCCCAGAGGTCGAAGTCCGCCGTCTGCTTCTGCAGGTCGTAGGGCAGGCCGATATGGGTCGCGCCGGGGCGGCCGGTGGTCGCCGCGCGGAAGGCGGTGCGGAAGACATGCGGGATCTGGCCGACGTGATCGACCACGGTGTTCCACTTGGTCAGCGGCCGAAACAGGGCCTTCTGGTCGAGTTCTGTCAGGGGGTAGCGGCCGCGCGCGGTCACCGGCACGTCCGAGGTGATGGAAAGCAGAGCGATCGAAGACTCGTTGGCCTCGACCACGCCGGGCAGGATGTAGGTCGCCCCGCCGCCGCTGGGACCCTCGCAGACCCCGACCTTGCCGGTCACCCGGGCATAGGCGTCGGCCATGTAGGCGGCGCTGCGCTCGTCGCGGGTCAGCACGTGCTCCATGCCGTGATCCAGGCGCGCCAGGGCGTCGTAGAACGGCAGGCTGGTGTCGCCGCACAGGCCGAAGATGTGCTTCACGCCGTGATGCTGCAGCATCCGCACGGCGGCTTCCGCGCCCGTGGTCATGGTCCTGGCTCCTCCCGTAGCCGTCCTTGGTACGGGGCGGCGGGATGGGCCGGCCATTCAAGACGGGCCGGCGGTTATCGGTTCTGTGCGAAGGAACGCGCCCTAAGGACGCGCCCCGCGTGACTGTCCCGGCCGGGCGGCGCTAAAGGTGCGCACCGCCGCCGTCCGATCGCGGCCAGGAGTATTCGATGGCCCAGCCGCGCCACCCCTTCGCGTTCGCCAGCTTCCGCTATTTCTGGACGGCGCGGATGTGTTCGGTCCTGGCCCAGAACATCCTGGTCATCGTCGTCGGCTGGCAGGTCTACGACCTGGCGCGCGCCACCATGGACACCAAGGACGCCGCGCTTCAGCTCGGCTTGGTCGGTCTGGCCCAGTTCGCGCCGCTGTTCGCCCTGACCCTGGTGACCGGCTGGGCGGCCGACCGCTACGATCGCCGGCTGATCGTCTGCCTCACCACCTCGCTGCAACTGCTGTGCGCCGTCGCCCTGGGCTGGCTGACCTGGTCAGGCGGGGCGACCATTCCGGCCCTGCTGGGCGTGGCGGTGTTCCTCGGCGTGGCGCGGGCCTTCTCGATGCCGGCGTTGAACGCTCTGGGCCCCAATATCGTACCGCCCGAGGTGCTGCCCCTGGCCATAGCCACCAACGCCATCGCCGGCCGTGTCGGCTCGATCCTCGGCCCGGCCGCCGGCGGGTATCTCTACGCCTGGTCGCCGCCGGTTCCCTATGTTGTCAGCGCCTTGCTGTTCGCCCTGTCGCTGCTGTGCATGCTGCTGGTGCGCCCGGCCGCCCGTACGATCGGCTCGCCGCGCAAGCCCTGGAAGCTGATGATCGAGGGCCTGTCCTACGTCCGCGCCAACAAGCTGGTGCTTGGGGCGATCTCGCTAGACCTCTTCGCCGTGCTGCTGGGCGGGGCCACGGCCATGCTGCCGATCTTCGCGCGCGACATCCTGCATGTCGGTCCCGAGGGCCTGGGCCACCTGCGCGCCGCTCCGGCCGCCGGGGCCATGGCCACCGCGCTGTTGTTCTCCTGGCGGCCGCTGAAGCACGACGTTGGCGTGAAGATGCTGGTCTCGGTCGCCGTCTTCGGCGTCGCCACCGTGGTCTTCGGCCTGTCGCGCTGGCTGCCGCTGTCGCTGGCCTGCCTGGCCGTGCTGGGCGCGGCCGACATGCTGTCTGTCTATGTCCGCCAGTCGCTGATCCAGCTGTCGACACCCGACGCGATGCGGGGACGCGTGGCGGCGGTCTCGTCGCTGTTCATCTCGGCCTCCAACGAACTGGGAGAGGCGGAGTCCGGCTTCCTCGCCGCCGCCATCGGACCGGTGCCGGCGGTGGTGTTCGGCGGCGTGGGCGCCATCATCGTCACCGGCCTCTGGGCCTGGTGGTTCCCGGCCCTGCGCGGGGCGCGGACCTTCGAATCCGCCCAGGTCGAGGAGGCCCCACGCCGAAATGGATAGGACCGGACGCAATTGTGATCGACACGCCGGGCCTTCCTCCGGCTTAGCCTAGACGAACAAGAAGACGGAGCCGACGCCGTCCGACGAACACCAAGCCGCCGCGTGACAGGCGGCGCGTACCAGGAGGAATACATGGACCGCCGACACTTCCTCGCCGCTGTCCCGGCCGCGTTGATGGCGGGCAAGGCGATGGCCGCGGCGCCCGCATCGTCTCCGGCGGGGGGCAAAGGCGTGATGCTGATGAACCGCATCGGCCCGTCGTCGTCTGAGCTCTACATCGCCAATGCCGACGGCTCCAACGAGCGCAAGCTGCTGTCGAGCTCGGTGTTCGACTATCACGCCAGTTTCAGCGCCGACGGCAAGTCGGTGGTCTTCACTTCCGAGCGCAACGGCGACGGCCAGTCGGACCTGTTCCGCGCCAGTCTCGACGGCTCCAACATCCAGCCCCTGGTGGTCGGCTCGGCGGTCGACGACTCCGGCGAGCTGTCGCCGGACGGCTCGCGCCTGGCCTTCGTCTCGACCCGCCAGGGTTACGTCGCCAACGTGTGGATCCTGGACCTGAAGACCAAGCGCCTGACCAACCTGACCGGCGCGCCCGAGGTGCAGGGCGATCCCAGCCTGCCCAACGGCTTCTTCCGCCCGTCCTGGTCGCCCGACGGCAAGCAGATCGCCTTCTCGTCCGACCGCAACACCGACTGGCGCGGCCACCACGAGGGCAAGGGCTGGGAGCACACCCAGGAACTGTCGATCTACGTCATCGGCGCCGACGGCAAGGGCTTCCGCCGCATCGCCTCCAAGCCGGGCTACTGCCTGGGCTCGCCCAAGTGGTCGCCGGACGGCAAGCGCGTGGCCTTCTACGAACTGACCACGGAAGACACCTGGTTCACCCGCCGGCCCGACACCGTCGGCGGCGTCACCTCGCAGATCGTCTCGGTCGATGTGGCCACCGGCGCGCGCGCCGAGCTGACCTCGGGCCCGGGCTTCAAGCTCTTCCCGCAGTTCCTCAGCAACGACGTCGTCGCCTATCAGCTGAAGGGCGGACCGGAAGAGGGGCTCTACACCACCGACGGCAAGGCCCCGGTGAAGCGCGTGGTGCGTTCGCCCGTCTGGTCGCCCGACGGCAAGAGCGTGATCTACGAGAAGGTCGGCTTCAAGGCCCGTGGCCAGTTCAAGCCGCTCTACAGCTGGGACCCGAAGTTCGACTACCTGCACACCGACGTCTTCCCGGTCGTCTCCAAGGACGGCGTCCTGGCGATCACCGAGAAGCAGCAGGGCAACTCCTCGCTGGTGACCATGAATCGCGACGGCTCGAACCGCCGCGTGGTGTTCGACGTCGAGGGCAAGGGGCTGGACCCGGTGCTGCTCAAGAAGGGCCTGGCCGGCGCCTTCATGCCGGGCTGGTCGCCCGACGGCCAGTGGCTGACCTTCGGCATGGGCGTCTGGTTCCAGGAGCGCGCCAAGGGCAAGGCCACCCTGATGCGGGTGCGCGCCGACGGGACCGACTACGAGCCGCTGACCGACGGCACGATCCATTCGGGCTTCCCCAGCTACTCGGCCGACGGCAAGGAGATCGTCTTCCGGGTCTGGGGCGAGAGCGAGAAGGGCCTGCGGGTCATCAATCTCGACACCCGCCAGATCCGTGTGCTGACCACCGGCTACGACAACCTTCCGTTCTGGTCGCCGGACGGCAAGCGCATCGTCTTCACGCGAAAAGTGGACGCGGTGAACTTCGACGTCTTCACGATCCGGCCGGACGGCTCGGACCTGCAGCGCCTGACCACCAACCGCGGCAACGACGGCCACGCGGTCTGGAGCGCCGACGGCCGCATCCTGTTCAGCACCGGCATGTACGGCTTCCGCGAGGAGGCCGCGCTCTACGACAACACCTTCCAGCCCTACGGCCAGATCATGGTCATGAACGCCGACGGCACGGGCAAGCGCCTGCTGACCGACAGTCTGTGGGAAGACTCCATGCCCATGTACCTGCCGGCCGGATAAGGGAAACGGCGTTCGGTAAAGCTATCGGGCGCTGCGGGTTTTCGATCCCTCTCTTCCGTCTTCCGCCTGATCTACTTCAACTCGGAGATCAGCGGGGGCGGGAGAGACCTCAGGGGATCGTCAGCAGACATCGAGAGCGCGTCTCGGCGCAGGGCTCCGCATGCGACATCGCGGCGGGCGCGCGAGGCTTCGCGTCTTGATCTCTGGCGATCCTTCGAGGACTCGACCCCGTGAAATTCAGGTCGGCGACCGGTCGTGTGCGGGGCCGTCGATCCAAGAACCAATCAACGACCCCAGTCCAAAGAGGCGGGGCGATGACATATGAGGGAGGTTACGAATGAGGGGTCAAACCATGCCCGGACGTCGCCCGCTGAAGGCCGCGCTGCTCGCCGGGGCCGGCATCGCGATCGGCTGGAGCGCCGTCGCCAACGCCCAGGCCGCCGGCCAGGCGCCGGTCGAGCCCGCCGCGCTGGAAGAGGTGGTCGTCACCGCCCAGAAGCGCAGCGAAAACGTCCAGAACATTCCGGTGGCCGTCACGGCCATCAGCGCCGACAGCCTGGAAAAGCAGGCCGCGCCGAACCTGCAGGCGCTGCAGGGCTCGGCTCCCAACGTCGAGATCAATTCCAGCAACGCCGCCACCGGCGTCGCGATCCGCGGCATCTTCAGCACCAATGACGGCCCGCAGGGCGACCCGGCCGTCGCCTATCACATCGACGGCGTCTATCTGGGCCGGCCGCAATCGACCGGCGGGCTGATCTACGACATCCAGCAGGTCGAAGTGCTGCGCGGCCCGCAAGGCACGCTCTACGGTCGCAACGCCACCGCCGGCGCCATCAACGTCATCTCGGCCCGCCCGCGCTTCGACTTCGAGGCCGCCCTTGGCGCCGAGTACGGCTCCTACAATCAGGTCGGCGTCAGCGGCATGGCCAACCTGCCGCTCAGCGACAAGGTCGCCGCCCGGGTCGCCATGCGCACCCTGAAGCGCGAAGGCTACGCCGCCGACGGCAAGAGCGAGGACCAGGATTCCCGCGCCTTCCGCGGCCAGCTGCTGGTCAAGCCGACCGACGACCTGTCGATCCTGCTGGGCGCCGACTACGACCTGCGCACGGGCGTGGGTCCGGCGGCCTACAAGCTGAACGTGGCCGGCGTGGATCCGCGCTCGACCAACACCACCAACCCCGGCGCCCACATCGACAACCGCAACTGGGGCGTCCACAGCGAGATCACCTGGGACTTCGGTCCGGCGACCCTGACGGTGCTGCCGGCCTATCACGAGATGAAGCTGGACAACCTCTACGACAGCGACCGCCGCATCCAGCTGGACCAGGAGGCCAAGCAGCAGTCGGTTGAAGTGCGTCTGGCCTCGCCCGGCGACCAGACCGTGTCGTGGATCCTCGGCGCCTACTACTGGGGCGAGGTCCAGAGCTCCTACCAGGTGCTGCTGGCGCCGCCGACCCAGGTCACCTTCGGCTATCCGGACATCGACGCCTTCTCGCGCGCCCTGTTCGGCCAGGCCACCTGGCACGTCACCGACAAGCTGCGGCTGACCGGCGGCCTGCGCTACACGAACGACCAGAAGAAGCAGACCGGCAGCACCCAGGTGCGCAACGCCGCGGGCGTACTGTTGTCCAACATCACCAACTCCGCCAACGCCGAGTGGAAGGCCACCAACTGGAAGGCCTCGGCCGAGTACCAGCTGGCCGAGCGCTCGCTGATCTATGTCACCGCCGCGACCGGCTACAAGGCCGGCGGCAACTACGACGGCCTGCCGCCCAACTCCTACGAGCCCGAAAAGGTGCTGTCGTTCGAGGCGGGGTCGAAGAACCGTCTGTTCAGCAACGCGCTGCAGCTGAACCTGACGGCCTTCCACTACGGCTACAAGAACTACCAGGCCAGCCAGCTGGGCTGCCTGAACCTGCCGTCCAACCTGGCGGCCTGCACCGCCTCGGGCCGGATCACCTACAACGCCGACAAGGCGACGGTGTACGGCCTGGAGCTGGAATCGCAGTGGGCCATCAGCCCCGCCGACCGCCTCGGCGTGGTCGCGGCCCTGACCCACTCGGAGTTCAACGACTTCGTGCTGCCGGTCACGCCCTATTCGTCGGGCGGCGACTTCTCGGGCAATCCGCTGCCCAAGTCGCCGAAGTCGACGGTGACGGTGGACTACTCGCACCGTTTCGACCTGCCCAACGGCGGCAGCCTGACGGCGGCGGCCCGGGCCCGGTTCGTCAGCAAGCAGTACCTGCTGTTCGACATCCGCAGCCCGATCATCCGCCAGGACGCCTACACGACGGGCGACCTGAACCTGAGCTACGACTCGCCGGAAGGCGTGTGGTCGGTCACGGCCTACGCCAACAACATCACCGACGAACTGGTGAAGTCCTACGCCTTCGCCACCTCGACCGCCGGCGTCTACTACGGCTCTTACCTGCCGCCCCGCACCTACGGCCTGCGGGTGGGCGCGAAATTCTAGCGCAAGGCCTGGCCGGAGGCGCCTGGGCGCTTCCGGCCGCTTTTTCGAGAATGCAGAAAGGGCGAAGCCGGCAAGGCTTCGCCCTTTTCTCATTCCGCTTCCACCAACCGCCGAGCATCCCCGCGAAGGCGGGGATCCAAGCCGAGTCCATTAGCGGCAAGGCGTCTGCAGGTCGTCCTGAGAGCCTGCTTGGACCCCCGCCTTCGCGGGGGACTGTCGGTAAAAAGCTAAGCCAGCACCTCGTCCGGCAGCAGCTCGGTGTCGATCTGCGCCTGGGCCTCGGCCGGGTAGCGCGGGCCATGCACGGCGTCGCCGGCGAACAGGACGTCGATGCGCGCTACCACATCGGCCGAAAGGGCCACGTCCGCCGCGCCGAGGTTCTCCTCCAGGTGCGCCAGGCTCGTGGTCCCGGGGATCGGCACGACGTGCTCGCCGCGCGCCAAGGTCCAGGCCAGCGACAGCTGGGCCGGCGTCAGGGAAAGCTCGCCGGCCAGGGCGTCGAACGCCCTCACGGCGACCAGGTTATGGGCCAGGTTCGGCTCGACGAAGCGCGGCATCCAAGCGCGGATGTCGCCCTTGGCGTAGGCCGCGCTGGTGACGCCGCCGGCCAGCAAGCCGCGCGCGACCGGCGAGAAGGCCACGAAGCCGACGCCGAGGCGCCGGCAAGCCTCCAGCACCGCCACCTCGGGATTGCGCACCATTGGCGAATATTCGCTCTGCATGGCGGTGATCGGGTGGACAGCGTGGGCCCGCTCCAGCGTGGCGGCCGACATCTCCGACAGGCCGATGCTGCGGATCTTACCGGCCTCGACCGCGCGCGACAGGGCGCCGATCGAGTCTTCGATCGGCACGTTTCGGTCCAGGCGGTGCAGGTAGAAGAGGTCGATGTGATCGACGCCCAGCCGCTGCAGCGAGCGGTCCAGGCTGGCGGTGATCGCCCCGGGCGAGCCGTCCAGCACCCGTTTGGCGCCGTCCATGTCGAGCACGCACTTGCTGGCCAGCACGTATTCGTCGCGGCGATGGCCGACCGCGCGGCCGACCAGCTTTTCATTGTTCCCACCGCCGTAGAGGGCGGCGGTGTCCAGCAGGGTGACACCCAGGTCCAGCGACCGGTTCAACAGCCGCTCGCCATCCTCGGCCGGCGGCGGCGCGCCGTAGGCGTGGCTGAGGTTCATGCAGCCCAGGCCGATCGGGGCGACCTCGAACGGGCCGAGCTTGCGGGTAGGGGAAGCTTTCACTGAAACGTCCGTCGATGGGCGCGACCTAGCGGGCGGCCAGGAACGCGAGGCTGGTGGGCTTGCCGACCGCCAGGGACTGGTCGGTCGGGGCGAGGCGGCCGGTCGCCGGGTCTCGCGCCAGGACGGTCACGGTATTCGAGCCTTGGTTGGCCGCCAACAGCCAGCGGCCGGTCTGGTCGATCGCGAAGCTCCACGGTGTCTGGCCGCCCGATGCGACGCGCTGGATCTCGGTCAGGGCGCCGGTGCGCGGATCGACAGCGAAGGCGACGATGACGTTCTCCACCCGCACCGAGGCGTAGACGAAGCGGCCGTCGCGGCTGATCGCGATCTCGGCGCCGCTGGCCTTCGGCGTCTCGGACAGCGGCGGCGTCGCATGCGTCGGCGTCAGGCGGCCCTTGTGAGCGTCCCAGGCGTAGGTGCGAAGTTGCGGTGTCAGTTCGCTGATCAGGAACACGAAGCGGCCGCCCGGATGGAAGGCCAGGTGACGCGGTCCCGAGCCGGGCGGCAGGGCGAGGCTGTCGGCGCTCGCCGGCCCCAGCCGCCGAGCGCGACGGTCGTAGGGATAGACGAATACCCGGTCGGCCCCGAGGTCAGCGACCAGCGCGAAGCGGCCCGACGGATCGACGACTGAGCCATGGGCGTGCGGACCCTTCTGGCGCGGCGAAGGGCCGGAGCCCTGGTCGGCCTGCACCGAGGCCGGCGGCTCCAGCCCGCCATCGGCGCGGACGGGCAGGGCGGCGACATGGCCCGAGGCGTAGTTGGCGACCAGCAGCCCCTTGACCGCCGCATCGAGCGCCAGGTGGGTCGGCCCGCCGCCGCCCGAGTCCACCGCCGAGATCGGGCTTAGCCGACCCGTGGCCGGATCGGCGCGCAGGGCGTGGACCTTGCCCTGCACCTGGCCGTCGGCGGCGCCGGTCTCGCTGACGGCGTAGAGCACCGAACGCGAGGGATGGGCCAGCACCCAGGTCGGGCGGGCGATCTCGGCCACGACGCCGAGCGGTGTCAGTCGGCCGGTCTTCGCATCCAGCCGCGCGGCGACCACGCCCTGGCCGGCCTCGTTGGCCTGGGTCCCGACATAGACCAGCGTCTCGGTCAGCGGCGCGGCGCGCGCGGCCCCGGCCGTCAGCAGCGACAGGGCGCCGGCGCCGACCGCTCGGCGGGTCGGCGTGCGATGTGGGGAAGCTGTCATGGCTTTTCCTTCGCCCGGCCCCTCCGGGGCTGTGGTCCGCCGTCTTGCGGCGGGCTGGCGCCGGGCTTCGAAAACCCGGCGCGCATCGATCAGGGATCGACCGAAAGCTCGACGCCGGCCTCGGCCAGCACCTTTTGCAGGTGGTCCTTCGTCTCGTCGGTCGTCACACCGTGAAGCGTGGCCCTCCTTTGCTCGAGGCGAAGGCGGATTTCCTCCGGGGTCTCCCTGGGAGTGGCCAGAGGGACGCCGATCCTCGCCACGTTGTGCAGCAGGCCCAGGAGGACGCTAGAGCCCACGCCGGGAACGCCGGGGCTCGACATCGAGAACGGCCGGGCGACGGACGCCGCCCCGTTCGGCTCGGGCGTCAGCACTGCGTAGCCCGCGGAGGCCAGACGCTCGGCGATATCCCGTGCGACCGGCGCCGTATCCGATTCATCCGCTTGGAGGATCACGCCCGGCCAGGGGCCGTCGCCGGCGGGTGTATGAAGGCCGACCGAACGGGGGCCGTCGTCGGTTGCGATTTCCAAGGTCTGAAAGGGCATTTCGAAGCGTCCCGTTTTGCCTGCCAAGGCGTCGAGGCTAGCTATCTATGGTGAAGCTGGCGATCCCCGTTCTCGGGAAGATTGTCAGCCGGCGCGCCGCACCAGGGTCGGGGTCGTGGTGTCGGCGGTGTGACGGCGCAGCAGGTCGATGAACTCCTGGTGCAGGGCCGTCGGCAGCCAGCCTGCGCGCATGGTCACGCCGATGGCCGGCGCCGGTCCGGCGGGGCCGAAGGGCAGGGCGGTCAGGTCGCTTTCGTGCATCACCTCGTACGAGGTCATCAGCGCCAGGCGGTCGCTGCGTAGCAAGAGGTGGCGGACGATCGGCAGGGCGCTGGTGGCGATCGAGGTCTTGGGTCCCGGGCCGCCCTCGAACATCCGCTCGAAACAGGCCCGGCGGCTGGAGCCGGGCGTGCCGACCACCCAGTCGTATTGCAGCAGGTCCTCGAGCCTGATCTCGCCCTGCCGCGCCAGCTTGTGGCCGCGGCGGGCGACGACGGTGTAGGGCGTGCGGGCCAGGGCCTCGTTGACCAGGTCATCGGCCGTGGTCTCCTGCACCAGGCCGATGACGAAATCGACCTCGCCGTCTCTCAAGCGCTTCAGCATCTCCGAAGCGCTTTCGTTGACGATCTTGACGTCGACCTTGGGGTTGGCCTGCACGAAGGCGTCGAGCACCGAGGCCAGCAGCATGCTGCCGCCGAACGGCATGGCCCCGATGGCGATCTGGCTGGCGACGCTGCCGCGCGCGGCCTCGATCTCCTGGATGCCCCACTCGATCTCCTGGGTGGCCAGCTTGATGCGGCGGCCGAACTCGACCCCGGCCGGCGTCACCATCACGCCGGCGGCGGTGCGGTAGTAGATCGACTTCTTGAGGTTGCCCTCCAGGTCGCGCGCCGCCCGTTGCAGCGAGGCCTGCGACAGCTCCAGAGACTGCGCCGCCTGGGCGAACGAGCCGCTCTCGACGATGGCGATCAGGCTGCGGGCCTGGGAGCGGGAAATACGCTTGGCGATCACCGGCGCGGTGTCTTCCGGCACGCCCAGGATCGTCAGCGCCTGCTCGAACTGCTCGAACAGGCGGGTGGTGCGGCGGTGGAAGATCTCGCCCAGCTCGTTGAGGTAGCTGCCGCTGGCGCGGCGCTCCAAGAGGACGGCGCCGATCTGCTGCTCCAGCTTGGCCAGGGCCTGGGTCACGGCGGGCTGGGAGAGATTGCACTCCTCCGACGCCCTGCGGACGCTGCAAAGCCGCCCGACGCTCTCGAACAGCTTCAGCTGGCGAAAGCTCAGCGACGCGGCCCTGTGTTCAGGATCCATGTCGATCATTTTTCTTCCTCCGATCGCCAACGGGTAACAGGAATCAATCGGGGTGCAAGTCGGGCGGGAAGGGGCCGAATACGGTCGGTTTGGGCGCCGATCCGGCCGTGACGACGCCTTTGAAGGCCTCCATCTCCCGAGCGAAAACAACGAAAAACATCGGGAATTCCGCAATCATTCCGGGCTCTTGGCCAGAGCGTTTGGTTGCGGTCGAAACGCGTGCGTTTGCGCTTAAATGGAGCTTCGAGGTGATAAGAAACCCGTCTCCGGGCGTATGATCTATGAGGCCGTAAGGCGCAAAACTTATCACCCGTCGCGCCGAACCTATCGCGGGCCTCGCACGCCGCCGATAGGAAATGGAGCGCGCCCTGAAGGTTTCGCGGCGCGTCGGTTGCGATCGTTCGAGCGTCAACGCCTCTGTCGGTGCGAACGGGGACGACGCCTGGTCCGATGACCGCCGGCCATTCCCCGGATACAGACAGATCCAAGGAGAGGAACTTTGGCCGGGAAGAAGGTGCCCCTTAAGATCGCCGTGGCGGAACATCCGCACACGTCGGCCATCCGCGACGGCTCGATCCCCATCGAGGGCGTCGAGGCCGAGATCATCACCGTCAAGCCGCAGATCGGGGCGTTCCGGCGGATGGTGCGCGACGTCGAGTTCGACGTCTGCGAGATCGCGCCCACGACCTACATCATCGCGCGGGCCTATGGCGCGCCGTTCAAGGCGCTGCCGATCTTCGTGGTCCGCCGCTTCCACCACTCGGGCATGCTGATCCGCCCCGACGCCGGCATCGTCACGGCCAAGGACCTGGAAGGCAAGAAGGTCGGGGTGCGCGCCTACTCCGTCACCACCGGCGTCTGGCTGCGCCAGGCTCTGATGGACGACTGCGGCCTGGATCCCTCGAAGGTCACCTGGGTGGTCGACGACGAGGAGCACGTTCGCGAGCTGAAACTCCCGGGCAACGTCATCCACGCCACCCGCCCGCTGGCCGACATGATGGCCGACGGCGAGCTGTCGGCGGGCGTCGAGGGCGCGGCCGGCATCGGTCGCACCGGCGCCCCGACCGGCGGCTGGCAGGAGGTCGAGGCCGACTATCCGGACCTGCTGCCCAACGCCGCCGAACTGGAGGCCGACTACTTCCGCCGCACCGGCGTCTATCCGATGCACGGCACCATCGTGGTCAAGGACTCGGTGCTGGAAGAGCATCCGTGGGTGGCCCAGTCGCTGTACAAGGCCTTCAAGCAGGCCAAGGACGAGTGGCTGGAGCGCGTGCGCGCCGACGGCCCGCAGAACGCCACCGAGAAGAAGTACGTCAAGCTGACCGAGATCGTCGGTCCCGACCCGCTGCCCTATGGCGTCGAGGCCAATCGTCCGACCATAGAGGCGCTAGAGCGCACCGCCTTCGCCCAGGGGCTCACCCCCAAGCGGATGAGCATCGACGACCTGTTCGTCGATCCGGACAAGCAGTGAGCGTTGGGGAAGACACGACCATGATCATCGATTGCCACGGCCACTTCACCACCGTTCCGAAGTCGTTCCGCGACTGGCGCCAGCGCCAGGTCGACGCCGCTGACAGCCCGTCCACCGCGCCGCCCGTCTCTGAGGCTCACGTCAGCGACGACGAGATCCGCGAAGGCGTCGGCAACGGCCAGCTGAAGCTGCAGCAGGAGCGGGGCAGCGACGTCACCCTGTTCTCGCCGATCGCCGGCCTGATGAGCCACCACCTGGGCAACGAGCGCACCAGCCTGCAATGGGCCGAGGTCTCCAACAACCTGGTCAAGCGGGTGACCGAGATCTATCCGGACAACTTCGTGCCGGTCTGCCAGCTGCCGCAGTCGCCCGGCGCGCCGCCGGCCAACTCGATCCCCGAGCTGCGTCGCTGCGTCGAGGAGTTGGGCTTCGTCGGCGCCAACGTGAACCCCGACCCGACCGGCGGCTATTGGACCGGCAAGCCGCTGACCGACCGCGAGTGGTATCCGCTGTTCGAGGCCCTGTGCGATCTGGACGTGCCGGCCATGGTGCACGTGGCCGCCTCGTGCAATCCGAACTTCCACGGCACCGGCGCCCACTACCTGAACGCCGACACCTCGGTGTTCATGCAGATCCTGCAGAGCGACCTTTTCAAGGATTTCCCGACCCTGCGCCTCGTCATCCCGCACGGCGGCGGCGCGGTGCCCTATCACTGGGGCCGCTATCGCGGCATGTCGCTGGAGATGGCCAACCGGCCGCTGGAAGGTCTGCTGGACAACATCTTCTTCGACAGCTGCGTCTACCACCACCCGGGGGTCGACCTGCTGACCAAGGTCATCCCGTCGAAGAACGTGCTGTTCGGTTCGGAGATGATCGGCGCCGTCCGCGGCAAGGATCCCGACACCGGCCACTACTTCGACGACACCAAGCGCTATGTCGACGCCTGCGTCGGCCTGACCGACGAGGACCGCTTCAACATCTACGAAGGCAACGCCCGTCGGGTCTATCCGCGTCTCGACGCCCACCTGAAGGCGCAGGGCAAATAGACTAACATATCAAGGCGCTAGGAGGGCGCGGCGCGGGTGATCCGCGCCGCGCCCTTTGTCGTTCCGACGGGCTTTCGGAGCGGCCCGAAACTTATACCTCGCCGCATAGCTTCGACTGCTCCCAGCCTGCGATCTCGCGTTCCATGGCCCTCGAAACAACGGCGGCGAACAACCCGCCGGAGGCCAGTCTAGGGAGCGCTTATGTCCTCGGTGATCGACATCCATCCGCACGTGATTTCGGATGACGAGGGCCGCTATCCGCCGGCGCCGCTGTTCGGCAAGCGCTCGGACTGGTCGCAGGAGCGGCCCTGCGTGGTCGAGACCCTGATCGCGGCCATGGACGAGGCGGGCGTGGCCAAGGCGGCCGTCGTGCACTCCTCCACCACCTACGGCTTCGACAACAGCTACGTCGTCGACGCCTGCAATCGGTACGCGGACCGGCTGATCGCCGTCGGCTCGGTCGACGTGCGCGCGCCCGACGCGGTCGAGACCATCAAGGCCTGGACCGACAAAGGTCTGGCCGGTCTGCGCATCTTCACCGGCGGCAGCACCAAGGATTTCGACCCCACCGAACTGGAGGACGAAAGCGCCTATCCGGCCTGGGAGCTGCTCGGTGAGCTGGGCCTGACCATGTGCATCCAGACCGGTCCCGTCGGCCTGCCGCAGGTGCGGGCCCTGGCCGAGCGCTTTCCGAACGTGCCGATCATCCTCGACCACCTGGGCCGCCCGGAGGTCGCCGACGGCCCTCCCTATGCGGCCGCCCAGAGCCTGTTCGACCTGGCCGACCTGCCGTCGACCTACATGAAGCTCACCCCGCGGATCATGGGCGACAGCACCAAGGGCTCGGCCACGCCGGAGACCTGGTTCCCCAAGCTGGTCGAAGTGTTCGGCGCCCAGCGCCTGGCCTGGGGCTCCAATTTCCCGACCTCGCCGGGGGCGCTGTCGGAGATCCTCGACACCGCCCGCCAGCGCCTGGCCACGCTTTCGCCAGCCGACCAGGAATGGGTCTTCGGCAAAACCGCCCAGACGCTGTATCCGAAGCTGGGCGCATAAGATGACAAACGCTCGGGAGGAAAACATGGCCAGCATCGATCCGGCCGCGACGGCCGCCCCCGCCGGGGTCAAGGCGGGCGAGAACGCCGCCTGGAAGCGGTGGGCGATCCTCGCGCTGCTGGCCGCCGGAGCGCTGATCGCCTTCGTCGACCGCACCAGCATCTCGTCGGCCCTGGCGGTGCCGTCGTTCAAGGCGCACTTCCATCTCTCCAACCTCGACCGGGGCTGGATCAACTCGGCGTTCTTCTGGTCGTACGCGGCCCTGCAGATCCCGATGGGCTGGGTGGTCGACCGCTACGGCGTCAAGGTGCCTTACACGATCTGTTTCGTGCTCTGGTGTCTGGCCTCGGCTCTGACCGGCCTGACGACCACCCTGGCGGCTCTGATCGTCATGCGCCTGATCGTCGGCGCGGCCGAGGCGGTGGTGGTGCCGGCCAGCTACCGCTGGATCCGCAACAACTTCCATGAGGGGCAGAGCGGCACGGCCGTGGGCCTCTACATGCTGGGCAACAAGTTCGGTCCGGCCATCGGCGCGCCGGTCGCCGCCTGGCTGATCGTCGCCTACGACTGGCGCGCCATGTTCGTGATCACCGGCGCGGTCGGCCTGTTGTGGCTGGTGCCGTGGCTGTTCGGGGTCAAGAACGACCTGCCGGCCAAGAGCGACATGGTCGCCGTGCGGGCCAAGGCCTCGGCCGTGCCGCTGAAGAACATCCTGGCCAGTCCCCTGGTCTGGGGCACGCTGGTGGTCAACTTCTGCTACAACTACTTCACCTTCTACTGCATGACCTGGATGCCGGCCTATCTGGTCGAGCATCGCGGCCTGACGCTGGAGAAGATGGGGCTCTATTCCTTCTTCAGTTTCGCGGGGATCGCCATTGTCGCGCTGGTCGCCGGCTGGACGGCCGACAAGCTGATCGCCCGGGGCGGCGACGCCGTGGTGGTGCGCAAGAGCTTCGTGGTCGCCGGCTTCCTGGTCGCTTCGACGGTGATCCTGGGCGCCAAGACCGAGAGCACGGCCCTGGCCCTGTTCTGGAACGTGTTCTCGCTGTCGGGCCTGGGCCTGGCCACCGCCAACAACCTGGCCCTCTGCCGCCTGACCCTGATCCCCAAGCCCGCCGTCGGCGTGGTCACGGGCATCCAGCAGGTGGCCGTCAGCCTGGCCGGCATGGTCGCGCCGATCCTGTCGGGCTGGCTGCTCGACGTCAGCGGCGGCTACGCCGTGCCGATGTACGTAATCTTCGCCTTCCTGCTGCTGGGCGCCCTGACGACCCTGTTCGTCCTGCGCCGCGACTGGGCCCCGAAGGTGCCCGAGGGCGTGGTGGTCTGATCCGAATATCCCGGCGTGAAGCGATCACGCCGGGCCTGAAACGAATTGGCGGGTCTGGGGCGCGAGCCCTAGGCCTCGCCGATCAAGGAGACGCGTATGGCCAAGATCGTATTTGGCATGGCTGTGCCGCACAGCGGCATGCTGGGGCAGGCGCCCGAGGACTGGCTGACCAACGGCGAGCGGGACCGCAAGAACCCCGAGTTGTGGTTCCGCAACCGCACCTGGACCTATCCTGAACTGGAGGCTCATCGCGGCGCGGCCTTCGAGCCGTTCCTGACGATCGAGGAGCGAACCGAGCGCGCCGGCCGCTGCCGCGCCGCGCTCGACAAGATGGCGCAGGCCTATGGCCGCGCCAAGATCGACGTGGCCATCGTGCTGGGCAAGGACCAGAAGGAGATCTGGCCCGACCAGTCGCCGTCGATCACGATCTACACCGGCGAAGACGTCCACAACGGCCCGCCCCAGCGTCCCGTCTACGCGCCCGACCATCACGTCGTGCACAAGGCCTATCCGGAGCTGGCGACCTATCTGATCAAGGCCTTCCAGAAGGAGGGCTTCGATCTCAACGACCTGCAGGCCTGGCCCGACAACGTCTGGATGGAGCAGCGCCAGGGCATGAAGCCGGACTATCCGGTGGTGCCGCACGCCTACAGCTTCGTCTATCACCAGATCATGGGCGACCAGCCGCCGCCGCACGTGCCGGTGCTGTTCAACCTGTTCTATCCGCCGACCCAGCCGTCGATGAGCCGCTGCATCGAATTTGGCCGCGTGCTGCGCGAGGCGATCGAGGCCTGGCCGGCCGACGTGCGCGTGGCGATCATCGCTTCGGGCGGCCTGTCGCACTTCGTCAACGACGAGGAGTTCGACCGCGACGTCATGGGCAAGCTGGCGGCCTACGACTACGACGGCCTCGCCGCGATCCCCGACGGCTACTACCAGTCGGGCACCTCCGAGGTGAAGATCTACAGCATCGTCATGATGGCCCTGCAGCAGACCGGCGCGAAGATGACCCTGGTCGACTACGTGCCCTGCTGGCGCACCGCCGCCGGCACCGGCGAGGGCATGGGCTTCATGTACTGGAACCCCGAGGAGACCGCCGTCTCCGCCTGATCTCTCCCGATCCTCTTCTCGAAGCGCATGAGGACGACTCGCGCGCGGGGGCTTGACCGGCTCCCGCGCGCTTTTTCTATCGGCGGGGAAGGTTCATCGATCAGGGCGAGACGGCCGCGCGGGTCTAGCTCAGTCGGACAGAAACCACGGGGAAGAACCATGACCGACACCCGCCTGAACGGCGTCATCCGCGCCTGGGAAGCCGGCAAGCCCGCCTTCACCTGCTTCGCCAAGGCCGACAAGCAGAGCGCCATCGACCTCTCGGACTCGCCCTATGACGGCCTGGTGTTCGAGATGGAGCACAATCCGTGGGACATGGCCGCCCTCGGCGATTCCCTGCAGTACCTGCTGAACCGCAAGCAGATCCATTCGGCGGCCACCCTGGCGCCGCAGGTGACGCCGATCGTCCGCGTGCCGGCCAACGGCGTCGAGATGAACCAGGCCTACGCCAAGCAGGCGCTCGACCGCGGCGTCTATGGCGTGATCTGGCCGCACATCAACGACGTGGCCCAGGCCTACAACGCCGTCGCCTCGTGCCGCTACGCCCGCCCCAAGAACGCCCCGCTGTACGAGCCGCGCGGCGTGCGCGGCGATGGTCCCGCCACCGCCGCCCGCTACTGGGGCCTGTCGATGGCCGACTACTACGCCAAGGCCGACGTCTGGCCGCTGGCCCCGCAGGGCGAGCTGCTGGTCGGGCTGATGATCGAGAGCGTCAAGGGCGTCGAAAACCTCGACGAGATCCTGAAAGAGGTGCCCGGCATCGGCTTCGTGCTGATCGGGGAGGGCGACCTTTCCCAGGAGATGGGCTTCCCGCGCCAGTACGACCATCCGGACGTGCGCGACGCCATGAAGAAGGTCGCCGAGACCTGCGTGCGCCACGGCGTGCCGGTGGGCAATCCGCACACCAACGCCGGCAATCTCGAGCGCCTGCTGTCGGAAGGCTATCGCTGGCTGATGGCCGCCCCGCAGCGCTCCTACGGCGTGGTCGGCAAGGGCAAGGAACTGGCCGGCTACTGATCTTCAAAAACAGATCCAAGGGCCGGAAATCTATCGCTTTCCGGCCCGATTGGATTGGAGGCCGCCCCCTCCGCCGTGGTCTCAACTTCCCATGATCGAACAACACCCGGCCGCGTAATCGCCGGGGAACGGGGAGTAGCCATGAACGGCGCCGAAAGCCTTGTGAACACGCTGGCCGACCAGGGCGTCGAGGTCTGCTTCGCCAATCCCGGCACCTCGGAAATGCACTTCCTGGCGGCGCTGGAAAATCCCCGCATCCGCAGCGTCCTGTGCCTGTTCGAAGGCGTGGCCACCGGCGCCGCCGACGGCTGGGCCCGGATGAAGGACAAGCCGGCCAGCACCTTGCTCCACCTGGGACCCGGCCTCGCCAACGGCCTGGCCAACATCCACAACGCCAAGCGCGCCGGCGTCGGCATGGTCAACATCATCGGCGAGCACGCCGCCTCGCACCTGAAGTACGACGCGCCGCTGACCTCCGACATCCAGGGCCTGGCCCGGCCGCTCTGCCACTGGGTGCGCACCACCGACAGCTCGGAGTCCATCGCCACCGACACCGCCGCCGCGGTCGCCAAGGCCAACGAGGGCCTGGTCTCGGCCCTGATCCTGCCCGGCGACGCCAGCTGGGGCGAGGCGGGCGAGGTCCCCAAGCTTCCCAAGCGCGAGCCGACCCGCCGCGCGCCGCCGGCCGACAAGGTCGAGCACATCGCCAAGGTCCTGCGCTCGGGCGAGCCGACCCTGATCATCTTCGGCGGCAAGTCCATGCGCGGGAAGTCGCTGGACCTTGCCGGCCGCGTCGCCGCCAACACCGGCTGCCGCATCGCCACCCAGTTCTTCAGCGTCCGCATCGAGCGTGGCGCGGGCCGCACGCCGCTGGAGCGCATCCCCTACGCCGTGAACCAGGCCGTGGCGTTCCTCAGCACCTTCAAGCACATCGTCACGGTCGAGACCGGCGAGCCGATCGCCTTCTTCAGCTATCCCGACAAGCCCAGCGTGCTGAAGCCCGCCGGCTGCCAGGTGCACGAGCTGGTGGCCAAGGACGAGGACAGCGTCCTCGGTCTCGAAATGCTGGCCGAGGCCCTGGGCGCGCTGAAGACCGAACCGGTCCTCCAGGCGCGCTCGGAGCAGGCGGCGCCGCAGGGCGCGCTGAATCCCGTGAGCATCGCCCATGCGCTCAGCTACGCCATGCCCGAGAACTGCATCCTCGTGGACGAGTCCTTGACCACCGGCCGGGAGTCGATGGGCCTGACCGCCGGGGCGCGGCCGCACGACACCATCCAGAACATGGGCGGCTCGATCGGCTACGGCACGCCGGTGGCGACGGGGGCGGCCATGGCCTGCCCGGACCGCCGGACCTTCTGCATGGTGGGCGACGGCAGCGCCATGTACACGATCCAGTCGCTGTGGACCCAGGCCCGCGAAGGCCTGCCGGTGACGACGATCATCTTCGCCAACAACAGCTACGCCATCCTCAAGGCCGAATATTCGAACATGGGCGCGGGCGCCGCGCCGGGGCCGCGCGCTTTGTCGATGATCGACATCGGCAATCCGACCATCGACTGGGTCGCCATGGCCAAGAGCATGGGCGTGCCAGCGGTCAGCGTCGAGACGGCGGAAGACTTTACCCAGGCCATGATCAACTCCACCCGCGAGGCGGGCCCGGTGCTGATCGAAGTCAAACTCTGAAGAACGAACCGGGAGGGACCGCGTCATGACCGACGTTGCGGCCGAAGTGCTGACTCTGAAGACCAACCTGGCCGACTATCCGGTGACCAAGGCCATGAAGGACGGCCGGGTGACGTCCGACATCGTCACCCTGGACTTCTGCGGCCCCGAACAGGCCCACAACGGCTTCAAGGACATGGTCCGCCGCAACCAGTACGACGCCGGCGAACTGGCGATCGTCACCTACCTGCAGGCCAAGTGCTACGGGAAGCCCTACGTGCTGCTGCCGGCCCCGATCTCGGGCCGCTTCCAGCACCACTGCGCCGGCTTCAACAAGGAGCTCGGCCACCTCGACCCCAAGGACATCGAGGGCAAGGAAGTGGGCGTGCGGACCTACGCCCAGACCACCGGCCTGTGGATCCGCGGCGTGCTCCAGCACGAATACGGCGTCGACCTCGACAAGGTCACCTGGCGCACCACCGGCGACGGCCACCTGGAGGAATACAGCGACCCGGCCAATTGCGTGCGCCTGCCCAAGGGCTCGGACATCGGTCAGATGATGCTGGACGGGCAGTTGGCCGCCACCCTGCAAGGCGTCGATCTGCCCAAGGATCCGCGCGTGCAGTATCTGGTGCCGGACCCGTTCAACGCCGCCAAGGCCTGGTTCGAGCGCGAGCAGGTCGTGCCGATCAACCACATCTTCGTGGTCCACGAGGATGTCGCCAGGCAGCGCCCCGACGTGGTCCGCGAGATCTACCGGATGATCGTCGAGAGCCGCGCCCTGACCGAGTGCGGCCCGCCGGCCGTCTATCCGCCGTTCGGCTTGGAGGCCAACCGCAAGGGCCTGCAACTGGCCATCGACTGGGCGTTCGACCAGAAGATCATTCCGCGCAAGCTGTCGGTCGACGAACTGTTCGACGACCTCACCGCCAGCCTCGGCGCCTGATCCAGATCATCTCGGTTTCTTCGACGCCGGCGCGCCCGGACCTCACGGTTCGGACGTGTCGGCGTTCGTCGTTGTGAAGTCGTCACAGAATATTTCTTGATATTCAGGCCGGTCGCGGCAGCGAAAAATGAATAGGCCTGTCCGGTAAAGCAATCATCGGGCGAGGCGAAGGCGCGTCATCCTCCTGACGCTGCGTCAATGAACGCGGCGAACCATAAGAACAGGCCGACCGGGCAGCGGATACGGCGTGGAGGGAACGATGAAGAACCTCGGAAGGACCGCCGTCTTTCTGGCCGGGGCCAGCGCGCTCGCGCTCGCCACCTCGGCCTTCGCCCAGACCAATCCGCCAGAAACCCCGCCCGCCGGCGACACCGTCGAGACCACGGTCGACGCCGTGGTCGTCACCGGCTCGCGCGTGATCCGCAACGGCGACGCCAGCCCGTCGCCCGTCACCGTCGTCCAGACCGACGACGTCCTGCGCGCAGCCCCCGGCAGCCTGGCCGAAGCCCTCAACGTCCTGCCGGTGTTCGCCGGCTCGCGCGGGGCGGGGGTCAATCCCACCTCGACCGGCAGCGTCGGGGCTGGCAACGCCTCGGCCAACCAGCTGAACCTGCGCAACATCGGCGCCAACCGCACCCTGATCCTGCTGGACGGCCTGCGCGTGCCGCCGACCTTGCTGAACGGCGTCGTTGACGTGGATCTGATCCCGCAGATGCTGGTGCAGCGGGTCGACACCGTCACCGGCGGCGTCTCGGCGGTCTATGGCTCCGATGCCGTCACGGGCGTGGTGAACTACATCGTCGACAAGAAGTTCGAGGGCCTGAAGATGCTGGCCCAGACCGGCGTCTCCCAGCAGGGCGACGGCGAGAAGGTCGATGTCGGCCTCGCCGCCGGAACCCGCTTCGCCGGCGGCCGCGGCCATGTCGAGGCCAGCTACGAGTATCGCGACGAGAAGGGGATCGCCTACCGCTCCGACCGCGACTGGATGAACGTCTGGGGCGTGGCCGGGGCTGGCACGGCGGCCAACCCCTACGTGCTCTACAGCGACCTGCGCCAGGCCGGCTTTCCGTTCGGCGGCCTGATCACCAGCGGCGCGCTGTCGGGCCAGACCTTCGCCACGAACGGAACCCTGCGGGCCTTCGTCCCCGGGACCGCCACCGGTTCGTCGGCCCTCCAGGTCGGCGGCGACGGCGGCTACTACGACTCCTCGCTGCTGGCGCCGATGAAGGGCCACCAGCTGTTCGGCCGCGTCGACTACGACCTCACCGACAACGTCCATGGCTATCTGCAGGTCGGCGGCAACCTCAAGACCAACGCCAACTATTCCGACTACGTCCGGCTGACCAACGTCACGCTCAGCTCGACCAACGCCTTCCTGTCGCCCACCTATCAGGCGCAGCTGGCCGGCGCGAACCAGTCCACCTTCCGGCTCAGCGAACTGATGAGCAGCGGCGGCCGGCTGGAGGCGCGTTCGAAGTCGCGGCAGTGGATCTACATGGGCGGGTTGAACGGCTCGCTCGGCGACTACAAGTGGGGCGTCGACTTCACCCACGGCCAGACGCGCCTGGGCACGACCCTGGCCAACAACCTCAACAACCAGCGCCTGGCCGCCGCCCTCGACGCCGTCGTCGATCCGTCCAGCGGCAAGATCGTCTGCAACATCGCCCTGACCAATCCGAGCCTGGCCCAGGGCTGCGCGCCGCTGAACGTCTTCGGCCCCACCGCCGCCAGCGCCGAGGCCATCGACTACGTGTTCCAGGAGACCCACTACACGGCCCGCACGGTGATGGACTCGGTGTCGGGCCACATCGACGGCTCGCCGTTTAGCACCTGGGCCGGCCCCGTGGGCCTGGCCTTGTCGGGCGAGTGGCGCAAGCTGAGCTTCGAGTCCTCCAGCGACGCTCTGCCGTCCGACGTCGTGAACTGCACGGGCATCCGCTACAATTGCACCGCCGGTTCGGCCCTGTGGGCCCAGACCTTCGCCAGCAGCCCCAAGGTCAGCCAGACCGTCAAGGAGGCCGCGCTCGAAGCCGACGTGCCGTTGGTCAAGGACCTGCCCCTGATGCGCGCGCTCAGCATCAACGGCGCGGCCCGCTTCACCAGCTACGACACCAGCGGCGACTACTGGACCTGGAAGCTGGGCCTCGACTGGCGTCTGAACGACACCGTGCGTCTGCGCGGCACCCGCTCGCGCGACATCCGCGCGCCGACGCTCTACGAGCTGTTCGCCCCGGTCAATTCGGTGCCCGTCAGCACCCAGGATCTGCTGACGACCCTCAGCCCGACCGTGGCCTCGGTAGATCTGTCCAACCCCGACCTCAAGGCCGAGATCGGCGACACCGCTACGCTCGGCGTGGTCTGGAGCCCGATCCCGCGCTTCTCGGTGGCGCTGGACGCCTACCACATCACCGTCAAGGACGCGGTCACCCAGGTGAACGGCGCTACGGCCGCCTATCAGCGCGCCTGCTACGACAGCGGCGGGACCTCGCCGTTCTGCGCCTTGCAGGATCGCCTCAACGGCTATGCCGACAAGAGCGCCTCCAACGTCGTGCAGCGCTGGTACACCAAGTACTACAACATCGCCCAGGTCGAGACCTGGGGCGCGGATCTGGAGGTCAACTACGCCACGACGGCCTTCGAGCGGCCCGCGTCGCTGCGGTTCCTGGCGGCCTTCCAGCCGCACGTCTACTACCGCCAGCCGGGGGTCACGACCACCGACCAGGGCGGTGTCGCCTTCGGCCCGCTGGGGGCCGCCGCCGGTCCGTCGCTGCGCCTGACGGCGCTGGCCCGTTTCCAGCCGCTGGAGAACCTGACGGTCGACGTCATGCAGCGCTGGCGCGACGACATGAAGCTGGGCGGCGACCCGTCGCAGATCTGGGCGAACAACAAGATCGCCTCCTTCGCCACCACCAGCCTGACCCTGACCTATCAGGCCGACACCCGGGCGGGGCGGACGGACTTCTTCTTCAACGTCCAGAACCTGTTCGACGCCGATCCGCCGCCCGGGGCCTACGCCCTCAACGGCACGCGGGCGGGCCTGCGCGACGGCTACGCCATCGGTGACGACGTCATGGGCCGCTACTTCACGATCGGCGCGCGGCTGAAGATGTAGCGACGAGCGGAAACGGCCGGAGAGCGTCTCCGGCCGTTTCACGTCGTGGGAGTTGGAGGAGCGTCAGCCGACCGGATGACCCTCGAACCAGAAGGCGGCCGAGGCCAGCATCAGCGTCCAGGCGGACGCCGGGCGCGCGGCTTGCGGGCGAGGGGGCTTCTGCGCCGGCGAACGCGTGGAAACCGAGGCGCGCGGCGCCGTCGCGGCAATTGACCTGGACACTTCCAACCCTCGTATTTTTCGCGAGTAGGCGCGGAAGGCGCGGGCGAAGCAACGGGGTGGGCCGGTGAGGACCCTGGCCGTGCGCGAAACTGATCGCGCCGAACGATAAACTAATATGCCAAGGAGGCGTCACGCCGTGACGGGCGCCTCCTTGGCCGAAGGCGACGACCATACGCTGTCCTTGGGTCCGTTCAGCGCGCGCCGGCGAGCGGCGCGAGCCATCAGGCCGAAGCCGACGGCGCCCACGGCCGCCGTCGCATCGACGATCCAGGCGCCGGGGCCATGGTCCCAGCCGCCGCTGAGCGCGACGATCACGCTGGTGGCGGGGATCAGCGCCGTGGCGACCGCGCAGGCCCACAGCAGCTCCACGCCCGCGCGGGCGGAGCCTCGCGCGAAAGCCCAGGCCAAGGCGGCCAGGAACAGCCCATAATAGATCCAGCTGTGCCAGGCAGCGGGATCGGAAAGGCCCGCCGGCAGCCACTTGGCGGCCGCGATCGTCGTCGAGATCCCCGCGATGCAGCCCAGCGAAACGCCGACGGTCAGGGCGCCAAGGACGCGGTTGGACCGGCTCTGTTCAATCACGCCAGCGTTGCGCGCCTTCTTCCGGCGGCTTTCGATCCAGAGCAGGTTTCCCGAATAGAACAGGAAGGCGCCGGCCAGGCCGAGGAAAAAGTAGGCCCAGCGCACCGGCGCGCCGCCATAGCTGCCGAAGTGCAGGGCGAAGAAGCCGACGATCGTCGCGAACCAGCCGTTCTGCAGGCCGGGCAGATAGTCGGCCTCGGTGATCCTGCCGTCGCGGGGATCGACCTCGCCGATCGTGTAGGTCGGCGCGCGGGTCCCGTAGCGCGGATCGGCGCCCTGGATACGGGCGTGCACGCCCTCCTTGGGATTGTTCTCGTAGGTGATCATTGAGAGCTTGAAGCCCGGCAGCTGCGCCTCGATCCGGCGCGCCAGCTCGGCGGGCGGCAGCACCGCACCGGACGGCGGCTCGCCATGGGCCTCGCGCTTGGCCGGCGGCGCGGCGCCGATCTTCTGTACGGCGCCCTGGGCGTCGTAGAACTGGTCGTGGAAGGCGAAGACCACGGCGGTCAGGGCCATGACGATGTGGAACGGCAGGCTGAACACGCCCAGCAGGTTGTGCAGGTCCAGCCACATGCGCTTGACGTTCTTGCCCAGGCGCAGGGCGAAGAGGTCCTTCACCAGGCTGGGCAGCAGGGCGATGATCCCGGAGATGATCGCCACCGCGTAGAGCAGGGCGATCACGCCCATGATCGGCATGGCGATCTCGCGGTCGAAGGGCAGGCCGACCTGCTGGTGCAGCACATCGATCAGTTCGGCCACGGGCGAGGGCTCCTGCGTGGAGACCTGCAGCGCTCCGTCCGCGGCCAGGCTGGCGTAATAGGTCGGACCGGGCGCGCGGCGCGTGCCCGTCGTCCAGCTGACGCGGGCCGGCTGTTCGGGGCCGGTGACGAGGTGGCCCCGGTAGCTCTTGCGCGCCTCGGGATGAGCCGCCAGCACCTTGTCGATAAGGACGGGCGTGCGTTCGAGCGTCGGCGGCGGCGCCAGCGCCGAGGGCGGGGTGGCCCAGCGCTGTAGCGGCGTCTCGAACATGGTGATCGCGCCGGCGTAGAAGGCGATGAACAGCGCCAGGCCGCTGAAGATCCCCACCCAACTGTGAATGTCGATGTAGGTGCGCACCACGTCGGTGCGCACGATAGGCTTCTTCCTGCTCATGCGAATGCTCGGACGAGGGCGTAGATCGCCCAGGCGACCACATTGACGGCGCCCAGCACGGCCCAGGCGCGGGCGGTCGAGCGGAAGAGGAAGCAGAGGCCCAGGATCAGGCACCAGACCGGCGAGACCAGCCACATCGCCATCTGGCCCTGGGCGCTGAAATAGGAGCCGCCGCTGGAGAAGACCGCCGAGAAGGTGCAGGTCATGGCGATGGCCAGGGTGAAGCCCAGCACCAACGCCGCCGAGACCTTGCCGAACCAGTCCTTGCTGGTGAGCTTGCCGGCGCTCATCGCCGCGCCTCCACCTTCCAGCGGATCCATTTGGCGAGGATCGGGATCAGGCTCCAGAGCAGCATCAGGCCCGTGAGCCAGATGAACACCGCCGTCGCCGGGCCCGCGACACCCTCGAACGTCACCAGCGCGCCCAGCACCAGTCCGCCGCCCATGAGGCCCGCCCGCCGCGACGCCGGCTTGGCCAGCAGGGCCTGATGCCTGGTCGAGGCGTAGAGCAGCAGGGCGCCGGCGATCAGCAGGGCCACAGCGAGCAAGGCGAGGATCAAGGCGGATCTCCTTGGACGGCGAATGCGCGTCAGCGCGCGTCGGCGGGGCGGAAGGCCAGCGCCACGGCCTCGGCGAGGCTGGCGAACATGGTGCCGCCGTGGGTCTGGCCGGGCAGGGGCAGGAAGCGCGTCTCGACGCCGGCGGCTTTGAGGCTGGCGGCCAGGGCTTCGGCGCCCGGACCCCTGCCGCCGGGACCGCCTTCCTTGTCGCCGGCCGCGATCAGCACGCTGGCGGGCGGCTTGGCGGCCTCCAGCTCGCGGGCCACCACGCCGTCGCCGAACCACAGCGAGGGGCTGACCGCCGCATAGGTCTGGAACTGGCCGGGGCGGACGGCCAGGGCGTGCAGGGCCAGCAGGCCGCCGAAGCTGTGGCCGAGCAGAGTCTGGCGCTTGGGATCGATCCGCCAGTGACCGGCGATCTGCGGCTGGATGACGTTGCACAGGATGTCGAGAAAGGCGTCGGCCCCGCCGGTCGCCAGGCCCGAAGCCGGCGCGCCGGCCGGGATCGCATAGCCCGGCGCGGCCGGCGTGTAGTCCAGCACCCGGCGCGCCAGGTCCTCCGAGGCGACGCCGACGATCACCCCAGGCTCGACGCCCGAGCGGGCGCCGGCCTTGGCCAGGCGTCGGGCGGTGGTCACCGCGGCGGCGAAGTTGTCGTCGCCGTCCAGCACGTACAGCACCGGCCAGCCGCCGGGTGGCGGTTCGCCCTCCGGCCAGGCGACCATCAGCTGGTAGTGGCGGCCCGTCGGCGTTTCCACCTGCGTGACTAGGCTGCGCTCCAGCGTGTAGGGCGGCGAGGGCCGCACTGTGATCGGACCGGCCGAGGCTGCGTGCGCCGCTCCGAGCAGGACGGCGCCCAGCGTACCGGCGAGCGCGCCGGTCAGGAGCTCGCGCCTTACCACCGGTACTGCACCCGGGCGGTCACGCTGCGGCCCTGGCCGTAATAGCAGGCCGAGGTCGCCGTGCAGGTGGCGACATAGCGCTCGTCGGCGATGTTGCGGGCGTTGATCGAGGCCGAGAGGCCGTCGAACTTGGGGAACATCCGCCCAAAGTCGTAGCGCACGAAGAGGTCCAGCAGCGTGTAGTCGGGGATCGCCAGGGCGTTGGCCGTGTCGCCGTAGCTCGCGCCGGTGTAGCGCACGCCGCCGCCGAAACCGACGCCGGCCAGCGGGCCGGAGCGCAGGCGCTGGTCGACGAACAGCGAGGCCATCTTCTCCGGAACCTGCGGCAGTTCGTTGCCGACCTGGCTGGCGGTGTTGCTCTTGGTCACTTCGCTGTCGGACCTGGTGGCCGTGGCGATCACCGCCATGCCCCAGGGCAGGGAGGCCTTGCCTTCGAACTCCAGGCCGCGGATGCGGCCTTCGCCGGTCTGCACCAGGCAGGTCGAGGTGCCGCAGAGTGTGCCGTTCGGGTCGGGCGTGGTCAGGTTCTGCTGGGTGATCTGGTAGGCGCCGAGGGTGACGTAGACGCCGGCCCCGCGCTGGTAGCGCAGGCCCGCCTCCCACTGCTGGCCGGTGGTCGGTTCGAACTGCACGCCGCCCAGGCTGGTGGTCGGGCTGCCGACCTGCGGCAGGAACGATTCCGAATAGCTGGCGTAGGGCGCCAGGCCGTTGTCGAGCAGGTAGACCGCCCCCGCGCGCCAGGTGAAGGCGTCGGACTTGGTGATGTACCGCTCCTTGCTGATGGCGTTGTAGGTGTTGTCGTAGGCCCAGTCCTGGCGGCCGCCGAGCGTCACGCGCAGCTTGCCGGCCGAGATCTGGTCCTGGACGTAGAGGCCGGTCTGGCGGCTGACGGTCTCGGTGTAGACCTGCGGGCTGAGCGCATTGGCGAAGCCGGCCGAGCCGCGCGGCTGCGGGTCGAAGATATTGAGCACCGGCAGCACGAGCGACGAGGACACCAGGTCCCGGTAGTGCTGCCACTCGGTATAGAAGCGGTCGAAGCCCGCCAGCACCACATGATCGACGCCGCCGGTCTTCAGCCGGGCCTCCAACTGGGTGTCGGTCGCCCAGCCGTCGCTGTCGCCGCGGCCCTGCACGGCGCGGCGGGCCACGGTCTGGCCGGCGACGCAGCCGCTGATGTTGCTGGGGCAGGTGGTCAGGGTGTCGCCCGACAGCACCACCACGCGATAGAGCGTGTCGAGGTGGGTGTAGCGGGTGTTGTTTCGCACCGTGAAGGTGTCGTTGAAGCGGTGCTCGAAGAACGAGCCGAGCAGCTGCTGATTGCGGTTGAAGGTGTTCCAGTCCGGCTCGCCGATATTGGCGTCGTTGGCGATGTAGCGGCCGTTGCTGGCGCGGAGGCCGCCCAGCGCCGGCAGGAACTGGAAGGTCGAGCCGCCTTCGTCGCGCTGGTACTGGCCCAGCAGCGTCCAGGTGGTGTCGTCGGTCGGCCGCCAGCTCAGGCTCGGCGAGACGTAGTAGCGGGCGATCTTGACGCCATCGACCTGGGTGTCGCCGTCGCGCGCCAGGCCGACGATGCGGCCCGAGACGTTCTCGATCAGCGGGCCCGACAGGTCGCCAGCCGCCTGCCAGTTCCAGTTGTCGAGGTCGGTATAGCCCGCGCCCTGGACCATGATCTCGCCGTGCGGGGTCTCGGTCGGACGCTTGGTGACGATGTTGACGACGCCGCCCGGGGCGGTCTGGCCGTAGAGCGCGCCCGACGGGCCCTTCAGCACCTCGATCTGCTCGAGGGCGAAGGAGTCGAAGCCGGGGCGGGTCCACTGGCCGCCCGACGGCAGGCGCAGGCCATCGACGAAGTTGTTGTTAGACGAGAAGCCGCCGGCCCCGAAGCCACGCACGCTGACCTCGTCGACGCGGCTGTCGATGCCGAACGACTCGGCCTGGACGCCGGCGGTGTAGCTCAGGGCGTCGGCGATGGTCGGCGAGGCGCGCAGGTCGATCTCTTCGCGGCTGATGATCGAGATCGACTGGGCGCTCTCGATGATCGGCGTCTTGGTCTTGGTGCTGGAGGTGGCGCTGCTGCGGCCGGTGGCGGTGACCACGACTTGGTCTACGCCGGTGGCGCTGTTGTCAGTCTGGGCCAGGGCAGGGGTGGCGAGCGCCAGCAGGGCGAACGCGGAGGCCGTGTGGAACATCTTGAGCATTGTGAGACCCCGATTTTTCGGCGGTCGTGCCATATTGAAAATGCTACTGCAAGTCAGTCGCAATAACATTTCGAGGGGTTACGGCATGCGTCCTGTCGGCCGCGCCGCTGCGCGCGCAGGCCTGGGGCGCGATTGCACAGGGCGGGCCTAGCGCCCTCGAGGCGCGTCCGCGGCCGTCAGGGCTGCGTCGATCGCGGTCCATGCTCCCGGATGGCCGTAGATCCGGGCGTGGCTGGTTTTGGCCAGCTCCGTGACCTTCAGGTGGGGCGCGGCGCTTGCGGGGATATCGGCGGGTTGCGATAGCGGATCCTTGGCCGCGAAAATTACATGAGTCCGTGGGGGCGGCGCCCAGGCCTCGAGCGCTTTCCGGTGCCAAGCGAAGAAGCCGCCGGATCGTTCGCCCAGCATCAATGCTTCGGACGCCCGCTGCGGCTTCGTCGGGGGAGACCGTTGCAGGGTGGCGTCCGACGACAGCCAGGGCACGACCAGCAGGCTGGCGTCGGGGCCAAAACCGGTGATGGCTGGGCTGAGAGCGAATACCGCGCCAAAGCTCTCGGCGTGCAAAATCACAGGCTTGGCCGCCGCGCGGTCCTGCCGCATCGCGGCCGCGACGAGGCCCGCGTCCCGCTCAATCGCATCGGCGCCTTGGGCGGCGATGCGGGCGGCCACGCCGTCGCCCGCGCCGCTCGAGCCGCTTGGGTCGATCACGACGACATCCAGGCCGCGCTTGAGGTAATTGTTGACGACATGCCAGTAGCCGAACGGCCCGGACCGAGTTCCGGGCCCGCCGTGAAAATAGTAGACAACGCCCTTGGCCGCGCCCCGATGGCGATATTGGACGCTGGGTAAGGACCAGTCGTGGTCACCCAAATCCCGGAAGCCGATGTCGGCGCCGCCGCCCGCCTGTCCCGCGGTCTCGTCGCAGTTGGAAAGGGCGGTCTCGATCTTGCCCCCGGCGGACACCGCCAGCCCCACCTGTCCGTCCGTCGAGCGGACCAAGGCGGCGGCGACGTCGCGCGCGGAACTGTAGGTCAAGCTCACGACGGCGTAGGTGGTGCGAGACGACAGCCAAGTCGACAGTCGGTCCAGCGCCTCGCCGCCGCTGTGGCGGATGTCGCGCACCATGAAGGTTCCGGCCAATTCGCCCTTGCCGCTGTCGTAGAACGGCGCGGCCCAAGGCGCGGCTTGGTTAGGCCCGACCGTCTTCCCGGCGAGGTCTTGCAAACGGCCGATTCCCACCAGCGCCGCCTTGTCCGGCCCCGATCGCACCAGCCACACGTCCGGCGCGGCGGGATAGGTCGCCGCCGCCGCGCCGCCCCCGTCCCAGAACCCGCGTTGGCTTAGGGCGATGGGATCCATCGCTATCGAGAACGCCGAGCCCGGCGCGGTGATGGTCAAGGCCTTGACGCGTTCGCCCGGGGCTTGATCGGCGGCGCGCTTGTAGAGCGCGTCGATCGATCTGGCCGCCTCGTCGGCGGAGGAAAAGGCCAACCCACCGAGCGCCTGGACCTCGAAGGCGGAGGCGAAGGCCATTCGGCCCGGCGGCGAAGCGGCGCCCGTCGCCAGGCGAACCTGGATCACCTTTTGCCCGCCGCTGAAGATGAAAGCCTCGCCCGGCGCACCCCACAGGGGGCCGGTGACGGCCGACAGCGAACTGAACCGGGTGGTCCTGCAGTTGTGGGCGCCGGATGCGGCGCAGTCGAGGTCGGCAAAGGCGATGTCGCCGGACCGAAAGGTCGACTTTAGCTCGCCGTCGCCTACGTCGTGTCGCGCGATAACGGCTAGCGACCGGCCGTCAGGCGAGATCGACAAACTCGAGGCGAAACAGAGCTTGAGATCGGTCTCCGACGTGGCGAAAATGGCGTCGGGGTCCAGGATGGCGGCGCCGCACGCGCCGGCGCCGAGCAGGGCGGCGGCCAGCACCGCCGAAACGCCAGCCGAAAGTGTACGCACTACGCAGGCTACCTTTGTTGTCGCCGCCAAAGAGGGTGCGGGGCAGGCTTCTGATTGCTATCCGTGGAATCTCTATGTAGGGTTTAGTCGAGCGCAAGCCGCCGCTCGGGTCAAGGCGATCCAGGCGGCCCGCGCCGTAGCCGGCGACGGTCTCGGGTAGGGCGCTAAATCAAATAAAATCGTGTTTTAAAGCGATCCATCTCCTGCTCGACAGCTCGAGAAAGGTCTAGTCGTGACCTCAATCAGCAAATTATTTCCGTTAAAATCTAAGAATTTCATCCTTGACAGAATGCGTTGGTCGCCCGTCTTATGTGTTAGTCTCGACTTTGTCGCGACCTGCAGAAATGCCTGTTATAAAAACAATAACATCAACACGGCGCTGCTATTTCCACTTCAATTTTGAAAAAGGCTCTGGAATTGAGCCTGGGAGATAGTGCTATGCGCGAGCTTTCCTTCAATGATATGCGCTGGGTTGCCGGTGGCCTGCCAATGAGCGGCGCTGAAGGCGAAGGCTACACTGAAAACGGTGTCACCTATATCTGGTCGGGCGGCCAATGGACTGTCGCCGGTGACGATGGGGGTGGGGCCACCACGCTCGACTCCACCGAGGTCGAGGGCATCGTCGTCACCGCCGCGAGTTCCTCGTGGGACGACTATTTCGACGTGTTCATCACCGACTACTGGGAAGACGTGCCGCTTCCCGAGGACGCTGACGACTTCTACGTGAACAGCGGCGCCAGCGGAGACGACTATGTCCCGCCGTCAATGTGCGGCCCGGCCACTCAAACCCTCGTCGCCAAGGCCGGCGTGGCCGACATGCAGAAGAACAAGACCATCCGTTCCGCCGGCGAACTGCTGACCGTGGCTGCTGAGTTCTTTGGGTTCAGCGACGTAGGCATGTCGCGCACCGAGCGCGAGACGGCGCTGGCCCAGAAGTACGATCCTTCCCAGATTACCGAGACCGTGACTGATGGCGTGCCCACCGGCTTGGTCAACGATGGGCGCACGGTGCTGTTCGACGAGGACGGCGACGGCGCCTGGGACATCGCCTACACGACGGACGCCGCTGGTAACTACAAGGCGTTCGACATCAACGGTTGGCGCGACGTCGACAAGAACTAGGTGCTGAATAGGCCATCGCAGGCGCCTGGCGCTTGCGGTGGCCGAAGGCCGGTTGTGGCGTCTTGCGGGATCGCCCCATTCTGCCGGGGATCGGCCTGGAGCTAGGCGGCCCCCGCCCTTGCCTGCGACAACCGAAAAGCAGCAACCGAACGCATTGTGAGGTTGCGCGAAGCTGAATTCTATCTCAAGCTGATCAAACTAAGGCTGTGTCTCGCAATGTGCGCGAGCCGCGCCTTTGGGTGGGGGGCTTATCGTTATGAGTCAGCGCTGGCTTAGATCGCCCGAATGGCGGCGATGTTTTCGAGCTGTCGGCAAGCGCGCGCTGGCGCTCTAGCTCGGCCTCGACACAGGACTAGCGCCGCGCGCAAAGGCGGCGCGCAAGTCCCTTCTCTTACTTTCAATCCAAAGCCGGGCCGGCCCGCAAAACCATTCTGGTTGTTGCGTGTGTGAGCTGACGCCGGTCTCCAGAGTGCGTGACGCGTCGTGATGTTCAAGCTTGCGCCTGCCTCGCCGCCTGAGCGTCGCTCGTGGTGGATTTTTAGCCGCCTGTGGCGTGAGGAGCTTGGACGACATTGGCCGAAGCTGCTTTGCGCTCTGCTGTCGATGATCGCCGTCGCGGTCGCCAGTTCCTCGCAGACCTATCTGATGGGGCCGCTGATCGATCGGGTGTTCATCGCGCGCGATGCGATGATGCTGTGGGCGATCGCCGGGGGCGTGCTGCTGATCTTCGCCGTCCGCAGCTTGGCCCGCTATCTGCAGGAGGTGCTGCTCGTCGCCGTGGGGCAGACGATCGTCGCCGACCTCCAGGTGCGGCTGTTCCGCAAGGTGCTTGGCCAAGAGCTGACTGGGCCCGGCGCGGATACGGATGGCGCGCTGACCTCGGTGTTCATCTATGACGCCAACATGGTTCGCGCCGCTGTCTGCGACGTGTTCCTGACGGCCGGCAAGGACACCCTGACGATCATCACCATGATCGGCCTGATGGTGTTCACCGACTGGCGCATGGCGCTGATGTGCCTTGTCTTGCCGGTCATGGCGATCGCGCCGATGCGCTATCTGGGCCGTAAGGTGCGCGCGCTGGCGCTCAGAACGCAGCTCGAGACCAGCGCCCTCGCCGAGAACCTGGCGACCGCCGTCCAGGGTGTGCGTACGATCAAGGCCTACGGGCTCGAGCGTCATGTGACGGCCAAGACCGATGCCCGGATGACGCTGCTGGCCAGGCTTGTGGTCAAGAGCGCCTGGGTGGGCGGTGCGATCCTGCCGGTCGTCGACGGCCTGGGCGGTCTGGCGGTCGCGCTCGTCATTCTAATCGGCGGCGCCAAGGTGATCGCCGGAACCATGACGCCCGGCGACTTGATCGTCTTCATCGGCGCGATCGTGGGCGCCTACGCGCCGATCCCCTCGCTTTCCAAGGTGAACGTCACGCTTCAGACGGGGCTGGCGGCGGCCGAGCGGGTGTTTGCGGTGATGGACCGGCCGGTGCGCCAGCTGTCGCCCGAGGGGGCGCCGTCGCTGCCGAGGATTTCGGGGGAGATCCGCTTCGAAGGG
>PJTT01000245.1_pt1 | contig 71273 bp, 64 predicted proteins | sample 1512261 | NCBI WGS metagenome assembly PJTT01 (sample SAMN08177685, study PRJNA422409) | Soil metagenome, whole genome shotgun sequencing project. | isolation source: Soil (2) enriched on wood chips | place: USA: Madison | collected 2015-01-15 | reverse complement strand
GGTGGATAAACTTCCCAATTCATATCTGTAAGCATAATATTGCAACGTTGTGCACCATGCTCATCGCTTTCATTAGGTGTAAGCTTAACCATCTCGTTACTATTTCCATCATGTTTGGTTTAGCATTGAAGATTCAAGCCTTTCTAGTTTAATTAAATCTTGATTTTACTAATATGGGTCAACCTCAAAAAATCATCCTCGGCATCTGCACTTTCTTTTGAATGGCTTACCGCATAGTCGGTGATAAACAATTCCGCAAGTTCGTCAACAAGCATTTCCGTCGTTGATAAAAGCGTTTCCAATCTTTTAATCTATGTTGCATATTTAAGGATTTAGCGATAATTAACGTTGAAATTTTGAACTACCTGTAAAAACATTTGTAACTGCGTCGCGTTTGAATTTCACCGCCAGGTGCTTATTGCAATTTAACTTTGCAAGAAGGTCTGGGTTATTCCCGGAGCTTATAGGCATACGGAATCCAATTGTTTCTCCGCCTGGCCCCTCATCAACCTCTAACGGTAAATGGTTCAAGCTATGATATTCTTCATAAGTCAGGCCTAAAAGCCGCGCTACTACATAATCCGGAATTTTTGAAACTTGAAAGGATAGAATATTCATATAGGCTGTTTTTTTTAGCATAAGTGAAAGTATATTTACAAAATAACCGCAAGATGGCTGACCTGCTTATTTATAAAAATCTTTTAAGGAGCTTCGTTAAGATGAAGTCATTGTGTACATTCGTAACCTAATCCTTAATAAATTAGACAAAGCGGAACTTATTGAAGCTATTGCCACTGGCGCAGGCTTAACCAAGGTGCAGGCCGGAGCAACCCTTGACAGCTTTACAAACGCCATTGCAGGCACACTAAAAAAGGGTGATACCGTTACGTTGGTTGGATTTGGCACATTCTCTGTATCAGCACGTGCAGCTCGAAACGGACGTAATCCGCAAACAGGTGAAACGATAAAAATAAAAGCTACTAAAGTGCCGAAGTTCAAGGCAGGAAAGGATTTCGTAGAGAGTGTCGCAAAAGCTAAGATTGCTGTGGCAAAATAATTCATTGAAAACCACAGATCCCAGCAACCTTTTGACACCTTTAGTGCTACAATGCAGTAAGCCCACTACTCAAGAAAAGCATTCTGGCATTAATGACCGTTGAAGCACAGAGTAAGTTCCAGCTTGTTGAAGGCACAGCTTAAGTTTTCATTTGGGCAATAGAATGTCTGTGGATATTGATTTGTTTACCGACGGTCAATTCGGGCTCACCTCAAGGGAAACCAGTGATTTTTCACCGGTTTTCTTTTTCTTCGCCCCAATTTTATGTTAGTCTTAAAGATAAGATTTACAAATTATTGAATCTGGTGGTTCGATAATTTGTGCAGTCAAAACACATTTTTTCAGGAAATATCGAACCAATTATGTCTCTCTTCTGAGTGGTATTCTCGCTTCTAAATGTAATAAATCCAGTCTGGTTAAGGATAAATACAAACCATATATAGCAGCGAACAGCACCTACTTGAGCTTACGGTATTAATCTCCGCAAGTAAGTTGCTTTAATCTAAGCCTGATACAATGGGATCGGTGCGCATCATCTGAGCCAACCGAATGCGATGGTCGAAGTGTCTATAAATAAATTGTCACGATAGAAATCGCAATCGTTTCGAGCTATATAGAGAAGCATCTATTTGATCGACAAAACAAACCAGCTTGCCCGAATCTTTCTTGCTGCCTGTTGAGATTAAAACGATTGCTTTAAATCATGATAAGATTTCGTTGACGAATGAATATGATAGTTTAAATTATAGACTGGCATTTATTATTAACCATCTTAGCAATAACAGTGGAAACTTTTATACCCTCTCACCCTGTACTTTCTCAGTATATCTCCTCTATCTACATCTTTAATCGGGGTAATACTCCGCTGAGATATTTTGCATACCCAAGTTTAAATATTTCACTTGGTTTGTTTCAGGATGCATTGATAACCTACTCCAACAAAAAAATAGTGTTTAAGCGTAACTCCTCTCCTGATATCACAGGGTTAGGCTGCAAAAGATACTCAGGAGCAGTAGAGTTGCACTACAAAGAAATGGTGAATGAAATCTGCATCAATTTCAAACCTTTAGGATACATTTCTTTCTGCGGACAGCCTATGGAAAAAAATGATGTTTTTAGTTTTTCAGATTGGAACCAATCGTTAGCGGAACTTTTCGGAAAGGTATTTGATGCAAATAACGAGAATAATAAACAAAAAGAAATTGAACAGTTCCTGCTTTCCAAATTCGTAGCTCAACCTGATTCTATAATGCTACAGGATGCAATACGATTGCTGGAAGATTTTGAAGCCTGGTATAAACTTGAAGACATCGCATCAATACTTCATGTTCACTATAAATATCTATACCGTTCTTTTGTGAGACACATAGGGTGCAGCCCTGTACATTTCAGAAAAATAGCGCAATTTAGAAAAAGCCTTCTCTCTGGTTTAAAAGTAACTAATACCTCGACACTCACTCAAATAGGCTATGAGCATCATTATTTCGATCAGTCTCATTATATAAAAAGTGTCCGTGATTTGTCGGGTGAACGACCTTCACTATTGTTGAAACAATTAACGCTACTAGGAAAAGAGCAGATTGCCTGGAAGTTTTTATGATGTCCAAAAAGTACAATTTTGCTAATTGAAAACAGGCCAGCTTTACCGGAAATTCGGGAATATGGCCTTTGGTAAATTATTGTATAGTTATTCAGGTAGCTTACTGGCAATTATAGCATTTTCTATCTATGCTATCTATTTACTTTTTGTCGTTGCAGGATTAGGCGATGTTCAAATCGCGCAACTTCTGCAAAGCACTATATTTATCATAAGCCTATTATCCTTGGTAACCTTGCTGCCAATAATAGTAACTATATATGCCCGTAAGGCGAATAAAGCTCCGCTACAGAATTACATAAATCTTTCTGTACTCAGATATGTCCTGGCTTTCCTGATGTTTTTTTATGGTCTATCAAAAATGTCTGGAAAATTTTTTGAAATAACCTTCGCTTCTTTGGATACACGGCTGGAGGATGTTGATTCGTTTGCCCTGACCTGGTTTTACTTTGGAAAATCCAATGTACAGGAATTTGTTATAGGCTTGCTGGAAGTTATTCCTGCTGTGTTGCTTCTTTTTAGACGCACTTTTTTTCTTGGGACGATCCTGCTGCTACCCGTTGCGGCAAATGTGTTTATGATTAACGTATTTAATAACATTGCGGGTATAACGCGTATCGTTTCATTTTTTGTGATGATCGCTACCTTTTATTTTTTGGTAGGATGGTTTCCACAAATAACTTATTTCTTTAAAAACATTTCAACTTCCAAAGACTTGGAATTCGGCAAAAGTTTAAAATTACTCATTGTATTCGCTAAGCTCTTTTTGGTAGGGATTATGCTTTTCGTCTCTATAAGTACGGCTATTTCCAACATGCAGTCCAGGAATGCCAACCTGAATAGGAATAAGATAACGGGAGGATTTCAACTGGAAAGCCTTATGGTGGATGACAGGGAAATTGATTTACTATTAACGGAAACAGATTTTTATAAAACCATTTACTTAGAACCGCAATTAAGGTGGAATACTGTTTTGATGATGGATAAGAAATCTTCTTCGAAAGCTCTGATGATAGATTGGATGAAAGGCGACTCTGTAGTAACGTTTATAAAAAGAAGCCATGATGTGGCAGATAATCGTGTTGACTCTATATCTGTATTCAAAGGCACCTACTCCATTAAATCCAACAGGCTCTATGTGGACGGGTGGCAATGTGGTAGCACAATACATGCCGTGTATACAAAAAAGAACCTCACAGAATATAGCTGGTTTTGGTAAACGGAACAATCTGTTATTTATCTCTCTAAAGTGATTTTTAAAAACACTAATAAATGTATAAAATGAAAAGGATTTGCTCACTTCTACTATTTATGCTTTTGTCTCAGTTATCTATGGGACAGAGCAAGGGAAAAGAATATTTTTCGATAATTGATTCTGCCGATTCCCTTTACCAACAAAAAGAGTTCAGGCTTTCCGCCTTAAAATACTCAGATGCATTCATTTTTATGAATGGAAAAGGTAATCCAATCCATAGATATAATGCAGCCTGTTCATGGGCATTATCCGGCCTCCCAGACAGTGCCTTTCTGCAATTAGAAAAAGTTGCGACAGCTTCTGATTTACTGGACGACATGCACTTCGTTAATGACAAGGATCTAAATCCCCTACATAAGGATCCTCGTTGGAAAATTCTTGTCAATAAGATCAGAAAGAGACAATCCGGCACTCAGCTTAATCAAGGCCTGATGATGATACTAGACAGTGTTTATGACGCAGATCAAACAAGCAGACAAAAAACGAGCATGATAAAAGACCAATACGGATCTGGTTCGATACAGCTTGAAGAACATTTGAAACTTATATCTGCCATAGACTCCCTTAATCTCATAAAGGTAAAACAGGTATTGGAAGAATATGGATGGCCTGGGGCAGAAATTGTTGGTGAAAAAGGAAACAAGACAGTCTTTCTAGTAATCCAACACGCCGATTTAAAGACGCAGGAAATCTACCTTCCTTTAATGCGTGAAGCTGTCAAAAGAGGCAGCGCAAAAAAAAGTGATTTGGCATTGCTGGAAGACAGGGTAGCATTGGGACAAGGAAGAAAACAAATTTACGGTAGCCAGATTGGAAGCGATACAAGAAGCAAAGCGGCCTATGTATTACCTCTGGAAGATCCGGACAATGTAGACACGCGTCGTGCTGCCATGGGACTGGAACCTCTTGGCGAATACCTTAAATTCTGGGGCCTGTCCTGGGATCCTGTTCAATACAAAACTGAACTTTCCAGATCAGACAACTTAAAACGTCAGACCCAAAGAGCTCCACAACGTTGAATACATAACTTACTTATGTATTCAACAGAATCAAGCCCAACCTTAAAATTTAAAAGCTACGTCTTAAAGCAAAACCTTGTTCATGAAAGCCAGACTATTATTGTTGCTAATTTTGTTTTTGATACATACCAACTTATTCCCGCAGAGTACAAATAATGTATGGGTTTTCGGGTGGAAGTGCGGTGTGGATTTTAACACCACTCCACCAACAGGAATTGCAACAGCAGCGGATGGATATGAAGGCTGCGCCTCCCTTAGTGACAGTTCCGGTCAACTGCTGATGTATACAACAGGCGATACAGTTTTCAACCGGCTCTTCCATGCAATGCCCAATGGCGGCAATATACTCGGAACGAGTGCTACCATATCCTCGTGCACTCAAGGTAGTCTTATCGTTCCCAAGCCAGACAGTGATCACGAGTATTATGTTTTTGCCCTGCAAGGAATAACAGATGCGCTTCCGTTGGGTAAGCTCTTTTATAGCCTGGTCGATATGGATCTGGATGGAGGCCTGGGAGATGTTGTCTCTACAGAGAAACTTATTCAACTGGATATGCAACTTGGAGAAAAGATGACGGCCATACCCGGAACATGTGATAACATCTGGGTTATTGTGGTACCTAAGAGCAATGATGAATTCAGGGCGTATGAGGTTACAAGTTGCGGCGTTAACCATACACCTGTTGTTTCACCGATTACTCCCGTCACGCCCTATACTTTCGACATTGGTGTCTTGAAGGGGGCACATGATGGTTCAAGATTAGTCGCCGCAGTTTATGGCGGTGCAAAATTTCAGGTGTATGATTTTGATAAGAATACCGGAATGGTATCTAACCCTATTAATTTCCCTACAAGGCCAATTGACGCCCCCTACACAGCCTGTTTTTCTCCCGATGATTCCAAGCTTTATACTCTTTGTGATAGTGTGTATCAATATGACTTGTCTCTACCCACCACAAGTGCTATCATAGGGTCCAAAACAGGATTGGCAAGCATTTCGATTGATTCCATCTCATTGATTGGTGACATGAAAACTGCCATAGATGGAAAACTGTATCTAGCCAAAGTGAACGGCTCCTCTCTGGCATGTTTTAATAATCCAAACGCTGCAGGTGTTGCAGCAGGTTTTGTACCCACTGCTATTACCTTGCCAACTGGCTCTATGGTCGGCTTAGGATTGCCTAATGCTGTGGTAAATTCAGTAATGACCGGTAAGCCTACTATAAACGTCCAAGACACATTTATGTGTGACCCATGGATAGCCTCCTCCTCAGCCATGTGCGGTCCCTATACCTGGAGTACCGGAGATACCACCAAAAATATTACTATCGCGCAGCCAGGCAAATATTGGGTATTTTCCGCATTAGGATGTGGGAAAATTGACTCCTTCTTTGTCGGTGAAGCACCTCCGATAAACTATATTGACGATATGCAGGTCTGTTATGGAGATAGTGTCGTTGTGACTTTGGAGGTTACAGCATCTTCCTCTGCAAGTGTTCTATGGAGCACTGGCAGCACAAACAGGGACGTTACCGTTCGGGATACGGGCACCTATTGGGTGGAGGTTACAGACGGCGGTTGTGTCAACGTTGATACTATGTCTTTGCGATTCAAAGGCTGTGGATGCGAGTTTTTGTTTCCTGATGCCTTCAGCCCGAATGGGGATGGCCTTAACGATTATTTCCTTCCTGCATTTATTCCCGAACGCTGCAACGGGTTGGAAACCTATGCTATGCAGATCTTTAACCGTTGGGGTGAGATGGTCTACTCCGGCAGCCACATGAACAAGGGTTGGGACGGCTCTTTCAGGGGGCAAAAAGCCGACATTGGAGTGTATATGTTCATGGTTCAGTATCGTGACCGCTTTGGAGAAAATTACAGTCGGAAGGGAGACCTAACATTAATCAGATAGCACTGTTCAAGGATAAAGGTAAATTGATAAATCTTGAGAACTAATAAGTATTTGTGACCGTACAAACCTGCACACTTTACAAACAATGCCCCTAAAGATGAAAAGAAGAATAAAATCACTATTTGTGATAATTTCTTTAATTGCTGTGGGAAAGACCCAGGCACAGATCATAGATTCTTTCCACGTCAATACTTCCGTAAGCCCTCATGAGCTATTTGTGCGTCTGCACTTTCCTGACTCCAGCTATTATGTTGAGCGTACGTTCGATAGAGTAGCGATGATTTACCCTCCGGTCAACATAATTACCTTTTTCTACCGTTCCTGTGAGGATATAAAAAACAGTCCTGTTATGGATACCATTATACCCATCTACACCCCGGAACCCTACTGTATATGGGTGTGGTTGGTTAGTGACATAAATACTACGCCTGGATGCATGCTTTTCGATGAAAATCAGTCGTCCGATAGTGCATCATACTATTCAGAAACTGCCACTGGCGTTGTCAAGCCAGGTATCGATAGCAAAATCGCATTCAGTATTTTCCCCAACCCTGCAAATGGTATACTGTATATTGAAGGTGCATCGGGCTGTGACTTTAATATCTACGACGGCTTGGGTAGATTGATGTTGAAAAGATATTTGAAAAATGAAAAAGAGGCCGTAAACATCAGTACTCTCATCCCTGGAATTTACTACACTCACTGCTACCGAAAAGGCATCCTGTTGCAGAGCTGCTCTTTTAGCAAGGTGCAATAGGAGAATTGTAGAATCGGCGAAGGTTAAAAGTTAATGTAGACGGAAAGTAAGGGGCTATGAGTTCCTATATAGAGTAGCATGGAGAGCAGAAAACCAGCGGCATTCCCGACGAGCTCTAAATAAATAAAACCGTGTATTACATGGTAATTGAACATTTTATTCCATTAAATAAACTCCGGTAATTCGAAACAAAATGAATAACAGAATTTTATTGTTGATTTTAATAGTCATAGTATTTTATGGGTGTACGCGAAGTAACACGCCACAGCCCAGGAAGTGTTATCAGGATGTCACTGGCTTTGACTTGTTAACTGATACAAATCTGGTTTTTCCCTTAGGTACCAGAAATTTCTGGATATATGATGACAGCCTTAGGAGAAATGAGGATTCAACTATCGAGCTAATAAACAATAACTTTTTGATTACTGCCAGAAAACTATACCGTATTGATGATCAACACTCCTCCATTATATTCAACCAATACCTTCCACAGCTGACTTTGATAAACGATACAATTTATACTACAATACTAGCCGAGCAGGTGAACGATAGCGAATGCTTCGACTATAAACCGTTTCTGTTTCGTACTGCGACCGTCGCTTATTTAAATCCGGAAAAAACCATTCTGCTTTATCCGGCTTCCGGAACAATATCAACACGTTTAGGCAATTTGCAGTATCATTATATTTATGAAAACCAGGGAAGCCTTAAATACTTTTTAAATACCCGGCTAGGCATAGTAAGGATTGAAGTAAAATCAGTTACTGGTAAGCTTGTCAGAAGCAAAACCCTAAACAACTATTATATAGAATAGGCAACAGGATAAGGGTTAACATATTGTGCCTGTGATAGCCATGTTCAACACCAATAATCGGATACTCATTTTCACATCTGATGTATAAATCATCATCCAGGTCAAAAGTAAATATAGAGTCACCGACATTTGTTTGCAGAAAGTCGCGTAAGGCAGTTATTTCGAAAAAACAATAGATTCGACGAGTCTGCTGATCTTTAGAAAAGCAACAATCATCAGCAATTTCATAAATCTATTCATGATAAACATATAAGCTATCTATCGCTGTAAATATGTTTGCAGAACATACCTGTCGGTTTTATTGCTGCTTTTTACCTCATCTGCATCTGCCCAGGTCTTGCCGGAACTGATTCCCTAAATCAATGGGAAGCTATGGGATTACGCGACACTAATGGACTTATACAGATAAACCCAAAGTGAACCAGGGCAGAATTGTTTCATGGCAATTCAGCTGTAGTTGGACTTACAGATAGTGTTACTGGTTATGATTTCTATGCACTAATCGATAAAAAAGTTACATACATCACACCGCCTTCCAGGCATTGGAACGGAACCTGGTCTGGCTGGAAAGGACATTTAAATTCATTTGATGAAAAAGACAACTGGGGACAGACAGACACACAAAAAAGGTTACAATACCGTTCAAATGAGGGCATTCCTTTACAAAAATTCAACCGGATAGTTTTTATAAGATAGTTTTTAAAAATGGGCTGGCCGGAGCTATCAGTCATCATAACAAGTTAATCATTCCGTGCCTTTACCATAATGTCAGCATCTTTCAGCAGATTAATGGAATCATGACGTTTATCGTAACAAGCGCTTCGAGTCCTTATCCACCAGAAGATAATTCGATGTTTTTTTTCGCGCCTACAAAAAAGGAACCAATAAAAGCAGGATTGCTGTAGCCTGGACTGTATACAGCTTTCGTTCTGACAGGCAGAAACTCTGCACTCTCGTTATCAATTCTTAGTGATAGCAAGAATTCGTGCATGACTATAGATTAAAATTATTCTTTGTAGGCATTTATGGAATGTCGTGCAAGGATGCTTAGTGAGACATTAAAGCTTCAGGTTGAACCTGCGATAAGACAATCCGCCAACAATGCCAAAGCCATTCTTTATATTGCTCAGTATAACGGATGGCTCAGTGAAGGGATCGCCGTCATTATCTATAGAAGCCTGCTTTGATTTGAAATAGCGATAAGTAGATTCGGAAAGAGCTGTAACCACCAATTGGTAGGTGTTGGTATCCACCGCATCTGCCGGGAAAAACTCGACCTTGATTTCCTTATTTTGCCCATTGAACAAAGCGTCATCGAAATAGTATTCCGTATATTCTTCAGGATAGCCGTCCAGGTAACGTCCTCCGAAATCCGCATTTTTAAATGTGTAGTAAACCGGTTGAGGAAGCGAATCTGGGTTATTAGGATAGCCGGGACCGAGCCGACGACCTATTACCTGCAACCTGTAATAGTTTTTTGTCTGGGGTTGATCTTGCAGGACAAAAGCAATGTTCAGTTTATCCCCATCGTTGGCTGTTGATATTAGCTGGATTTGTTCGCCGGAGGTGACAGGGGCTTCGGGGATTATATCGGTTCCATCGACTAAGGCATAGCCTTCAATCTTAGCAGCCAACCTGTAGTCATGACCGGAGATAGTTTTTGTATTTCCGCCGTAGTATTTGATACCGTTTATAATTGTGGGGCTGAGGTCTTCTTTCCAGACACCATCCTCAAATAGCTGTATGATTGCAGCAGCCGGTTCTGTAGCCATTTGCTCATTCAGTGCCTTTAGGAATGTTATCCTTGCAAAAACGGTACTGTCCTGTTTTAAAATAGCGTTCAGTACGACGCCCTTGTCTTTCTGCCTGACATCAAATTTAACCTGCTTCTCACAGGACTGAATCATAAGAATGAAAGCGGCCATCGCTATGAATATTGAAAATCTTGCTGGCATTTTCATGTTTTATCTTTTAAAATTTTAGGGAATAAGAAATGCTCGGTAATACCGGTAACAAAGACAGTTTCATAAGTGCAGCCTGACCACCTATGGTTTTCTGATAGTAGTAGAATGGGTTTTGTCGGTTGTATACATTGTAAATACTGACATTCCAGGTTCGTACGCGCCCATTGGTTTTGTTCTTAATAAAATTCACTCCAATATCCAGGCGGTGATAAGGCTCTATTCTCAGGTTATTCCTGGAGGTGATATTATTTATATCTTCTATCGTTCCCGATGGATTTTCTTCAGCTCCTTCATATTTACTGCTGGCAAGCGTAACTGGCATGGCAGACTGAAAGATGAAGCAGCCGGTTGCCTCGATTCCTTCACTGAGCCTGTAGGTAGCAACGGTTTTAAAGTCATGTCGCCTGTCATATTTGTAAGGGAAGGTCCTCCCGAAATTTACCTCCGGCAGCGTTCGTTCTGTTTTGGACAGCGTGTAGGCAACCCATCCGGTCAGCCGTCCTTCCTTTTTTTGCGCCATAACCTCCAGACCATAAGCGGTGCCCTTGCCAGAGGTTACATTTTCTTCCCATGAGGTGCCTGAACTGTTGACGATATAGCTGGCGCCGTCTTTGTATTCCAGTACATTATCCATCTGTTTATAGTAAAGTTCAGCGGAGAGCTCCATTTTATTGTTTAGAATGCTTCTGGCCAAGCCCGCAGCGAACTGATTGGCTAACTGCGGCTTAATTTTATCTGTCGCCGGTACCCAAAGATCTGTAGGCAGACTAATGGTGTTGCCCGATAGCAGATGCATGTATTGCGCCATGCGCGCATAAGACAAATTCAGTCCAATGCTCCCCGGCAGTATGTACCTGAGGTTCATTCTGGGCTGAAGTTGCTGGTATTGTTTCGATGTGCCGGTCAGCGCACTCCAGTGCAGCCCTAGGTTTACGTTTAGTTTATCGCTGATTTTCCAATCGTCTTCGATATAAGCGTCCAGCTCGTTATTTTGCGTGTTGAATTCTTTACTGATAATATTTTCGCGGATTACGCCATCCTCTGAACTCGTAAAGTTTGTCGATCCCGGCGTGAATTTATGAGCTGTAAAAGATGCTCCGGCTTTGACGCGGTGCATGGCATGAGGATAATAGTCGAAATCGACTTTGGCTGCATAGTCCCGTATCCCCGACTTTAATCCAAAATGCTCGCTTGTTTTTATATTGTTGAGGCTACTATTGTATTTGGTAGAAATATCCAGGGAGAAATCTGAGGCCATTACAGTCAGGTTACCGAATAGCTTATTGGAAAAGGTATGATTCCATCTGATTGATCCGAGGTAATTAGCCCAGGCCAGCGCTGTCTTTGAACCGCCGAAATCATCTTTGACATTACCACCAAATTTATCTTTGCTTCCGTACAGGCTAAGGAAGATCCGGTCATTGTCCGTAAAGCGATGCTGAAGTTTTGCGTTGAAGTCGTAAAAATACAAAATAGGCGTAACCGTGTTACCTGAAGCAAGCTTTGCAAACGGCTTTGCAATGATGTCACCGTATGTTCTGCGTGCAGACACCAGAAATGTTGTTTTATCTTTTTTTATGGGGCCATGGACTGTAAGTTGAGAAGCCAAAAGTCCTACCGAGAAATCTCCATGTATTTTTTTCATGTCGCCATCTTTAGTACTTATATCCACCACAGATGAGACTCGCCCTCCAAAACGGGAAGGAAAGGCTCCTTTGTACAAATCCACATTCTTAATTGTACTGACATTAAAGGTGGAGAAAATGCCCAGCAAATGGGAGGGGTTGTATATCGGTACACCATCGAGCAGGATAAGGTTTTGATCCGGCGAGCCACCGCGTACAAGTAAAGCGGCCGTACCTTCTGAGCCCTGTTGAACACCCGGCATGAGTTGGAGCGCCTTTAATACATCTGCCTCACCAAAAAATCTGGGTAGGGTCTTTATCTGTTCCGCACTCAGCGTAATCCTGCTCATTTGTGTTTGCTCCTGTATAGGAATACTGGAAGATGATGTTACCACTACTTCGGCTAGCTGTCCCTGGCCGGGATGAATCTTGAAAACCAGGGATTCTTTGTTGTTCGAAACAACGAGTGTATCCAAAGGCTCATAGCCAAGGAAGGAAACCGCTATTTTTACCATGGTGTCGCTCGTACTCAGGCTGAAAAATCCGTAATTATTTGTGCTGGTCATTAGCCCTTCTTCTGGGATTTGTATAGTAGCGCCTATCAAACGTTCACCAGTTGAGTAGTCTTCCACATATCCGCCAATACTGAATCTTTTGTGTGATTCCGAATTTTGAGCATTGACTGTAGAATAGCAAATAAAAAGCAATAGAATGACTGGCGCCATTAGAAAGGCGCATCTGTAGCTGCGGATATGCATTGGGAAATTTTAAGGATTCTATTTGACAAAAAACGTCACATCTGAGCTTTTAGTACGTTTGGAAAATGATTGGGTAAATCTTTAAATACTTGTGTGGATGTTTTGTCTATCGTGAAAATCAGAGTGGCATGAAACGGTTTTTATCGTTCTACCCTAATTTTTTCAATCATTACCGATCCTGATTTTGTTATGACCATACAAAAACTTCCGATTAAAGGCTCCTGCAGACTGAAAGCCCTTTCTTTTAAATGAGATTATTTTCACCTGCAAATTTGATTAGCGAAGCCAGATTTTTTGATGAAGTTTTAATCATTATGCTATTTCTATGGTTTTCTACGGTTCTCCTGCTAATAAAAAGTTTTTCGGATATTTCTTTACTGGATAAACCATTCACAACCTCTTTTAATATTTCGACCTCTCGGCTGGTGAGCTTCATTGTTGTCGATAGCTGGTTCCGATATGAGTCCAACTGTTTCGCATAAAGTCCAGGGAGATTCTGATCCAGATATATTTCTCCTGAAACGATACGTCGTAATGCTTCTTCCAATACCGTGCAGTCGGTGAATGATTTTAGCAAATAGCCGGAACAACCACTTTCTAACATTTCAGATACGAGCGTTGGCTTTTCAAAACCTGTCAGCACAAGTATCTTGACCGACGTGTCGAAGGCTCTAATAGCCTTACAGACAGCAGCACCGGTAGTATCAGGGAGGTGGTAGTCTAATAAGATAACATCAATCGAGGTATGCCTCATTGCTGACAGGAATGCTTGACCTGTAGTATATATGTTAACAGCTTCGGTTGTCCCTATTTCCTCAAGACTTCTTTTCAAGCTTTCTGCCATCAGGGGATGGTCTTCTATTATTGCGATTTTCATAATCGGGTGCTTGATTATAAGGGAATTTCGATGAGTATATTAGAGCCCTCGTGTTCAGACACCTTGATATCAAAAGATCCCTGAAGCAATAGCGTGTTTTCTTGTATATTTTTCCATCCCATACCATCAGTATGGCTTTCAGAATTTAAAGCAATACCTACTCCGTTATCCTCGACAGTAAGCATCAGTAGGCCGGGACAGAAATTTAATTCTACAAGCGCCTCGGTTGCCTTTGAGTGCTTGAGAACATTGTTTGCTAATTCCTTTACGATTGTCAGGACAATCTTTTTTTTGTGAAGGCTCAGGGCAGGCTCTTCTCCAACAACTTGATAATCGAATTTGACGTTGCCGATAGCCAGTCTGCTTAGAAAAACACTGACCTGTTGGAATAAGGGGCGTTGGCCGTCTTCATCTGGCATCATATTATGTGCAGTGCGTCGAAGCTGCTCAAGGATTTCCGTTGAATGGAGAAGGGTTACTTTCGTACTCGCTGCTGTGGCGACGTTATCGGTTTGCCGGTATAAGCTTTCGAGGTTTAGTTTAAGGATAGTCAGTTCACTTACTACGTTGTCATGAAGCTCTTTCGCTATGCGTGTTCGTTCCATATGCTCCCCTTTCAATACTCCTTCGGCCTCCGAAATAGCCCGTTCCGTATGCTCTATCTTTGCCCTTGTTTTTAAAAACCTTGTTTTGTTTCTTATATTTTTGAATAGGAGTATTGACAACAGGGCGAGAACTATACTTCCTCCTATCCAGAAGTAAGTGTGTGTGCGTTGAGCGTCCAACTCCTGTTTTTTTTGAAGTAGATTTAATTCTGCTGCGATTATTTCTTTATCTTTTTTTTCCAATAAGTATTGGCTTTTCGCATAGCCAAGTTGTTGCATTCGTGCCTTAGTATTGACTTCTTCGCTGTTTTTTATGTACCGCTCAAAATATAATGTTGCTTCTTTATGGTCGCTTTCACTGGCCAAGAATCTTGCAAAATCCAGATAAACGTGGTTTAAGTATTTAAACCCATTATTGTCTATCATCGATATTCCTTTCGTAAAATAGCTTTTTGCGTCACTTTGTTTACTTAAGCCTTGGTAGGCCTGAGCATAGGAAATTGATACAACTGCCTGGGTTGACTCTCTTGTATAAAGCAATAATGGTCCTGTTTTGCCAAGCAGCATGATTGCATCGTTGTACTTGCCTCTTTTAATAAGTAAATCTGCAGCGTTGTTAAGTAGCGTGCATTCGATATCTGCCAACTTCGGCTCGTCCATCCCGACTGAACACGCTTTACGGTATTCATTTAAGAATCTCCAAGCTTCATTATGCTTGCCTTGTGCAGCATCCAGATTACCTTCCGCCACTAATATAATAGCTTCCGCTCCCCTCACCTTTGCCAGCCACAAAAGACCGCTCTTATCCTGTCGTTTGAAATAAGTGAAGACTTGGGAAAGGACTGACTTTGCAGTTTCAAAATCTTCCGCCTGTATCAGGAACTGGGCCAACTGCAAATTCCATTGCATAGCGATGGTTGAATCTTTCACCCAGCTATTCATCCTATCCCTGATAGAAATTGCGGACTCGATATCCCCTACAGAACTGTATAAGTTTGTGAGTTGCTTAAGCGCTGTCAACTTGGATATGCTGTCAGCTTTAGGATTTTCCAGCACTCCTCTGTAAAGGCGTACGGTTTCAATTGTTTCATTCGGTCTGTCATAGTCTTTGGCGCTACTTGACTGTCTCAGATCTTTTATCTGGTTAGTCTGCCCTGATAGTGTGGTAACAGTACCAGACCATAAGAACGCAACAAACAAGAGCCGGAGTAACAAGCAAATCATCGTTTTCGATTTATTAGAGATTGTCATAAATTTCTCCTTTTACAATTAACGGTAGCAAAATACTTTAAAAAGCACAAAGAGCCTCAAACTCGTGAGAAAATGAGTACATCTACTTATAAGGGTAAAATTGAGTAGTACTACCTATTGTATACTGTGATTTCAAAATCGAAATTTGTTGTGTTGTAAATCAGTAAACTTATTTAAGCAGATTCTTTATGAATAAAATCCTGATTGTTGTTGCGCAATTTATTGCCTGGGCTAGCATTCCCCCCTCTGCAGCCCAAAATCTGGCACCTAACCCTTCTTTCGAAGAATATAATAATTGTATAACCTTTACCACACCGGGTTTATCCTATTTCGGACTCCCGGAACCTACGGTTAAAGAATGGGCACTACCAACAGATGGCTCCACCGATTATTTTAACACCTGTGTGGATACAGCAGTAGATGCTGTGTGGTGGGCATCTGTACCGACAAGCGGGTATGGTTTCCAGATGCCGAGGACTGGTAATGCGTACATAGGCGGAATATTTGCCCATTTTACCCCATGGTTACCCGATTACCGCGAATACTTGGAAAGCAGGCTGCTCGAACCACTTAGCGCTGGGCATAGATATTTTGTCAGCTACTGGGTAAATGCACCTGAAGATGAAGCAGGGGGTAGACTCAATATTGACCAGTTTGGCGCATATTTTTCTTCGACCTCTTATCTTGATATCACTTCCCGTACTTTTTTGCCCTTTGTACCTCAAGTGTCGAGCCCAGTAGGACAGGTTTTTAATGACAAAGAAAACTGGGAGGAGGTTTCTGGAATATTTACAGCGTCAGGTGGCGAAGAGTATATAACATTAGGGACATTTGGCCCCTACGACGCATTAACCGTTGACTCTTCGGAATTTCCAAGTGTGCTATGGGAGTGGGGACTGTATGCTACAGCCTATTATTTTATAGACGATGTGTGTGTTTTGGATCTTGAAAGTGAAGCGCAAGGTCATTCTTTTACACGTATAAACGTTTGTGTTGGTGACACTATTCAGATACAAGGGCGTCCGGGATTTAGGTATTTATGGGAAAATAGCGAAAACACAATTTCAAGGGATGTCACGGCCCCAGGTTTCTATTGGGTTAAATCCATCGATACAGCAGCATGTAGCGGCTATTTTATAGATTCGTTTGAGGTTGTGCTTGGTAATCCAAATGCGGTATTAAATATAGGTAACGATACATTCTTGTGTGATGGGTCAAAGATTATTTTGGACGCAAGTTTACAGGGTTTTACTTCCTACATCTGGAACACTGGCGACACAACCTCGGCAATAGAAATTTCCGAACTAGGACAATACTATATCACTGCATACGACACTGCGTGCAACTCAGGCGCGGACTCGATAAACATATCCGCTTTTTCAAAGCCGGCTATTAAAGATCTAAACGATACGATAATCTGTAAAGGAGATGTCGTACAACTGCGTTATAGTAACACCGAACTCGTATATCACTGGAGTACAGGGGACGTTGGTTGTTGCATTTTTGCAGCGGATTCTGGAATTTACACTATTGATGCTATCGACAGGTGTGGTAACCGTCAAACTGACACCGTACATGTAAACGCTACAAACTGTAACGACTGCCTACTGGTACCTAATGCCTTTAGTCCGAACAACGACGGCCTTAACGACATGTTTCAGCCGGTTGCGAGATGTCTTTTTAGCAGTTATGTATTGCGTATATACAATCGCTGGGGACAAAATGTATTCACTTCTTATAGGCCACAAGACGGGTGGGATGGAACATTCAACGCGCAACCTGTTGACATCGGGGTGTACTATTACGATGTGAGTGCGAAGCCACTGATTGATGCAAGTAAGGAGATTTACTTAAAGGGTGACATCACGTTGATACAGTAGGAACTACGAGGGCAAACCAAGGTTCATGTTAAGTCGCCAAACAACACAATCGTCGCACCAACAGACAACATTTCATAAAAAATAGGTTTCGTGTACCTTTAAGTATAATTTTAAATATAGAATATATGTTCAGTATAGGCAAACATGTAAGAAAAGTTTATATTATTTCAATCTTCTTATTTTTACTTTTACCTTTGGGTAATGGTTATTCTCAAAATCTTGTGGCTAATCCTTCTTTTGAACTTTATTATAGCTGTCCGACTGCAGTCAGCTCAATAGGCCCGCCCACGATGACAGAACCCACAGTTCAGAACTGGTTTAGGCCGACTTTAGGTTCTTGTGATTATTATAACACTTGTTACATCCTGGACCCAACTACGCCTTTTCCAATAGGGGTGCCAAACAATTTCATGGGTTACCAGATGCCAAGAACCGGCGATGCGTACGTGGGTGGGTATGCTATTTTTACTGGTTCTTCGACCGATGCAGAAATGTACAAAAACGGAAGGGAGTACGTAGAAGCACCCCTTCTGTCTCCTCTTATACCGGGACATCGATACTATGCGGGATACTGGGTAGCCCTGGGTAGCGATGAACTTAATTCGTGTCTGGCTTTCGATAAAATGGGAATTTATTTTCAAGAAGACTATTACTTGGACCTCTTGAGCTATTACAACATTCCAGTAATACCACAGATCGTCACTCCACCCGGACAATTTTATTCGGACACTTTAAACTGGCAATTAGTTTCCGGCGATTTCGTCGCATCAGGAGGGGAGGATTGGATTATTATTGGAAATTTCACTCCAATAGATACTTCTAGCTATATCAAAATATACTACCCTACCTGGATTGAGATATTAGGACAATTTTTATCTTACTATTATTACGATGACGTGTGTGTGCTGGATCTTGATGGCCCCTCTCTAGAAAGCTCCTATCAAGAGAAAGGAAGATGTGAAGATGATTCTATTACCGTTTCAGGAAGACCAGGCTACAGATACTTATGGAATGATGGCTCGTCTGCTTCAACAAAGAACATTTCAACGGACGGGATATATTGGGTTAAGTCTATTGACACTGCTGAATGTAGTGGTTATTATGTAGATTCATTCAAGATAGTTACCCAAAAATCAAAAATCAATTTGAATGTTGGTGAAGACACTATAATTTGTCCCGGACAGCCTATTTTGCTTAATGCAGAAGATATCAGGTTTAAAAGATATAAATGGAATACAGGTGATACAAGCGCGGCGATAGAGGTAATTCAATCAGGCAGTTACTATATAAACGCGTCTGGATCTTGTTACTGGGGCTCGGATACTGTTCATATTTCGAGTTACGAAGAGTCCATCCTTCGAAAAATCAATGATACAATCATCTGTAGTGGGAATGCAGCATTATTGCAATATAATGATGAGGAGTTCGTCTATCATTGGAGCACAGCCGAAATAGGTTGCTGTATTACTGCAACCGACTCGGGTGCCTATATTGTAGAGGCAATTGACAGATGTGGCAATCGTCAAACGGACAGTATAAATGTGATTGTCACAAACTGCAGTGACTGTCTGTTGTTACCCAACGCCTTTACGCCCAACAATGACGGGCTTAATGATATATTCCGGCCAGTATCAAGGTGTTTACTCAGCAATTACACGCTGCGTATTTTTAATCGATGGGGACAGAATGTATATACCTCCTTCATTTCAGATCAAGGGTGGGACGGCACATTCAATGGACTTCCGGTTGATGTAGGTGTTTATTTTTATGAAATTCAAGCGCAGCCGATAGTTAAAGGAGCTGAAGGTGTTTACATAAAGGGAGACATAACACTATTAAGATAAGAGTACAATGTAGATGAGAAGAAAGGAGGGCATCCATTCCTGGAAGCCCTTTCTTATTTACAATTTGTCTAGTCCTGAAATAGCGATACACAAAAAGCATCGTTATGAAAGAAGTATCAGAACGCGAGTATGTTAAGCGTAGTCAGAAGGATTATAGCATGTCCTTTAAACTTCAGGTTGTGCAGGAAATAGAACAAGGTCATTGTTCTATAGCATCGTCGAGGAAGAAGTATGGCATTCAAGGCGGTCATACCGTTACTCAATGGCTTCGTAAATATGGTACCTTTGATTGGGAAAATCAAACACCATCCGTTATGACAAAAACACCGGAACAAAGGATTCTGGAACTGGAAGCCCAGGTGAAACTTTTGGAAAAACAGAAGACCTTATTAGAGCATCAAGCTTCCAGGGCAGACAAGAAAGCTATCATTTTTGATATGATGATTGACCTTGCCGAGAAGGAATATCATATCGATATCCGAAAAAACTCCTTACCCGAACAATCGATCAATACAAAGCAAAACACGAAGAAAACCTAAGTGTTACCTGTGCTCTGTTCGGGGTAGATAGGCAGGTTTATTACCGAAGTATTAAACGCAAAGTAAAGCGGCAACAAGTGGCCGAAAAGGTGGTGGCATTGGTTAAGGAATTAAGGATGAAGATGCCTCGTATTGGTACACGAAAGCTTCATTATCTACTGGAGGCGAAGCTTAAGGAGTTAGGTGTGGGCCGAGATAGATTGTTCGATATTCTCAAAGCAAATCACCTACTTATTGCTCCCGGTAGGAGTTACAGCATTACGACTAACGCTCATCATAGATTCCGTAAGCATAAAAACCTAATAGAAAACATGATTATTTCAAGGCCGGAGCAGGTATGGGTATCAGATATAACTTATTTGGGCAATAGAAATCATCCCTGTTATTTGTCGTTGATAACAGATGCTTATTCTAAAATGATAGTGGGCTATGCAGTATCCGATAATCTAAATACAGAGCACTGCAAAAAGGCCCTGAAAATGGCTGCTAAAAACAGAATGTACAAATCTGAATCATTGATACACCATTCAGACAGAGGTATTCAATATTGCAGTGATATGTATCAGAAATCGCTTTTAAAATATGGCATACAATGTAGCATGACAGAAAGCTATGACCCTTATCAGAATGCAGTTGCAGAAAGAGTAAATGGAATATTGAAGCAGGAATTCAGGATAGATGATGCATGTGAATCATTGGCATTGAAAAACAAAATTGTAGCAGAGACTATTAAAATTTACAATAATGAAAGACCTCATTATTCCTGTTTAATGAAAACACCCAAGCAAATGCATGTTCAAAGAGAAATTGTTATAAAAACATATAGCACCAAGAAAACAGCAAATGTGTAGTTCTTTTTTCAAGGGATCCAGGGTTTATAGGCACAAAAAAAGCAGCAAGTATCGAAACTTGCTACCCTAAAAATGTAATTTTATCTTTTATTAATCTGTATCGCTTTTTTAGGACGAGACAATTTCTCTCCAACCCTACTCATCTCATCTCCCAACTTTTTCAATTCCACCTGTGCATAATGCCGCTCCGGCATTATCACAGAACTATGTCCCATTAACTCACTAACTACTTTCATAGGAACATTGTAGTACAGCAGTACAGAGCCAAATGTCTTGCGAGCAACTTTATGGGTCAATGGCTTTTCAATGCCTACGATTACAGCAATCTCTTTTAGATAAGAATTGATTTTCTGATTGCTAAAGCGAGGTACTAAATAGCTGCCGGCATTATAAGAAGATTTGAATACAGCAACTAATTTTTTCGCTTTTTCAAGCATTGGAATATTGATGTCTGCATTTGTTTTCTGCCTGTTGTAAAAGAGCCATTCCTTGCCATCCACACCTTTTACTATATTAGCATCAGTAAGGCTCATAGCATCGATATAATGCAGTCCCGTGTACACGGAGAACAAGAATATATCCCTTATCATATTCAGTCGCTGCTGGGCAAAAGAAAAGCGCTCTAAGCGCTCTAATTCTTCTACAGTAAGGTAGACTACTTTGGGTCGCTCATGCTTGAACTGATGATTGGGAAATGCAGGTCTGTCGATGATGGCATACTTGAAAGCCAGCTTCATAACAGCCTTTAGCTTCTGTATTATTTTATTGGAGGTGGCTACAGCTAATTTACGTTTTGTTTTCAGGTACAATTCAAATTCATTCAGGAAAGCAATGCCAACTTTAGATAGCAGAATATCTTTTGTTTTTAATTCTTTGGAAAGGTAGCCGCAAACAACTTTTTGCATCTGCTCGCCTTTCTCAATAGTTGAAGCAGTATAAAAAACATCTTTGAGCTGAACCATCTGCTGATGTTTGTATTCATAAGCCTGCATCAATGTCCTGAATAGTAAAGTGTCCTTACCTGTAAGCCTCTGTATAATGTCGCTAACTGTAAATTCAGTTTCGCTCATGAAATAGGTTGCTTCAATAGATTCAATCTTGCGTAGTAGTTCAGCAATCTTTTTATTGGCTAAATCACAGTAGATGAGTTTCCTTTCACGCGTTGCTTGTCTTTTACCCATAGCTTAGGTGGTACACTAATACCGGTAGACAATTGTTTGAGTTCTCCATCCAATGTAAGGCGACAATACAGTGGGGCTAAATCCCTTTTGTTGCTTTTGGACGAAATCAGGAGAAATAGGACGTTGATTTTTGGTGTCATGTGTATAAGAGTATGATTTTTAAAAAGTTGAGAGTAAAGAAAGGCACCTCGGATAAGTGCGCTATGATACCGATTATGGCACCTTTTAGAGGTAGCAATTGAGGTAAATCAGTAAAAATATCAGACAAGGTAATTATTACCTCTTCGATAAGGATGGACAAGGATATGCACTACTGGATACCAATAGAAAAATAGTGATCTCTGGCTGCAAGGTTATCGCAGCCAACTACAATACCATATTCTTGTATGAGAGATTGACAGGCTATCATACCTCAATTGTTTCCACCACCTATCTTGATGCGGTTACACTGACACCATTAGATGCCCCTAAGACAGTTGTGTATTACGAAGAAGAACGCTTATCCTGGACACCTGTTGCAACACGTGGTAACGGAGTGCAATCTTGGCAGGAAGTAAGGCAGGAGGAATACAATAAGCCCCAGGTTAATTATGAGGATAGATTAAGCGAAATTCCTTTAAGGATTCTTTGTTTTTTTTATGTGCAGGGATATACATGATGGTCTCTTTCGGGAACAGGAAGCTCTGCTCTGCATGGTGGCTATATTGCGTATATGTCAGTACACTTTCCTCGTTCTGAGTATGGCTCTGCCCGCGCTGACGACTATATAACTGTTTTCAGTACATCCATAAAAGATAGCTTGGGGGATTTCTATCACCAGCCAGTACATTATGCTGTGGTCGATGGTGATGACAAGTACATGATAGAGCCATTGCCTGATGGCTACTACTTAGCAGGCTTTAATAGCTATGATAGTCTGGTTACTTCCAGACACGGAAATTCCAGAGGGGCTTGGTTCAACGTCGGCGGCAAATTAATAACGGAAATAAAGGGAAAAAATTCCCGTTGTGCCTTTAGGTACAACAACAAAACTAAACTTACCAATTAGCTGAGATAGAAAAATCAAACCAATCATGGCACTGGCTTATACTGGAAGAGAAAGATTAAACTGGCCAATGAAAATGACATTTTGATTCCTGAGCTCTCTTCCTTTTATGTTGCGGGGGCAATTAATCTTGATGGCAGAACCACCTCCCTTGCAGTAACGAACGCTCAGGAAATGATGGGCATTTTTTTTCCAGCTGGTTAAAACCTCGTTCCTGAAGTCAACTTTAAATACCGATACCTGAGTGTGTCAGAAGATGGATTTGTACTGGCAAAAGACAGCCTCCGAGTTAGCAATAAACTTTTGGACAGCCATAACATGGATCTGGTGAGTGGAGTACGTATAAGCACAATGTTCCAAAAATTAGAAAAAATCAATCCTTTGAACTCAGAACAATCACTTCCGCAACACTACCAACCTGTGAGCGGGCTGTATATAAGCAATATCCTTTCAGAAGAAGGCAACTCTAAGATGCAGCAAGTTTATATAGACCGCTATGGTCGTATATATAGCAAAGGACTAATTAATAAATAATTTAGTTTCTGCCGTGCCCGTGTAGCGTTTTGCGTAAGCACGACAGAGTACTCATAGACCATCTGCAATGCTATCCCAAAGCTTGATTCGCTGTCCCAGTGCAGTTATTACGGCACTGGTCGCCTGTTCCCATTTTTGATCGTCATCACCGCAAAGAGAATTGGTCATATCATAAGCCAAATGAGAATGATGATCACCGTCCACTTCGATGTGACGCTCCAGATAATATTTGAAAATGCTGATTTGCTCGGGTAATTGTTCGTGAAGCTCTTTTACAAAAGAGATAAACATTCCCGGGATTAAGTCCTCACGACCAAAAGTAAATACTGCAGCTTGTACGTGCGACTCCTCTTCTATTACTGAAAAAGTATGTTGTACAAATTCAGAAACTGGATTAGAAACTTTAGCAACAGAGAGAGCTTCTTTTACAGAACTACCTGATCTAAGTAATTCGAGGAATTGATCGATTAAACCAAGGTTGCAATCTGACTGTTGCATAGCAGCCAGATAAAGTTCAAAATGACTGCAACGGTTTCCATCCTGATCTATATCGCTCTCCTCGCCGGTTACAATCTCATTGATTAAAAACCTGGTGGCTGCATCACCCACCGGCATCCAGGGCGTAGTGACGCAGGTTAGTTTTTGCTGCAAGGATTTTAATAAAGACATAAAGTCCCAAACGGCAAACACATGGTGCTCCATGAACTTTTTTAAATCTTCATGGCTCTTTATGTTGGCATACAATCGATGGTTGACTAGTTGCTCTCTTAGTCCTTTTGTCGCTTCCTGTAGTTGCTGGATTCTAGTCATTCTATTACTTTTAGTTGACTCGTAACTGAGAAATTCTGTAAAATGCGGCAAAATTACAGGATGAAATCTGGAAAGCCCTAATTTGAATGGGTCTTTTTCTCAACTGTCCAACCTAAATAAAAAAGCCCGTGCCTGGAAAAGCACGGACTACATAACCCTATCACTATGAAAGTATGATGCAGTAAACTGTCGTCAGTCATAAAACCACCGGATTTAATTTCATGTAAGTTTAACTTATATCCGATCACCCACCTACAGAAACCCATTGTTTATTTTATATTTGAAGCAACCCGATGCCGACATTTCCAGGAATTTAACTGAGCTAAAAAGCAACATAATAGATACTATGAAGAATCTACTATTACTTTCCCCGCTATTTTTGCTGGCTTCCTGCGCACAGAAGATTGTCGATTTTGCTTTAAATGAAAACGGAATTTTGGATGAAACCACTGTCCTGAGATCAATAAAGTACGCAGACAAGGAAATCGTCTTTTTAGACATGATGCATTTGGGCAAAAAGACTATGCAGATGTAACTGCCAAAATCGATAGTTTACAGAAAGACGGTTATTTTGTATTTCATGAAGGACTCTACCTCAGAAGAAGCGATAGAGTTATTAACCCGAATGACACCAATTATTTGAAATTCAGAAAAATCGCCAACATGGACCCCCTTGTTGAATATTCTAAAACAAAACCATTCTCTGATTACATATCCAAATATAACCTGATAGACCAACCGGACTATGTTGACCTCAGCATGACCGCCGAAAACTCCAAACCCGTTGATCTGTCTACAGCAAAATTGATAAGTGAATTTGAAAAACAGAAAGGCCCTGTCGCATTAACGCAATGCGATTACAATACCAGATTGGGAAGTGGCAAGTATAGATGTGGCAAGGTAAATAACGAGGCCAGAAGTTTGCTTATTGAAGACATCGCAATTAATAAGAGAAATGAAAATATAGTGGATCAGGTTAAGCAGTCCGATAGACGCAAAATATTAATCGTTTATGGCAAAAAGCACTATGACGGCGTGAAGAAGCTACTGGAGCAGTAGGGGCCCGATGAATTGCTCCAGCAATAGGACACCTAACTTTCTAAAGAGGCAACAGTTGCGGAATGTTATTATTTCTGTTTTTATACAAGGCTTTGAGACTTAAAACCACCCTTAATGACAACAAAAATCCCACTCAATATTTTTTCTTGAGTGGGATAATAATTTCGTGGCTTGGCAGGGAATTAGATCCTGAAACCTCCCGAAACCTCTATTCTCTGTGCATTAATCCATTTAGAGTCATCTGAACAAAGAAACGCTACAACACTGCCAACATCATCCGGCAGACCAACTCTACCTAATGCGGTTTGAGAAGAGATTGCTTGATTATATTCTGCACTATCTCTTACAGCCCCGCCACCAAAATCAGTTTCTATTGCGCCCGGAGCAATAGAATTGACCCTGATTTTCCTTGCTCCTAATTCCACAGCCTGGTACCTTGACAAGGAATCTACTGCTGCTTTCATCGCACCATAAGCAGAATATCCAGCAAAAGAGAATCTAGCCAATCCTGAAGACGTGTTGACGATACTGCTGCCGTCATTCATTAAGGGTAACAATTTTTGAGTCAGGAAATAGGGACCTTTGAAATGGATATTCATCATCGCATCCAAAGTTTCTTCAGTCGTCGTTTCAAAACTTTCATTGATTCCGATTCCGGCATTGTTTACGAGCGCATCCAGTTTTGCAGCAGCAAAGGTGGTGTCCAAAATGTCTTTTACTTCCTTCACAAACTGGTCAAAACCTGCCGTGGAAGCAATATCCAAAGGCAATGCGAAGGCATTTTGACCGATAAGTTTAATTTCTTGTACAACCTGTTCCGCAGCTTCCTTTTTGGTTTGATACGTAAGGATGATGTCATATCCTTTTTTTGCCAATGCAATTACTGAATCTTTACCCAATCCACGGCTTGCGCCTGTTACTAATGCTATTTTACTTGCCATTATTTATTGTTTTAAATGATGGTACAAAGTTGCAGCACAGGTACAGTATTGTTGTTGCACAAATCAAATGGATATTTGTAAAAATCAAACAAGCACCAATTCCCGGTAATGTTGGGGTGATTGTTGGGCATGCTTTTTGAAGAAATTAGAAAAATGAGCAACCTCTTCAAAACCTAAAGTGAACGCGACTTCTGAGATATTCCACTGGGTTTGTGTAAGCAATAATTTGGCTTCCTGAAAAATCCTGCTCCCAATGATTTCGCCGGTGGTTTTCCCTGTGGTTTCTTTCAGCACCCTATTCAAATGATTGACATGAACGCCAAGAACTCCAGCGAAGTCTGCCGGTGTTTTCAATTGTAAAAGATGGCTAATATTTTCAATGGGAAATTGCCTTTCCAAAAGTTCGATAAACAGTGATGTGGTTCGGGAAGCGGCCGTTTTAGTATTTTCAACCGGAATTATCGGCTTTAATTTCTGACCAAAATGTATCAACTCCATTAAATAATTCCGCAGCAGATCATATTTGTATAAATAGTCAGATTGAATTTCCTCATGCATTTTCTGAAAGACCTGTTCGAACTTCTCAAACTGCTCAGTCGATATCTGATATACAAAATCACTATGAGGCGAGAAAATCGGAAGATGATCAATTTCTAATCCAATCTTGGAAGTAGGTAAAAATTCTTTGGTAAAAACACAAAAATGTCCGGATTGCTCTGTACATAGATGCGTATAGTTGTAAGGGATTTTGGGAGAAGCGAACAGCACGGCACAATCTTCAATGTCAACTGTTCTGTCGGCATACTCAACCCTATTCTTGCCGTTAATCAAACTTATTTTGTAATAAGTTCTTCTGTTGTAAGGCATTCCTGTTTTAGATGAGCATGTTTTGGAAACCTCTGATATATCGAAAACATTGAAATGGCCAACGTCCTTATGGATATTGTCATTCAGGAATTGATTGATGTCGGGACAGCCGTCTCCTAAAATATCTTTGTAAAATTCTTTGATGGTTATAGCATTCATTTCATTTGTAAAAATCAAAGATAGCACTTAAAATTATACCTCTATTTGACAAAGCTACAGCCTACGCTCAATTTCTTAAAGGTTCTTTACTAGCCTAAATCGAACAGGATTTTCTATTTATCGGAAGTTAGCCGATTATCGCAGGTTTTTATCATGCTAAGGGCTACTTCATCACTAACATCTTCGCCACCCTTAATTTATTGCCAGAGGTGGTATAGATTGAATAAAAAACGCTATGGTTCGGATTACACCATCAGCAAAATTATTCAAACTATCAGCTTCAACTGAAGCCGTTAAAAAATTGCAGCATCGTTTCCAAAGCATGTTCACTATGCATCCTTTCGCCATTTGCTAATGATTCTTTCGCGGCCATGGACGCTCGCGCGCACATGCTGTTGTCGTAAGCCGAAATAGCATCCTGTAATGTTGGGTAAGCCGGCGAGGTAAGCATATTACTCAATTCCAAGGCATCCCGCATGGCCATATTTACGCCTTCTCCTGCGAACGGTGGCATCACATGAGCAGCATCACCCAGCATCGTTACATTTGGCTGAGCCTCCCAGTGCTGGTCAAGGGGCATACAGTATATAGGACGGGGAATAAATGGCACTGTCGCATTTTCAAAAAGCGCGTACCAACCGTCATGCCATTCCGGATAATTGGCCTTAAACCATTCCATAACCCGCGTTCGATTATTGAAATCAAGACTACTGTCTGCCGCCCAGTTTTCATGTGTTTTGAAGCTGGCATAAAATCCAATTTCACCATTCCCTTTCTGGCCCATCAGTATATTTTGCCCTTTACCGAATGCCATTATTTTTCCGCCCTCGAGCAGTGCTGCTATTTTCGATGCTGTATGTTTCGCATCATAAATATTGCCTTCCAGCATAGTGATTCCCGAGTAAAAGGGTTTACTATCTGTAATGTAAGGACGGATTTTTGAATTGGCGCCATCGGCTGCTATGACGACATCCGCATAAACAGCATCCCTATTTTTGAAATGCAACAGCCACCCCTCCCCTTCTTTACTCATAGAAAGGAAATGACTGTCCCAAACTGCAGTATCCGGGTGCAAAGATTCGAGTAGGATTTTCCTGAGTGCTCCACGGTCTATCTCCGGCCGAAAATGTGGGCTGTCGAAATTTTCCTCCACTTTCGTTTCGTGATCAGAGAAGAAAATATTTGCCTGTTTATCCAGTATCTTCAGCCGATCCGCCTTGGGAAGAAAATTGTTCTTGAACTCAGATAGCAGATCCGCTTTGATGATAGCGGCCATACCTGAATCTGTATGTAAGTCAAGCGGGGAACCTTGCACACGGGCATATTTGTTGATATCCCTTTCATAAACACAAACGTTCAGCCCCTTTAGTTGTAGAAGCCTTGCCAGAGTTAATCCACCAGGACCGCCGCCCACAATGGCAATTTTCTTATCTTGAATATTCATTTTTGTCTGCTTTATTTGACAGGACAAAATTATTTAGAAGGGAGCGAGGAGAATTGTATAAATCGGCCGTTTTGATTGCGGTTTAATTCTTTAGGAGAAACACCGGATAGCCTTTTTACTTCTTTGATAAAGTGCGACTGGTCAGCAAAGCTTTCCCGTGGAAAAAGCTTTCCTTCTTTTATGTCAGGGAATGATGCGCGGAAGCGAAGGATGTTACAATATGCTTTTAAGGACAAACCGAATTGATGGTTGAAATACCGGTTAATTTGGCGACTGCTCCAGAAAGATTGTTCGGAAAGCTCCTGCACACTCCATGACCCGTTTGAAGAGTAGATGAGTTCGAAAAGTTTTTGTTTTCGTGGATCGGATTCTTTTGTCAGCAAAGATTGTATTTGTTCTGTGGCTTTGGTACAAAATAGATCAAAGTCCCGCAAATCTTCTTCGTGGAAATCCCAAAAACCTGGTGGCAGGTAGGTAGCGGTATCTAATAGGTTGGCAATACTTATACCAATAATATATTCCATGGCCGGCAGTTTGAAGCTAATAGCAAACATAACTGTTCCTGAAGCCAGCGTTGCCTCGTCAGGACAGGTTTCTAATCCGGACAAGGTTATATGAAAAGGTTCTGTGTCAGACCTGGAAAAAAATAAATCAATCCGACCATCTGGCAAAACAACAAGTGGTTTTTCGCCTCCGGATATATTCCGTAGCATCCAGAAGCCTTCTATAAATTCATCAATTGATTTGTCTGGTTTTATATGCTTGAATATAAAGTTGCTTTCCATGGTGCATTAAAGAATGACTAAAAACAATTACGCAATATACAGCTTTACTGTTCCTACACCATAAACATGAATATGCTCACAGCAGATCTAAATAATTTACAAAATGTGGAAATCCGCGAAAAAATGATACTGATAGGCAAGCAAGAGATTTCGGTATCATCCTTCTTTGAATTCAGCAATCAACTGAATTATGAATTATTGGCCAGGCTACCTTTTGACATCGACAGAATAGTGGTGGCCTGACAATTGACTTTTATTGTGTACTATTAACCCACGGAGCAGGAGGCATTATTTGCGGGCATATAACTGTACGTGTTTTTACAACCCACTAAAAAAAGGTAAAGTTGGCGCTTTCAAAAGCTTACATCGAAAAGAAAAATAGCAATTTTTTTTCGAGATAATCTCGCAATTGATCATAAATTTTGACGGTGTAATATAAAATTATAAGCACCAGACCAATGTATTGCCGGAGAAGGTGAAGGATTGCAGGCGGTGCTGAAACGACAACGGAGGTTAAGTTCATGATACACCGGCGCATGGTTGGACGGCGACCTGACTTGGTATGGAGGAGACTTATATGGGATTGGAGCAGGAACTTTATATAAAATCGAACTAATTACTGGTCACACGCCAGTTACTAATGTAACTATCTTAAATGATGCCAGCGACCCTTTATCAGTCGGATGGGGACTGGTCACAGTATGAGAAGATAAAAACGAAGGAAAGATTTTAATATTTGGCAAATACCCTTGGCTGACTTCCGTAAATCCTAAAACTGTAGGTATCGATACGGTATGTCTACCATGATCTTTATATGAAATATGGAGAGCAGCGACCTGTATTAGATATATTGACACGACAACCATTGTTGATACTACCGCTGATACCGATACCGTAGTTACATCGATAAATAATTCAGACGATGATTTTGAAGTAAATATTTATCCTAACCCAGTTCTGGGTGATAAGATTAATGTTCAATCGCGAAAAGGTGTAGTTCAGTAAATACGCTTCTACGATAACTTCGGAAAGAATTTACAGGTAGCGCATCACTCAAACAAGAACGAAATAACTATTTCTCTCCCTCCAAATCTTGCATCTGGAATTTATATTTTGGAACTTGCTGCGGATAAGATCACGAAAAGGCAGAAAATAATCATTAGATAGCCCCAAAGACCAGATATAAACGAAAATACTCCCGCTACCATTTAATGCAGCGGGGTATTAACTTACCTGGGAAATCGTTCGGTATCACATAGCAGCTCCTTTTTAGCAAAAGCAATGTGCGCCATAGGGTGTCGCAAGTGAAGTGACGCTTTTTTACCACTTTCGCGCCATGACCAGGCTTTTCGCATTTCATGAAAACCGCGAGTACTTTTTCGACCTTAAACCCAAAGACGCTGAGCGCATTGTCATCAAGATGTGAAGCACTGAATATGCTTTTATACGGGAAGGCGTTAACTAGGTAAATGCGAATAGCAATGCAAATTCGATGGTGTCTGGATTCATCACAGGCGTGATGAAGACAATCGGAATAAAATAAAAAAAAGCCCCTTTATTGTGGGGGCTTGGAGCTGGTAATTAAATCTATGGCACAAACCTGAGTTTTGCCATAGCCCCGGGTCCAGGTTCAACTGTGTAGTGTCCGTAGAACTGCCAATGGTCAGTGCATCGCACACATGACAAACTCACAGTATAAAGTAGGATACTTAGTCCGCTACCTGGGCATGGTCCAAACGGAACGCCTGGAGGTGTAGGAGATGTGCATCCTACTACAGGGTACTGTTTTGCTCCTGATATTCCACTAAACCCTAACAACGCTGCCGAATGCACCATCGTCGTTAAGGGAGGTATTGTAAAAGTCGTACTTTCTATTACTCCACACGGCCCCGTGCCGCCCCTGATTGTATAATGCACTTCACACTTAAGGTCATTTTTAACCTCTATTGAGCCTGCAAACTGAGCATGCAGCATAACAGAGTTACAAAATAAAACACCAAAGATACAGATAACATGTTTAATCTTTTTCATAAAAATTGGTTGTTTTGAAATGAAAGGAATAAATATCCTTATAAACGTAATGAACGCTTCTTGAATTTCATAATGTTTTGTCGAAAATTTTAGTATATCTCATGGAAATAATTAGCTCTTAGATTGTGGAGAGGGAGATTCACGCGTGTACTGTGAAAGAGGCTAATTTCACCACTAAAAAACAAACAAGAATGCGGCCTTCCACGTGCTGCTTGGGATATAAACTATGTTTTGGATAGTATGATTAATGAAAAACAGTGCAACAAAATTTCTTCGTTATACCGCTGGAATTGACCGAAAGTATATTGACATTGCTTCACTTTCTAATCGGGCAATATATTGATGGTTCGTACGTTTCCTACATACCCAAAAATGCAAAATGCTACAGAAATGGAAGAGGATACTAATTCTAAATTTATAGATTTCGAAGTATATATATCCATATTGATACAAATCGACAGGGAAGAGAAGTGTTTTTTAAAGTACATCCCTGCAACACTAGCACTCAATTCGCTGTCTGTGATAAGGGGTGCTGTTCAAACAAAGCTTTGCCTCGAGAAAGACGTAAACGTTATAAAAATAAGCCAGGATATACTTGATAGGCTTTTGCGAGATTACAATGAAGAACTCCAGACGAAAATCAAAAAGTCGACATAAGGTCAAGCCCAATGTCGAATTAAAATTAAGATAATCAATTAATTATGATTATCTTTGTTTTGCCCCTGCAAGAAGGCCCCTTCATTTATTAAGGGGCTTTTTTCAAACTTACATAACACGATCAACAATGAAGATTTTAGCAAAGAAGCTAAAGAGGCTTCTTGTTTGTTTACGCGTAAGCGTAAGTTTTCTTTCAAGGATCTTGTTATTTCCATCATGGGCTTCAACAGGTCAGGCTTGCAGGTTGAAATAGACCGCTTTTTCAAATCGTGCAGTTCTGATAAAGACAGCATTATAACTTACACTAAAAGTGCCTTCAGCAAAGCGCGACACAAAATAAAAGCTGAAGCTTTTATCATACTTCGTAATAAGCAGTTATCATACTTCAACCAACACGCCCCTGTCAACAATAATTGAATGGGGCATCGTGTGGTGGCTATTGATGGTAGCACGCTTACGCTACCTCAGCAATCCGATCTCGCTGACTATTTTGGAGCATTTAAAAGTCAATACAAATCAGGAAGTACCGGAGCCAGAATCTCTGTAGCCTATGATGTCTGCAATCATTTAATACTCGATGCTTCAATAAATAAAGTTGCATGTAGCGAGCTTGAGATGGCACGGGCACATTTAATCCACTTAAATCCATTCGACAATTTACTCTTATTCGACAGGGGTTATCCAAGTATTGACTTTGCAATGGAACTTGATAAGCAAGGGTTTAAATTTTGCTTCAGATTGAGTAAAAGTTGGAAGGAGGCCTATGATCTATTACAAGTTGCAGACGATATGGACTGGTGTATAAAAAAAGGCAAACGATATCAAATCAGTGATAAAAATAAGGGCTGTCTCCGGGAAGATCTAAAAGGGTTCAGAATCGTTAAGATATGGCTGAAAAATGGCGAATACGAAGTGTTATTGACCAATTTGTCAGACCGTAATCTGTATACTTTAAATGTACTCAAAGAACTTTATCACCTGCGATGGGCGGTGGAAGAATGTTACAAACGTATCAAACAAATAGACCAGATTGAGTTTTTCTCAGGGCGCACTGTAAAAGCAATACAGCAGGATTTTCACGCCAGAATTGTGTTACTGAATATGGCTGCGATGATAGAAATGCAACAGCTACAACCACGCTTAGACCTTATAACAACAAAAAGATCATACAAGCATAAGCTACAAGTAAATCGGATACAGGTCAGTGCAAAACTGAAAATATTTCTGTATGACATATTGTACAGCGTAAATGTAGAAAAGGAAATAAGTAAGATGCTGAAACTTTTAGATAATGCCTATGATATTGTAAGACATAACCGGCACTTCCATAGAAATACAAGCTTCGCCAAAACCCGAAAACCACTTATGTACAAAGGATTTTAGCTTAAGTCAACGACATTGGGGTCAAGCCGGCTATGATAATGTCTTTTATAGATTCGAAGATATCCTGATTTACGAAACGGCCCCGCATCGCGGGGCCGTTCAGCCTTTAGGGAGATTTGTTTTGTGGCTATTGAATCTTTACACCTGCACTGCCGTATCCAAAGATAGTTGTCGAGACATCAATCCCAGCAGTAACTTGAGCACTAAAAACAAGCAATAGCCTGGTTCCTGCGGTTACGGGTATTGAAAGACCACTAGTTGTACCTGAAGCCGTTGTTCCCAGCGTTAAAATTCCGGTAAGAGTTGGTGATAACGTAACGGAAGCGCCTGGAACTGCAGTAAATGTGTTATCTGGGGTGGAAGAACTGTAGAGTTGCGCTGTGATGTCTATAGCAGACCCTATTAAAACTAAAGCAGCAGTACTGCTGAAGAAGGCCGACATATCGGTAATCGTTCCGTCTGCTGGCATGCTAAAAGCAAAATTCAGGAGCGTTCCTGCACCACCCGTTAAATTAATTGCTCCGCCCGCAATCGAAACATCTGTTGCGGAATTACCAAAACCAATAATAGAGCTCGTTCCAGGAAGGCCACCAACCACAGTCGTCATTGTTATTGGAAGTCCTGACGAAAAAGGCACGAGTGCCCCATGAGTAGAGGTGCCTCCGCCGGTTGTTTCGGTTGAAAGGCGTTGCCAGTTTGTTCCAGGACCTGCATTGTAATAGAAACCTGAAGTGCCGTCCGTTTGGTATACAAGGAGACCTAAAGCCGGATCAGCAATTCCAGTACGCTGCGCTTCGGTCATACGTGGTGTGAGCAAACCCTTGCTGGTGCTTTGTAAATCCAGGATAGATGTAGTGTCTGCAGATGAACCATCATTATTGATAGCTACGCTTTGTCCGAATACGGAGGCGGATGCAAGCATTGACGCGACGAAAAGTAATTGTTTGATATTCATAATACGGTTGTTTGATTTATGTTATAAAGTTTATCGTTTAACAAATTTTACTGGTACCAGCGACTGATTGTCAAAATGGAAAATGTAGCTCCCTGACGGAAGACCTGATACATCTACTTGCGCCACGGATGATCCTTTGCCTGGATTTAATTGAAATTCAGCTGCAGCCCGGCCGGCAACATTTACTGCGGTCACTTTAATGTTTTCAGTGGTAAGCCCCCTGAATAATAAAGCCATGTTATCCGACGCTGGGTTGGGATACGCTTCTACTGAAGGTTCCTGCGCATCGTATACATTTACTTTCAGGACGTGAGAATAAGTAAATGACCCATGTGTATCATATATTTTAAGCCGGTATAAATTTTCAGATTTCGGACCACCATCTAAAAATTGATAAGAGGCACCCCGGGAGCCGTCAGCCGCTGCATCTATCTTACCAAGCGTGATAAAGTTTCTGCCGTCTGTCGAACGCTCAATAAAGAAATGGGAATTATCACGCTCCATTGACGTCTGCCAGTGTAGTTTAATGCCTTCCGCAACTTTATGCCCGGAGAACGAAACAAGATTTACCGCCAGAGGCGTTAAATCAGTAACATTGGTTCCTAGTGTAAAAAGGCCCATTGTGTCAATACCTGTCACATCTACGTAATCCAGCGATCCGTCATTTTCGGTACGTCCATAAAATTGCCATGCGGAACCAAGATCAGAATACTTCCAAACGTAAAGGTCGGTCTCGGCTGTTCCTACCGGAATTTCATTTTCCCCGTAAAAAAAGCGAAGGGTTGCGTCGAGGTTGTTATCGTTAGCTGGCACGATATTATAAGTCCTTGCTATTGTAGCGTCATCGGAGTTAACAATGACTGTTTCATAAGTCCTGGTGATTGTGGTAATTCCAAGATTTTCGTTTGAAGTGATTTCAACACCAATATTACCCGGGTTTACTGCATTGGGTGCATTGAGTACAACAGTTCTGGTAACAGAACCGCTCGTGCCAATAATAGGGGTCGAAGTAGTTTCATTGAGAAGGGTTCCGGACGCTCCCAATTCTATCTGATACCCATTGATGTCAATTGCACCATTGGTTATCGAGAGAATTGACCCAACGTTGATATCCGTATTTAACTGGATACCACTGGAACCCTTGTTTACAATAAGACTGCCAAAAGTCGGAGTTGTCGATCCTCCGACCGTACTGGTTACAGTCCCGTTTAGGATGGTGACACCACCTACGTAGCTACCATTGTTAGTTAGGCTCATGTCGTCTAGGACTAAGTACGCCGAAGAATTGGAAATTATCCGAGCGCCCGGACCTACTGTAACGCCCTGAGCTCCGGCATATACCGGCGACGCCAGTGCTAAGCCGGCACTTAGCGTTCTAACAGCTACTTTTTTGCTCATCTGCATGATTGGTTTGGTTTTTGGTTTATTATTATTATTATTATTATTATTATATATATATATATATATATTGTAGTCCCTAAAAGCTATTGGTTGTTGATTTTTGACAAAATATATAGACTGCGATTATAAAACATTTTTTTAAGAAAAAAAATCTAACTGTTAATATTTAAAATTTACCTCGATAACCAAACCGAAAGTAAAAATTCCTTCCCTCGTCGAGGAGTTTATTTTTTCCGATTCTTTCTATGTGCACGGTTCAAAACGACAATCCATTTTCTGTAGTTGCAGTAATTTTTGTGCACGGAAAAAATAGGCTAAATATACTATGAACAAGACTTTTACATCTAACTTTGAAAAGAAGGTAATCGGCGAACGGATGTGATTGCCGTTTCCTAGTCTATTCTTCGAAGTTGTTAGGTTATCGGAGCGACCGGCTACCTTTCAACATCACGTCAAAACTACCGATACCAAAACAAACCACGAGAGTAAACAGCTTCCTGATTCTCCTAGAAGCTATTTTCATGTTTAAACGTCCGCCTACGCATCCCTAATTACAAAATATATTTGAAACAAAATAGCTTACAAGTGCTATGAAATTCCAATCCTCGTTTTTAGATTTATGGTGATATTTATTTCTTTCATTTCAAAACAACCATTTTTATGAAAAAAATTATTGCATTACTAGCTATTGTAGCTATGGGTTTCAGCGCGAAAGCGGCGAGTGTAACGATTGTCAATAACTTGCCTTTTTCGGTAACTGGCAACTTCGACAATGTTTGGTTAACTGGCGCCGGTGCCGCTTCTTGGTCCGGTACTACACCTGTAACTATACCAGGTTTTGGGGGGTCACTTTTTTACGCCACGACTAATGATTTTTTTTATGCGACGACTGGCGGCACATCCTTTTTCCCTCCTACTGCATTTCTATATGGATGGTGGTTTACACCCATAGGGAGTCTATGCGGGCAATTTTATGGACAAGGCGGACTTACCCAAAATTATCCTTGTGGAGCAGTTGGATTCGGTTATTCTGGATTCACAGTCAGTACCGTTGCCGGTACTACCAACACTACCATCACAATAACCCCTTATTTGTAAAAAAAAACTCACAAAAAAAGCCACCGCCACAGGTGGCTTTTTTTGTTTACAAATACTTTTTTTCTCGCAGTTTCCATCCTTGTGTCATACTTGAATTTCTTGTACTTTTTGCCATTATAGTGAAGCGCAAATGTTGCGAAGTCACAAGTCTGAGCAGCCTTCAGTAGAGCTTTATTTGCAGATCGCAATCCTACTATAAGCTAATCATATTCGCTTACCTCCGAAAACGCCCACATGTCCTCTACGCTATCAAAACCGCACACCTTGCGATTTAAACCCATCACTTGCATCAAATCGGTTTCGGGAGATTGACGCTTCGTTAAATGCCTAAACAATCTGAGACACTACGGCTTCCTCAACTTTCTTCTTAACACGCTCCTGCCGCCCTTGGTATCTGGTTAAAGCTTCACTCCAACGTCTGTAAAAAGTTCTGTCGGAAATTTGCCACTTTTGGCAAACTTTGCCAAAGCGCCTGCGCGATCAATGCCTTTAATAAGCTCAATCACCAGCTGCGTAAAGATTTTCTTCTAGCACACCTTATTGGATTCTAAAATAATGGAACTTACTTTTGCGCCGAAATGAAAACCATTTAATTATGAAAAAGAATCTACTAGGTATTTGTGTACTAGCATTGATGAGCTCCCAAGCTCTAGCTCAAACCACCCCGGATAAGCGCTTTGATATCACCTACTCTTCCGGATCAACTTATTCTCATTTGGGTATTGAAGCACTTGACCCCGGCTTCGGGGCTACCTGGGATGAAAGTGTCAGCGCACCAATTCCAATGCCTTTCGATTTTAAATATCAAAATGTAATTGTTGGAAACGTAGCTGTAGAAACTTATGGCAGTCTACTGTTGAACGGTCTCATGAGCGAAGATTTCGAGCTAGGTAATATAACCGGTATTAACATGGCTTATGCACCTGCAGGACGCGGTAAAATTTTATATGAAACGACAGGCGCCGAAGGTGATCGAATATTTAAGGTGGAATTTCAAAATGTTGGGCGCATCGATGATGAATCAGGAAATGACACATTGAATTTCCAAGTTTGGTTATACGAGAATGGCAATGCGATTGAATACCGCGCAGGTTATTCTAATGTACCCGACGAAAAATTTGCAAAAACAATTCTAGAATCCGTAAGCAAGGAGGCAGTTCTTTGTGGGCTTCTAACTAACGAAGGTGATGTTTTGACAGATGACATTGCTGAGTTGAATGCACATGCAGTGGTTTACAGAGACGATGCCTACTCCGATACTACGGCAAGACTTTCAACTTTGATGTCTGATGGCGGAGCAGGAGCAAATGCTATTATACACGGAACCTATCCTAAAAACGGCACGGTTATCCGCTTTGTTCCTAAAGAAACACCTACCGGTCTTTCTAAGATAGATTTCGATCTGGCATCTGTATTCCCTAATCCATCGACAGATGGAATGTTTACTATTCGCTTGAAAGATATAGTAGAATCAGGTAGCGTTGTCAATATTTTCGACATCAACGGCAGATTGATAGCAACTCAACCTCTAAGTCAATCTGAAATCAAAATTGATTTAACCAAAGTAGCTTCGGGTCAATATATTGGTCACATAAAAAACGGCGAAAGAGTAGGAATATTTAAAATTACAAAACAGTAGACTTTTATTCTTATGTTTCATATCAACACCCCGCTGCATTAGGTTGTAGCGGGGTATTTTGGGTTTGGGGTAAAAGTTATTTTGGAACGGTCACCGTCTCTGGTGATTATTAGCTCAATCCTTCGCCGTAATAAAGATCTAACGCAGCCACACATCCAGGATATTGCTCGGCAGGTTTAATCTTCGCTGCGATTTCATTCTTATGAATTTGGTTGCCTGACAGATGAAGATGTGAGCTTAATATACGTTCAGCTACATCTTGCCTTGAGGCGGTTTTCCTATGGAGAACGATAACATACCCAAAACTGAGGCTTTTAGAAATTATACCAGTTACTAAATGTTGCTTTACCATTTCTTTTAAATAGACTAAACTGGATGCTATCGAATTAAAGTTACATCTCCACTTTTACGTATGATATCATCTTTCCTAAATGCAGATTCGGCTTCGATTCGGTAAAAATATACTCCAACATCTAAGGGTTTGCCGTTAAATGTGCCGTCCCAAGAATTATCAAAATTATAAGAAACAAAAACTTGTTGACCCCATCGATTAAATATGCTCAGCGTGTATGAACTTATCATGCAATTGGGCAGTACTTTGAAAAGATCGTTTAAGCCATCCCCATTTGGGCTGAAAGCGGAAGGAATCAAAATACAGTTGTCGCAATTTGTATGTACTACTTCAATTTCGCCTGTGTCAGATTCTCCGCAAACGTTTGTTAATTTAACTACATAGTTTCCAGGTTGGTCCGTTGAAATACAACACCCTTCGTATCCGTTGTTCCAAAGGTAACTTACACTTTGTTGAGGAGCCCCCAATTCCAAAATATCACCTTTGCAAACTGTTGTGTCATTAGGTAAATCAGCTTTAGGTGCTGGTATAGTCGTCACAACAATGGTGTCGCGTCCGGTAAAACACTCACCAATGGCTTCAACAAAATATACTCCTGGTTGGTCTATAAGAATTGATGGTGTTGTATCTCCAGTGTTCCATTGATAAGAGGTTGCATAGTCTCCCTGAACGTTAAGTATAAACGAGATATTTGCACAAATGACTGTATCATTTCCTAAGTTAACATCGCCGTACTTCATGTCCACCATAAAAGTATCGACCTGCAAATTACAGTTTTCAGTATCGACGGACCTTACCCAATATTTTCCTGAGACAGATACAGATCTTGAAGATAAACTACTGCCATCATCCCATAGATAGTGAGTGTTGATGGAAGGTGCGTTGAGTGTTACAAATTCATCTGAACAGTTTACTTGCTCATGCTTGAATGCTATGCTTGGGTCTCCATCCATATCAAGTACACAAACTTTATCGTAATAAATTGCCTGAGGGTTCCAGCCTGAGGTATCGCTATCCACGAGAGGGAAATTCCCTAGCGTGAACCATTGTTCTCCCCCCTCTGCAATGAAGGTTCCTGATATAGATTCCCAATTCTCTGTGTCATTAAAGATTCTTGTCGGAGCGCTCACTATCTGTGGGATTTCTAAGATTGTATAAAGTGGATGCAATTCTTCCATGGAATAGTAGATATAGTTCGGACTAAAGAACGCACCCATATTCCTCAAGCCTAACTCTCCTGGTACAGGTGCGGTTGCAGAAACTATCCAGTAATGCATGAATATTTCATGACCACTTAGCAATGAAGAATTAAGTTGACCCTGAACGTATTCTTGGAAGCCCTCGTAATGATTATTAACTAACCCTCCAGCATACCCTTTCCCATCTTTAGCCTCCTGGTAGCCAAATAAATTAACTGGAACTCCTGCGTAGCTACCAAAAGGAGCACATTCGTTAAAGTAATCGGGTGTAGTATATACAGCACTGGACCAACCTGTAACAGAAAGCGGCCCCGTATGCTCAGGCGGATATATCTCTCCATACAAAGATGGGCAATTATCGTATTCTTCGAAAGAAGGATTAATCACCATATTCTGACCGAATGCTGCAATGCAGTTAATTGTGAAAGCCAATAGCGTTATTTTTCTCATGGTAATATTCTCTACTTAACATTATTCATTGTATTTGAAAACTGGAATGTCTTAGAAATGAGCTTTCGATAATTCACTTCTCAATGATAATTATATGAGCACAATTGAGTGAAATACCCTTAGTGTTCAAACGCATTTTTTATTTTATTGAATTGGTAATGCTAATCCTTGTTCTATACAAGCTTCTCAATAGCGTTCATACAGCTTTTAATAGATGGAATGTTAGTTTCAAAATATTTATCAAAGCTGCCCTCGCCTCCAAATATCTCATCAAGTCTATCGGATATTTGACCTGTAATACTTTTCATTCAATTGGTGAGTAGATTGCTATTAGGGGCGCTGACCTATTGAAGTGAGCACCATTGTGCAATAGGCCGTGAATTTATTTTCTGATTTTAGTTGATATTTTCATGACATTGAGCCATAATCGCATGTTGTGAGTTGCATGATTGTTGCTTTTATTTTTGTTTTTTATTATCTTCACTCTATAAATAATCGCATTTATGAGAACATTTTACGTAACCCTGGTAACGTTTGTAGCTAGTTTATTACTGGCAGTAATTGTTGACTATCTATTTAGTAGTTTAGATCCAGTGACAACTATGGATTACATTTTCAATGTAGTCGAGGCTATCATATTCACGGCTCTTTTCGTGCCTTTTTATATCAATAAATCTAACAAAAAAGCTCTCCTTAGCGAATAGCCTTATCGATTAGATATTATCCGGCGTTCCGGTTGTTGATAGGACTTCAAATTCAACTAACCATACCCATGGATTAGCTTGCAAGAATCGCCTTTATTGATGGATTGCCTAAGATTTTTCCACTCCTGATGCAGACGCTCCGGATAAGGCAAATGAGGGTCAGCACCCGCTAACATATCCATAGATATACACTCCTTTTCAATGCCATGTGCGCTTATATCCTGCAATCGTTCCCGCTGAATAGACTTTACCATTAGCCGGATGCACGCAGCTTCTTTAAGCATGTGGATAGAGGGTTTCCAACCTTTGGTATTATTGTTTTCTTTATCAGCACGGTAGAAGACGACATTGGGAGGTAACATTTGAAAAGACTCCCTCCCCAAAAGAATATCACCTGGCCTTCCGAAACGGCACCGCTCGCTTAATGAGCGACCAAGCGCAGGTGTAACAGGGCCTTGTGTTGACCACCCAACACCGGCCCGTTCTTAAAAGCTTCCATTTTTACCGGCTGCGGTTTCATCATGCTCATCGTCATCGTCTTACGATTATCCAGTATAGCCTGCACCATTGGGGTGCTGAACAGTATCGGACGTTCTTTTGTATTATTCCTTTTGATTTGTATTATTGTGGCTTATTCTTAAAGCCATGAAAAAATTATTAATTTTTATTACCCTAATTTTTTGCTTTTTGCTTGTAAGCGCGAAGAAAATGTGACACCAGCCGCTCCTCCGGAGCTTTCTGATGGAATAAATCCCATGAAAGGGCGGACCTATCTATGGATTTGTAGTCCGGATTACAGAGCCAGGATCAGCCAGAGATAGTTTTTCAGAAAAGGCATCTTTTTTAAGAGATGACGTTTTCAAAATGCGCCATACTGACTATTTAAAAACCGGCGAAACAACTACACATAAGGTTACTTATTATTATGAATTCTCCGAATCAAAAAAACCATCTTCTGTACCCCAGCAGACGCAGATAATTACACAGCCTATTGGATTTTCGAGGATGACTCGTTAATCTATTTAAACACAGGATTAAGACTTTACAGAATTGAGTAAAGTCCACACTTCTAAACCAAGCAACAGTGATCCGATTACTCACCGTAACCGGATCATGGTATTTTATAGGAATCCGAAAGCGATAGCTGCTGATGCTCCAATCTGAATTAAATCACCTTCTTGTTCGCTGCCAGACTCATAGTCTACATATTCACCGTCTACTTCGATGATCTCACCTGTCTTGTAGTAGCGTTTCGCTATTTCATGCCCTAATGCGTCCCATTGACCTGCTTTTGTCTTTAACTCTTTGATTTGTTCTTGTGTGTGTTCCATCTTTTTATTGCCTTTCCGGAGCCGGTTTATTGTTTTCGGTTAAGTAAATCTCCATTGCTAGGTCACATATCTTACTAATTTTGTGTTCGTGTCCTAAGTCGACCAGCGATGCCCAGTCTATAAATCCATACTCTTGCACTGCTTTGTCTTTTGCCTCTTTCCGTGTAATATTTTTTCTGAATCTTGAATTACATTTTTGCAAGTTAGAACTGTGTAATGGAGCACTTTCCATCCTAGGCGCTGACTCTCATTATATTTTCCACTATCAGCTGTATAACTCGTAACCGTCGTATGCCCTCATTTTTCTGACATCAAACCTTCATTCTCGATCACTATCATAAAATAATCCCCGCAAATGCGGGGATTATCGCTTCCAACTCATCATCATGTCAATACCTGCCTCGGCCTTCTACCATATATGATTTTTTGTAATTTATTAAATAATCAAAATAGCCTTTTTATTCATTAGGCAAGGTTTTAGCCTTTTTTTTGCGTCCCACTAGAAACGCTATATTTTTATACATTTGTACTCCAAACAATCGGCAAGAATATCAATTCGGCTGCCCCTAAACTATTTAGACAAAGCTCTCTCCCATGAGAGCTTGTTTTATTTGACAAATAAATGAAGCCCCGCAATTGCGGGGCTTTTCGTTTTCATAGGCTGCCTAAGCAGGATGTTTTCTATAGAAAAAGGCGACTCATTTCTGAGCCGCCCCTATAAACCCTATCACCATGAAGAAACTAAGTTACAAAGATTTTCTTTGTTTTAACTTGTTTTTTTTATTGCCACAATTCCTGCGCAGTTACGCATCCCTAATTACAAAATATATTTGAAACAAAATAGCATGAGAGGGCTATAACTTTTCATTCTACTTTTTTAGATTTATGGTGATATTTATTTCTTTCATTTCAAAACAACCATTTTTATGAAAAAGATTTTAATTTTCAGCAGTTTGCTCGGAGGGTTCTCCATAGGCAGCTTTGCGCAAACGTTCTCTCCACCCACCTCAACGGAATATATAGAACCTGTTGTTTCAGATAATATATCTGACGTATGCCAACACGTGTCTTCCTATACCTACAGTAATGTGCCGTTCATGGGATCGCCTAACAATTTTTATGTTTGGGGTTTTAGTGGAATAAACCAATGGTCAAATCCAGGTACAGGTATAGGCTGGAAGCGGACAGACCCTTCCGGTACAGTTCTTGACGAGGGAAGTATCGGGTCCGTTGAAAGATGGGACAATGAGGTTGCCCTTATAAGGGCAGGAAGCAACATGTTAGTAGTTTCGGCATACTATCAGCCCGGAGTAGGACATCAATACCGAGTTTACACATGGACTGCGACAGGTTTGCTGCCATTGTCCGGTCCGCATGTACTATCCGCGGAAAAAGCGTATAACAGAATAAGTATTGACGCGCATGACTTAAATCGCATCGCTATCACCTATCATGAGGACGGACAACTAAAAGTTACTTGCCTTAGTACAACAACCGGAAGTTTAGTCGAGCACTCGGAAGCGACGGTTTTCGGAGCTACAAATGCTAAGGGGCAAGATATAGCAATTGGGCACTACGGTGTAGCGGATCAAAACATCGTTGTAAGAATAGCTTATGTAAATCAAACCGGTGCAGCACCATACAACGTAAGAGTAATCAGCTACCCATTTATAGGTTTAACATCCGGAGGAACAGCGACCTTCACATTGGAGGATGCTTCTCCATTGGCAACAATGTCAATAGGAGGAGGCATGGTATCAAGCATTCTTAATATTGATTGTCCCGACCATAACAACGATGACAATTGGACTTATGTGATACAACAATTATCTTCCACGTTCCCTACAACAAGCAATATTAAAGCAAGGATAAAAACGTCATCAGGTATAAATACTTATGACCTAACGCTGGCCGGCACTACATTTGACATGACTGCTTCGACCAATGTATTCCCTTCGTTGGCTTATGACCCAACTGGAACAAGACTCCACTTTATGTGGACGACAGGCGTACCTGGAGCTACCTCCTATCCTACACTTCAATACATCGGTGTAAGATATTCGGATACAGGAGTACCCATAGCTCCTATCGGGGACTTCATGAGAGTTTCATACTTTCATGGCATTTATAGTATCAATGCATTATCAAAACAAAACGACCACTCAAGCAATCTATTTGCAGCCTATGCAGTCGACATTTTAGGAGCACGTGATTATCGACACAAGATTCAGCCGTGGTCTATGACGAGCTACAGACCAGGACAAGAGCCGGATGAACAGCCCGCTCAAACCAACAATTTACTTGCGCAAGCGGCTATCGTACCGAATCCATTCTCAACAAGCTTCAAGATAGTGTTACCAATGGCTGGAGCTGATGAAATGCTGGAAGTCAACGTGTATGATATCTCTGGCAGATTAGTTTTAAATAAAAAAGGCACAATCGAACACATCAACAGCCAAATTGAAGTAGCGTCATTAGGCAGTGGTAACTACACAGTAAATGTGCGTGGGCTGAACAGCACGCTTAGCAAGTCTTTCATGGCAGTAAAAGATAAATAGTAATAGTAGATGATATAAAAAAAACTCCCCATACTCTGGGGAGTTTTTTATTTTCAACCCGCTACATTACGCATCCCTAATTACAAAATATACTTGAAACAAAATAGCATGCGAGGGCTATAATTTCTCATTCTATTTTTTTAAATTTATGGTGATATTTATTTCTTTCATTTCAAAACAACCATTTATTTATGAAAAAGATTATTGCATTATTAGCTATTGTTGCCATGTCTTTCAGCGCCAAAGCTGCTGCAGTGAGTATTGTAAACACTACCGGAATGCCGATATCAGGATATTTTGGCCTTGTAAATATTCTTAATGGCGCTGGTCCCGGTGGTGCCGGTTGGCTGGGTGGTCCAACCGTAACTATACCTGTAACAGGAATTTCGTTTGCTAACATCGAAGCCTTTCACGTATGGACAATGGGGGTACCATCAGGGCCAGGCTACACGGCACCAGCTTGGAGATTGTATCTAACAAACTTTTATCCCGTCGGCTCGAGTTGTGGATTTTACACTCAGAATAATGGCACTTGGAATATTCCATGTAGCACAGTTCCATCCCCTTTTACGGGTTTGGCAGTAACTCAGTCAATTACTGCAACTGTTACTACCATTACTATAGCGCTTTATTAGTTCAATTGAAAGATAACTAACGAAAAACTCCCCACAACCTGGGGAGTTTTTTTATTTCCAACCCGCTCCATTACACATCCCTAACTACAAAATTTATTTGAAACAAAATAGCATGTGAGGGTTATAGTTTTTCATTCTACTTTTTTAGATTTATGGTGATATTTATTTTATTCATTTCAAAACAACCATTTTTATGAAAAAGATTATCGCATTATTAGCTATCGTAGCTATGTCGTTCAGCTCTAAAGCGGCTTATGTAAATATTATCAACAACACAAACATACCCATCAGCGGTACTTTTGGCCATTGTTGGTCTGAAGGAATTGGAGGAACAGCGTTTATTGGAGGTGCGCTTCTTACAATACCTGCGTTTGGTGGGTCGCTTAGTTACACTTCCGTAGGAGATTTTATGGGAGCAGCAATGGGTTCTACTGCGCCATCCCTGCCAGCTTCAGCTACTTTATACGGATGGTATTTTAGCGGACCGGGTTGCATTTCATTTGGGATGCAAAACACTTCCTATATGCAACGTGCGTGTGGAATGTTTGGCGGTATGATAACTGGGTACACCGTTACAGCTACGGTTATTATGGGGGTTGGCACCACGATAGTTATAGGAATGTATTGATACTTCATGAGATTTCCATCAAAAAAGATACAGGAAAATAATTAAGTAATATTCTTTTAATAACGCAACAAACTCCCCACAACCTGGGGAGTTTGTTGCGTTATGTTACACCAGGTCAGTTACGTATCCCTAATTACAAAATATATCTGAAACAAAATAGCTTTCGAGCGCTATAATCTTTCATCCAACTTTTTTAGATTTATGGTGACATTTATTTATTTCATTTCAAAACAACCATTTTTATGAAAAAGATTATTGCATTATTAGCTATTGTTGTTGCGTCGTTCAGCGCAAAGGCAGGGAGTGTTGTCATCAACAATATGACGTCCATGCCATTAACTGGCCGCATTGGAGGACAGATTATTGGTTATCCATCCATGACTGGCGGCTTTACCTGGTATGCAGGCGGTACTATTGTGACAATTCCTGCTATGGGAATAACATTCCCTGATGTTGCGTCTTTTTATTCTTGGTCAACAGGTGGAGCTAGTTTACCGCTGCCTGCTCCAATGTCAATGTGGTATTTATGGGCAGCTAATTTTACTCCAGTCGGTGGTTGGTGTGGCACTTGGGCAATGCAAGATGGAGCCTCACACACATACAGTGCATGCACCACGTTTCCCTTCGGCTATACGGTAAGTATGTATCAGACTTCCCCAGGTAATATACAAATTGACATTATGTAACTTGAGTTCGTAGGCTCACAATTGACCGTTACATTTTCAGTCAATCTGTTAAATTAAAAGAATCGTCGTTATCTATCGAAACTCCCCACAATCCGGGGAGTTTTTTTGCTAAAAAATAATGCCTATTATTGCGAACAATGTAAGGATTGAATGAAAAAAAGTTTACTATTATTAGGTGGCGCTATTGCTTTATCCACCACCGCTTGCAAAAAAGATAAGGGTTGTGCGAATTGGCACACAGGCAAAAATTGCGAAACTGGAATACGGAGTAATTAAACAGGCACTTATGAAAGAACAGCAACTAACGAAAATTGGGGTATAATGCCCTATCAATATAACTGTGACTGCAACTGGAATAGAGAATTAGGTAATCGTCAATGAAGTTCGCGCTTTCTGACAACTGATAACAGCGGAGCATTTGTAGTAATGAAAGGAACTGAGATTCAAGGGCTAATTGCGAATGAAGAATGTGGCGGGAAATTTAGTGTCGATAGACGAATAATTAATTTTCAGTTCATGGTGTATGATGGTGAAAAAAAAGATGAAGGCGGGTTGATATATTATTACAACTATGTTGGATCCAAGAAATAGATCTTGCCGATACCTATTGAAAACGCCCCACTTGTGCCAGAATCACAGGTCATACAGGCAAAATGCATTTCAAATAAGGAGCAACTCATGTGGAAACTGTCCACCAATAACTATCGCCATAATTAGCTCCGTGTAGTCATTTGATTGAATTCATCTTTCATTTGCTTACAAATCCAATCGGAGGTAAAAAGAGCTATCTAATACCCACGTCTAATTTCGTCTATTATGGTTTCGCTTAAAAATGCAGCTCAGTAATGGCGGAGCTCTTCGCTAATCCGCAAGTTGCAGTAACTGCTCCTCTATTTGAAGTTCAGACAAGTTATCGTTATCTAAAACAACACCAACTCTGATAGCTTTTAAGCCACTTACACCTTGCAGTTCTTCCAGCTCCAGATACTCAATATCTTCGGCTAATATGTGTTGGCTTTGCAGGTAATGAATGTGAGAGGTATATTCTTCAATATCCTTTTGCTGAAAATAAACCAAAGCTATTTTTCCAGGCTGAGTAAGCCTTTCGTTGGTGTTCTTGATAAGTACTTTGTCGATGCGCTTCTTAATCATTTCGTAGCGGATATTGTAAGCACCTTCTACATCAAAACGATGCTCGTCATTTCTAAAACTAATGTCAATAGTATTAGCATGCACAAAAATGAGTTGTGTAGTTTGTAATTTATTGGGTAACTGCTCTTGCAATGAATTAGTGAGCTTGGCCACTATGGCCATCGAATTCAATTGCCATAATCTTAAATTTTTCAGATATAACTGATGGAATGGCTGGTTGGGTGTAACGGATTGTCCGATATAAATATCATATTCAATACCATCACTTCTATATTTCTCAAAATAACAAGGATAGGCGCCTTGAATTTCCACGTTCATTTGCTCCAGCAAGTTACCAATAGTTCGGTTCAGCATTTGAAACGACTCTTCTAATTCCCGCCTATGGGTGTGAGCACTGCCGTCTGGTGTTACAGCATCAAAATATTGGTCCATTGCTGCGGCAACTGTGGCAGTCGGATACTGGTCTCTAAAGTGCTGTAGATAGGGCTTTACCTCATCTTCGAAAAATAAGTTTAGTTGAAATTCATCATCAGAAGATATAAAGCTATTGATTTGATGCAACCATCGTTCTGCCTTAAAAATTATTTCGTTGGTAAGACCAAGCTCTTTCTCCTTCTTTAATTTCTCTAAAATTGTAATACACAAATGCAGTTGATGCACCATATCGGCACGCAGCGCATAGTTCCGCTCAAGAGTAGAATTGCGAATATCTACAGCGCCATACAAAGGATATACATTGCGAAAATGTACTTCCTGCACTTCAGCCTTTTTATCTCTTTCCTTTTGTTGCAAATAGTCGAAGGCCACTTCGTTAAAACGCCATTCTACAGATGGTTGCAAAAAAGTGAATTTTTCTTTTACTGTATTGTCCAACACAATTTTAAAATCATCGATAGAGGTTTGTAAGAGTTGCTCTAGTAGCGGTATTACAGGCTCTAAGGCAGAAAGCATTTGCTCTTGCAGCGCATCCTTTTCTTTACTATAAATGGTAAGCACACCTACCAATTGCTTCTGAAAGTAAATAGGCAAAACAATTAAGCCTTCCACGCCCATTGTTCTCAATACCGGAAAAATATCGTCTTCTCCATCTAGCACTTCGCTCACATTTTTACGAAATACAATTTGAGGATTTTTCGCATAATTGTCTATCGCACTCATATACTTATCCATCGACAATTTATACTTCTCGCAAGTGGCTACCAATTGCTCATTCACATCCTCCACACAGTTTACAACTAACTTGTCGTTTACTTTCAATACAGGCATAAGCCCTACATCCAGGCTATTATTGCCCAATAGTTCTTTTAATGATTTTGAAATATCATCGTACACAAATTGACCCGGCGACAGGTTTACTATTATGTTTTTAATCTTTTCGATTACATAATTTGATGTAATCTCTTCAATATTCAATAAAGAAAAACCAGTAAATCGTAGTTGCTCCAAAGGCAAAATTCGTTGTATTACTTGCAGAAATTCAAACTTACTTTCATCTACAAGCTGTACATTATCGAAATTTATTTCAGGTAAAACGCCATCAAATTCTAAATCCACAAATCTCGAATCAAACTCAACGCGAAAGTATCTATTCAAGCCCGTAGCTTCATCTTTAGCATAATGAATCATATTCCCAACTGCCTTGTCGGCCATCAAGCCATATAGCTTCTCCAATACAAAGCTATAAAGCGTGGTAAGCTTTATAGCTTCCATCTCTTCTGTTTGATGTGCATGAACCAGGTTTACTTTCATCACCCCATCTGCAGTTTCTAAAAAGCGATAAAAAGCATCGGTACCAAACACAAGTTTGGGTGAAAATGGTAACGCCATTGCCCAAAAATTTTCTTGCTCATTAATAAGTGGAGAGGTGAGTGTGGTATATACCAGCTCAAACAATTCGGAATATTGGTCAATATTATGCGTATCAATTTCTGCGTCCCATTGCGGATGCGCTTCTATTTGATTTAATATAGAGGTTAATTGTTGCTGTTGTCTGCCAGAACTAGCCACCAGCCTAGATTTTAAATAGGCTACAAATGGCAATAAAGAAAAAGATATTTCGAAAGGCTTGTCTTTTGCACCTTGCTGCGCTAAATCTAAAAGTTGGGTTCGCATAATATGTTATTGATGATTACAACTTAATGCTCCAAAAAAAGTAGCGTTATAATCTTGGCAAAGTTCTACAATTTATTGCTTTTATTAATTGATAAAACTAATTGGATAATAGCAGAATTTATATAACATTTCACCTAAATAGGATTTTCCTTAACATTTTCAATTGTTTAAATAGGCAGACCTTCTAAAATCTGAAACCCATAGCAAAATTCGGATACCAACCTTCTTCAGAATAGGCAGCAGTAAAGCGGAACACAGCTAATCGGGCCGGAGCAAAATACACGCCTGCCCCCACGCCATTATGCCACTTACCTGAGCGCTCACCTTGTTGCCATACGCGACCAATATCATAAAATCCAGTAAGACCCAATTGACCTTTCAATATATAGTTACCAAAATCGGATAAAGCTATTCTCAACTCCAGATTGTTATACACAGACTGTTGACCTGCAAAACGGAATTGACGATAGCCCAATAAATTTTCGTGCCCGCCAAGAAACATAGATTGGTAAAAAGCAGTCTTACCCAACGTAAAACCTCCACCTATCCTATTGGCTAAAACTATGGTCTGCCGCGCATTTAAGCTTTTGTACAAAGCTATTTCGGGTATCAATTGCACGAATGATTTCGAATAATTATTCAAGCCTGCGTAAGCTTGCATGGTTACATTTACATAAGCGCCCCATGTAGGCAACACTTTATCATTTCGTTGATCGAGGGTATAATTAGCCACTATACCAAGATGTACTTTGTCTTTGGTGATGGTAGCGCTATCATAAGTTTGCAACAACTCCGTGTTATTGATAAAACGGCCAACATTATTATTAGCATCTAAATGATAGTATTGTAAAGATGGCCCTACACTCAATGCTGTTCCCTTTACACCTCGCCAACGTAAGGCAGACTGCAATTGATACAAATTAAATCGGGTACGATAATGGCGAATGCTTTGCTCCTCCTTTTCATAAACGGTTTCGTTACCACGGCCAAAAAAATTCTGTGTATTGTTGGGTGCTTTGGCTTCACCTGAAATAAGCAAATCGGCTTTGCCAATAGCTTGCAACCATTCACCGCCATACTTAACCTTGAAAGCATTGGTACTAAAGGCATGTGAAGCCATAAAGGTATGCAACGAACTATAAGGCACCGTCCTAAAACCTTGTTGGCGCATATACCTAATACCCGCTCCCAGAAACAAACCATCATCCACATTAAGCGCAGCCGTGGCAAGCGGCAAGACAGTACTGTAGCTATTTACAGGTACAAATGCTGTTTGCAAACTATCATCCAAAATATGTTTTTTGATACGATGATGCTTACCATAATAATGCTCCAACTCCCTATCATAAAGCGATATTTTCTTTTTGCTTGCCACAACATTATAAGCCTTATCTCCCTGCCCGCCTATAATTCGGAGCTTGATGGATGTTGTATTATTGACCACAACACTATCATTTCCTTTAGCAACATACAACCTTATTTCTTTGGTAATGCTTCGTTCATACAACTTCGACATCAATGTATCTCTTAGCTTTCCTTCTTTATTTATTTTTCTGATAGTCACCCACAATCCTCTACCAGCATCATCATCCGCAATATCTACCCATTCATTTTTATTGCTTGTTCTAATGTCCACTATTTTATTATTGAAGCGATAATATTTTTCCATCGCTTTGGGCATATCATCTCGTCTGGCTTTAAGGGCTTGTAGCGTCTGGTTAAAACGCATCTTATAAATTTCGGCGGGCATGCTTTTTATAGCCAGTTCCAATACCGAATCCGTTAGTGCAGCTTTAAATTCTTCAGCAGTTTGTGTCCATTTTTCATGGCTAATTTGCGAAGCAGGATGTGCATTTAAGAAGGCAGATTTGTATAAATAATAATTACTACCTCCTGTTACATTAGCCTTAAAACCATGTACGCGAGGCATCAGCAACAATCGTTTGATGATAGTGGGCAAAAAGCCTTGCGTTATATTCAGTGCCATATCTCTATCGCGCGGAATGGCAGTGTAGTATTTGCTTTCACCCTTTTTATGTTGGTTATAAAAACGCCATTGGTCGCCATGCCTATCCCAGTCGGCAAGCAATACATCCAACATTCTCGCCTTCATAAAACTAATGGCATCATAACTATTATCATTATCAGCCTGCAAATCTTTCCATTTTTACAAAGTTCTCCGAATCGCCCAAAGGCTCGCGCTCTTCCAGTAAGGTAACTTTACCTTCAAACAATTTTTGGTATATACCCAATTTGGCATCGGGTGCTACTATACCAATTACAGGCTTAGCATGAGGTATCTGCAAAGCTTCTGCTAATGGTGGCACGACCATTGCCGAATAAGGATGTTGTGCACTGGTGGCATCATCCAGCAGTTCGCGTACGAAGGTGCCCTGAAAAGGCAATGGCACCACAAGGTCTGGCTTTTTCTCCACCGTGCGTAAGGCATACTCCCTACCCTCTTTATCTTTTAGCCTTAGCGATGTAGACTGAAAACCACCGCCCAGTTTTGAAGGCGTTAATCCACCACTTACTTCCGACACCTTTATCACAGGAAGCTTTACAGGCACCGCCCATTCTTTACGATAATTTTCACCAAACACAAATCGCCCAAAACCGCTACCCATGGCGTATTCGGCATGTGCAATAGCCATAACACTATCGGTAGTTATGGCTTTAAAGCCTGCATCTTCCAGGGCACTGTATGATTGGTATTTCCTGTTGTGTCGGTAAGCTTCTCTTACCGTGCCGTTATCATAAACATAATAGGTTATGCGTACATTATTGCCCGGTAGCAAATCGGCAACTACATAACCTTGCGATTCCACGCCGTATAAGGAATGTTTGCCTTTGATGGTATAATTCTGTTTAGCACCACCACCACTTACTATTTGCAATTGTTTAGTATCAAGATTATCAATTAGCTGCAAGCCATGCTCATGGCCTGATACATGTATTAGATTAGGGAAGTTTTTAAATACACCATCCACACTTTTTATCATGTTTTTGTACAAAGGATGTCGTAAATCTTCGGGATGGGTAAAGTTTTTTCTATACAATGGATACAAACTACCAATAACAGGCAAAGGCACATATAAGTTATGCTTCACTATGGTTAAAGGAAATAGATGGTCTTTCCACGAAAAATAACCACCGTGCGTACCATAACTTTGGAAAGGATGATGGGTGGCCAGTAAAATTACTTTGTATCTATTTTTATAAAATAATTCCTGTAAAGAATTGACGATATCTGTAGTTGATTTGCAATTACATTCCGCATCCGGATTATCTTTATTAAATTGGTATAACCACCATTCGCTATCAAGTGCAATGATGACCATGCTGTCCGATACATTGACCACTACTGGGTCTGGGCAACCATTGGCCGGAATGAGTTTTAGCAAGGAATCATTTTGCTCTTCAAGATACGACCATTGTCTTTTAATCTTGGCCAAACCTTGAGGTCCCATTCTATCCCAGTCATGATTGCCAGGAATAAAATAGACAGGTGCTCCTTTTTCGCGTAAAGGTTGGTATTGACTTTGTAGTATTTGTTTTGTTTTTTCTTCCTCTTTGCTGCCTGGCAAGCCCATGCCATGCGGATAAATATTATCGCCCAAGTACATCACCGTAGTCTTACCTGGCAATACTTTTAGCGCAGCATCGGGTATTACTTTTTCCTGCTCCTCATCCATTTCGCCAGCATCACCTATAAAGATGACTCTGGAGATAACAGAATCTTGCGCAAAACTTTCTGAAGAAGCAAGTAGGGAAATTAATAATAGGTACAAAAATATTCTCATGTGCAGCAAAGCTATATGGGCAAATTGTAAATTATTTACAGCAAAGGTGCATAAAGATTAATGAAATCAGGCATGCCATATAATAGGCTAAATGCTTAGAAAAGAGATACCTACCTGAATATTTTTTTAGTAACCCAGTGACTCAAATAGCCTGTAGCAATACCCAAAGCCGCGCCTGTAGCCACATCTGTAGGATAATGACGACCAAGACGCATACGAGAATAGCCTACTGAGGCAGCCCAGGCGAATGCAGGAACAGTGATGTACCATTTTTTGCATTGCAACGAAATAGAAGTAGCTGTAGCGAAAGCCAATGTAGTGTGCCCTGAAGGAAACGATTTGCCTTCGCTATAGGTGTAAGAATAAATATGGTCTGGGTATGCTTGGGTAGGCCTGTCTCTATTTACCAATACTTTAATGCCGCCAGAAAGGGCTACGCCCAAACCCACACTGAGCGTAGTTTCAAAACCATTTTTAAATGCTTTCTTGTCTTTGTACAACAAGCCATACATCATATTGCCCATGGTATATGTAGGTGCTACTGCATAGACCGAATTGCTGGTTTGCAGCCAGTAATTATCGGCTTTAGTACAATCAGGATTTATTCGATTCAATAGTTTGAAATCTAAACTCTGTGCCTTTAATTGACAACAAACTACCGAGCAAACAACAAAACAGCCCAAATACAACTTCATGCAGAAAAAATTTGTCTTTAAATCAAAAAATTATTGCTTCACTCTAGTTTGCATAGCAAACTTTAAAATAGTACCATCACCGTGCTTGCCGCCTTCGTTGGATATATACAAATTGTTGTTCTCATCAAAGGCTATTCCTTCGGGCTGGTTGAATAAAGATGAATTGAGTTTGTACACGTTTTTCACTTCCCAGCTTTCATCCAATATCATCAATGCCTTGTTTACCGAAGATAGTACATACCATTCTTTGGTTTTATAATTGAATGCTAACGCCGATGGATTAAACTTTGCCTTCTTGCTGCTTAGTTTTTCAAATATACTTGCTGTATTAATAGTAAATGTCGACTTCTCTGCCAAGACGCCACTATCGCTCATTTGCAGGATATAGCCGCTTAATTGTTCCTGATTTTTATCTTCCGCACATTTCTTGCACAATACATAAATTTCTTTGGTATCGGCTTTGGCGAACAAACCTTCATATTCTCCGTTTGGCACTAAACCTGTAACTTCTTTTACTAGGTTTGTTTGCGCCATCTTTAATTCTGACAGCGGAAAATTAAATAATGTTCCATCGCTACGCAAAACAATTACATAGTTATTGATGATAGCCACATCTTCAAAATCACCATGTTTGCCAAATTTGGTTGCCGCAAGTACACTGCCATCTTGTTTTAAGCTATAGACAATAGCATCTTCATCCTGAATAGCGTAGATGATTTCGTTGCTGGCTGCCGCAAAAGTATGTCCTGATATTTCCAGCAGACTTTCTGGCATTTTTATTAGCTCTGGCTTATTAAAATCATACCCAACTGGACTATCATACTTTTTCTCCACCTGACTACAGGCCGACAAGGCAATGGCTACAAAGGCTATTGTCAAAATTCTATTTACCATCCTGCGCATCTATTAATTTATAAATTGCCTTTTGTGATTGTATCGGCGGCGATTGTTCGTCTATAGTTTGATTTGCTCCATTATCATCTAACAAAACCGCTTGTATATTATCGCTGTATTGCAAGTATAACAACGTTTTTAGCTCTTCTTTTATTGCTGAATCATAAATAGGAAAACACACCTCAATACGTCTGTAAATATTTCTATTCAACCAATCTGCCGAGCCGAGATATAACAGCTCTTCGCCACTATGATGGAAGTAAAAAAGCCTGCCATGTTCTAAATATCTATCCACAATTCTCCTGACAGTAATGTTCTCGCTCTTACCAACAACACCTGGCTTTAAGGTACAAATACCCCGAATGATGAGTTCCACCTGTACACCCGCCTGCGAAGCCTCATACAGCTTTTCTACCAAAGTTTTTTCTTCCAGATTGTTGAGCTTTATTCTCATCAATGCAGGCTTTCCTGCTCTGGCTTCGGCTATCTCGTAATCTATCAGTTCTGTGAATTTTGACAGAAGATTAAATTGTGCAACCAACAAATGCTTCAACTCAAATACATCTTCAGGAATCGGCTTTCTTCTTTTACATAAGAACGCAAACAACGCTTCCAATTCCCTTAGCATAGCTGCATTGGCCGTCAACAAAACATGGTCGGTATAAAATCGAGCGGTAGATTCATTAAAATTACCGGTGGAAAAAAGTCCGTAGTAATTTACTTTGTCTCCTTGTTTGCGTTTCACCAAAGCCACTTTGGCATGTACTTTCAGCTCTGGAATACTGTAAATAATACGTACGCCTGCAGCACTCATTCTCTCTGCCCAACGCAAGTTATTAGCTTCATCAAATCGTGCTTTTAACTCAACAAAAACAGTAACTGATTTGCCATTTTTAGCAGCACTTATCAATGCCTGCGCAATGTGTGAATCGTCGGCTACACGGTATAGCGTGATGTATATTTCCGTAACATTTTGGTCTAGTGCTGATTCATTAAAGAAACGAAGTACCGTATCGAAGCTATGGTAAGGCGTATGCAGTATTACATCTTGCTGCTGTAACCGTTTCCATATACTTTCCTCCGATATTACTATTTGTTTGGCCGGCCATTTGTCATAATTGAAATCAGCTTGGCGAACCGGAAGATTTGCTAAATCCTTCAGATTATGATACCGGCCACCAGAAACAGTATTAGCATGCTCCAGCTTAAGTTTGGTTCTTATTTTTTCCTGCAAATTAACGGGCATAGCTGCATCATAAAGAAAGCGTGTAGCCAAGCCAAAATCTCGTTTAGCAATCTGCTGCGCAATCTTTTCTGCCATATCCCCTTTATATTCATCATCCAGGTTCAGTTCCGCATCCCGCGTTACTTTAATGCTATATAGCTCCCCTATTAGCTTACATTGAAATATACTTTCGGCATAGGCTCGCAACACATCGTCGATGATGACAATATACTGTGTATCCTCAACAGCAACTGACGCAAACCTACCTGCCTCCAATGAAGGGATGCACACAATGCCGATATCTTCAACTCCATTATTTTCAACCGCGGCTACTAAATATATTTTATTGTTTTCAGGAAAAAAATCATTCGCTTTGGAGAGAAAAACGGGCTGTAAAAAAGCGGCTATTTGACCATAAAACAAATGATTTATTTCATCAGCAATTATTGATGGGATAGATCTATTGTAAAGTAACTCAATTCCTTTTCCTTGTAATTCCGGGATGATGCTTTTTGTCAAGGTGCCACCAAAAAACTGTAATTGCTGGTCTATGCGATCTTCAACTTGTGATAGAGTTTCCTTATCTTTTTCCGATTGTCGCAAACCGTCTAAAGCCAGGATAGCAGGCATTCTTACGCGATAAAACTCATCTAAATTAGACGAGTAAATAGCTAAAAATCTGAGTCGCTCCAGTAAAGGAACTAATGGTTTTGCTGCTTCTCTTAGTACTCTTTCATTGAAGGAAAGCCAGCTGAGGTCACGATTGATATATCTTGATTCCAAAATAGATTGCGCTATAAATCTTTAAAAAATTAGCCCTTAACAGGTTGCTCATGAATAATAGTGGCGATAACAAAAGCGAGTACCGAAGCCACCAAACCAAACATAAAGATATTGTAAGAGATACGCAATAGCCTGTATTTTCTACCCAACACTAGACCCTGCGAATAGATATCCTTTATTAGAGAACCATAAAGAAAATCCTTGTCTGCCATCACCTGTAGCATACCATCAGTGTAATCGCCCAGGCTCATCTTGTAAAAATTACCAAAGAATAAAAGGTTGACCTTTTTGTCGGCAACATCCTGTTTGGAAAAAATACCTTTAGGCAAACTGGGTCTGGTGGCCAGTATGGAGAAGATAATAGCCAGCACACTGATAGACAAAATAAGATAAGTAGGAAGTGCCAGATGTTGTTGCGCATCCTTAGTGACCTTGCCTAACAGTAAGCTAATGATAGCGGAAAGGATTATAGAATTGACTGTTATCATGATATGTGCTTTATTGTCTGCCATATCACTCAACCGTTGATTGTTGTTGGATGTTATTCTGAACATGCTTTCTATCCCTCTTTCAGGGCGGCTCTTATCCTTTTTTGGTTCAGGTGTAACACTATCGACCGGAGGTACAACGGCCAATTTTTCTATCTCCTTTTCTTCTTGCTGCTCTGCTTGTTTATTCTTTAGCTTTTTTAGATTTTTGGCTTTCTTATCCTGAAGCATATTCACAGCATAATCGGTGTGGTAATGATGATTTTCCAGCAAGGATGTAGTATTTACACGCCAATCAACTTTACTTATCCGTAGCCCTTTTAAAGCTTCTACCTCCTGATGCAATGACTTGTTGATATCCGAAAAATCATCAGTTCCTAAATGGAATAAGTCAGCATCGCACACTATTTGTTGCAATAAGCCATTAGGGTTTTGCGGCATTTTGGTAGCCATAATACAGTTTTGAACATCCTTTATCACATCATCTGCCATTCCTTTATCGTTAAGAAACTGCTCGGCCAATGATGCACTTTTTTCTTCGTGATGAGTAGCATCAATGAAATAGCCGGTATCGTGAAAATAGGCAGCCGTCATCACCACAAAAAAATCACGTTCATCCAATTGATAATGCTTGCCTATTTGGTTGGCCGCAGCCGCCACCATCTCCGTATGTTTACGGTTGTGGTATACAAAGCGAACATCATCGTGTGTAGTAAAGAAGTCGACTATATGGGCTTGCAACTCCGGCAAAAGATTACTGTAATTCATGTAAGACAATCAGAATTGTTATTTGAAAATCAGAAACAAATGTATTCAATTAACTATTCAAAAATGATTATTGCTTTTTCCGGGCCTAGTAGAATTGAATAATTCTGTGTCTGATTGTAATATCAATTACGTTGCTAAATAGACAATTAAGAACTGGGTGTTACTATCAGTATCTCGATTCCTGATTTACAATATATAATATGATTGATATTTGATTCAAAAAACAGTATTTCCCCCCAACTGTACCAGTGAAGATTGCGTCTTTTAATCGACTCAATCACCTGCAAATTGTAATTCAATGAGAAAAATAGTCAGAGAGTTCCTATCCTACAACTATCTTGAAAATAGCTTTTTCGGACACGACATGCGCTATACCTGCCTCATAGCAGCTATGTGTATTGGTACCACAGTGATTGTCGTAGAGATTATATATTTTTAGTGTTGCTATCATCGAAGCGTTGACCATAAAGTCATGTCATCTCTTATCGTGTTCCTTTAAAATACTTAATAATGTTGTTGATATTAACCGGTACCTTCAATGGATGACGAAAACTAAAAAGTTATCGATTGAGCTCGTGGAGCGTTGGTATTCAAGCAAGGGAAAGGGCTATTTCTTTTATCACAATCTTATTCAGGATGCGCTTATGGAGATAGGAGCGATAGGCGAAGCGCCTTCTTTCTTCGATGAAATAGATAAAGCAATAACTACCAAAATGGATCTTGGAAATCGAAGCGGCAATTCTTACAAAGATTTTATGGCGGCTTTGAATGATCTCAGATCTGCATGGGTTCACTAGCAAACACGCAACTACATTACTTAAAGAAACGAAAACAACCATGGATGGCGGAATAATGAAATCAATTAGGATATACTTAAACCCACCGGATGACTTTACTGTCGAAGAATCTGACTGGAAGCAGGATTCTCTGGATAGCCTCCGTGCCTATCTGCATCAATTTTATCCTGATACCTTGATTGATGATACCTTCTTTTACCTGATCAATACGGGCAAAATTATCCAAAACAATCATACGCTTTCTGACAGCACCTTGTTTCATCGATCTCTTCTTGAATATTAGGTAGCCCTATAAAATACCTGATTTTATTAGCTATATTTTATGCCTACCATTAACCCATACAATTAAATATTCTGATTTCAATATCAAATCTGTAAAGTCACCTTTTAAATAAGATCCTAAATTGCCTTAAACACTAAAGCTGAGTTATGCCCGCCAAAGCCAAAAGCATTACTCATCGCTGTTTTAATATCTTTTTGCATCGGCAGTTTTTGCACAATTTGAATATCTTTTGGAATCGTTATATCCAGTTCTTCAATATTGATCGTAGGCGGAATGATATTTTCCTGGATTGATTTTATAGCCAGAATAGCTTCTATAGCACCGGCTGCACCCAGTAAATGCCCGGTCATAGATTTGGTGGCGCTTACCCACAAATTTTTCGACCCTTTAAATGTTCTCTCCACGGCTTTTAATTCTGCAATATCACCCACCAGTGTAGAGGTTGCGTGCAGGTTTAAGTAATCCAATTCGGCAGCATTTATTTTGGCCTCGTCCATTGCTAGCTGCATTGCTTTTGCGGCGGCTATGCCTTCTGGGTGAGGCGATGTCATGTGGTAGGCATCTGCTGTCATCGATGCACCCACCAGTTCTGCATACATTTTTGCACCGCGATTTTTTGCATGTTCATACTCCTCTAAAATCAATGCACCAGCTCCTTCACCCATTACAAACCCATCCCTATTTTGGTCAAATGGCCGACTCGATGTTGATGGATCATTATTCCTCGTGCTCATAGCTTTCATAGCCGAAAAACCACCAATGGATGCAGGCGTTATAGGCGCTTCTGACCCTCCGGTTACAAATACTTTTGCTTTGCCCCAGCGGATATAGTTAAATGCATCCATTATAGCCGTGTTAGATGTAGCACAGGCAGAAACCGTGGTATAATTAATACCTTGCAGACCGAATTTCATAGAAATCATTCCGGAAGCCATATTCACAATCAATCTTGGCACAAAAAACGGACTGAAGCGGGGCGTGTAATTACCGGTTACATAATTTTCCACTTCTGTTTCAAACGTTTCCATACCACCCTGCCCTACACCCCATATCACACCTATATCGAATGGGTCGATACCTGAAAGATTGAGGCCTGAATCTGCGATGGCTTGTGAAGCACTATACAAAGCATATTGTGTAAACAAATCACTACGCTTAACTTCATTTCGATCCAGATATTTCGTTGGTTCAAAATCTTTAATCTCCGCAGCTATTTGGGTACGGAATTTCGATGCATCAAAACGTGTAATATTGCCAATACTGCTTTTTCCTTCTATACTGCTTTTCCAAAAAGTATCGACATCATTTCCTAAAGGATTGATGGTACCCAAACCTGTTATGACAACTCTTTTCATCTAATTTTTCTTTATTTCTGTTTTAAATAAATTGGAATAACCTTTGGCAATCATTCTTGTTCCTTCTGCATTCCATATCTCACATTCTGCATTAATAAATTGCTTCCCCTTCTTTATGATATGCGTCTTTGCAATAATGGTTTCACCTGATTGGGCTGCGGAAAAATAGTCAATCACATTGTTGATGGTAGTGTAGAAATAGGCTTCATTTAGAGAAAACATAGTAGCGCCCAGTACGTCATCTATAATTGCTGCGGTAACGCCGCCATGCAGGTTGCCAATTGGGTTTAGCCACTCAGCCCTAATCCTATATTCAAATTGCAAGGCGCCTGCATCCACATCTCTCACAACAGGCTTCAGCCAAAGCATAAACGGTGATGGGGACGCCGAAAACTCTTTACCAATAAAGGATTGCAACGTTTCTAAAGGACTCATATCTTTTGTTTTTGGGGTAGTAAATAAGCTATCAGTTTTTCTACCAAAGGAGAAAGCGTAAGTATAGCAGGAATAGCAATCAAATATGCAATTGCCCATGACTTCAGCCAAATGAAAGGGCGTAAGTGTGCCCAACCGAGATTAACCGTAATTAAGGTAAATGAAATAATACCGGTAGTGACAATACCCATCAGCAGGGCAAACGCTATTTTTTGTTTCATAAAATTACTTTCCAAATTGTTTAAGAATTTGCCTTGCTTGTTCCGGAAGGATTCATCGCATTGAAAGCAGCTTCGGGTGATGAAAGATATAATCGGTAAATATCCTCTGTCTGCCCCACTCTGATTTCAAACTCGTTCTGTTCCCATCCCTTAATAAAACGTGCAGCTACCGCAGATGGTGATATGCCGTTTTTACCGCCTATTGGTGCAGAAAATTCTGTATCAACTAATGGAGGCATCAATTCGAAAACAGATATATTAGTGTCATGGCTTAGCGAAAGGCGTAACGACTGGGTGTAAGAATGTAAAGCCGCTTTGCTGGCGGAATAGGTAGCAAGACCGCCCGGCACATAAGCGACAACTGAAGATACATTGACAATAGCCGCAGATTCCTGTTTTTTCAGCAGTGGTATTAATTTTTCATTCAGTCGTATAATTGAAAGATAATTGGTCAGCATCTCATCCTCAGCTTTTTCAAAAGCATTAATCTGCTCTGTTGCCAAATCGTACACCAGAGCTCTCCCGGCATTATTGATAACCATACTCAGCTTCGGATATCTGCTATCTATTTGTTGTACCAGAAGTTCTACATCTTCCGCATTACTTACATCTGAAACGATGGGAATTACCCCGCTTAATTTGCTGGCAGCTTGAGTAAGACGTTCTTTATTACGCCCGGTGATAATAACAGTGTTTCCTTTTTCGGATAATAGTCTGGCTAATTCAAAACCAATACCGGCACTTCCGCCAGTGATTAAAACCGTGTTGTTCGTTGTGTTCATTTTAAAGATTAAACTGTTAGATAAAATATACCAATCGGTATATTATTGAGTAAAAATTTTTATTGCACTATTTCTTCATTGATAATTTTTACAATGCGGTCTAAAGCAAGGTATAAATTATCAGGTTTGTTAGCCACTTTTGCAAGTAATATACCGCCTTCGATCAGCATGATGAAAGTGCTGGCATAGTCTTTTGCATTAATGTCCTGATTGAATTCCTTGTTCTTTTTACCTGTTTCAATAATCTTCACTATTTTTTTTGTCCACTGCGTAAACGACTGCTGAACGGTCGCTTTCATGAAGGGAAGCGCATCATCCATCTCTGTAGCAGAATTAAGCATAGGACAGCCACCTTTTTCTGAGAGAGCATTCCAATTACTTCTGTAAAAATTAGTGAATGCAATTAGTTTGTTATAGGCGTCATCCTCCGCGGCGACAGCCAAGTCAATTTTTTCAGATAGTGCTTCTGAACTGTGTTTGAATACTTCAACAACAACTTCCTCTTTGTTCTTGAAGTTTCCATAAATGCTTCCTTTCGTTAATCCTGTTACATTCGTCATATCAGACAAAGAAGTTCCGGCATATCCGTTTTTATTAAAAAGGACTGCCGTTTTTTCTATAATGAATTGTCTTGTTTGTTCTGCTTTGGACATTTAATAAGTGTAGCTATTTTATCAGATACTTATAAAGCAAAGATACAATAAAATACCGAACGGTATATTAATTGAATTGATACATCAATCAGAAAAAACCAAGTCATTGTTGCCTTACAATTGCTTCTGTCATATATAGTGCATGATCTTCCTCGAGATTAGCACAGGAATTAGTATAAAAAAAGCAGCCTGTTAAAACAGGCAGCCTTACATGAAGAGATATTTTATGAAGTACAAATGTAACTGGTTATTTTCTACCACCCTTAACATACATCAAGAGGTAGCTGCATAATCATACAGCAAACTTGATTTCTCTAAAAACCACTATAGCTATTTTTCAGCTTCAATATAGCTCGCTGTATACAATCCATTCGGCTTCAGGTAAATTACATTGTTTTTAAAATCCATAAAAATATTGAATCGCTTCAATACTTCATTGCCCAATATATGGATATTACGGCCCTTTAGCGGTTTATTAGAGACGATTTGCTGTACCGGTATATTTTTCAACTCGTAATTTCCTATCTTAAGGCTTTGTAGCTCAGCTGTTAACACCGGTATTTCGTTGCCCTGCGCGCCTTTCATTACCACTCTTTTGATCTCTTTCATCTTTTCGGCAGGAAAAGAGCGGGCTGTCAACAGATCGTTATCCAGCATAGCGGTGCGCTGGTAGCCGCTGTCAAACAGAAAAGTATCGGTGACGCTAACCCCGTTCTGCGTTATAGTACTCAAAATACAAACTAATCCTTCGATATAAGTAATCGCTAGTTTACTGTATGCCTTGTTGTTCAATACAGCGGCGGGAAGCTGTGGATGGACTACCATAATCTGTTGGTCGTAATTAAGCTCTACGACATTATTCCTGAAGAGGTCCCAGCCGAAACGTCCGTCGGTCCCGTGTCCTGTCAACTGCGCATCATAAACTTTCGTGCTGTAATCTCTGTTACTGATCCTGAGCTTATAAAAGGTATTGTACAACTTTGGTTTTGTATGCAGCTTTTTGTCAATGGTTTCATTGGTCAATACCAGTTCGGTCGTACCTGTATCAAAATTAAGGTCGAGCGTATCTTGTTCATTAAATACGGCTTTTACAAAAATGGTATTCTGCTCATTGATGTGCAGCATCATCGTATCGCTTTTAGTAAAGGGCTGGTATGTTTCCAGTATCTTACGCGCATTGTCATTTTGCGGGTTGAGAACCAATGATTGTTTATAGGCTTGCAGAGCTTCTTTGGTTCTGCCCGTTTTCATTAGGCATTCGCCATAGCTGTCAAAGGCATTAAAGCCATCAGGATACAGTTCAGTGTTGAGTTTGAAGATTTTCAAAGCTTCCTTGTCCTTGTTTCGCTGCAGCAATGCATAGCCAAAATTATTTACTTCGGCTTCCAGGCTATAGGCCGACAGCCTTCCCCGTTGATGTTGCTCTTTAATCAATGTTATGGTCTTTGCTATCGAAGCTGTTTTGCGGTAATAATCTGTCAAAGGCTCGAGGTTCATCAGCCACTCCTTTTGCTTTTGCTCGGCGAGGGTTTCTACGCTGTAATATTTTCGCTCTGTGTCAGAAACCTTGTTGCTGTCTATTTTGTAGCGTTCCCACTTTGCAGCGTCGCCCTGCTTTACAAATTGTGTACCGTATATCTGCGGCTGATTCCTGCGCATCAGGTCGCGGTCGATGGCAGCAGCCAGCAGCCACCTGTTTATCGTGGAATCCAGTGTCAGCGCCTTTTGCATTTGTTGCACCGCCATGGCAGAGGCAATGGTATCATTACAGTGCTGAAAAATCATTGCGGAATGGTAATAGTCTTTGCCTGTCTGCAACTTACCTTCTTTTATCAGCTCATAAACCCTTATGCGCCGCAGGCTGTCCATCTTGTTCACTGCTGTCCAGTCTATTTCGCCGGTCATCCTTGAAGATTGGTCTGACTCATACATTTGTTTCAATTCAATATTGTCTGCAGTTTGTGCATTACCTCGCGAGCTAAAAACCAGCAATAGCGCCAGGCTATAAAAAAAATGTTTGCTCATCTTATTCAAATCAAAGTAAAAAGAAGACAGCACTTTTACCAAAGCATTTATTTTCAATATTGACAGGCCTCTATTCATAAATCAACTTAAAAGATTCTGTATGTCCATTAACGGAAATAGTCAAAACATATAACCCTTTAGCCATTGATGACATATCTATTGCAAACACATTGCCCGTAGAATCTCCTACCTTTCTGCAAGCGCCGGTAACATCATAGATCTTGTATTCTGATTTTGAAGATTGCTTTAGCGATACCGTAAATTTACCGGTCGAAGGATTGGGATATATTCTATTCAGCAATGTAGTCCTCTCTATTATATGAGTTGGGCCATCTTTCGGTGTAAATCTGAACACACTGCCTTCAACAGGAAATTTCTTGTAAGACCCTTCAACAAAAGAATTCTCGCTGCCTGATGCCATCATATCAGGAAAGTAAATAACTGAATCGATACCATCATTCTTCACGCAGTGAAAATAAATACTGTCAGGGTTTTCGGATAATATATTTCCCCTATTTTGAAACAGCCCCATATGCAATACCTTTCTCTGTTCAACGAAGAAGTCATGCGTATTTTGAGCAAAATCAGCATCCGGAACATTCGCATATCCTGCTCTATACTCAATCGCATTTGATCCCTCATAAAGCCATATCTGAAAGTTAAGGCTGTCAACACTTAAAGTATCATCAAACAATCCTACATTTCTATACTCGACTTTAAAAATCCGGTTCGGCGCGCTGCCGCTGAGCTCATATAAAACGTTGCCCCTGCCCTTCGATGAATAGTCCATGGACAATCCGGTAATATTGCCTAAGTCTGCATCAGGATTGACAGCACCGTTTAGCATCAGACTTCCATTCCCTGTAGCTTTTACACTTCCAACGACAACATTTTGATAATAAAAAGGGAAAGCTATATCCACAGCATCCGATTGCTCTTCATCCCAATCATCGGGCAACGAAAATGCTACAGCATCTGATGTCAGTGGGCTATAAGCAGCGGCGGGCTCTTTGCTGTAATTATACCGCGGTAAAACAGAGCTGGTTTGCGCATGAAGATTCATGTTCAACAGGCACGAAAATAAAATAGCTACAACAATGGAATGCCTCATATAGATGTTTAAATTGGATTATTTAAAAAGCAAATATAGATTATAGTCACCATTTGGTGACTATAATTTTTTTAGTTTGTGTTAAGCGTATATTCCTATATCTTAGCCACAGTCATGGAAAACAAAATAGCCAAACCCAGGGAACGTAATAAAGAAAAAAGCAAACAAAAGCTTTTGAATGCTGTAGGAAAGATTCTGGAAACGAAAGGCTTTGCTGCCCTTAAGGTGAATGATATTGCCGCCACTGCAGGGCTCGACAAAAAGCTTATCTATAACTATTTTGGAGGCACAGAACAACTGATTGAAGCATACATAAGCAGCAGAGATTTTTGGAGCAATGTTTCAGTAGATGATTTACCAGCTGATATAACTGATGGCGGACTCAACGCTGTGAAGCAAATATTTACTGCCCAGTTTGACGCCGTTCATGAGAATAAAGAACTTCAAAAAATACTACTTTGGGGCATCACAGAAAGGCGCAAATCATTGCAAAAAATTGCTGACGCCAGAGAGCAAAGCGGAGAAGAACTATTAGTCAGCCTGATTGACCCTCACTTTGGAGAAGAAGCCCGTTCTTTTAGAGCGGCAGCGGCTTTGATGGTTTCTGGCATATACTATTTGAACCTGTACGCCGGACTAAATGCAAATACCTTCGGCGGTATAGACGTGACTACCGACGAAGGAAGGGAGGATATAAAAAAGGCAATAGGCATGATGTTGGATTTGTTGTATCATTCAAAAAAAGATAAGCTTCAGAAATCAAAGAAAGCGTAGAATTTTTCTATTTACTGTTGATGAATTGAATTATCCCGGAAAACTTTTAGCTGCTACCTTTCAAAAAATCACGATACCAAATACCTGACTATTTAATAAGTCTTTTCTGTGTATCATAATCTGCACAAATGAGGCCAAACCAGGGATGATATCCTTCCGCCCATTCTAAATTGTCGGTAAGGCTCCAGACAAAATAGCCCTCAACCTGAACGCCTTCATTTTTGAGCGAGACACTTGTGCAAGCTGCCCCCCATATCTGCTTCCGAGTAGAACCTATACCAGACCTGCATACGTAGGCAGGTCTTCCCCACCCTTTTCATAGTTGGACTTATAGGTTTCCCCGCAATCCGTTGATATGAGCACTTCAAGCGTGTCTGCAAACACGGTATAGCAAACACCGCTGCGGAATACAGCGTATCGGCATAGTAGGCTACATCAAAGGTGACAAAGGGGCTGCTCGGGCTGCTTAGATCCGTACAGGTGAAAGTATCTCTTCTTTCCTTCCAGCTTTATTGAAAATGAAAATGGTACTTCAGTAATAATTGACTCGGTTTCCTCGCCCCAGGACCAGGGCAGCAGGTAGTCACCTGAGGGTTGCAAAAGCCAGTCTCCATCGTAGCTTTCATCAGCAAAATCCGTTCTGTAAGGCAGACTCTTCGGTTCAGCTACCGAATGAAAAGTCGCTGTGGCAGCGTTGTTCCCACTTAACACATCTAAAGTGCTGAAGTTTAATGTATCTAACCCGATGTTTAAATCATGGTTGCCTTCAACGGTTGACACCGCAGGCAGGGACAGTTCAATATTTCTAAGTTTCAGCTCTGTTACCTGCGCTTCCTGCGACGAAAGGATGATGTATTTGCAAAGCTGATTGCAAAAGGAACGACAAACATAGGATTGGTACTGCAGCCGCAGCAATCCCTATTTCAATAACAATATATCGAGTGTGGATTTTGACTGGTTGTGTCTACAACCGGTATTTATCAACACGTCCGTATATTAAAGTTTTTTGAAAAGCGAAAAAATCGATTAAAAAAATGGTAACGACATTGCTGTCGTTACCATTGTGAGTGTGTAATTGTATAAGTTACAGTTTCACTACCCTTCTGGTAAGCTTTGTTTTACCATTTTGTAGCGCTACGATGTACATTCCCGAAGGATAGTGACCGGTGGTAAGTGTTTTATTGCCAGTTACTGAGCCGGAATCCATTAACCTACCATTCATATCATAAACTTTAAAGTCGAATTGGGTTGCCGATTCAACTTTAATAGGTAGGCTATTGGTAAATATGGTGGGGATAATAACAGAAGATTGAAGCACTGGGTCGTTGATAGATGTAGGCTCAGTTTCAGGATACCAAACCGTAGCTGAAAAATTATCGAGCAAGCCATAACCGTCAGCTTTGTTACCCGCAAAACCTATTTTAAACTGGCCGTCTGCTTCATAAAACAGATTGGAAGTAAAGCAATCTACGGTATAAATATTACAAGTATCGGGAAGGGAAAGACCTTCTGGTCCTAAATCTTCAAGGTATATATTACCGGTTAGCCCGTCTTCTTCATAAATTGTTGTGCCTTTTTTAAGATGCATTCCCATTCGGTACCAATTACCATCAAACATTTGGGACAACCCCAATACTGTTGTTGATGGCTCATTGTAGAAAGTGACGTATCCTGTGGGATAAGCATCAGTTTCTCTTTCGAAGCCCAAGTAAGCCGTGTTGGTCTCATCGCTTCCCTGCTCTTTATTTCTGGTACGAACGAGCAACATTGCGGACGGGTTCATGACTCTGGAACCGCTGGAGTACTTAAAGCAAATAGAGGTCGCAAATGAATCGAAGTTGTTTGAAAACAGATCATTATAAAATGCATAACCGGGTTCGTTTAGCATCTCTAAATACCCAATAGGCGAGTCATCTATCTTAACCGCACCTCCGGTAATACCATCAGTAGGTATCTGATAAAATGAAAAGTCACCGTTGAAAAGGTTAGCTAAATCATTGTCAGTACTTGATTCATAATCATCAAACGTCACCGACTGGGCTGAAGAGGAAAGTACTTGCAGAAAACAGAAAGCTAATAGATACAGAGATTTCATAGATAGTTTTTTTTGTGGTTACGTGATGTAAATATAACAAATACCACATAAATGTGTAGCAATATCATTTACCTCTTGAATAATCTGTTTGGATTATGCAGGCTTATAATCACGGCAGTACGTAGCGCGCTGTATGATAGACCCGAGTTTGCGTATGTAAAAGGTACAATACTCAGTACAGTGTTAAAATATGTTCGGGAACAATTAGGCGTTGAAGATGCTTTTGTGATTTAATGCCAGAAGACAAGGTAAACAAGGTTGAGCAAATTAAAGCGAAGGAAGAAACAGTTGCTTTTGTAGGTGATGGTGTCAACGATGCGCCAGTGGTAGCTTCGAGCGATGTAGGCATTGCCATGGGAGAACTCGGAAGTGATGCAACCATCGAGACAGCAGATGTAGTCCCACAGGATGCTAAACCTGGTAAGATTGCTATTAATGTCGGTGAGCAAACAAAAAGGATAGTTTGGCAAAATATAACCTTGGCCTTCGCGGCAAAAGGTATCATACTCATACTCGGTGCTGGTGGATTGGCCACCATGTGGGAGGCTGTTTTTGCCGATGTTGGCGTGGCATTAATAGCTATACTTTATGTGGTTAGGATACAAAGGATGCGATTTTGAGCAATAGAAGTATGGGAGGGAAATATGAGCGCTGTATGAGCCACATTATTTACTAACAAGAAAATTCAATTCACTGGTGCAGGAATCTTATCAAAAGTTAATTGTTTTGTTAGCACAAGCTTGCTGAGCTGCATTACCGTCGGCTCGAACTTGTGCTAACAAAGATTCCCAAATTTATATTACATTATATCCGAAACCCCGTTATTATAAATAGGCAAATCCTACTATCTGCTTACTATAGCCTTTCTGCTTGCAAGTTCATGCTCTAATTGAAATCTTTCCATATAGATGCCATTGGACATATGGCTCAAGTCGAGTGAGAGGCTTTCTAAATGGAAAATGCCAAGATCAAGTTACAGCAAATGTAATATAGGCAGTAGGTCTATGGAGGGAGGTGATCGGATATCAGTTGAACTTTTATGAAAATATACCAGATGATTTGATGATTGGCTGCATTAAAATAAATAACCCGACGTCAGGCAAATAATTTGAATTGGTTAAGTATAAAATCCAATCATCCTATTGATTACTCAAGTCCTGGAATAAGCTCAATCATCTCGTTACTGTTTCCATTATCTTCAGTTTAGCATTAAAGATTAATCCTTTCTAATTTGATTAAATCCTGCAAAAATGAGTTCGACAAAATATCTGTTTCGGCTACTTTTACCGGGAAACTGATTTTCAAAAATCGGTTTTCCGGTTTTTTTTTGCAATAGCAAAAGCACATTCTTGATTGATTTAGTTTAGATACGATGATGCGCAAAAATGTTCACAGCTTTTTAAAAAAGCCCGCACCGCACTACCCATTTAAAAAATCACGATACCAAATACCCGATTGCTTAACCACTCTTTTTTGCGTTTCATAATCAACATAGATGAGGCCAAACCTTGGATGGTATCCTTCCGCCCATTCAAAATTGTCGGTAAGGCTCCAGACAAAATAGCCTTCAACGGCAACACCTTCATTTTTGGCGCGAAGCACCTGTTGTAGATGATCTTGAATGTATTGCTGTCTCTGCCAATCATTGACTACGCCATCGTTTATCACATCAGGAAAAGCAGCGC
>PJTT01000243.1_pt1 | contig 72247 bp, 59 predicted proteins | sample 1512261 | NCBI WGS metagenome assembly PJTT01 (sample SAMN08177685, study PRJNA422409) | Soil metagenome, whole genome shotgun sequencing project. | isolation source: Soil (2) enriched on wood chips | place: USA: Madison | collected 2015-01-15 | reverse complement strand
GTGCTACTTGCTCGGACGGCCTTCGCGTATTTTGCGTTAAGAAAATGGTTGTAGTGCAGCGTTAAAAAATGCGCACTGTTTGAAGCGCAGCGAGTTTGTGCATTTTAGCGGAACGAAAACCATTTTTAGCTTAAATACGCGCAGCCTTGATTTTTTGTTTCTTTTGCGTCAAGGCAAAAGAAAGTGGAGGAGATATTGAACGTGATTTTTTGTCAGACGAATAGTCAATATCACATCGTTGATAAATCTCAATAATTCTGCAACCTAATATAGCTGCGGTTTTAATCAGCTAATTTTACCTGCTCATCATTACAATTTTTCAGATTTGGATAATAGCTTGGATAAGGCAATAGTACTTTCATTACAACAAGTTGGAAAACATATTGAGGAAACATTTGTCGTAAAAGACGTAAGCCTTGATATACCCGCGCTCCATCGTGTTGCAATAGCAGGCGAGACAGGCTCGGGCAAGAGTACCTTGCTCAAAATGATTGCAGGCCTTGTTCATGCAGACGAGGGCAAGATTTATTTTGAGGGCAGACGTGTAATGGGGCCTAATTATCAATTGGTCGCGGGCGAAGCCGGAATAGCCTATCTGTCGCAGCATTACGAGTTGCGCAATCATTACAAGATGGAAGAATTGCTGGGCTATGCAAATGTAATGAGTGATGATGATGCCCGGAAAATTTATGAGGTATGCCGCATCGGACATTTAATGCAGCGCAATACCTTTCAGCTTTCCGGAGGCGAAAAGCAACGCATCGCTCTGGCGCGATTGCTGGTAAGCGCCCCAAGGCTATTATTACTCGACGAGCCTTTTTCCAATCTTGATTTAATCCATAAAAATATACTCAAACAGGTAATTGAAGATATAGGCAATTCGCTCAACATTACCTGCATGCTCACATCTCACGACCCTCTGGATACACTATCCTGGGCCGACGAAATTATTGTGATGAAAGAGGGTAGGGTGCAGCAAAGAGATAGCCCGCAAGCGTTGTATGCACAGCCCGCAAACGAATATGTTGCAGGCTTGTTTGGTGCTTATAATTTGTTGGACAAAGAAACTTTGAACAGGCTATTTCCGGCTATCACCTTGCAATACAATACTTCAATAGTTCGTCCCGAATATTTTGAAATATCCCATGCGCAGCTTCCACATTCCGTACCTGCTATAATCATGGATGTATCGTTTTGTGGCAGCTATTCTGATGTTCGGGTACAAGTGTCAGAAAACACCATTACGGTTCGCACATTACACAAGCATTTCAAGAAGAACGACAACGTATATCTTTCTCTGCTTAGCGACCGCATGTAGTTTTTGTTGAAATACCTTATGGTGCTATAATTTATCAATAGCCGCTGCCAGCTTCCGGTCGCGGTCGGTTACGGTATTTCCTGCATCATGCGTTTGCAACCATATTTCTACTTTGTTCCAGGTATTTTTCCAGGTTGGATGATGGTTTTGTTTTTCTGCAAGCAAGGCTACGCGCGTCATAAAAGCGAATGCCGCTGAAAAGTCTTTGAACTCAAAGCTGCGATACAGGTTGTTGTTTTCTTCTTTCCACATGTTTGTTATGTTTGTTTGTTTGAATAGATGAAGTAAATCAACAACAATAATCGCTACAAAGTTTCGATGAATGCTATTTTAGCCAGGTTATTTTTTTAAAGATGCCGGAAACACCAGCGCAGCAGCGTTGCCGGAATTTTGTACAGCGAAATCATCATGCGTGCTACCGTCATTTTCTACCTTGTGTAATTGCAAAAGTATTGTTGTATTGAAGAAAATTTAATGGCTTATAACGCCAATCTTAGGGCTATTCGAGACAAAACATTTACTTTTATCACTCAAAAAAAATATATGTTGAACCTCGCCGTTTTGCTTACCGCCCAATATCGCTTATTAAGCGTGGCAGCCATTCTTGACGTGTTTGAAACCGTAAATAGTTTCAGCAAAGCCGATGGAAACGAGCCTTTGTTCAATATATCACTTTTGCACGCCGGTGCACAACAGCCCAAGGCCGACTATTTTGAAAAATATACCTGCAGTGCCTTAGAGAAAGCAAAGGATCAGGATATACTGCTCGTGCCTGCTTTCTCTACCGAAAATATAGAAGCAGCGATTGAAAACAACAAAGCATTTTTGCCCTGGCTGCATCGTCAATATCTGCAAGGAGCAGAAATAGCCAGCTTTTGTACCGGTGCATTTTTACTGGCGGCAAGTGGCTTGCTGGATGGCAAGCGTGCTACTACTCATATTGATGCTACAGGCGCGCTGGCAAAGGCTTTTCCGCATGTAATGGTGCAGGCGCAAGCGGTGGTAACCAGCGAGGGAAAGATATGTACCAGTGGCGGTGCAACCAGCAGTTTTCATCTGATGCTGTCGCTGATAGAAAAATATTGCGGACGCGAAATGGCTGTACGCATTGCAAAAATGTTTGCCATAGATATGGATCGGGAGCAGCAGTCCTATTTTGGAACGGCGCATCCAGTAAATACACATACTGACGAGCTTGTGATGCAGGCGCAGCAAGAGATAGATAATAATTTTCAGGAGACGGCAACGGTGGGCCAGATGATTGGAAATATACCTGCGAGTCGTCGTAATGTAGTGCGACGCTTCAAGCAGGCAACAGGACTCACGCCAATAGAATACTTACAAATGAAGCGCATAGATGCCGCCAAAAAAATGCTGGAGCAAACCGGTAAATCTATTTTTGAAGTAATGCTCGACTCTGGCTATAACGACCAAAAGGCGTTTCGCCAGGTATTTAAGAAGAGCGTGGGCATGACGCCGCGTGCTTACCGCGAAAAGTTTAGCACTGTCAAAGTATATGCGTAGCTGCCTTTTCTAAAATAGCATATTTATAAAAAAAAATCGTATTTTGTTGCGCTAAAATATTCCGCATCTCTCTATGAAGAAAATATTATTCGCAGCATCAATTGCCGCAATAGCAGTTGCAACAATCAGTTCGTGTAAAAAAGGCGACAATGAAAAGCTCGAGGGACCTAACGAATCGGTCAAAGAACTGATGAGTACAAAGACAGGTTCTTACTGGCTATATACCTCTAATGAGGGGACAGTTACCAGACGATATTCTACCGGTCGCGATACCACAATGCTCGCCAATACATTCGACTTTTACGAAAAGACGGATACTGTAACCAAATACGTTACACCTGAGTTCTTTGGTAAAAATGGCGACAACTATTTGATGCTGGTAGATATGGATGGCAGCATGACGGATTACATGAACGTTATCGTTAGCAAGGTCAACCCTAAACCGGGCGATGAGTGGACGAATACGGCAGATAAAACTTATTCTTCTGTTCCCTTTAAGTTAAAGACAGATGGAAAAATAGTAAGCACCGGAGGCTCAATAGAGCTTAATGGCGTGACGTATAACAATGTAGTAGAGGCGGAGAATAAGCTGGGTGTAAAGGTTACAGGTCAGCCAACTTACACTAATTGTGGTAAGATAAAAATGTGGTTTGTAGAGGGCATCGGTAATATCAAAACCGAATTTGACATCGATATCAAACTGTTGTCTATGTCTGTTTACAAGCGCTATTATGTGGAGTCGCTCATCGAGTACCATATAGAGCCTTAATAGAAAATAATTGAAATAAATAGCGCCCGACTGATTATAGTAGGGCGCTATTTATTATCTTATGTATGGTTATCAGAATAGTCATCCCTTAAAAGAAACTCTGTAACTCAATACTGTATTGGTATTTCTTTACAGGTAAACGTTTCGCCATGCGAAGCATCTTTGTGCAGCTATTGATCTGATTAATAACCGCAGAGATGCGCAAAGTCTGGCGCAAAGACCCGCAAAGTAGGTATTACTCTTATTTTCTCTGCGATTTCTTTGCGAATCTCTGCGGTAAAAAATAGATTTTTTGAGGTTAACTATTTACTCTTTCCTTTCAAAGCCGCATCTATCCTGGCTTGCATCAGTTGCCAGTCGTAGATATGGAAAACTTTACCGTTGCTCATGGCTACAAATAGTCCTTTAGGATATTGTGCGCCCAGGTTGACATTTGTTACTTCCGAGCCATCACTTTCCAGCGTGCTTACCGGTATTTCTGCAATTAATTTGTGCTCATGCGGGTTAGCAGTTGTGCCCTCGCGCGGATAAACCATAAAGCTATTTTTCTGCTGATTGCTTACTAAAATATAGCCTGTTTTATCGCCCGTTTTATAGATAGAAATTCCCTCGTGATCGCTGGTAAAACCATCGGTTGCAAATAGTGCTAATTCTTCATTTCCCTTGGCTGGATCGGCATAATATTTATGCACGCCATGTTGCTCATCAGAGTAGTAGATATAGCCCGCTTCATTGTCAACAGCTATCGCTTCTATTTCTTTCTTGCTGCTGTATTTTCCAAATTTTCTTACGACTGTTGCTTTTACATTTCCTTTGCCATCATCCTCCAATTTGTATTGCCACAAATAGCCATCTATTGGTCCTGATTTTCGTCCTACAACTGCATACATGCTGCCATCGGCTGCGGTGTACAAAGCCACGCCCATAGGCGCTTGTACTGAATCGGCAGCAAATACTTCTATACCGCCGTTGTCAATCGCTTTCATATCCGGTACAGAAAAAATGCGTATCATATTGCGCTCACGCTCGGTAGCTACGGCTATATCTACTGCTGTACCATTTATTTTTAATCCGTACGCTACGTCCACATTATTCGGACGTTTCAACCCGGCTACTTTGTTTACTAATTTTCCTTGCAGGTCAAATACAAACAGACCGCCGTCGCTATCCTTATCTGTGCCTATTATCAGGCTTTTTGAGGCATCTTGCTTGTTGATCCAAATAGCAGGGTCATCAGTATCATAGCCTACTGTATCTGTAATGTAGGTTGGCTTTATAGGTGTTGTATCTGCTGCTGTTTGTGTAGCTTCTTCTTTGGTATTTGTGCTGCTATTATTCGTGCAGGCAGTCATGGTTATTGCTGCAATTGCTGCAGGTAACATATATTTTATCATGAGTGTTTTTTGTTTAAAGAACAATGCTTTTATAGCGTCGCACATAGCGCATTGATGTTTTTTGCAAACAATAATACGCTATATGCGACCTTTATTTGTTCTGTTTTATTAGTACTATGTCTTATTTAGAAAGGTCAAACTTAACGCCTGCATTGATGCGCTGGCGGTAGTATTCCATTTGCATTGTTTGCGATGGTACACCTTGGTAATAGCGCAATGCCTGATTGGTAATGTTGTTAACCTCTGCAAATACACGCAACCATTTTACTACGCGGTAAGACGCATTGGCATCAAGAAATACCTGCTTGTCGTAGAAGCGGTCTTCGAAGTCGTTACCACCCAATTCGTCGATGTAAGATGCTGCATAGTTAAGCGACAGGCGCGCGCTAAAGCGTTTATCCTCCCAGGACAAAGATGCATTGAACATGTGTGGCGCCGTACCTGGCAATGATATACCGCTGCGCATTTCGCCATCTTCATTATAGATGCCTTTGGCAGAAGATTTGGTAAATGTATAGTTGGTATAGACACCAAATCCTTTCAGGAATTTACCCGGCAGAAAATCTAACTGACGCTGTAAGGACACTTCAAAGCCATATACACTAACGCTTTCGCCATTGCGCGACTGTGTCAAAGTCCAGTTGCTGCCCGCAGGTACAGGGTTTGGCAAATCAGGAAATTGCTCGCCAAATTTTTCTCTGCTTAAATTTTCATCACGGAAATTATAGATGAAATTGTTGATCTTTTTATAGAAAGCACCACCCGAAATCAAACCTACAGATTTGAAATAATACTCGCCCATTACATCCAGGTTATAGGCATAGGCTGCTTTCAGTTCAGGATTACCAGCGCTTATTTCTTCATCGTCTTGTATGGTATTTACAAAAGGCGAAAGTGCATAATAATTAGGTCGAGCCAATGATGTAGTAGCCGCGGCACGTAGTATAAAATCATTGTTCACATTATAGCGGAAAGTCAAGCCTGGCAATACATTCAGGTAACTGTTTTTTATTTCGCGCGTTCCTTCCAGTTCCGATTCATCCTGAATAAGGTTACCGGTGTAGTTGATAGAAGTATTTTCAAGACGTACACCTGCAATCATCGAAAATTTATCTGTGAAGTTCTGGTCCCAACGCAAATAGCCGGCAGTAATGGTTTCATTGGCTTTGTAGTTGGCGGCGAGGTATTCATCAGGAACATCGGCACCTTCAAATAGCGAACCATCCGCGAAGTTCAGGCCACCAAGATATTTTCTGTCGGTAAATGTACCCGGCACATATTTGCTGCTTGGATTCCAGTTTTTGCCATCGAAATATTCGTGTGGTACCTGGCTCAAGTCATCCATATTGCCATTCAAAGGGCTATATTCTTTGAATGTGTTCAGGCGTTCTTTCGATTTTAATCTCAGTCTTCCCCCAAATCGTAAGCGACCTTTTTGCCCGCTAACCACGCTAAATGGCAATCTGAAATTTAGGCGCATGCCTAATTCATCTTCACTTGTTTTGTCTGTATTTTCCGTCAACTCGTCCAAAGAATAATTGGTAAATTCAGGTGGCGTTGTTGGCATCAATAAGGGCTGTGCCGGTGTGCCAAAATCAGAGAAACTTACCTCGTCAGATTCGTAACGGATATAGCGTTCATTCGGACGGTATTCACTCGCGGTGGAATAGCTTACAGCCCAATCCATATCCAATTTGTTACCAATTAGATGGTCGCCACGCAAGCTATAATTTTGTACTTTTTGTTCTTCCAAACGAGCAGATTTTACACGGCTATTATCAATACCACCTTTTGTCTGGCGACGGATAACACCGGTATAACCTGTTATTTTATCATTGGCATCATACTGGGGTTCTACATCAGTAGCAGTATAGCGATAGCGATTTTCCCAATCGTCGCGCCAGTTGTACATCGCATTGAACGAGATTCTGTTTTTATCATTCAATTTGTAGTCCAAAGCCGCTGCTACACTGCGACGTACGCGTTTTACATCGTATTTGCGAATGTCCATTTCTTCGACATAAGTATTGCCAAAATCATCTTTCTTCCATACAGCTTCTACATTGTCCGAGCCATAGTCATTGCTATTATAGCTGCCGCTCAATACCACGCCCAGCTTGTCTTTGAAGAAACGATTGCCATACACAAGGCTACCTGTGTACAGCGGTTTTTGGCGAATAGGATTATAGCCGCCTGATAAAGTTGCAGAGATACGCTCGCCGTTAGGGGAGGCGCGTGTAACAAGGTTAACCGAACCTCCAATGGCATCGGCATCCATATCAGGTGTAAGTGTTTTATTCACTTCTATCGTCTGAATCATATCAGATGGAATAAGGTCCATCTGTACTTTTCTATTGTCGCCTTCGGCAGATGGAATGCGGTCGCCGTTAAGCGTAACAGAGTTAAGCTCCGGTGCAAGTCCACGAATAATGATGTCGCGTGCTTCGCCCTGGTCGTTCTGCATGGTGATACCCGGAATACGTTTAATCGCATCGCCTATGTTCGCATCCGGAAAACGGCCTACCTGGTCGGCGGAAACTATATTGGTAATATTGCCATTGTTCTTTTGCACGTTCAGTGCCTTTGCTTGTCCACGCAGGCGGTCGCCCATAATGACTACTTCGGTACCTTGTATAGGCGCCTCGCGCATGGAAAGGTTTACAGCCGTTGGCTTATTGGCTATTACAGCCACTTGCGTATCAGCCGTTATATAGCCCATGTATTCTACCTGAATGGTGTATTCTCCCGCCGGAACATTGAGAAATTCATACTTACCATACACATCAGAAATAGTAAAAATTTCTCCCGGAGAAAGTTTCAGCATCGCACCCGGCAATGATAGTTTTTGCCCGTCCACCACAGTGCCGGTTAAGATGCCTTGCTGCGCAAAGGAAGCAAATGCAAGCATCGCTGCCGAACCGGTTAATAGAGTTTTTTTCATAAAATCAGAATTAAGCAATTGTGTTTGTTGTTGCTCGTTAAGTTTATTTTCAGTTCGTATTTTTCTATTTTCCGAACTGTGATGCAAATGTGCAATGCCTCAATTTTTAATGCAAGAAAAGCACCTTAGCAAAAAGGAAACATCGTTACAAATGCCGTAAACAACAGAGCAACACAGGCAACAATTTGTATTTAATCAATTGATTTTCAATTATATTTTCGTTACAGAAATGTATGTTAAGGAATGATTACCGAAACATTACGGCAATAATTCTAACTCAAAACCATGTGTCATGACTGCTGTATAGATTGTAAATAGGCAGTAAGACTATCGCCTTGCTCTAAGTTCAATTTCTTGCGTAAGCGGTATCTTGATACGCGTAGACTATCGGGCGATATGCTAAGCATAGTAGCTATTTCCTGCGAGTTTAAATTCATCTTTAATAAAGAAACAAGTCTTAATTCTGCTGCTGAAAGATTAGGACAAATGCGATTAAGGTGTTCAAAAAAAGAGTGATGTACCTGCTCGAATGATGTTCTGAACTCCTGCCAATATCCATCATTATTAAAGCTTTGATTTATCTGTTGAATAATATGACGTAGCTGTTTTTTATGGTCGCGCTTATCATCTTTTACCATCAATTCCAGTTCTTCTTTTAAGGTTTCCAATACCTTGTTTTTTTGAATGACATGCAATGCTCGGGTGCTTAATTCTTTCGTGCGCGTTTCAATTTGTTCTTTTAATTGTTGCTCTTCGAGCGAGGCATTTTTAAGCTCTGCCGCCATTTTTTCCTGCTCCAGTTCTTCGTTTTTCAATCTCGCTTTTAGCGCTTCCTCTTCCAGTTTTTGTGTTTTTAATTCTGCCTCCAGCAATCGGCTTCTTGTGGTTAATATTTGTCGTTCATTTTCCGAAATAGACTGTGCAGCCTTTGTGCGCACACGCTGCCGGCTGATAAATACAAAGCCCAAAACGGCAAGCAGCACTACAATAAGCACTGCAGCTATAATTATGACGGTTGTTACGCGGCGGCTATTTTCCAGCGAAGAGATCATGGTATTTTTTTTCTCTACATCATACAGCGTTTGTAGAAACGACATTTGTTTATTGCCTTCGGCAGAGTAGATGTCAAGTAGCTTGGTGCGGGCTATTTCGGCATATATAAATGCGCTGTCATTATGCCCCGTGAGATGGTAAGTGCGTGAAAGGTCGCGGTAGGCCGAGCTTATCTGGTATTGCTCTTCCTGCGCCAATGCCATTGCCAGCGCTTGCCTTGTATAGCTTAGTGCATCGTTATACTGACCTGTTTTTCTGTACACGTCCCCAATATTATTGTACACCTCTATTTTCTTCCGTTCATTGCTGGTCGCATCATACAGCGTAAGCGCCTTGCGGAAATAGTGCATGGCGCTATCATTTACAGCAAGGTCTTCGTAAATGCTTCCAAGGTTTTCGTAAATACCAGCTTCGCCGTTCTGGTCTGTAACGCTGGCATAATGTTGCAGTGCTTTGCGCTGATAATATAGCGCGCTGTCGTATTGTTCTTTCTTTTCAAACGAATGTCCGATAAGGCCAAGTGTAGCAGCAACGCCACTATTATGTTTGGCCTGGGCGTATAATTTGAGTGCTTCGTTGTGGTATTTGCGAGATGTATTAATGTCGCGATTGTAATAATATAGGTTGCCTAATTCGTTGTAATTGGCTGCCAGCAAGGTATCGTTCTTTGTGAGCTCTAATAATTTTTTAGCTTCCAATTGATATTCCAGTGCTTGCGCAAAATGTCCTAGATGAAAACAAAGCGTACCCATTTTTGAAAGCAGTTCTACCTGTAATCGTTTGTCCTCTTTCTTTATAGCCAAATTATAGCCCTCTTTCAGTTGCAGAAAAGTATCATCGGGCTTGCTAAGTGATGGATTATAGATGTGTTTTACGTCAAATCCCTGTTCCTCTTGCTGCGCATGAGTAGCAGAGATGCAAAGGCAACACAATGCAAAAATTATAGCTGCTGTAATCTGAAAATTGAATCTAAATTTCATTGCAAATGTTCAATGTTGAATATTGCAAAGAAATGAACTGAATATTACCGGTAGGTTATGTAAAGGAAAAGGGCTCAGCAAGCAACCGCTCGAAAAAATATTTTGAATTAAAGTCAGAATAATTATCTTTGCGCTCCTGAATGCCCAGATGGCGAAATTGGTAGACGCACTGTGTTCAGGTCGCAGCGTCCGCAAGGATGTGCTGGTTCGAATCCAGTTCTGGGCACTATTTTGAAAACCGCTGTTATAGCGGTTTTTTTTATGAATAAAAGTTTCGGTTCTAATGCGCTATTTTCTCGAGGTAAGTTATGATGGTACTGCTTTTCACGGCTCTCAGGTACAGGGAGAAACGAGTACAGTACAGTACGAAATCAACAAAGCCCTATCAATATTGCTGCGCCGCCCGGTGGAAACCTTTGGTGCCAGCCGCACAGATGAGGGTGTACATGCATTGGGTAATTTTTATCACTTCGACGAGGAAAAGCCATTGCATCCGCAATTTCTTTATAAGATGAATGCGATAGTGCCTTTTACTATTGCGCTCAACAATATTTACACCAGCAGCAAAGAAGATGCCAACGCACGTTTCGATGCTGTAAGCCGTCGCTATCGCTATCGTATCTATTCTAAAAAGAGTCCTTTTCTGCATCAACGCGCATTGCATTTTCCATTTAAAATCGATGAGGAAATTCTGAACCAAACCGCTGCGACATTGTTTGATTATGACAATTTCGAAACATTCTCCAAAAGGAATACACAGTCATTTACATTTCTGTGTAAGATTTATCAATCTTTTTGGGAGCGGCAGGGCGACGAATTGCATTATGTGGTAGAGGCTAACAGATTTTTGAGAGGAATGGTGCGGGGCCTTGTAGGCACGCAGTTGCAGGTGGCGCGAGGAAAAACAGATGTGCAGGGCTTTAGAAATATTATAGAAGCGCGTGATTGTACATTGGCCGATTTTAGCGTAGCAGGACATGGCCTATATCTTGAAGCTGTTAATTATCCACCCGGATATTTGCAATCCGTCTCCGTGCTATAACAGGCAAAGGAGGCGCTGATGAAGCCGTACATTTTTACAATAGTCATTTTATTTTTTACTGCACATTCTATATTTGCGCAAGCAAATAATAGCAAAACTGCGACTGCATATAGGCACACTATTTATCTTGAGGGGTTGGGCGCGGGAGGTTATGGTTCGTTTAACTACGAATACGGTTATTTTCAAAAAGGCGATCTGAAACTAAATGCCCGCGCAGGTTTCAGCACCTATATGCTGACTGATTTTCTACATCGGTTCAATCCTGATATTATATTTCCACTCTCTGCCGGCCTGGTTTATGGCGACGTGCACAACCTTGAAATAGGCTTGGGGCAAATGTTTTCGTCGATAAGCGAAATCAATCTTGAAACATTTAAACCACATCGTGTTAACCGGTTTAGTTCGTTTGCTATAGCCGGGTACCGGTGGCAGCCCAAGCGATGGCGCGTCATGGTGCGCTTGGCATACACGCCTATTCTTCAATTCAATCAACGTTTCCAGCATTGGGGCGGACTTTCATTTGGCTATAAATTTTAAAGCGCATGGCGAAGATATACCTGAGTATAGTGCTTCTATTATCGCTCGCAACTTCCTGCAGCAAAAAAGAATTGTCGTTGGAAAGCCAGAGCGGCAATCAGGTAAAGGCACTCGGTAAGGGTGGAATGGGCATGGCAGATTTATACCCAATGAACACTTACGAATCTATTTTGAAATGCCTGAACATGGGTGCGGATGGGGTAGAGCTGGACGTGCAAATGACGAGCGATAGCGTACTGGTAGCGTTCCACGACGAAACGCTGGCCGTGTTAGGCATGTCGGGCACCGTAAATGATTATACCTGGAGCGAACTGCAAGATGCGCGCTATCTGGGCGCTGCCTATACTCAATACAGATTGGTATCGCTTGATACGCTATTTGCTAAACTACCGCAACGCCACAACTATATATACTCTTTCGATTGCAAGCTATTTTTCAATGCGGGCAGGGTATCTACCGAAAAGTTTTTGAATGGTTTTGCAACGGCTTTATCCAGGTTGATTGTGAACTATAACCTTAAACAGCAAATATTGATTGAATCATACGATAGCGGCTTTTTGACCCAGATAAAAGACCGCCATGATGGCTATCAGCTATATTTGAATAGCCATTCGTTTGAAGATGCATTGCAGACTGCTACTGTATTGCAGTTGGACGGAATCAATATGGTTGCTACCAATATTTCTGCCGACGAAATCAAGCGAGCACAGGAGCAACACTTGGTAGTGCAGGTGCAAGGCACGAATAGTCGCCGGCAGAATATAGATGCTATTGAGAAGAATCCTGATTTTATACAGGCCAATGATATCAGGTCGCTGGTAGATTTGCTGGATTAGAAAAAATTAGTCAGGTAGGGATAGCGCTCCTGATAAACTTCTTTAACCTTATTAAGCAAAGTTTCGCGCAAGCCCTCTATATTTTCTTTTTGCGTAGCTGAAACAAAAATAGCGTGGCCATGTGTAAGGTTATCCCAGCGGCGGTGTAGTTGCTTCAACAAGTCTTGTTTTACATCATCCTCCAGCCATTCGTCAAAGGTGCGCTCCACATATTGATCCAGCTTGTTGAAAATCATCAGCGTCGGTTTTTCATGTGCGCCTAATTCCTGCAATGTGCTATTTACAACACCAATCTGGTCTTCGTATTGCGGATGCGAAACATCCACCACATGCAAGAGTATATCTGCTTCACGCACTTCATCCAGCGTAGATTTAAAACTTTCTACAAGATGATGCGGCAGCTTGCGAATGAAACCAACGGTATCGCTTAACAGGAAAGGCGTGCGCTCGAATACTACTTTTCTGGTAGTAGTTTCAAGCGTTGCAAACAATTTATTTTCTGCAAATACCTCCGATTTGCTCAACACCTGCATCAGCGTGCTTTTGCCCACATTGGTATAACCTACCAACGCCACGCGAATGAATTCTCCACGCTCTTTACGCTGGGTGGTAGACTGCTTGTCAATCTCCATCAGCCTTTTGCGCAGCAATGAGATTTTATCTTTAACGATACGACGATCCGTTTCAATCTCTGTTTCACCGGGACCTCTGCTACCAATACCGCCGCCCTGGCGCTCTAAGTGACTCCACATACCACGCAACCTTGGCAGGATGTATTGGTATTGTGCCAGTTCAACCTGCGTTTTTGCTTGTGCCGTTTTAGCCCTGCGGGCAAAAATATCCAGAATAAGGTCGGAGCGATCAATCGTTTTAACCTTAAGTTCTTTTTCTATATTACTGATTTGAGAGCCCGTAAGTTCATCATCAAAAATTACCAACGTAACGCCATGGCGTATCACATACTCTTTAATCTCTTGCAGCTTTCCCTTACCCACAAAGGTTTTGCTATCGGGGTGGGGTAATTTTTGGAAAAAGCTTTTTACAGCAACAGCACCTGCAGTCTCCGCCAGAAAAGCCAGCTCATCCAGGTATTCCATAAGTTGGGCTTCTTTCTGGTCTTTCAATATCAGACCCACCAACACTGCTTTTTCCTGAGAGGTAATTATATTTTTATTGTCAATCATAATGCCGTTAAGTTTTACTCGGTCAATGTTGTCGCAGCTACTTTTTTTCTATTCAGCATTTCTTTCAGCCGCTGCCATTGACTTGTGGAAATAAATGTAAAAATAATAATCAATTGTTCAGCAAAGAAAACATCGGAGAACAATGTTGTGAGTGTAAAGATAAAAATAGCGCAGCCTATCAGAAGTTTATCAAATCTCCTTGTGATAAAGCCCAAGCCAAATAAGCCCTCAGCAAGCATTACTATTTTATGTCCTGCATTTACCCAAAAGGGATGCTCTATGAACCAATAGATAAAGTGAGCAAAATTGCTATCTGGGTTGAGGTATAAATAGGTAGCCATATTCGATTTTACAGAAATAATACCCGCATCCCATTGCCACATTGAGCCGGTAAGTTTCCATAAGAACGCGGAAAAATATAGCCAGCAAGCGTAATACCTTGCACCATTCCAAAGCAAAGAAAATGACTTTCCTGACTTACCCCAAAGCGCAAAGCTTATGACGACCATAGCTGCCATATAGTGCATGCTGTGCCCTACAAAAAAGTTGTTGCTCACGTCTATTATTAGAAGTCCCAAAGTAAAGGCTACGGCCGACCACACGGCTGATGGCTTCAATAATTTGTAAAGGCTAACCGCAAGAAAAATTCCAAGTATGAACCATGAGATAGCGAGGTGCCGCGTAAGCAAATCAGACAATCCTGACAGGCCATATATCCAGAACGCAATGTCATAAACGGGTCGCTTAAGTAGTGGTTGTTCGAGTTGTGGCGGCAGGGTGTGACTAAGTCCTCTCACCGAAACCCAAAAAAGGCAATACACAATGATGCTACGACTGATTATATTCTTATGTGTTGAAAAGTCGCTGCTCATGGTGAAGGATATTTGATTATTTCTTTGGCTGACAAAACTTCGATGCGCCCGCTGGGCAAATATCTTACATCAATCTCCTTAACCGACATGCTGCTGAAAGTTTCGTCAGTGTTAGCTTCCATGTAACGCTTGAGCCACTGCGGATAACCTGCTATATCATCAGGAGTAGAATATAATCCGGATAAGAAGTCAGGAGCAATACCAATCTTAGGTAGCTTTTGGATGGACTTCTCCTGAAATGGATCCATATTTTGATTGTTTACGCATTGCAAATAGTGGTTGACAGTATAATAGAAATACATTCTTTTATGGTCGCGCCATACCGGGACGTTCATTTCTTTTTGATTATAGGTAAAAGAAAAAACTTTGTAGGATGTAGGCTCTTCTGTTTGACCTGCGTACATATCCCACACATAAATTGGCGTAGCCTGGTTATGGGCTATATTTGTAATAAGCGTTGCTACTATTATCAGTATAAAAAGATAATACAACGACTTGTTGTGATTTCTGACTTGTGATAGATATGTTTTGCGCATTTTATATTGTTTTCTGGGCACTGGAAATTCTAATTATTGATGGTTGTGCGTGCAACTTCAATCGCTTATTTAATCAATGTATTTCCTCAGCCATACTTCCATACTCGCAAGCTGAAATAGCCGCTCGATTCCACGTGGCTTATCATAATCTGACTGCCATCGATTGATTACACCAGCATTAAAAATGTTTCGTTCTTTTAAATCATTAACCTTGCCTGTTATGAATGAGCGGAACCGGCTATTCTCCGTCCACCAGGTTTTTAGTGGTGTGCCAAAACCTTTCTTTCTCATGTTCAGGTTTTCTTTATGTATGTATTTATCAGCAACACCGCGCAGCAAAGGTTTTGAATCTCTCTGGTTGTATCTTAAGTTCAAAGGCAAAGAACATATCCACTCTACCAACGTATGGTCAAGGTAGGGATAGCGCATTTCTACACTGTTGCGCATGGCACTCAGGTCATCACGAAATACATGATGAGCACTCACGCTGTATTTTATTTCGTTGTAAAAAATAGCCTCGTGCAGGTTTTCAAATGCTATATCTTTATTGCCGATGGATGATACGAATGCAATAGCATCGCGACTTGCAGCAGGCAACAGTTCTAACAAATCCTGCCGCGTAATGCCTTGCCTTGTGCCGGCATAATACAAAAACGGCGAGTCGGCTTGCAAATAGTTTTTTGCTTTTTTGAGAAAATTGCCGGTTGCGGGTATCAATGGTGCAAGCCTGGTAAACTTACGCGTTTGTTGCCATTTGTCCACATTTTTCCAATGCCCATATCCGCCAAAGACTTCATCAGCGCCGTTTCCCGAAAGTATTACCTTGTAACCCAGGCCTTTTAAAAAACGCGATGGTGCCAGCATAATTTCGGGCGAGATATACGGCTCTTCAAAATGCTCCAGGTCTTCCTCAAGATGCTCCAATAATTCAGCCTCTTCAATCATTTGTATTTTTTGCTCGATGCCCAGCATCCTTGCCATCAACTGCGATTGAGGCAATTCATCAAGGCCTGTGCCAGTACCATCTACGCCGAAAGAATAGCAGGCTAACGATGGATTTTTTTGATGCGCAATCGCCGTGATGGTTGTAGAGTCAATGCCGCCGCTCATCATAGAGATGACCGGTACATCAGATACCAACTGCTTTTCAATAATTTCGATAAGCCTATAATCGAGTTCCTGTACCGCGTCCTTTTGGTTGATGGCTATTTTACTTTTGCCTATCGGCAAATCCCAATATTGTTCTTTGGTAAACAGCAGCGAACGCATATCAATGCTCGCCATCCAGCCGGCTTCGAGTGCGTACACATCCTGAAAGCATGTATAAGGTGCAGGGCTGCTTTGTATTAGAAAATTTCCGGCCAGGCCATTCATCGATACCTGCGGCTTTACCCAGGGTGCTTTCAGTACCGACTTTAATTCAGATGCCCAGGTAATATGCTCATTCGTTTGATGGTAGAATAGCGGCTTGAGGCCTAAGCGGTCTCTGAATAAGTAAATAGCGTCTTTATTAGTGTCTACAATTGCAATCGCAAACATACCATTCAGGTATTTCACTACATCTTTGCCCCAGTGTTGATAGCCTACGAGAATAACCTCTGTGTCACTTTCTGAATGAAAAACATACCCCAATTGTTGTAGCTGCGTTCTAAGTGCTTTGTAATTATAAATTTGCCCGTTGAATGTAATCGTTATAGTTTTGTCTTCATTGGTCATTGGTTGATGGCCGGCAGCAGAAAGGTCTATTATGGAAAGTCTCCTGAATCCAAGTCCGCAAGTAATAGCAAGGTCAAAGGGCAGTTGTTGCAGCGTAGATTTTAAAGCAGCAACAGTTTCCGGTCCCGCAAAAAATGTTTGTTTTTTGTCAAGGTTGATGCATAAATAGCCCTCGTCATCAGGGCCCCGATGTCGTAGACTATTATTCATCCCGGCAAGTATTTTTGCCGAAACAGCTTCTTTTCTAATAAACCCGCAAATGCCACACATATTCGTTAATCTGCTTTTTTTATTTCAAGGGTTTTGATGCTGCTTTGCTGGCGAAATAACAGGCCAATTGCAATTGCTGCATTAATGCTGCCCGCCGCTATTATTTGGGTTAAAGGTGTGAATGACTTTAATCCATAGGTCAGCGCAACATTCAGTATAATAAAGCAACCCAGAGAAACAATAATTTTTTGAACGGGAAATAATTTCCAGATAGGGTATCGCAGAATTTTTCCTGAACAATAAAGATAATAAAGGCTTTGGGCATAAGTGCTGACAACAGGTGCCAAAGCAATACCCGGTAAACCTAACCATACATAAAACGGGTACATTAATGCACATGCCAATAGCAGGTCGAATAATGCACCACCATTGATGATCTTACCGAAACCCCTGCTTTGAAGAATAGCTACAAAATCAAAACAGCGAACAGGCACCAGCAATAATGACGCTGCAAAAATAGGTACGGCCTCTGCATACTTGCCTGAAAATACTACCTCAAAAACTTCATGTCGAAAAAAAAACAAGTATGCAAATATCGGAAACGCTATCGCAGACAATAGGCCGGAAGCCTGATGCACACTCCTTACCGTAACATCACGGTTATGCAATGCTTTGGTCGAACTTAATTGTAATAATAGCGCGCTGCTTACGGCACCGAAGGCTTGTGGTAAAAACGGAATGCTGATAGTGCCGTTGAAATAGGCTGCACTTAATGCTGCTGTAACCATTATGGAAACCGCATATTTATCCACCCATTGAAATACCACCGAGTAAAAATTATACAATGCAAAATGAAGCCATAGTCGCTCTTTGCCTCTGCCTATATTTTCCAATTCATTTTTAGTTGCCCCAAGCCATTTGCGCAACTGATAAGCAAACAACATTGTCCTTATCAGAAAGAGTGCTGCTATGGCTGCTATCAAAAGCGTTAGGGAAAATCCAATCGAAATGTACAGATAATGAAATAGCAGAAATCCTGCGAAGTAAATAATCGCTGTAGCAATCAATAGTTTAAACCGCTTGAGCACAATCAAAACAGCTTCCATTATCCCACTTAATACATAAGCGATAAAAAACAGCCAGCGTGTAAAATAGTCAGTAGTACTGCTTCCTGCAACACCATCGCTTATGAACCAGATAGACAAAGCCAGGAGAAACAAGCCGTATACTGCTATGTGTTTAACTTTAATCTTTGATAGAAAAAATCTTAGCTCTGCTACCGAAAAAGAAAACACAGCGATAGAAATACCTGCGTTAGCGATACCGCCTATCAGCAACAGTTTAATCCATAGATTTTGATATTGACCATACTCGCTCTGCGGCAGCACGCGTGCGAACATTACAAGTACAATCAGAGAAGCCAGCAGGGCAGAAAACCTAATGGAGAATATCTGAATCGACCTGCCTAACATGGTTGCAGTAGTGCTATTTGTATCCAACTGAAGTTGACGAGCTGATTAGTTACGGTGTTATTTACCCGCTTTTAAAATACTTACGCCACCGCAGGCTTCTTCAGCGTCTTTTAATTTTTGAGAAACTGCAATCATAAAATTGCCTGTGTAAGGCGCGATGAAATTTTGTGAGATGACGTGGTCTTTACTGTTTTTGCTTTTGAGTTTGGTCTCAACAACTTTGTTTTTGTCTTTATCAATTACCACCAACGCTATTTCTTTGTAATCGTGGCTGCCTACGAAATTGAGTTGATACAACTTACCTTGTTCCATTTTTACATAAACAGGCAATATAGCTTTAGACGGAATAGAAACAGTTTCGAAGTGCGTAATCGTGTATCCCTGACCCACAAAATTTTCGTTGATGGAAACCAAAGTGCTGTGTACTTGTGGGTCGTTACACACCGCTTCTTTAGCTGCTTGTTTTTGATTTTGCTGAGCCTGAACGCCTGTAGAAACAAAGAAGCACAACAATGCTCCTGCAATATATGATAAACGCATAGTTAGATGAATAATGATTGCTGCGAAGTTAACCGTAAAAATGTATTTTATAAGGTATTTTTTGGCGCTTCTTGTGGAATTATCCTGTCCGTTGCATCTTGTTTTTGTTCTAATTTCGCCGCGGGGAAATAGCCCGTTAAAATGATACTGTATGTTTAAACGATTGTTGTTATTAATATTAACAAGCCTGTTGGTAGTGCTTCAGGTATCTGCTCAAAAGAAAACTAATATGACAGACTATTATAGCCGCCAATGGACGGTAGTTGATTCGCTGATGGAGAGTGAGCTGCCACAGTCTGCTCAAAAGGAAGTAAATGCTATTTTGCAAAAAGCACAGCAGGAGCAGAACGAACCGCAACAGATAAAAGCGCATCTGTATCTGCTCGCTACGGACGACCATCAGGACGAAAATGATACTGCCGCTATCAGTAAGGCTGAAGAGCAAATAGCCAAAGCAAATAGCCCTGTGTCAAAAGCCATCTGGCAAACCATTGCAGCGCAAATGTATTGGCAGTATTTTCAAAATAACCGCTACATTCTATACAACCGCACCGCGCTTGCAGAAACGGTTTCAGCAGATATTGCCACCTGGGATGCACCTGCTTTTTTCAAGAAAATTTCAGAACTCTATCAAAGCTCTATCGAAAATAGGGAAGCGCTGAAGGCTGTGCCTGTTGCGCAATACGCCCCTATTATTATCGAAGGTAAAAATACGCGCCAACTCAGACCAACCATTTATGATTTACTGGTGTTCAGGGCTATTTCTTTTTTTGAGAATGATGAGAAAGATGTAACGAATCCTGCGGACAAATTTGAAATAGAAGGTAATCCTTGGTTTGACGAAGCTGCGCGCTTTAGTGAAGTGCGCGTGAAAGTAAGGAATGGCGATGCTTTGCACTTTAAAGCTTTGCGTTTGTATCAGGAAATTATAGCTTTTCATTTGAACGATGCACAGCCAGATGCCTTGATAGATGCGGATTTACAGCGTTTGAATTTTGTACATAACAATTCGGTAAGCAAAGATAAGGACAGCTTGTACTTAAAAGCATTGCAACAATTAGAACAGAAATATGCAGGAAAGCCAGCGGTGGCGCAGGTTTCGTATCTGATAGCTGTGCAGCGAATGGGTAACGAGCAACCTGAAAGACCTTATCGTGGTAAAGTAGCAGCTAATACTAAAGACGGTGAAAATCGCAACTTGCCTGCTGTAAAAACTAAGCTGCAACAAATATTAAAACAATACCCCGCAACCGAGGGTGGCATCAATGCCCACAACTTGTTGCAATCATTGGAGCAGCAATCTATATCGGTACAGACAGAAGAAGTAAATATCCCGAATGAGAACATTCGTGCTTTGATTACTTATAAAAATACGAGCACTGTTTACCTGAAATTGTACAAAGTAGATAGCGATGCAAAAACCAATAGCAGAAATCAAAACAGCGAAAAGCTTTTGGCTTCTTTGCAAAAGTTAGCACCTGTGAAAAGCTGGCAGCAAGCATTGCCCGGTAGTGAAGACATGGAGCAGCATAGCACAGAAATTTTAGTGGAAACATTGCCGGCTGGCGCTTACGTATTGGTAGCTTCTTTGAATAATGATATCGAAGGAAAGGATAATATAGCTACTGCTACGCCATTTCAGGTTTCGTCCATGAGTTTTGTAATGGAGAATAATAAGCTATTTGGTTATGTATTGGATAGAAAAACCGGCTATCCTGTAGCCAATGTGAAAGCACAATTTTGGTCGCAGAAATACAACAATAAAACCTACGAATATGAACCTGTGAAAATGGGTAATGCTGTTTCAGATAAAGACGGTAAAATAGCTTTGCCTGCAAATGATGAAAATAATTATGACAGCCGCTTAAACGCCATCACACTGCAATCGGGTACTGATGTACTGCAAGTAGGTGGCTATTTTAACACTTACAGAAATAGGGAACAAGCAGATATTGCATCCACGCATACTTTCTTCTTTACTGACCGTGCTATTTATCGTCCAGGACAGACTATTCACTTTAAAGGTATTATGGTCAATAGTGCTAAAGGTGGTAGGGAAAACAATGTGGTAGCCAATCAAAAATCTACCGTTACTTTTTATGATGTTAATGGACAGAAGGTGTCTTCTTTAGACCTTACTACTAACGACTTTGGTTCTTTTAATGGCAAGTTCACAGCACCAGAAGGCTTGCTGGGCGGGCAAATGCGTATTGCTAATAATCATGGTAACACTTACTTCTCAGTCGAAGAATACAAGCGTCCTAAATTCTATGTAGAGTTTGACACCTTAAAAGGCAATTATGCATTGAATGAAGAGGTGCAAGTGAAAGGTTTTGCCAAAGCTTATGCCGGCAATAATATAGATGGTGCAACAGTAAAATATAGGGTAGTGCGTCGTGCGCGTTTTCCTTACTACTGGTGTTTTTATCGTTGGGGCATGCCGTCTTCTCCCGAAATGGAAATTACGAATGGCGAAGCCGTAACGAAAGAAGATGGTTCTTTTGATATTAGCTTTACTACTATTCCTGATAGAAGCGTTGACGTAAAAGCCTTGCCTGTATTCACTTACACGGTGTATGCAGATATTACAGACATCAATGGCGAAACACGCAGCGGCAATGCAAGTGTGAATTGTGGTTATCGTTCTTTACAAATTGTAACGGGTATTAGCGAAGACAGCAAGCCAGAAGATTTAAAAGCGGTTTCGATTCGTACAGAAAACTTGAACGGCGTATTTACACCAGCTACCGTTAAAGTCTCGATTGCCAAATTAGTTTTCCCGGGCTTGTTGCGCCAGCGCTTATGGGAAGCACCCGACCAATATGTAATGACAGAGGCAGCGTTCCGCAAAGCCTTTCCTGTAGATGAATACAAGGATGAAAGCAATTATTTGAATTGGGAAAAAGGTAAAACAATACACGAGCAAACCTTGACTACAACTGCTGATGGCAAAGTAAATATACCGGAAGCTACCTGGTATCGAAATGGTTGGTATGTAATAGAAATAAGCAGTAAGGATGCCCAAGGCAATGAAATACTGGAAAAGAAATATACCCATGTATGGGCACCGGCAAAGAAAGAAGCCAACCAGAAACCGTTTATGACCTATACCGCTAAAAGTGTGTACGAGCCTGGCGATAAAGTAGAACTTTGGGTGGCTACCGGCGTGGACAACCCTTATTTATTGCGCACACAGCAACCAGAAAAAGTAAAGAATGCTATTAATTTAGATAAAAATCCGATTGCATTTACTGTTGAAGAAAGTGACCGCGGTGGTATAGGTTTCTCCTGGCTGTATGTATCGAATAGCCGGGTATATACTACCACACAAAACGTGCAAATACCATGGAGCAATAAAGACCTGCAACTAGAGTGGGCTACGCACCGCGACAAGCTGCAACCCGGTGCTGCCGACGAATGGACTTTGACTATTAAAGGCAATAAGAAAGAAAAAGTAGCCGCTGAATTATTAGCGGGTATGTACGATGCATCACTCGATGCCTTTAAGCAACATGGTTGGAATTGGGATAAATTAGTACCTAATAACTATGCTTATGAGAACTGGAATAAAAGCTATGGATTTGGCATTGCTAATGAACAAATGCTGAGGTATCTGAAAAGATATGATTATAGAAACTTTGAAAAGGAATATGATGACTTGCTGGAGCAAGGTCCATCTTATGAATATTTAGCCGTAAACGACCCTGTAACGGCGGAGCACACCACGACTGTTGTAAGGCGGGAAAAGAATAGCAGTTTAAATAGAGGGTCGCAGCTAGATATGGCATATGAAGCGCCGCCGCCACCTCCTGGACCTGACGGTGCTCGACCACAAAATATATTAGGCGCTTTAAGTGCCAATGCTGTAGACCCAGGTTTAAGTCCTGGCGGTTCTGGTAAATCGCCACAACCAGTGGGGAATGTTCCGGCTATCCAAATCCGCTCTAACCTCGCCGAGACCGCCTTCTTCTTCCCACAAATGTCCACCGATGCCGAAGGCAATGTGAAATTCAAATTTACCATGCCAGAAGCTTTGACCGAATGGAAGATGATGGCTTTTGCGCATACCAAAGATTGGAAGACGGGCTATCTGGAGGGCAAGGTAAAAACGCAGAAAGACTTGATGGTGGTGCCTAACCTGCCACGCTTCTTCCGCCAGAATGATGATATCGTCATCAGCAGCAAAATCAGCAACCTGAGCAATGAAACGCTCAATGGCGAAGCAACGCTGGAAATCCTTGATGCGACTACTTTACAGCAAGTGCATCTTCCGTTTAGAATTACGAACAACAAACAAAATTTCTCTGTTGCTAAAGGACAAAGTACAACTGCGAATTGGACTATCCATATTCCGGAAACGATGTACACGCCAGTGGTGGTGCGCATTGTAGCCAAAGCAGGCAACTTTAGCGATGGGGAAGAAAACACTTTGCCGGTCATTACCAATAGAACTTTGGTAACAGAAACCTTGCCTATGCCAGTGCGCGGCAATGGCGAGAAAACTTTTACGCTTGACAAATTATTGAACCAAAGTAGCAACACATTAAGCAACCATGCACTAACGGTAGAATTTACTGGAAACCCAGCCTGGTATGCCGTTCAGGCCTTGCCTTATTTGATGGAGTATCCTTACGAATGTGCGGAGCAGACCTTTAACCGTTTTTATGCGAACGCGCTGGCGGGCCATATAGTAGCGCAGTCGCCTAAGGTGGAGCAGATATTTGCGCAATGGAAAAATGTAGACACCGCAGCACTATTATCTAATCTGCAAAAGAATGAAGAGCTAAAATCTGCCCTGCTGCAAGAAACGCCATGGATAATGGAAGCGAAAGACGAGAACGAACAAAAACGCAGAATAGCCTCTTTGTTCGAGACCCATAAACTGGCAAAGGGCTTGAGCAAAAACCTCAATACTTTAGAGCAAATGCAATTGGGCGAAGGCGGCTTCCCCTGGTTCAAAGGCATGAGCAGCGACCGTTACATCACGCAGTATATTGTTACCGGTTTGGCACGTCTGAAAAATTTAGGTGTGAAAAGTTCGGATAAAAATGATGCCAATAAAATCATCAACAACGCACTGCCTTATCTCGACGGAAAGATAAAAGAGGACTACGATAACCTGATTAAAAATAAGGCTGATTTAAGCAAGCAGCACATTGGCTATACCCAAATCCAATACTTGTACATGCGCAGCTTCTTCGCCGATAAAGCCGTGCCGGCCGCTAGCCAAAAGGCTTTCGACTATTATAAAGCACAAGCGGCAAAATACTGGACAGCCTTCAATCCATACATGGAAGGACAAATAGCCCTGGCTTTGCACCGCATGAACGATAAGAAAGTACCGCAACAAATTATAGCTTCGTTGAAAGAAACAGCCATCAACAAAGAAGAAATGGGCATGTACTGGAAAGATATGCCGAAAGGCTATTGGTGGTACGAAGCGCCTATTGAAGCGCAAGCTTTATTGATAGAAACCTTTGGCGAAATAGCTAAAGACGAAGTGGCGGTAGATGCAATGAAAGTTTGGTTGTTGAAACAAAAGCAAACCCAAAACTGGACAACCACAAAAGCCACGGCTGACGCGGTATACGCCCTGTTACTCAACGGCAGCGACTGGCTCAGCAACGAACCTGTAGTTACGATTAACTTAGGTAAAGAGGTCATCAAGTCGACGGACATCAAGACAGAAGCTGGAACCGGCTATTTTAAGAAACGATACAACGGACAAGAAGTTACGAATGATATGGGTCAGATAAAAGTAAATATTCAAAATCCAAAATCCAACATTCAAAATTCAGTAGCTTGGGGTGCTGTTTACTGGCAGTATTTTGAAGACTTAGATAAAATTACCGCAGCGGCTACACCATTAAGCTTGAACAAAAAATTATACATCGAGCGCAACTCAGCTACTGGTCCGGTGTTGACTGAAATTAAAGATGGTAACGACCTGAAAGTAGGCGACAAAGTAAAAGTGCGTATAGAGCTGCGTGTGGACCGTGATATGGAATACGTACACATGAAAGATATGCGTGCAGCTTGCTTCGAACCGTTAAATGTATTGAGTCAATACAAATACCAAGGCGGCTTAGGATATTACGAAAGCACCAAAGATGTGTCCACCAATTTCTTTTTCGACTACTTGCGTAAAGGCACCTATGTGTTTGAGTATCCGGTATTCGTTAGTGCGAAAGGTAATTTCTCCAATGGTATCTCCACTATCCAGTGCATGTATGCTCCGGAGTTTAGCAGCCATAGTGAGGGGATAAGGGTAGAGGTGAAGTAGGTCGAAAGTCAAATTCAAAATTCAAAACTCAAAACTCAAAAATAGCGACTGAGATGTGATTTAAGTATTGTAGTTTGAGAATATGTTTTACAAAAAATGTCGGCTTATTGGCCGACATTTTTGTATTCCGGATTTTGGCTTCAATCACAACAGTAAGTGTTCTATTTTTGCTCGCAACGGCGCAACGAAGCAACGACTGTATTTCCTTTACCAAAAACTCTAATCAAAAATAAAAATCAGCGTTCTGTTTGCTCGCAACGGCACAACGACCATATTTACTTTAGCAAGAAATCTTATCAATCATAAAAATCAGCGTTCTTTCTGAAAAGAATATAATCAGCGCTCCATCACAATGAAACCGATGTCAATACTTAAAATAGGGTAGCGATGCTCTGTGCTAAATCCTCGAGGTAGTGTTTATCGGTTTCGTCGAAAGTTGATAATTCTATGCTGTCGATGTCAAGCACGGCCACGACTTCCTTGTTTTTCAAAATAGGCACTACTATTTCAGATTTGCTTTGTGAGCTGCACGCAATATGTCCGGGAAATTTTTCGACATCTGGCACGACAAGCGTTTTTGCCTGTGCCCAACTGCTACCGCACACACCTTTACCTTTTTGAATGCGCGTACATGCGATAGGTCCTTGAAAAGGTCCTAAAACAAGCTCATCATCTTTGACTAGATAGAAACCAATCCACAGATGGCCAAATTGCTCTTTGAGCGCAGCACACACATTCGCAAGAGCGGCTATTTTATCCTTTTCTGCCGCAATGAGCGCTTTTATTTGCGGTAGTAACTGTTCGTATTGTTCCTGTTTGGAACCTGCTATTATTGCTAATTCTTCTGCCATAAAATTATTTGAACAAAAATATTTAATAGTTGCTACGCTGCCACATTGATTTTCGTCAATTATTTGCGAGTATTCTTTAACGTCTGGTTAAACAGATGTTTAGATTAAAACCAGATTATCAATTCAAGTAATTGAAAATTAGTATCTTAAGTTTGTTTTCTAAATGTTACATATCAATAATTACTATCAACGGATATAAATAATCTGTAAAAATTGATAATATTCTAAGTGATAATTCTTACCTTTGCTACGCATTTAGAAAAACCCCTCATCATTGATTGGCCGTTTAAACCGGCTATTTTTTTAAGTATTGTTGTGTACCTACAATGATTTTTAAATTATTAATATAGAACTAAGGTTTATTTTTTTATTTCTACGATTGCAGTAACATAAATAGTTTAGATTAACGCAATGTTAACGCAACTTTGGAATCATTTACCTCGTGTTTACGTTTAATAATATGTGAATTAATAAAAACAAGTTATTACAGTAATATAATTTAATGACTATGACAATATAAATACATTTACTTTTCTTTTAACATCGATAAAAATAAGATAACCAATGTCAACAAACACATTGATCATCCGCAAAGATGAAACCACTACCGATCAGATTAAATTAGATTACCTGGCAGTTAAGAGCGCAGCGATGACTTTAAGGGCAATCAACCACAAGTTACGTCAGCAAATTATCAAATTGCTGGAAGAGAGTAAGCGTATGAATGTTACAGATATTTATGTGAAATTACGTTTGGAGCAGTCTGTAGCATCTCAGCACCTGGCTATTTTGCGCCGTGCAAATGTTGTGATTACAGAGCGCGATGGTAAGTTTATACACTACACATTGAATCATGCACGCATCGCAGCGGTTGCCAAATTCGTACAGGAATTGGTAGCTACCGACGAGCAATAATATTACTATTGAAAAGAGAACAGTAAGAGCCGGAAGCAATGCTTTCGGCTTTTGTTTTTTCTTTTCATAATTTTACCGCCGCCTTACCGTTTAATAAAAATGTTGCATCATAACCGTTTGCTGAAAATATTTAAAATAGTCGCCATTTTGCTGCCTTTACTTACCTGGTATGCCTGTACAAAATACAAAGACCCGGCGAAGCCTGATGTAAACCTTGAGCGCAGATATTGCAACAATCCGCTCGCATTTAACTACAATTGGAATTTTCCGGGAATTGCCGATAGTTCAATATGTCTGTTTCCTATAGACAAGTTTAAAGGTACCTGGCTATTTACCGATTCTGTTTTTACGCCGGATGCAACATTGGTAGAAGTGCTGTCGAAGACACTTACATTCAGCGCGACGGAAGATACCCTGATGCAGCACATGAGTGTGACCGGCTGGTGTAGCGGAAGCAGCATTGCTGTGACGGCCAATAAATACGGTCGTGCCCTTTCTGATACTTTAATAGAATTTAGCCCCGGTGCGCAAATGATATGCGGCGATACATTGAGCGGTTCTTTTTATACCTATCCCGATTCGGTATTGTTGCCTACTACGATGAAAATAGACTTCACGCAGTCAACAATAGAGGGCACGCGCTACCATCGTGGTTCGGCTATCAAACAATAATTTTTACTACATTTTATTTTGCTCATGTTTACCGGCATTGTTGAGTCATTAGGAACAATTACAGATATTGAAAGGGAAAATGGTATGATACATTATACCGTAGAAAGCCCTGTGAGTAAGGAATTGAAGATTGACCAGTCGGTGGCGCACGATGGTGTATGCCTTACGGTTACTCAATGTGATACTGCTTCGCACAAAGTAACAGCCGTTGACGAAACCTTGCAAAAGACGAACCTCAACAATTGGGAAATAGGCCGTACGGTAAATCTGGAGCGCGCCATGAAATTAGGCGACCGCCTGGATGGCCACATCGTGCAAGGCCATGTAGATACCACAGGTAAATGCATGGCAGTCGCCGATGTAGAGGGGCAGCGATTGTATCAATTTGAATTTCCTGCACAATACGCAGCTTTGATGATAGAAAAAGGGTCTATTTGTATCAATGGTGTTAGCCTTACAGCTTTCAATGTAGGTATAAACAGTTTTTCGGTTACTATTATTCCTTACACTTACGAGCACACATCGTTCCGAAATCTACAAGCCGGAGATACTATCAATCTTGAGTTTGATATTTTGGGAAAATATCTGCTGAGGCATAAGGAAGTTGCCGGCGACAATCAGCCACGACATTAGTTTTTCAGCTCATACTGCTACATTTCATCTCATAGAAAATTAAATAGCTGCTGGTAGTGCTATTTAATTTGATTTTCCTTGCTTATTGTCCAATTGGTATTCTCGCTGTTGCATGAATCATGCGTGCAGGGTTATACATCTATTTGTAGGTACACAGCTATATTCTTTAGATACCAATCAATAGATTGGCATAGTTTTTGCAAATCATAAGCAAATCGGTCTCAGGTGTTTCATATCTTTTAAGAAACCTTGTTGCCGCTACATTCGATTTTTATTAAAAGAGAGAATTTCTTATGAAGAAAGCATTATTATCTATTATTCTTGCTTTAACCTGGTTTGGAAGTAGAGGCCAGGCGCTTATCGCAGGGCGTGTATACAACGATCTTAACGGAGGCGCAACTATTGAAAATTCGGCGTCGCCTTATCGCCTGCCTAAAGAGCCATTAGTAGCGGTTCTGGTACGACCTACAGTTGATACCATTATAGCCGTAAGCAGCGTTACCGCCGGCACTGGTGCGTTTACATTTGGAACAAGAGCTCCCGGAAACTATTACGTGATGGTCATTACACCAAGTTCCACGTTAGCTCCCGGAAGTGCCGCGCCTGAACTTGTGTTAGAAACTGGTTGGGTACGCACTGGAGAGGCTGTGTCCGGTACTACTTCAGAAACAACAGTAAATGGCAGGACCAATGATTTTGCTTTAGTGGGCTCGACGCCTGTTAACGGGATTTTGTTCGGTATTCAGCAAAGACCATTTGCAGATAGAAAAATGAATGTGGTGCTGGACAGAACTGCAACTACTGCTTCCACCTTATCTGTCAATACCGTTTCGGCATTTACAAAGGGAGGCTCGAGCATTCTTTCTGGCACGGATTATAGTGGTGGAACTATTTCAAATTACACAGTTAATGTGCTGCCGCATTTCGGCACTTTGTACCTTGGAGCCATTCCTGTCACAACACTGTCGCAGGTGGATACCCTGACTGCAGCACAATTTGCAACTTTGGCCTATATGCCTGGCGCCGCCGCTGTTAGTCAGGAGCAAGATCAAGATCATTTTACCTATTATGTTACTGATAATGGTGGAGCAAAATCCGGCAATGCAGCCTATGTTATACCGTTTGCATTGACAGATAGTGATTTAGATTTGGTCGCTGATAGAAATGATTGGGACGACGATAATGACGGTCTTCTAGACACAACGGAATGCAAATTGCTGGATTTTATGACCGCGCTTACAGACTATATGAGCGGTGGATTCGATTTTCTTCGTCCGTACGATTTGGGGTTAGATAGTATGCATCGGGTAGGAATTAATATTTCGGAAGATATAAGTGCAAATTTTGGTAAGCCTGCTGGTTCAGTCATCATTAATATTACCAATGCCAATACACATCCAACCAGAAATGAGTGGTATGTTAATGACGCTACAGGTCCGACTCAGTGGGCAATTTCCGGCACATTAGGTAGCCTTGTAGTGTTGACACATGGAGCGCACTATTTTAGTTATGATACCAGAACAATCACACTCTTGAATGGTACAACCAAACGATATGTTGGCGCACAAGCTCAAAGTGATCCGGCACAGCCTAACTGGTTTGATGATGAGGATGGATACAGTTGGTGGTTGACTAATAATAACCCACTCACAAGTCCAATCAGCGAAGGTAATCTTTCGATGGCGCTTACTGACCCAGAGCCCAAATACTTCGAAATGGCTTCTACTGCCAACAATAGGAACGAGTGGGCAACCTATTTCGTAGAGATGAAACTGGAGTGCGATGATGATGACGATGGCATTCCCAACCGCATTGACCTTGACTCTGACAACGACGGCTGCCCGGATGCTATTGAAGGTGGTGGAAATGTAGTAGTGGCAGATTTAGTAGATGTTACAGGTTCCGGTACGGTAGGTTTTGGATCTTCAAGTGACGTAGTAAATATTTGTGGTACGCCCTCGTGCGTAGATATAAATGGTGTGCCGTCATTCGCAACATCAGCCGGGCAGCCAGTTGGTACTGCGTTAAATCCGGCGCAGCAGTCTATTATTTGTGTCGCATCTATTGTAGCTGTAGATGATGATTATTCTTCGGCACCATCAAATGGTGCAATAGGTAATCCGGCTGTCGGCAACATACTTACAAGCGACAGTCTGAACAATGTAGTGAATGTAGATTTTGACAGCGTGGCTATCTCTATTGTGACGGCGGCGACACCCAATACAGTTGGTGCTAACGTTCCGTCAATCAACCCAATTACGGGTACAATAAGCATCCCAGAAAATACGCCGTCTGGATTTTATAATATAACCTACTCAATTTGCTATACCGAAGTTGCTAATATATGTGATACAGCGGTTGTAACTGTGTTGGTTGCAAATCCTATTGTTGCAATTGATAACGATTACGGAATGGTAAATCCGGGTACAACAGGTATTACTACGCCAAGTGTATTGGGCAATGATTCTTTGGGCGGAGTAGTTGTAAATCCTGCAAATGTAACGGTAGCTACCACAGGTGTAATGCCAGCAGGTTTCACACTAAACGCTGATGGAACTGTAACAATAGCCGCAGGAACACCTCCGGGAAATTATAGTTTCGATTACACGATTTGCGAGATTGGTGCAAACCCTGCCAACTGTAGCACAGCAACAGTTACGCTGACTATTCCCTCTATAGTGGCGATAAACGATGACTATACCGCAACTCCTGCAAATGGAATAGCAGGTAACTCAAGTGTTGGTAATATACTTACCAATGATAGCCTGAATGATGTAGTGAATGTAGACGTTGACAGCGTAGCGATTACGGTTGTTACACCGGCTACGCCAAATGTAACAGGTGCTAATACGCCTTCTATAAACCCTTTAACAGGTGTTGTAAGTGTTCCAGCCAATACGCCATCAGGTTCTTACGACATTACTTATGCTACTTGCTATACCGAAGTTGCCAATGTATGTGATACAGCGGTTGTAACTGTTTTGGTTGCAAATCCGATTGTTGCAATTGATAACGATTACGGAATGGTAAATCCGGGTGCAACGGGTATTACAACTGCAAGTGTATTGGGCAATGATTCTTTGGGCGGAGTAGTAGTAAACCCTGCAAATGTAACGGTAGCTACCACAGGTGTAGTGCCAGCAGGTTTCACGCTAAATGCTGACGGAACAGTAACAATAGCAGCAGGAACACCTCCGGGAAATTATAGCTTCGATTATACGATTTGCGAGATAGGTGCAAACCCGCCAACCAACTGTAGCACAGCAACAGTTACGCTGACTATTCCTTCTATAGTAGCGATGGATGATGATTATACTGCAACTCCTGCAAATGGAATAGCAGGTAATCCAAGTGTTGGTAACATACTTACCAATGATAGCCTGAACGATGTAGTAAATGTAGATATTGACAGCGTAGCGATTACAGTTGTTACACCAGCTACGCCAAATGTATCAGGCGCTAATACTCCTTCTATAAACCCTGCAACAGGTGTTGTAAGTGTTCCTGCTAATACGCCATCAGGTTCTTACGACATTACTTATGCTATTTGCTATACCGAGGTTGCCAACGTATGTGATACAGCGGTTGTAACTGTTTTGGTTACTAATCCGATTGTTGCAATTGATAACGATTACGGAACAATCACGCCGCCAACGGTTGACGTTATATACCCAAGCGTTTTAGCTAACGATTCTTTGGGTGGTGTTGTGTTAGACCCAACCGATGTAACGATTACTGCTGTAGGTACACTCCCTGCAGGATTTACACTCAATCCTGACGGTACGGTTACCGTTGCAGCGGGAACGCCAATAGGAAGCTACAGTTTTGACTATACCATTTGCGAAATAGGTGCAAACCCATCAAGCTGCAGCACAGCAACAGCTACACTAATCATAGATGAGCCTACACCGGTAACGATGCTGTATTTCAATGCAAGAAGTGTTGAGGAAACGGTCTTGTTGGAATGGGCTACCGCCAATGAGCAGAATAATAAAGGCTTCGATGTTCAGCGTAGTGCTGATAGCCGCAGTTGGATGAGTATCGGATTTGTAAATAGCAGCGCATTAAATGGCAACAGCACCGAGCGTATCGACTATGGTTACAAAGACCTGCAACCATTGAATGGTATCAATTACTACCGTTTAATGCAGACGGATATCGACGGTAAATATGAATACAGCGTTGTGCGCCAGGTTTCCTTTACTGCAAATAGCAACATAGCTATTCATCCTAACCCGGCTACTGAATATGTTATCGTGAGCGGCCTTACAGGTAATGAAACAATAATGGTATATGATGCGGTAGGTAAAGTTGTAAGAACGGTGAACACAACGAGCAGTTCTGAAAAAATCAGTTTGGATGGTCTGCCTGGCGGAGCTTATCATATTTCTATTATCTCAGAAACAGGTAAAGTTGTTTCTAAGAAAGTAATAAAGCTTTAGAATTTTATCTGACACGCTAATAAAAATCTCCGTATGGTTTGACTGTACGGAGATTTTGTTTGCAGTTAATTTTGCAGCGAGATTAATAAAGACCTTGGGGGAAATCGAACCACTTATAAATATCATATTGTTTGCGTTCCTCGTTGAATTTCCGGATTACCAGATTGTCGCAAGTAAACGAAAGATTTGCCGCCGGAAATAGCTCTTTAGCGATAGCTAATTGTTCTTCATTGAGTTGTCGTCCGATAGAAATATGTGGTTCTTTTGATTTTCCGTGTGCGGGTGCAGGAAATTGTTTATGAAAATTTTTCATGACTTTGACCAATTCAATTTTTGAATTTTCATCCGGTGCTATAAAAAAAGCTCCGTTTCCAAAATAGCCTGTCTTGTCGAAGTGAAGTTGCATGGGCAAAAGACTCATAACGAAGTTGCCAACAAAACGTTCCCAGCGTTGCAACGTTTCTTCATTTCCGATAAAAACATTAAAGGTGATATGCGCGAGTGAGTTGCAGCTCGGATATCTGCCAATGCTATTTTTCAATTGTTGCTTCATTGCAGCTACTTCATTGATGATTTCTTCGGGTGGGGATATTACAACGCTGTAAAGCGACATGGTATTTTTTGTTTTTATTGCGAAGTTCGGAAAGAAGAGTTTAATGAAGATAATTCTTATCCCTTTGCAACGTCAAATGTAAGTAGAGCAGAAATCCCATTGCCAACACGGGGCTGAAAAATAGTGAAAAAATTAGATAGCCTATAGCGAAGGACCCAAGGTTGTCTACTATTGCATGTGGTATAGAGATTGTATCTAAATCAAAAACAGCTATTCCACCAAAAATCAAAAGTATAGCCCATATCGGCATAGTCATCCAAGAGTATATTTTCATGAAAGTGCTGAATTTGTTTGCGGAGAATAACTTTATGATAAGTGATATTAGTTGGCTAATGCCCACACCGCCGTAGAAGCAGATAAATCCGATTAGGACATCATTGGTAATAAATGATGCTATCAGAGCTAATAAGAAGACAACAAATACCCCCAATTGAATATTAAATTCTAATCTGCGACTTTGTATCATGGCATCAATATTTTAGTGTGATTTAATACCTATTTGCTTTAGTAAAATTAAATCTATATTCTGAATTTTCAAAAAATATTGAAAATAAAATTAAAAATAAAATTTAATAATTGATGCTATTTGAAAAGCTATTCATCAAAAGGGCAATGCTTTGCGGCATCTCCGGTTAAAAGGTTTACTTTTTGAGAAACAACTAACTCGTGCATTCGTGATGAACTGACGCTGTGTACACCTACTATTTTTGCCTCGTAGAGGCAAAATGTTTGTAGAAAATAATCAGTGTTAAAAATGCGCTCCGTAGGAGCGCAATGTTTTTATGCTTGCTTCTTTCTGCGCAGCAATGAGGGAATGCTAAAATAGTAGCCCAGGCTTACCACCATCAGAATAATACCAGTGCCTATCCAAAGCTTATCAAAGCCAAAGTCTGTAGCTATTTGTGAACCTAAAAGCGGAGAAATAATAAACGCAATGGCAACGGCTATCCCATTCATGCCCATGTATGAGCCCTTGTTTCGCTCGCCGGCAGACATGGCTGTAATCGTTGCCATAAAAGGCAGAACGAGTATTTCTCCGCAACTCAGCAGCGTGATAGACAGAAATAGCGCCGCTATTTCATGACTGAACCCGAGCATACCATAAGACAAGCCACAAAGCACACAGCCTATTATCATCGTTTGGGTAATGGTTAATTTACGCTCGGCTATATTTACAAGCAACATCTCCAGCAATACTACTACCAATCCGCTAAAACCCAGCAACAAACCAATCATTTTTTTGTCAAGCTTTACTGCCTCTTTATAGAATAGCGGCAGCGTATTCAAAAGTTGAAAAAAGCAGATAGAAAAAACAGAGCATAAAATACAGAATACAAAAAAGTTCGTATTTCTATACGGTGATGGCTCTTTTACAACCGGCGTTTCTACCACTATTTTACGTTCTTTTTGTCGCTTATATTTTGCAATTAAATGCCTGCGGCGAAAAAAGTAAACGTAACTGATGCCCGCTACCAAAGCCGCTACGGCATTAGTATAGAACAGAAAATTATAAGACACCGCGGCTAATATTCCACCCAGAGCCGGACCTATGGAAAAGCCCAGATTTACAGCCATTCTATTGAGCGAGAAAGCGCGGGTTATGTTTTCTGGTTTAGCATATTTAGTAATCGCTACCGAATTAGCCGGACGAAAAACTTCGCTGATAATACTCTGTACAAATATCATTGCGGCCAGAGACGGAACTGTTTTGAAATAGGGTAGTAAGCAAAACATAACAACACTTGCAAACAAACTAAATCGTTGTACAGAAAACTCGCCCAACTTATCGGTAACATAGCCGCCAATGAAAGAACCGACTACCGCACCCAATCCAAAAAAGCTCAACACAAACCCGGATTCCGCAAGGCTGAACTTTAAATGGTCCACCATATACACGCCCAAAAAAGGCAGCACCATAGAGCCTGCGCGATTCAGCAACATAACTATAGCCAGCATCCACGACTCTTTAGACAAGCCGCGGTAAGCATCGATGTATAGTTGCAATAAACGTTTCATAATGGCGCAGGAAAAGGATGCGAAATTACGTATTCCGCTGCAAGTAAATTTGATTGGTTAATCGCCTATTATTGAAAGATAGCCTTGAGTTCGCTCAGGCAGGCTATTTCGTGGGTTGGCTTTTCTGTATGCGGCTTGCGTAGTGGATTAAAATAGACCTGATCCATGCCGTAATTAATACCGCCTTTAATGTCGGCCTCGAGCGCATCGCCGATGATGATGCTCTCGTGTAGCGCGGCGCCGGTGGTGCTGATGGCATAATCGAATATGCCCCGATGTGGCTTAAGGCTATCGCTGCTTTCGCTGGTAATAATAGCCTCAAAATAATTTCTGATGCCAGAGGTTTGCAGTTTCTGGATTTGGGTATTTTCAAATCCGTTGGTAATAAGGTGTATTTTATAGTCCCGCTCGCGGCAATGGTTTAACACATCTAAGGCATAAGGTAGCAACATACCTTGCTGCGGTAATAAGTCGAGATAAACTTCGGCCATATTATGCGCCAGTTTGTTATCGCCTATTTTAAAATCAATCAAGGTAAGCCACATCCTTTTCCAGCGCAGTTCTTCGCGACGTATTTGTCCCAGCCGGTAGCGTTCCCACAAGCGCTCATTGTGCAGCTCGTAGGTGGTGCGAAAAGATTCAAAGTCGAGAATGCCTTTCTCCGGCAGATTAAACTGCTCGAATAATACCGCCAATGTAGCACCGGAATTTTTTTCAAAATCCCAAAGCGTATGGTCGAGGTCGAAGAAAAGATGTTTGTAGGTTTTCATTTTAAATACCCTAATTTATCAACTCCATCACTGTGCGAAAGGCAACAAATTGACTGCCGAATTTCTCTTGTGATTTTTTGCGCATCGCAGGCGAGTGTTCGTCGATATAGCTCTTGTAATTTTCGATGCTGTCGCAATGAAATTGTATCACAAAAGTTTCGCCATCGCTGTCGCCATTTTCATCCATCAACCTGCACACACGGTAGTCGCTAAATAGGCCGGTATTCATCATGTCGGTCAGGTGCTCGGCCTTGAGCCATTGCAGGTATTCGGCAGCAATTGATTTTTCTGTTTTTACAGTAACGTTGTATATAATCATGTGTGTTCTTTATTTGTGTTTTAAGTTTTAGGGTTTGCCTGCGCTAAGGATAGTAGCGTAAAGCCCGCAACGGAGCGCAGCGCAGTGAGGACTTGAAGCGGATAGCCTGACTCTTTTTTCGGCAATGTATGATTGTTGTTTTTTTTAAGCCGTAGCTCCAAAGCCGAAAAAGAGGAGCGCCCAAAAGCTACAGTGCGTCGAGCATTTTTTGCAAGCCAAACATTTTGTCCCTGAGCCTTGCAGCTTCCATGAAGTCAAGGTTTTTAGCAGCTTTCTCCATGTCTTTCTTGGTTTGCGCGATTGATTTCTCCAGCTTTGGTCTGCTATTGTAAGCCACATCATCTTCTGCGGCCAACGACGGACCAACCTCCGGAACCGCCAATGTGCTATTTTCATCATAGGCTTTGATATCAAGCACCGAGGTCTGACCCATTATTTGCTCAATAGATTTTTTGACCGTGGTAGGCGTGATGCCATGCTCCACGTTATAGGCCATCTGCTTCTCGCGGCGGCGCGTTGTTTCGTCGATGGTGCGCTGCATACTTTCCGTGATTTTATCAGCGTAGAAAATAACCATACCTTCCACGTTTCTCGCAGCACGGCCAGCCATCTGTGTAAGTGAACGCTCGTCGCGCAGGAAGCCTTCTTTATCTGCATCCAAAATAGCCACCAACGTGACTTCCGGCAAATCGAGTCCTTCTCGCAACAGGTTAACGCCAACGAGGACATCAATGTTGCCTAAACGTAAATCGCGCAGTATTTCTACACGCTCCAAGGTGTCTACCTCGCTGTGTATATAACGCGAGTTGATATTGATGCGCTTGAGGTATTTGTCCAGCTCCTCGGCCATTCTTTTGGTAAGTGTGGTAACGAGTATGCGGTCGTTTTTCTTAACGCGCTTGTCTATTTCTTCGAGTAAATCATCAATCTGGTTGACCGATGGGCGTACCTCAATAGGTGGATCCAATAATCCTGTAGGACGTACTACCTGCTCGGCTACCACGCCCTCGGTAATCTCCAATTCGTAGCGACCAGGTGTTGCACTTACAAACACTACCTGATTAAGCATCGACTCAAACTCGTGAAAGTTAAGCGGACGATTATCCAGCGCAGATGGTAATCGGAAACCAAAGTCAACGAGGTTCATCTTACGGCTGCGGTCGCCGCCATACATACCGCTTATTTGCGGAATGGTTACGTGACTCTCGTCTATTATCAGTAAAAAATCCTCGGGGAAATAATCGATAAGGCAGAACGGTCGGTCGCCGGGATTGCGGCGGTCGAGAAAACGTGAATAGTTCTCAATGCCGCTACAGTAGCCTAATTCCTGAATCATCTCTATATCATAACTCACTCTTTCTTTGATACGTTGCGCCTCTATATGCTTGCCGATGCTTTTAAAATAGGCCTCTTGCGCCGTCATTTCATCCTGTATTTCGTAGATGATTTGCCCCATCTGATCTTTGGGCGCCACATACATATTAGCCGGGAAAATAGCAGCATTCTGCATGTCGCTGATGCGCTTGCCGGTGGTTGGTTCAAACGTTTCGATGCTCTCTATTTCGTCGCCGAAAAAAGTAACACGAAAACCCATGGAACCAGCATCGACATAAGGCAAATTAATATCGACTGTATCGCCTTTTACGCGAAAAGTACCGCGCGAAAACTCGCCCTGGCTGCGCTGATACAACGAGTTTACAAGCTTGTGGAGAAATGCGTTTCTGCCAATATTGTCGCCCTTTGACAATCGGATGATGCTGTCTTCATAAGCCGACGGATTACCCGTACCATAAATGCAACTTACCGAAGCCACCACTAAAATATCGCGGCGACCGCTGAGCAAATCGCTGGTAGTGCGCAATCGCAACTTTTCCAGCTCTTCGTTAATAGCAAGGTCTTTCTCAATATAGGTGCCGCTTACGGGCAAATAGGCCTCCGGCTGATAATAGTCGTAGTAAGAAACAAAATACTCCACCAGATTATCGGGGAAAAACTGACGGAACTCGCCATAAAGCTGTGCCACCAATGTTTTGTTATGGGTCAGCACAAGGGTGGGGCGTTGTACATTCTGCACCACATTGGCCATGGTAAAGGTTTTGCCGGAACCGGTTACGCCCAATAATGTTTGAAAACGCTCGCCATCTTGAATACCCTCGGTTAATTGACGAATGGCAGTTGGCTGGTCGCCGGCTGGCTTATAATGGCTATTTATCTTGAATGTTGACACTATGCGAAGTTACAAAAGGAAAGGATAAATAGCGGCGGCGGGTTGGGCTTTTGCAGTATTTTAATGGATAAGAAACTTGTAATTGATGTTTGCTCATTAGTTTAGATTTTCTTCCGATTTAAAGTCGAACACACTCAGAGTAGATTTTTAATATTATTTAATTTATGGTTTATGATTTGTAAATCGTAAAGTTTGTTATATTTGTAGTTTAAAATAGCTTATTATGCGTCCACAGGATATAGTCGTGTTATTGAAAATTGTTAGTTATGGGAAAGACAGTTGGTATAGCAAAGACCTAGCTCGTGATTTATTTTTAAGCACGGCTGAAATATCAAATTCATTACAAAGAAGTATAGCGTCGGGATTAATAGACTCGGAAAAAAAGACGGTAAAAATACAGTCGCTATTGGAGTTTCTAAAATATGGAATCCCGTATGTTTTTCCGCAGAAACCAATGAGCATATCACGAGGATTGCCTACTGCGCACAGTCATCCGTTTATGAAAAATCAATTTGCAAGCGAGCAAATATATGTGTGGCCGGATGCCGGGAGCAATGAGCGAGGTTTAAGTGTACAGCCTTTATACTCAGGTGCTGTAGATGCTGCCAAAAGAGATGAGCAGCTATATTTAATGCTTGCATTGGTCGATGTGTTAAGAATGGGTAGACCGAGAGAGAAAAAAGCTGCTTATGCTGAACTTGAAAAATTAATGCAATCATGAGTCATCATTTAAATGTTATACGATTGAAAGGCGTGTATAATGCTTTAGGAGATTTAAGAGATACCGTCGCATTTGTAGGCGGGGCAACCGTATCACTATACGCTGATGATCCCACATACATTGAAGTGAGACCCACGGAAGATATAGATGTGCTCGTCGAGATTGCTACCTATAGTGGCTATACAAAAATCCAGCAAAAGTTAGACGAAATGGGATTTCATGTTGATACCACCTCTAAAGTCATTTGCAGATATAAATATCAAGGTCTAACAGTGGACATCATGCCAACAGACGAGGCCGTGCTGGGATTTACCAATCGCTGGTATAAAGAGGGATTTGAAAATGTTATAGGATACAATTTGGATGGTCGCAGTGCTATAAATATTTTTTCAGCACCCTATTTTATTGCCAGCAAACTCGAAGCATTTAAAGATAGGGGCGGAGGCGATGGCAGAATGAGTCAGGATTTTGAGGACATTGTATTTGTATTAGATAATAGGCAACAGGTCTGGCTTGAAATGAGTAATGCAGGGGAAGAGCTGCGTCAATACCTGATTGCTGAATGGAATAATATACTCAGCAATCCTTACCACCATGAATGGATTTCCGCACATCTTGAATATGAAACAGCATCAGCAAGATCACATATTATCGTCAAGTCAATGATGGAATTTGTGAAACAATGAAACAGCAAATAGCGGTTAGCTGCACAACACGAAAGCATCACACAACTCGCATAAAAGCAAAAAGCGCATGCAGGAAAATATAGTTTTCCGCTTGCGCTTTTTACATCATTCAAATCTCAAGCATTCGCCGCTTCAAATTCTCTCATCACACCCACTAATTTCTCTACATCAGCATAGCTGATTGCGTTGTACAATGATGCGCGGAAACCGCCTACGCTGCGATGTCCTTTAATACCGGTAATGCCGTGCTGCAACGCAAAATCCAACAATTGCTGCGTATGTGCTTCGTTGTGCGCGCGAAAGCATACATTCATTTTACTGCGATCTTCGGTCGCTGTTACACCATAAAATAGCTTGCTTTCGTCAATGGTTTTGTAGAGCAATTCAGCTTTTTTGCTGTTCTCTGCCTCCAGATTTGCAAGTCCTTTTTGCTTTACCCAACGCAGTGTCAAGAGCGAACAATAAATAGCAAATACAGGTGGTGTATTCAGCAATGAATTATTCTTCGCAACATCGCGGTAGGAAAGGATTTCGGGCAATTCGCGCTTTTGATGATCGAGCATAGATTTACGCACGGCAACCAATGTAACACCAGCCGGGCCTATATTTTTTTGCGCTACGGCATAGATAAGGCTGAAACGATTGTAGTCCAACTGGCGGCTGAATAATTCAGAACTCATATCTGCCACTAAAGGCAATGTCGTGTCGGGCAGCGTTGCAAACTGCGTACCGTAAATAGTGTTATTGGTGGTAATGTGCAGGTATTGCAAGCCTTTTTCCTCTGCTATATCATGTTTGGGTATAAAGGTGTATTTGTCGTCTTTTGAAGAAGCCAGTATTTTAGCCGTACCATACAATATAGCATTGTCAATGGCTTCGTGCGCCCAATGTCCGCTATCGATATAGCCTGCTTGTTCGCCCTCGGCCAGAAAATTCATAGGCAACATGGCAAACTGTAATCGGCCACCACCTTGCAACCAAAGGACTTCGTAATCATCGTTTAATTGCAACAGTTCTTTTACTAAAGCATTTGCCTCTTCAAGAATCTGCCCAAATAATGGACCGCGATGGGCTATTTCCAAAATGGATAAGCCGCTATGTTCATATTCAATAATAGCTTGTGAAGCCTCTTGCAATACTTCTTTGGGTAGCGCTGCCGGACCCGCATCAAAATTGATTAACATGGCAATGTATCATTAAACTGCTGTATAAAAATAAGCGTCATTTCGAGCGAAACGCAGTGTAGTCGAGAAATCTAATTAGGATGACTTAGAGATTTCTCCATTCCGCTACGCTACAGTCGAAATGACGCCTGAGCTTTTTACCGCATCACGAATGCAAATATTTTATTTAAAATCAACTAACTCTACATCAAAAACAAGGATAGAATTGGACTTGATAATAGGCCCCTGACTGCGCTCGCCGTAAGCCAATGCCGATGGGATGTACAGAGTAATTTTACCACCTTTTTTCATCAATGGCACACCCTCGTCCCAGCCTTTGATTACACGTCCTTGCCCTACCGGAAAGTCAAAAGGCGAAACGTGGTTGAATTGTGGGTCAACATTGGAATCAAACTTAGTGCCATCCAGCAACATACCGGTATAATTCACGGTTACTGATTTGCCCGGAGTAGGCGCCTCGCCGGTACCGGCTTCGTGCAATACATAGTAAAGTCCGCTTGCGGTGCGTTGCGCCTTGATGCCTTTTTCTGCAAAATGTTTTTGCAATATAGTTTCTTCTTCGCCCGCGCGTGCTTTGCTCTTAGCGGCGCGCTCAGCTTCAGCTTCCGCTTTGCTTTTTACTTTTACCATTTTTACTTCCCAGCGTGCGTAGTCGCCTGGTTTAGCCCATTCAGGTTTAGGCTGCTTGGCACGTGCAGAAAGCGTATCCATTTTCATGCGGAAAATAGCACTGTCGCCTGTTTTCAACAATAATAGCCCTTCATTAAGGTCGCCTGCAAATGTAGGTGATTGTAACGCCTGGGTTACTGGCTCGTGGTTATTCATCTCCATCGTATTGATGAGAATGCTGTCGCCAATGAAAAATTTGATATTCATCTCAGCAATGTCGCCCACCTTTGACTCGTAAGTGCTGGTACCTTTCGTAATCATCTTAAATTGAAGATTACCGTTGGTCGTAATAAAACCCTCGGCATCGGGTGCAGAAGAAGTGCGTGGTCCGGGTACATACTTAGGCGCTCGCGGTCCCATGTGTACCTTTTGTGGCTGTGTTTGTGCATTGCCTTTTCCATCTGCTTGTGGCTTTACACCGCCTGTTTTTTTGGTAGGGCCATCGCTGATTTTCTTTGCAGGATAGGCTTTTGTTGCATTGGCCGGTTTCTTCTTTGGAGTTTGTGCTGTAGCTGCACCCGCAATCATCATTAGCGCTGCACCTGCAGCTATCATTTTAGTGTACTTCATTTATTGTATTTCTTATTTAAGTGTTTCTATTTCTGTAATGATAAATTTATATACCCAATGTTGGCATCAACGACTTTACTTTTGCAACTGTATCGGCCAATGAAAGTGGCGAACTACCTCCGGCTGCATTAAAATGGCCGCCACCATTAAAATGGGTACGTGCAAATGTACTCACATCTATATTTCCTTTACTGCGAAACGAAAGTTTAACTTCATCTTTTCGTTCGGAAATCATTACCGCCACTTTAATATCGCGGATACTGAGCGGGTAATTTACCAATCCCTCGGTATCGCCGGTATTTACCTGAAAGCGTTTTATCTCTTCCTGGCTGATGGCAATCAGTCCATAATGTTGCTCGTCTAATATTTCCATTTTTTCGTGCAGCACATAACCTAAAAAGCGCATTCTATTAGCGCTCCAGCTATCATACACTTCTTGGTGTATCTGACTATGATTGAGCCCCCGACGTTTAAAATCGGCTATAATATCATGGACAGATGCGGTCGTAATCGGGAATCGGAACGAGCCGGTATCCGTCATAATGCCGGTGTACAAGCACTGTGCTACATCGTCGTTGATATAATCGGCACCGCCGGCTATTTGTATAAAGTCGTACACCATTTCGCAAGTCGAACTTTTGCTCGGTTCGCTCATGCCATAAGCAAAGACAGTTTCATCTGGCAAAAGGTGGTGGTCGATTAATATTTTAGGTTGCTGTGCTTTTTGCAAGGCGGGCTCCATGTATTTTATTCTATCCAGACGGTTAAAATCCAGACAGAAAATCAAATCTGATTCTGCCAATACCTTATTGCATATTTTGGGTTCTGATTCAAAATTCAAAACAGTATCGATACCTGGTAGCCACATCAAAAAATCAGGCACTTCGGACGGAGAAACTACTGTAGGGAAATGGCCTTGTTGCTTGAGAAAATGATAAAGACCAAGTGTGGAGCCTAATGCATCGCCATCTGGCTTATGATGCATGGTAATAAATATTTTTTTAGGTTCCTGCAATAGTGGCAGGGCTTCTTGTATGCTCTTCATATATTATAGCGGCATTCTTTGCAAATGCCCGTAAAAAAGGTAGTCGCAAATGTAATACAAAAACATACAAATAGGACGGAGCGGTATTTTGAGCGCTCATTTATGGGAGGAATGGTTGAACGCTGATTTCTTTCATGAATGCTTGAACGCTGATTTATATGATGGGTATGATTTTTATATTGATTGATTTTTTGAAATAATGATTGATATGTTCTTTCTCGTTTAATAGACACTTGTAGAAATATCATAAAAATCATGAAAATCTGCGTTCAAATAAAATTCTAAAATACTTTGTGATTCAAAGCACTTTTATTTACCTTTGATTTGGCTTCTGACGAGAAGTCTATTTTTAGCTCCTTTTACTTTTAAATTCAAAGCACTTTTAAATTGAAAATCATGCTGAGTCAGAAATTAAAAACAGAAGATACCTCATTGATATGGGGTGTTGCGCTTGTGGTGCTGTCTGCTATCTTATTCTTTTGTCCTATTATGATGGATATGAATGACGATACCTCTGGCGGCTATTTCATCATCAATTATGGCATTTGCGTATGTTACACATTGGGCGTATGGTTTACTGGTCGGTTCAGAAAAATACAGTCAGGTTTGCAGCATACATTTTTAGTATTGGTCCTCGCGCTTATAAGTGCCTATTCTTTCAACCGCCTCATGCCCGTGTTTGAATCTTCTACAACCTGGTTGGGTTGGCTGCTTAGTTTGTCTGGACTGGCTTATGTAATGGCGGTCTTTCTGGAGTATTTTCCAATGTGGTTAAAGCATGTTATTATCTTTGTGATAGGCCTTTCAGTAGCGCTCTATATCTATCTGGCTATTTATCTTTTTCCCGTTTATATTATTGGTGTCGTTGCTTTTCTCGCACTCGGCCTATCGCTGCATACCTTTGTACCATTGCTTTTGCTGATATTTACCACAAAATGGCTGAATAGAATTTTGCCTGCGTATAAAAAGCTGCAATGGACTTTTAGCGCGGGTCTGGCAACGGCCGTTTTAGTTACTATTATCTTTACAGTTAAGTGGCATCAGCTCAATGTCATAGCAAACAGGCAATACCAGCATACACTTATTGATGAAGATGTATCGCTCATGCCCTGGATAAAAGTGGCACAACGCCTGCCCGATAATTTCTTAACTGAAAAATACCTGAAAGCAGGCCTGGTCTACACTACGCCATCCGAAACGAGCGATTTTTTTGACTGGAACATGCCCTCGCAAAACTTCGACGAAGCTAAAAAACATGACCCGTTGGTAATGATGGCTATCTTGTTTTCTGAGCGTTCGCCTTTGCAGGAAGAGGAGCGCGTTAAGATATTGGAATCGCGCTATGATGCAAGGCACAAGACACAGGAGCGTCTTTGGCGCGGCGACCATTTGCAAACAACTAATGTCATTTCCAATATAAAAATATGGCCGCAATACCGCATCGCTTATACCGAAAAGACGGTAACAGTTGCTAATCGTTCGCCTCAAAACTGGCGTCAGGATGAAGAGGCTATTTATACTTTTCACTTGCCCGAGGGTGGAGTAGTTACTTCATTAAGCCTTTGGATAAATGGGATAGAGGAAAAGGCTATTCTTACCACGAAAGGCAAAGCTGACACGGCTTACAAAACAATTGTAGGCGTAGAGATACGCGACCCGTCGGTAGTGCATTGGCAAGAGGGCAATACAGTAAGCGTACGGGTATTTCCTGTGCAGGCCATGAGTAGCCGCAATTTTAAGATTGGTATTACCGCACCTTTGAAATTGGATGGAAAAGAACTGCGTTATGAAAACATCTATTTTGATGGGCCAGATGCAAATAGCACTAAAGAAATAGTACAGATAAATTGTCCGCAAAAGCCTATGGATAATAGCTTAAAGCAGTTTTCAGCAAAGGGAGCTGATAAGTATATCGCAGAGCGCAGTTACCAACCTGATTGGCATTTTAGCTTCGCCGATAAAGGCTTACAGAATAGCAATGTATTTGTGTTTAATGCTAATCAATATAGCGTATCAGCTTACAAGCCGCAACGTATAGCAACTACGATTGATTCGATTTATCTCGATATCAACAAAGCATGGACAATACATGATGTAGACGCTGTAATGCAGTCTGCGCACGGCAAAGCGCTATTTGTATTCGACCACGAAAGGATAGTAAGACTTACCAACGAAAACAAAGCAGACCTATTTTATTTGTTGCAAAATGATAATTTCAGCCTGTTTCCTTTTTATAGAATCACGAATCCTAATACTGCTTTAGTTATTACAAAATCAGCCGGCGGCACGCCTAACATACATGATTTAAAAGAAACATCTTTTGCCAGGCAAATGAATAAATGGTTGCTGCAACAACACCGTATAAAGCTCTATAATTTGGGCGAAGAACTAAGTCCTTATCTAAAGACTTTGAAAGAGCACCGTGTATTCACATACGAACATGGCAACATGGATTTATTGCTTTCAATTCTATCCAAAAATGTATTTAACGGCCTGACAGAAAATGAAAATAGCGTGCTGATAGACGATGCCGGAATAGTGATAGAACGCAAGCCTACCAACGCATCCACCGGCAATGCACCTGACCATTTAATGCGGCTATTTGCTTACAATGATTTGATGCGACAAATGAAAGGCGGTATATTTTCAGCGGCAGAAGTAGATAGCCAATTGGTAACGCAAGCGCAGGAGGCCTATATTGTTACTCCGCTGTCGAGCCTGATTGTGCTTGAGTCTGCAAAGGATTATGAACGCTTCAATATCAAGGACAGTGAAAATAGCCTGCACAATGCCAGTCTAAAATCTAATGGCGCTGTACCAGAGCCACACGAATGGGCTTTGATTATTCTTACCGCAATTGCATTAATATGGGTGCGCTTCAAAAATAATATCAGGCAGCTATGGAGTGGAATTTAAAATTGAGCGCTAATTCAATAATACCAAGGGTTTCCGCTTTATGGCCTTTAGTGTTAGCGGTTGTGTATATTGCTACTGCAATCTTCGCTTTGAATGATTATATAGAGTTTTCATCGCCTAATTTTATCATCGGTGCGGCTGGTCTGCCTGTGCTGATGCAACAATCAAAAAAGCAGGGAAAGTCTGCGAGGTTTGGCTGGGTAAGCTTGCTGGTGCTTGCTGCCTGCTATTGGCTGCCGGTAAAGACAGCGCTGTATGTTGGTATTTATAGTGCCTTGTTGTATGTGTGGGAGCAATACCAAGGTCGCGTTACTGTACTTGCCTTTACGGTACTACTGTTGATGTCGCCTGTAGCAGGCTATTTCGCCCATGTCTTTAGTTTTCCTATCAGACTTTGGCTTACGGATATCGCTGCGCAAATACTGCACCATGCAGGTTTGGAAATTTCAGTTGCCGGAAATATGCTGCTTACCAAGCAAGGCGATTTTTCTGTTGACCCCGCATGTATGGGGTTAAACATGCTTATCACATCTATTTTGTGTGGTATCATTATGTTGGCTATTTATTTGCATAAGGCAGGGACGACGCTTAGGTTTTATCAGGTAATTATGCTTGTAGCGCTGCTTTTCGGACTGAATATAGTGGCAAATCTTATCAGGATATTGCTCTTAGTTTATTTTAAGTGGATGCCCGAAACCTTGATGCACGATGCTGCCGGCATAGGTTGTCTGGCGCTGTATGTATTGCTGCCCGCCTCTTTCATTGCAAAAAAGATGGCAACCAAATATAGCCGGAGCGTAATTGAAATACAGTCGAAAAAGCATTCTAAAATAGGCCATAAACTACATTTTATTTTATTGCCTTTGATGGCTGTTGCCGTTTACGGTATTTCCGAAAAAACGAAGCCAAACCATACCGTTGAATCCTTGCCTATAGTGCCGGGTTATGTTGCATCGCATTACGACAATGAAGTAATAAAACTGCAAAGTCCTACGGCGCTAATTTATCTGAAACCCTTACGCAACTTCATTTACACCGATCACAATCCGTTAATATGCTGGACGGGTAGTGGCTATAATTTTGAGCAGATAGAAGAAGCGAAGTGGGGAAGCGTACAACTATTTACCGGTGTGCTTACACGGGGCAATGAAAAATTGTACACCGCATGGTGGTACGACAATGGAAGCACAAAAACTACCAGTCAATTACTTTGGCGCTGGACTATGCTACGTGGTGGTGCACCTTTTTCTATTATCAATGTTACGACTCAAGACAGGTCCCTGTTAAAGCCCACCGTGCTGCACATTGCAGCACATCCATTCGCCATGTGAATAATAAAGCCTGCCGATTGGCAGGCTTTATAGTTGGTATTTAATGTTGCAGTGTAGCGCTTACTGATATAGCGGTATTCAACAATTTAGAAATAGGGCAATTCTTTTCTGCATCTGCTACCAGTTCATCAAATTTCTCTTGGGTAATGCCCGGTACAGTTGCGTTGAGCGTAAGGTGCGATTGTGTAACTGCTCCGTTTTCAAAGTTTACATCGCATTTGGTTTGCAGTTCGGTAGCGGTAAAGCCTGCTTCATCTATATTGAAAGATAGCTTCATGGTAAAGCAACCTGCGTGTGCCGCTGCTATCAATTCTTCGGGATTCGTACCTACGCCATCTTCAAATCTTGTTTTGAAAGAATACTGCGTTTTGTTAAGTACGGTGCTTTGTGTGGTTAGTGTGCCGGCGCCTTCTTTGCCCGAGCCGTTCCATACTGCTGTTGCGTTACGTTTCATGTTGTGTTATTTTTTGATTTTTTATAAATGTATGCGAAAAGAAATGAACACAAGGTTACTATTTTAGTTCATGCTTTATCCAACTAAATGCGAATGTAAGGACAACAAAATAGCCCATATAATCGTTGTTACAAACATTACTATCAGGTAATTCTATGAAAAATATAACCCGTGTTCAAACAGAAATCTGCCATCTGATTAATGATATAGGTGGTCGTATCCGGTTTGTAAAAGAGTATAATGCAGTGGCGCAATTCTTGTATATTTTCTCCGGCAGAGAACCTGCTATCAATATAGAAGCCTTGCTGCTGGGCGAGCGTTTTGGTATTATTATAGGCACACCGCCCGCTTATCGCTATATACTTAGAAACAGCAAGCACCGCATCTTTCACGTAAAAAGCCTCGAAGATTTTAAGCAGCAGTTTCATAAATTCAAGCAGGAAAAATTAGCACAATAAAGAAAGCGATACATGTCACCATGTATCGCTTTCTTGTTTATTTGCATTGCCTATTTTAAAGATTATGCTTCTATTAATTCTACGCTTCTGTTAACAAAGGCAGTAAGGTCTGCACCGGTCAACATCCCTTGCGATAGAAGAGCCAGGTCAAATGCCTGACGCGCCAAACGCTGTTGTGTTGCTTCGTCTTTTACTTCGAGCATACGCTGTATCAGCTTGTGGTTGCCATTTACAGATACTTTATAATTATCAGGGAGGTTGCCATAGAAGCCCATCATACCGCCACCGCCGGTTTTAGCCATGTCTTTCATGCGGCGCATAAACTCATCCATAGTAATTGTTACCGGCAGGTCTTCGGGGCTTTGTCCGGTCACCTCTACATTCATCGTGCTGCGGTTGATGGCTTTGTCAAACAGGCTTTTTACAGTAGCGCTTTGGTCTTCGCTTAATACGCTTTCAATCGCTTCGTCTTTAGCTATTAATTTATCTACCACATCGGCATCCACACGCTTCAGCGATGTCTTCTCCAGCTTTTGCTCCAGTTGAGAGATGAAGTGGTTGTCTATCACCGAGTCAAAGCGCAACACATCATAGCCTTTCTTTTCAGCAGCGCGAATAAAGGTATCTTGCTTTCCGGGGTCATTGCTGTACAGATAGACCAATGTACCGTCTTTATCGGTTTGCAGGTCTTTTATTTTTTCGCTGTATTCAGGTAGTGTAAAATAGGCATCCTGCACGTTTTGCAGCAGAGCGAAGTCTTTTGCTTTATCGTAAAATTTCTCTTCGGTAATCATACCGTATTTTACAAACATGCCTATATCGCTCCATTTTTCTTCGTAGCCTTTACGGTCTGCCTTGTAGAGTTCACCTAATTTATCTGCAACTTTGCGGGTAATATAGTTGTTGATTTTCTTCACATTCCCATCTGCCTGCAAGAAACTGCGGCTCACGTTTAATGGTATATCCGGGCTATCAATTACACCATGCAACAACATTAAAAATTCAGGAACAATATCTTTTACCTCATCGGTAATAAATACCTGGCGGCTGAATAGCTTAATTTTATTGCGTTGCATTTCAAAGTCGTTTTTAACTTTAGGGAAATACAACACACCTGTCAGGTTGAACGGATAGTCAACATTCAAATGAATCCAGAACAATGGCTCTTCTGAGAAAGGGTATAATTCGCGATAAAAATTCAGGTAATCTTCGTCGCTTAAATCAGATGGAGATTTTGTCCAGATAGGGCTTGTATTATTGATGATGTCATCAACTTCTACATCTTTGAATTTTGGTTTTCCATCTTCGTCTTCGCCATCAGGCACTTGTTCGGTTCTTGTGCCAAACTGTACCGGAACCGGTAAAAACTGACAGTATTTATTAAGAATGCCACGCAATTTTGCTTCATCCAAAAACTCTTCCGACTCAGCATTTACATGTAAAATAATATCACTACCGCGTTGCGTGCGGTCGCCATCTGTAATTTCAAATTCGGTGCTGCCATCGCAAATCCAACGGGCTGGCTGCGCGCCATCCTGATAAGAAAGTGTATTGATTTCAACCTTATCGGCCACCATAAAGGCAGAGTAAAAACCAAGGCCAAACTTGCCTATAATTTCCTGCGCGTCTTTAGCCTCTTTGAATTTTTCCATAAACTCAGTCGCTCCAGAAAAGGCTACCTGGTTGATGTATTTCTTAATTTCTTCGGCTGTCATACCAATACCATTATCGCTGATGGTAATAGTTTTAGCTTCAGGATTTACAGCAACAGAAACGTTCACTTCGCCGGTTTCGCCTTTGTATTCGCCCAGTGAAGCCAGTCTTTTCAACTTTTGCGTAGCATCAACAGCATTTGACACCAGCTCTCTCAGAAATATTTCGTTGTCTGAGTAAAGAAATTTTTTGATAATCGGGAATATGTTCTCGGTATGAATTGAGATATTGCCTTTTTCCTGCATGTTATATTTCGTTTTTATTTTTATAGTCCGTAGTTAGTTAATATCAATTCATATTCCAATGTGCAATGATTAGACAAATTGACATTTCTATTAGATGTAGCGCGACAAAACAGTCATCTTGGTACTATGAAATGTCAGTTTTGGGAGAAATATAGCCCAAAAAAACCTATAAGGTTTTTGAAAACCTTATAGGTTGTAAAAGAAATTTAGTCGTTAAACAATTCAACGATAAAGCCATTCAACCATAAAACCATTTAACAATACAAATATCAAGATTATTGCAACGGAGAAATACTATCGGCTTTAATTTCTACTGTTTCGCGATGGCAATAAGCGATGGAAAATGCATCGGTGCTCACTTGTTGAATGTCGTAGTGCCAATCGGTTTTTGTATTTTCAGACTGCATTGATGTGCAGAATTTCTCGATAGAAGTTTGTATCTGTATCGCCTGAAAATCGTTGATGGGCGTGCCTTTCTCGGCAAGTTGTTTTTTTATTCGTTCCAGATTCATAGCGGCTATTATTTATTGGATTAAAGTACGTACTCGTCGTTTACGGGCGTTACCGGTTCGGGTATATTGGTTTCGCCTACCATTTGCAAAAGGTTGATTTCAATGGTACGCGTGATTTGATTGAGCGGAACGGCAGCAGAATTGTTGTCAAACGGATTTATAAGACTCATGCCATTTATCTGCGTAGAAACAAAGACAAAGCCTAAAAGCCAGCTCATGAAAATAGACCACACGCCAAGGCTCTGACTCAATACCAGTCCTACACAAACGACAAATAGCCATATAAATACTTTGGTGAAATAGTTGTAGGTAGTAGGGAACACGGTATTCTTAATGCGCTCTGCCATGCCCATTTCATCCGAAAATTTTACCAGTAAACTATCCAGTTGAATAAACTCAAAACCATCTACATGGCCGCTTTCTTTTAGTCGGTATAATTCCCGTGATTGAAAGTTCAAGATAGCATTGTGTAAGTTGGAGTGATGCGATAATTCTTCTTGTTCTTCGTCAGACAAATAGTTTTTGTAAACAAAATCATCAGCGTTGCGCAAAGCGCCTTTCAGCGCGTATAAAAATGCGATATGCCGGTCAATCATCCTTCTTTTGATATATGGAACGTCAGCATCCAAAGAAGAAGATGGATGGATGTAGTTCATCACACCACGTGCCCAGGACCGCGAATCGTTTACGAGCAATCCCCATATTTTACGGCCCTCCCACCAGCGGTCGTAAGCCTGATTGTTATTGAAACCGATGAAGAAAGCAATAGCCGTACCCAATACAGTAGGGATTATAACGGGAACAGTATAGTGGTATTTGACAAGCGTGGCATGAAAAAAATAGGTAGCAATACTGGTCACTATCATAATGATGTCGACCTGCCAGGTATTTTTGAAAATACGGCTGAGCCTTATGTTTTGCGCGATGTGCATGAAGTAGAAATGTTGTCTATTTTAAGGTACATATTACAACAATTAATTTGATTAGTTGTTTGCCACCAACTAAAAATGTATCTGCAATCCACCGAAATAGTTAATAGGCGGAGCAGCGTTGAAATAGCGCGCACCAGCGGCATTCAGGTCGTTGCCCAGGCTATATTTTTGATTTAATAAATTATCAACGCCGCCAAATACATCCAGGTAAGTATTTGCGCTCAATGCTATTTTCCAGTTGGCTTTCAGTTGCACTAAATGATAGCTGTTTGCGTAAATAGCATTGGCGTCATTGAGTGGTATTTTGTCTGTAAAATTATGCTGCGCAAATAAAGAAACATTAGCCGGAAAACAAATAGCCAAATTTGTTACAATGACATGGCGAGGCACGCCAGTCAAGTCATTGCCCGAAAAGTCATCGCTATTAACTATGTACTCGTCGAAGTAGAATGAAGATAGGGTGTAGCTATTAATTACTTGCAAGTGACGAATGAAAGAATGGTCGCCCCGCGGAATAATAACAGCCTTGATTTGAGCTTCCAAACCGTTTTGAATAGTGCCGCCTGCATTGATAAAATACTCCGTTCCATTACTATTTTGTCTTCTCACGATTGCATCTTTTAGCTGGTAATTAAATGCTGAAACATCTATCCAGAGCCTCTTTTGCAATAGTTCAGTACGAAAGCCAAACTCAAAATTCCATCCATATTCTGCCTGCAAGGCATCATAAATCTGATTGTCCGATGGACGTATCTCAGCAGTCGTAGGTGTAGAATAGCCTTTGCTTGCCAGGGCTCGTAATGAAATGTTTTTGTGTACCAAATAGCTGATAGCAATGCGTGGCATCAGTTGCGGTTGAAAGTTCTTTTTTAGTTCGCCGTTGTTGAAATTTACATGGGTAGTATTGATGCTTGCGGACGCTTCTGCAAATAAATTTTTATCTATAGAAAATTTTACCTGACCGAAGAAGAAATACTGCGTGGTATTGATTTTATCCTTTGCCTGCAAATCGCCTTTGTCTCCTTTTATGTTATCATAGTTGGCAATGTCGCTACTCATTGTCTGTCCCTCAAAACCCACGCTATAATTGAGTTTGATGCGCCTCGTTACCGTATCACCATAGCTGAAATAGCTACGCAAGGCAGCATTTTTTTCTGACCTCGTTTCGTAATTTGTGATAAAAGGATTTTTGAAATCAACGCTATTTGCAGAAAATGAAATGAAGTGACGCAGCTTGGGCGAAAATTGCGCGGTATGACTGATGCCGGCTAAGAACATTTTGGAATATACCGCAGCTTTTTGCGCTTTAGCGCCGGGTAGCTGCGCTGTAGGAAAACGTGCAGCAGCAGGGTATTCCGCGTATTGGTCGGCTATTAATCCGCCTGGCGTTTGGTATCGGAGGTTGCTATACAGCGCAGTAATACGCAGTTCATTTTGTGGCCTATATTTCCACTTATCGTCTATATAGGCAAATAGCTGTTTCTGCGCGCTGTGCTCGCGGTAGCCGCTTAGTTGCTGATAACTCTGTTTAATGGTCAATGTATGTTTGCCAATCGGTTGCTTCCATTGCAGCGACTGATTAAATAAGCCAAAAGAACCAATTGTAAGAGCAAAGCTTCGACTTCTCTCATCTAAGCTATTATCTGCGTCCAGCATAACTACGCCACCTGAGTTTGCACCGAAAAGGCTGCCATCAGGGCCTTTCAGTATTTCTATGCCACCGATAGATTGCAAAGGAATTGCGTTGAGATAAGTGTTACCACCCGCATCCGTCAATGGAAATTGATTGAAATAGACCTTTACATTTCTAACACCAAATGGCGCGCGAAGCAAGCTTCCTCGCAGCGATAATCGATAACTTCCGGGCGAGCGCTCTTCCATGCGCACACCAGGCGCGGTATTGAATATAGGCACCAACGAGCTTCCTGAAAATGATTGTAGCAAAGCGCTATCGATTGATACGGCAGCATTGGTAGCTGTAAGCAATGGGCTGGGATTGATATAGCCCTTTATTGTTACAGTGTTGATTGAATGGGTTGTGTCGCTGATGCTTTGCATATCCTGTGCTGAGGCAGCAAGAGATAGGAGCAAAATACATATGATATTGATGGCTCGGGTAGCAAACATTGGTCGGTTGGTAATAGGTGGCTAATTTAACGTTTGTGCATTAAACGTTCTGATAATATTTTCGTTATGTTATCAACGAATAATCACAATAAATTGTTTTAGAGATGAATATACTGATAACGAATGACGACGGAATTTATAGTCCTGGTATAGCAGCATTATCCAAAGCGGCATTGAAATACGGAGATGTGAGAATAGTAGCGCCGGATGTAGAGCAAAGCTCGATGGGGCACGCTATTACGCACTCACGACCTTTATCCTATAAAGCATCCCGTGTAAGTTTTGATGGTATTGATGCGTATAGGGTAAATGGCACGCCGGCAGATTGTGTTGCACTGGGCACGCATCTTTGGTCGCATACTGATGTTGTTTTATCCGGTATTAATATGGGGCCTAATCTCGGTAATTCTATGTGGCATTCGGGAACATTAGCCGCGGCTAAACAAGCTGTATTATTTGGTATTAAAGGAATAGCGCTGAGCACGCCCGTTGGTAATACCGAACCAGATTTTAATGCGCTTGCACCGCATGTCGACGAAGTATTAGGCATGTTGTTAGAAAATAATGAATTGGGATTATACAATGTAAATTTTCCACCACAGCCTAAAGGACTTCGCTGGACACGCCAGTCGGTAAGACTTTACGATGGACAAGTCGTGCCGGGAATCGACCCGATGGGCAGAAAGCATTATTGGATTACCGTATCAACTCTTGAAAAGGCTGAAGAGGGAACTGATAGATGGGCGGTAGAAGAGGGTTATACATCAGTTACTCCACTGCGCTTGGACCTTACGAATGAGGCTATTTTGCAGGAAAGATTAGGTTAGAATTGTACAAGAATAAGGAGCGGCTATTTTATAAATTAAGATAGCCGCTTCTTACTTTTTTGCATTTCTTGAAAAATCAAAATAGGCATGTTTCCCATAATGGTTTTAACAAATGATTGGCGCTACCCACATAAATTAGTGGGTAAACGCATAGTTTTTAAATAAAATTTAAGTTAATTTTGAGTTGTCTATCACAAAGCAAATTTAGCTATATGAATATACAACTACACAAACTCAAAAAGCCATTGATGCTCGCATCGCTTATGTTAGGCAGTGCTTTGTCATATGGTCAGTACTGTACGCCCACTTATACCAGTGGTTGCTCCGGCGGTGCAAAAATTAATAATTTTTCGACCACGGGTGGTACGGACAATATCTCCAACCTCGGAAGTGGTTGCGGAAGTACAGCAACAGGCTACGCAGACCACACCGACTTGTTTGCGACAGCGTCCCAATTAGCCACTGTAAATTTTAGCGCCACAATTATAGATTGGGGTGGCGGGTTTAAAATCTGGGCCGATTGGAATCAGGATGGTGACTTTACCGACGCAGGCGAAGAAATTTTTTCTTCTACAACTATCTATTCCGCCGGTACAACCGTTACCGGTTCATTCACAGTGCCGGCAGATGCGCTCACCGGTGAAACGGTACTACGCGCAAGGGTTGTGGAGTCAACTACAACGTTTACAGCTTGCTCCAGCCAATCATGGGGAGAAGCAGAAGACTATACATTTAATGTAACAGCGGCGCCCGAATGTGCCGACGTAACAATGGGTGATATAGCTATCACTACGGTAAGCACTATTTGTCCCTCAGCGCCATTTACTATTACCTCTTCCGGCACGCCTGTAGCTTCCGGCATTACACGTATATGGCAATCTTCGCCATCAGGTGCCGATACTTGGACAACAATAGCAGGTGCAACGGGAATATCATTGTCTGTTACAACGGGTATAACCGAAGCAACTGATTACCGCTATATAGTTACCTGTACAGCCTCAAGCGTTACTGATACTTCCAACGAAGCTGTAGTTGATTTGAGTCCTTTCATCGACTGCTATTGTACGCCTGTGTATACCGCCGGTTGTACCGGAGGTGCGCGTATCAACAATTTTAGTACCACAGGCGCGACTGTAAACATTTCTAACCTTGGTACAGGTTGTGCATCGGGTGGAGCGGGCTATTCTGACTACAGCGAAGACCATGTTATGGACGCGATGCAACTGGCTATTATCACGCAAACAACCTCCATCACAAGCTTTGGTGGTGGTGTGAAAATATGGGTGGATTGGGATCAGGACGGTATTTTTGAAACATCGGAATTGGTGGCTTCAAGTACAGCTACTGTTCCATCAGGTACTTCGTTTACTTCTTCTTTTGAAGTACCGTTAACTGCTGCCACGGGTTTAACTAAAATGAGGGTGCGTGTGGTAGAAAGTTCGACCACATTTGACCCTTGTAGTTCCGGCACCTGGGGTGAGGCAGAAGACTATGGTGTGATGATTACAGCAGCACCTGCTTGCGAAGACATTTCTATTTCCGGCATCTCTATTTCTGGTCCGGAGTCTGTATGCGCAAGTGTTCCATTTACTATCACTTCTTCAGGCAGCCCTGTTGCATCAGGACTGATTAGAAAATGGCAATCTGCTCCTGCTGGAACGGATACATGGACAGATATAGCCGGCGCAACTTCTACTTCGTTAACTGTGCCTGCTGGTATTACTGTTCCTACTGATTATCGCTATATAGTAATCTGTACTACAACCGACGAAAGCGATACAACTAATATAGTCAGCATAGACATCAACCCATTCATTGATTGCTATTGCACGCCTGTGTATGCAACAGGTTGTGTAGGCGGTGCGAGTATCAGCGACTTTAGTACTACAGGCGCTATTACAGACGTGTCCAATCTTGAATCAGGTTGCGGCGCGGTTGATGCGCCTGGCTATACCGATTATTCGGCCGACCATACTGTAACAGCCATGCAGCTATCCACAATTTCTCAAACAACAAGCATAGCTGGATGGGGAGCAGGTGTGAAAATATGGGTTGACTGGAACCAGAATGGTATTTTTGAAACTTCAGAGCAAGTAGCCGCTTCATCTGGTACAGTAGCAGCAGCTACATCGTTTACTTCTTCCTTTGAAGTGCCGCTTACGGCTACACCCGGCCTCACTAAAATGCGTGTGAGAGCTATAGAAAGTTCTTCTACATTTGATCCATGTGCCGCTGGTGGTACCTGGGGTGAGGCAGAAGATTATGGTTTCATGGTAATGGCGGCAGTAGCCTGCTCAGATGCTACCATTGAATTTCCGGCTACTGTTGGTGCTATTTCTTCTCCAGAAGCGGTGTGTGGAACCGGTGATATAAAACTTAATCTGGATGGCGCCATGCCACTATCTACGGGTATTACTTACCAATGGCAGTCTGCTGCGTCTGCATCAGGTCCATGGACTAATATCAGTGGAGACCTTACAACACCTATCTTGAGTGTAGAAGATGTTTCTGTAAATACTTATTTCAGATGTAATATTAAATGTTCAGGTACTTCCGAAATGTACAGCAATGTAGTGTTTGTTGAATCTGTAATACCGGAAATGCCGGTGCTTGAGGAGGGACAAACATGTGGACCAGGTGCCGTAACCCTGACAGGTACAGTTGGCTCAGGTACTATTTTTTGGTTTGAAAATCCAACAGGCGGCACGCCTTTTGCAACAGGCGAAAGTGTAGAAACACCTGAAATCAGTACTACCACTACATTCTACGCCGCAGGCGGAGCATTTCCGCCCGCACTGGTACAAGTAGGTACTGGTACAAGCTCATCAAGCGGCACAGCAGCAGGGCCATTTAATCTTTGGTTCAGAAGATCAACCATGCAATTGATGTATAAAAAAGATCAGTTAATAGCCGCTGGTGGAACTGCCGGCTTGATTGATGAGTTGCGTCTTAACTTAACGGCATTGCCAGCGTATAGCTATCCTGATTACACGATTAGCATTAAGACAGTCCCGGCAGCCTCAATGGCAACACTTGCATGGCAAACTACGGGCTTTACTGAAATCTTTGGAGGTGCAGGTACAACGTATACACCTGCTGCGACAGGATGGCAATCTTATATGTTCCCATCAGATTTGTATTGGGATGGTGATTCTCACATAATAGTGCAAATATGCTGGAGCTATGCAGCGGGTATCAGCTCTACAGGAGGAACACATCAGTTTACGACAACCAGTGGCCAAATGTTGTACAGCTGGACAGATGCCGCAGGTAACTCTTGCGGAGCTACCGGAACTTCCACTTCAACAGCTTTGCCTAACGCTATTTTCAATTTTGCCGGATGTGCTTCTGAGCGTGTGCCGGTTGTAGCGCATGTGCGCGATACACCTGTGGTAAATATAGATGTGGAAGATGGCGAATATTGCCTTACCAACAATACCTTTACCATTCCTACATCTCCCGAGCAGCCTGCAGGAAGCAGCTATTTATGGAATACAGGTGCTACTACAAGTTCTTTGACTGTTTCAGGCTCTGGTACAGCGAGTTCTTATTGGGTAGAAGTGACGAATGAATGGGGTTGCACCACTACAAGCGAAACCTTGAATGTAACTTTGAAACCATCTCCTGAAGTTGACCTTGGTCCTGATTCTACTGTTTGTGAAGGCGGCTTCGTAACCTTGGATGCCTCTACCGAAGGTAGCAATAGCTATTATTGGAATACAGGCGAAGATACCGAAACTATAAATGTTGACGAAGAAGGTTCTTACAATGTACTTGTGCAAAATCAGTATGGTTGCATTGATTTGGATACAATTAATTTAGTCTTTGAAGGTTTCATGCCATCTGTAGCATCTATTATCACAACCAATACAGGTCCGTTTAGCTTTAGCTTCGAGCCGGTGATGCCTGCTAATGTAATAGCATGGGAATGGGACTTCGGTGACGGTAGTGAAATCAATGAGTCCGAGTCGCCAAGCCATCTGTATACCGCACCGGGCACTTACACGGTAACGCTTACCGTTCACAGCACTTGTGGTACTATGGTATACACCACCACTACACATATATTGGGCGTAAACAATGTTACTGTACCTGAAAGCAGTCTGGTACTGTATCCTAACCCTGCTAAAGAAATAGCCGTAATCGAAAGTAAAGACGGACTGAAAATGAAGTCTATTGCGATTACTAATATTTTGGGTCAGGTAATGTTCGAAGGTGCATCTTCTAATTCAGAGAAGCACCAGATTGAGTTATCTGGTTATGCTTCCGGAATGTATACTGTTCGCATCCAAACAGACAAAGGAATCGTTGTCAGGAAATTTGAAATAATCAAATAGCCTGCAATTTTAATCAGAATGAAAAATGTCCAATCAATCGATTGGACATTTTTGTTGTACTACTAATCGTGCTATTTTAGAAATCATCTCCTATCCAATCAGCTATCTGTTCATCGGTAATAGAATCTTCGATAAAATGTCTGCGATTATTTTTGCTATCGATAATCAATGTAGCAGGTATTGCGCCACTCCATCGGTCATCTATTTTCGGTATAAATTTGTTGGCATTGGTTTCATTGAACCATACAACATCCGGCAATAATTTTTTCTTCGCAACGTAAGCTTGCAGTTTCGCAGGATAGCTATCTTTAAAATCTAAACTAACCAGCAGAACCTTTACGGGCTTGCCTTGGTAACGCTCGGTCAGCTTATTAAATTCAGGTAATTCTTTTACACAGGGCACGCACCATGTAGCCCAAAAATTGATGATGTAAATAGTGTCATTTGTTGTAACTCTTGCCATCAAAGCGTCGGCAGAGTAGGATGGTATATCTTGTGCATCGGCTTTGGCTATTTGCAAAAACAAGGCCGAAAGAAGCAGTAATTTTTTCATCGAATAAAGGTAGTAGATTGTCGCAAGTCTAAATGCTAATGAATAGCAAAGCCACACGTTTGACGGTGTGGCTTTGCATCATTTCAGATAAATATTTACTGACCGGTTCCTCTAATCAGTCTTAAAAGAATCGCGATGACAGCGATTACCAACAGGATATGGATGAGGTTTCCACCAAAAGGCGTAACAAATGCACCGAATATCCAAACGATGACTAAGATTACGGCAACGAGATAAAGTAGTCCAGACATAACTGTGAATTTTGTAGGTTTTTAATGAATGTTGTTTTATTATACATACCTAACATCAACACAACAAGTTGGTTTACTACAATATGCTGTAAAATAGTTAAAAACCTGAATCGCTACTTGCGCACCAGCCATTTTCCTACTTCTTTCAGCGTTACTTTTTTGCCATAAAGCAATATACCCGTTCTGTAAATCTTGCCTGCCATCCATGTAGTGCCGATAAAACCAAGTATGAGCAATAGCGCACTCAGGCCTATTTGCCATGCCGGTACGCCAAAAGGAATGCGCGCCATCATTACAATAGGGGAAGTCAAAGGGAAAATACTACCGAAGATGGCGATGCCACTATTCGGGTCTTTTAATGCCAAAGACATAATCACGAAGCCGAAAATAATAGGCAATGTAATAGGCAAGGTTAACTGTTGTGCGTCTTGCGGGTCTTCGTTTACAAGACTGCCCACTGCTGCAAATAGTGATGCATAAAGGAAATAGCCACCTAAGAAATAAAACAGGAACCAAACGATAATTTCAACCCAATTGGTACTGCCTAAAATAACATTGATAATATTTTGAACATCAGGTGCCTGACCTTGTTGCGCCATTTGTCCTGCCAATTCCGGACTGCCCATCATGCCGCTTTGGCTAAGTGCTACGCCACCAACCGCGGTAACTATCCCAATCAATACAACCCAGATAAGAAACTGTGTTAAACCCACCAAAGCCACGCCTATAATTTTGCCCAGCATCAATTGGAACGGTTTTACCGAGCTCACTATAATTTCTGCAATACGATTTGTTTTTTCTTCCATCACACTACGCATCACGCTCATACCATACAATAGCATAAACATGTACAGCAGAAATCCGCTGGCGTAGCCTATGGCTATTGACTTTTCGTAGTCCGATGATTTTCCCTCGCCGTTTATATTCTTAACTGTGATACTTTCTTTTTGCAAAGAATCGAGTTGGGTAGTGCTGATACCGGCGGCTTGCATGCGTTCGTTTATCAGCACATCGTTCATCTGATTTTTAATTTCATTCTGCGCACCAAGCCCTATCTGTTCTTCGCTGTAAATAGAGAATTGATTTTTATTTTTTGGGTCGAAAGAAGGTATGTGCAACACGCCGTCATAATCTTTGCTTTGCTTCGCTTCTTCAAGACCCGATTTTAAATAGGTAAATTTAATATCGTCATCATCCTTGAATTTCCCCGCAAATACACCACTTTCGTCCAATACCGCAATCTTCTTTGTGCTGGACGACGACACCGCCATCAAAGCCGTTCCGAATATCAATGCTACAAATAGCAGTGGTACAAGAATGGTGGTAAGTATAAAAGATTTCTTGCGTACGCGTGTAAGGTATTCTCTCTTTACAATCAATGTTGTTTTCATAGATATGCCCGATTAATTAAGTCTAATTTTGCAAAGGCGTAAAATTAGCTAATTTTAACTTGCTATGGCTGTCATGTTTTCAATGTGCTGAAACATAATACTGGAAAGCGTTTCATTAATTTTTTACAAAAGAATATAAAATGTCTGTTGCTGCTAATTACCTCGAGATTACCGCCAAACTGTTTGGCTATTATAAAGACCTGGCCGAAAAATCTATAGCCCAGCTCAGTGATGAGCAATTGCATCAACGCCCGGACGATAGCGTGAATAATATAGCCACCCTTGTCAAACACATGGCAGGTAACATGCTGTCACGCTTTACAGATTTTCTAACGACTGATGGCGAGAAAGACTGGCGCAATCGGGACGATGAATTTGAAGATATATTTGCCAGTCGGGCTGAATTATTGAATCGCTGGAATCAAGGCTGGGATTGCCTTTTGTCTACTTTAGGTTCCTTAAAGCAAGAAGATTGCGAAGCAATTGTTTACATCCGAAACGAGGGGCATACTGTATTGGAGGCGATTGCCAGACAGTTGGCTCATTATAGCTATCACTGTGGGCAGATAGTCTCAATTGCCAAAGCCATAAAGCTAGGCAGCTTCACGTCGTTATCCATTCCCAAAGGCGGCTCGCAGGAATTTAATCAGGCTAAATTTAATGCAGAAACGGAACGGAAATTTTTTACGGATGGGATGAAATAGCAAAAAGGTGCCCGATTGAGGCACCTTTTTTATGTAAATTATTGTCGGTCAAAATCGGTGACTAATAAGTCTGTTACAACTTCTCCTGCGGTTTCATTACTCTATCTATCGTATACACCACGCCGTTGTTCCTGATAATGGGGTTGCCTAACGGTGTTTTGATACCTGCGTAATCTTTTACCATCACGTTTCCATCGGCATCGGTAGAGAATACCAGATTGCCGCCCTGACCAATGGTGCGAATAGAAAACTCGCCGCCTGATTCTTTAATTTTTGTCTTGATATCGTCTTGCGTAAAATTACCTGCGATGATATGAAAAGTAAGTAGATCCTGCAATGCTCCTTGGTTTTGTGGCATCATCAAGTCTTCAAGTTTGCCTGATGGCAATGCCTCAAACGCTTTATTTTTAGGTGCTATTATTGTGTAAGTTCCATTGTTCGTAATGTTATCTTCAAGACCCGATGCCTTGATAACTTTTATCAGCGTAGCATACTCAGGAGCTTGGTCAATCAGGTATTGCATTGCTGTGGGAGATTTAGCTTCTACCACCACATCGGCAGTAGTATTCTGTGCGTTTGTCAACGAAGCATTGAATGATAATGCTGCAAGGGCTAAGCTGCATTTTAATAGCGTATTCATAAGAGTTGTTTTTAAAAGTGTATCAGACTAATTGCTAACACACAATATTGCTTTTGGTTTTGTCTTCTTAATTTTTAACAAATGTTATCTTGTTTTGCTTGAGGCTTTTATTTGGTACCTTTAAAGCAGTTTGTACCTTTTTCTTTATCCGATAAAATGGTTGTCAAAAATGAAAATCAGATTATTTGCTGCGAAGTATAAGATTACCATAGCCTTGTTGTTGAGCGCAACTTTTCTGCTTGTCTTTTTGAAAAATCTGGCGGATAGAAGCGATAGTAAAAGCCTTGCGTTGTCTTTTTCTGCTATTTATGAAGATAGGCTTGTGGTGGAGGGCTATTTGTTTGAAATGGCTAATTTGTTGCACAATAAAAAGGCAGCAATCAACAATAGTACGTCTACAGCCAATGCCTTACCCGTGGCGGTTTTGAGGGATGCTGATACGCGCATTCACAAATTGATAAAGGACTATGGGAAAACAAAATTTACCGAAGAAGAGCGCAATGTTTTCAATCAATTTCAACAAGAGTTTGCACAAATTATTGAATCAGAAAAGTCATCAGAATTTTCGAATAATCTCCCTCAACTATTGCAGAATTACGAAAATGCAGGCAGGCATTTGCAGGCTCTTTCCAGTATTCAATTAGCTGAGGCGGGCAAATTGAATCGTCAATCTCAGCAGATTTTTTCGGGGGCATCGATACTCACAGAGGTTGAATTTGTAGGCCTGATTTTAGGCTGTATTGCCATTCAATTGTTATTAGCTACAGGTAAAGAAAGAACCAAATTTCCATTTAATCCTGGCATGAATTAAACTCCAATCAATCTTCGTTGAAAAAAAAATAGTGTCTGAAATCCTTTCTGGTAAAGGGTTTTGGCGTGAATTATTTTTCTGTTCAAAAATAATTTTGAACAAGATGCACCGTTTTTAGAAATAAATATTGTTACCTTCGTTTCACTTTAGGGGTGTCTGTATCAATGTACACAGGCTGAGATTTTACCCTCTGAACCTGATCTGGTTAATACCAGCGTAGGGAAAAGTGAACTACTCTTTTCGCACAATTTCTGCGCACAATTATGTAGCCATTCCTAAAGTATTTTTCACCAAAATTCATTAGGAAATGGAACTGATTATCAATCATCATACAAAGCAATTTGACCTACCTGAACTTACCGTTCAGCAATTGGTTGCTATCGAGCACGGTGCTAAACTGCAAGGGCTCGCCGTAGCTGTCAACAATATAGTTGTTCCTCAATCCCAATGGGCAACCACCTACTGCCATCACAGGGATAATGTACTCATCATCACAGCTACACAAGGTGGCTAATTTTTCCTTTCTATAAATTTTTCAACGATGGATAACAACCAAAAGATATCGACACAGCCTTTTCCAAACTCAAAAAAAGTGTACATACCGGGCACGCTATTTCCGATTAGCGTGGCAATGCGCGAAATAGCGTTGCATGATACGAAGCTTGCTGCCGGAGGCTTTGAGCATAATCCACCTGTTACGGTGTATGATACTTCGGGTGCTTATACCGATGAAGAAATAGCGGTTGATATTCGAAAAGGTTTACCGCGCTTGCGGGAAAACTGGGTGGTAAATCGTGGTGATGTGGACGCACTTTCAGGTATCACATCTCAGTATGGACAGCAACGATTAAAGGATAAAAATCTGGACGATCTTCGACTTGAATATCAGCACCATCCTGTGAAAGCCAAGCCGGGAGCGAATGTAAGCCAATTGCACTATGCGCGAAAAGGAATAATAACACCCGAGATGGAATATGTTGCCATCAGAGAAAATCAGCGGATAGAGCAATTGCAATCTGCAACGAAAGAAATGGCGCAACAGCATAGTGGCAATAGCTTTGGTGCATTGACACCTAAAGGCAAAATTACACCTGAGTTTGTACGCGATGAAATAGCGGCAGGCAGGGCTATTATACCAGCCAACATCAATCATCCTGAATGTGAGCCAATGATTATAGGCCGCAATTTTCTGGTCAAGATAAATGCAAACATTGGCAACAGCGCGGTGAGTTCAAGTATAGAAGAAGAAGTTGAAAAAGCAGTGTGGGCTTGCCGTTGGGGTGCAGACACTATTATGGATTTGTCCACCGGCAAAAATATACACGAAACCCGTGAGTGGATCATCCGTAACTCGCCGGTGCCGATAGGCACGGTGCCTATTTATCAGGCATTGGAGAAGGTTAATGGCGTAGCAGAAAATCTTACCTGGGAGATTTTTAAAGATACATTGATAGAGCAGGCAGAGCAAGGCGTTTCTTACTTCACGATACATGCAGGCGTATTGCTGCGCTATATACATCTGACTGCTGAAAGGGTTACTGGTATTGTATCGCGTGGTGGTTCCATTATGGCGAAGTGGTGTCTGTTTCATCATAAAGAGAATTTCCTGTACACACATTTCGAAGAGATATGCGACATCATGAAACAGTATGATGTATCGTTTTCGCTTGGTGATGGATTGCGTCCGGGCTCTATTGCCGATGCCAATGATGCAGCACAATTTGCAGAACTCGAAACACTGGGCGAGCTGACTAAAATAGCCTGGAAGCATGATATACAAGTGATGATTGAGGGACCCGGGCATGTGCCGATGCACATGATTAAGGAAAACATGGACAAGCAATTGAAAGAATGCCATGAGGCGCCTTTCTATACACTCGGACCGCTTACGACCGACATTGCACCGGGCTACGACCATATCACTTCAGCTATCGGTGCGGCAATGATAGGCTGGTTTGGTACGGCAATGTTATGCTACGTTACGCCTAAAGAGCATTTGGGATTACCCAATAAAAAGGACGTAAAAGATGGCGTAATTACCTATAAACTGGCTGCTCATGCTGCTGATTTAGCCAAAGGACATCCGGGTGCACAATACCGCGACAATGCGCTAAGCAAAGCCAGGTTTGAGTTTCGCTGGGAAGACCAATTTAATTTGTCGCTCGACCCCGACACTGCACGGGAGTTTCATGATGAAACATTGCCGGCTGATGGCGCTAAAGTAGCCCACTTTTGCTCGATGTGTGGACCCAAGTTTTGCTCGATGAAGATAACACAGGAAATAAGGGCAACAGCAGCGAAAGGTATGCAAGAGAAGTCAGCAGAATTTGTAGAGATGGGCAAAGAAATTTATCATTAAAAATGATTGTGATAACATCCGAAACCCTTGGCTACAAAGAGTTAGATATAATTAATGAACTTTTTAAAGAGGGGCTTGATGTATTGCATGTAAGGAAGCCAGGCATATCACAAGATGAGTTATCCATCTATTTGCAAAGCATTGACGAAAGATATCGTTCACAAATTTGTTTGCATCAATGGCACTCATTGGCTGAAAGCCTTGGTATCAATCGATTCCATTATAAAGATGGCGCGCAGTCATTGTATCAGAAGAAAAATAGTGCTACGATTTTATCAGCATCTACACATAGTATGGAAACTTTCAATGCACTACCAAAGGAGTGTAGTTATGCTTTTTTGAGTCCTGTTTTTGAAAGTATATCAAAAGTTGGCTATAAGCCGAAAGTGAATATGGTAAAGGCATTGGAGCAACGTAGCAATGTTAAAACAAGGCTCGTCGCCCTCGGTGGTATTGATAGCGATAACATAGCATACGTACTTGAAAGTGGCTATAATGACGTTGCGCTATCAGGTGCTATTTGGAATAGTACTGAACCAATTAAAAAGTTTATACAATGCATGAATTTCGCCCGATAGCATTGAGTATAGCGGGTTTCGATCCGTCCGGTGGCGCTGGAGTATTAGCTGATGTCAAGACTTTTGAACAGCATCGCGTCTATGGGCTGTCTATTATTACAGCCAATACCTGTCAGACGGAAGATGAATTTTTTGCAATGCAATGGATTGACATATCGTTTGTAGAGCAGTCGATTATTGAATTATCAAAAGCCTATTCTATCAAGGCTTTGAAGATAGGTATAGTGCCTTCGCTATCGTATTTGTTAGCTGTTTTGTCAACGGTTAGAAAACATATTCCTGATGCATTTATCGTGTTGGATACAGTGCTGCAATCTTCTACAGGCTTCACTTTCATAGAATTTCAAGAGAACGAAACATTATTGGCGAATGCGCTTTCGATGCTTGATTTAATTACCCCTAATTACAAAGAGATTTTCATGTTGGGCAAGAAGGGTAGTGAAGCGCAGGAAATAGCCGAATCAATTTCGGCTAACTATTGTGCGGTATTATTGAAAGGCGGCCATAATGCTGACGCCATTGGTACAGACTATTTATTTGCAAAAAATGAAATGACAGAAATTATACCTCATGCAAATGACGCATCGCCTAAACATGGCTCCGGCTGTGTGCTTTCAGCAGCTATTACTGCAAATATCGCATTGGGTAAAAGCCTTGCTGATGCATGCGTTGAGGCTAAGAAGTACATCGAACAATTTTTAAAAAGCAATCCCACTTTATCAGGATACCATGTACAGTAAACTACAATATATATCACAAGGCGCCACTGCAAAAGAACAGCAGGAAAATATACTGAAAGCGCTGGATTCCGGTTGCAACTGGATACAGCTTCGTTTCAAAGATGCAACGGAAGATGCTTTTTTAGAGCTCGGTCATATCGTGGCAAAGCTTTGCAAAGACTATGAGGCTATATTCATCGTCAATGATAATGTGGCTATAGCGCGTCAACTCAATGCAGATGGCGTACACCTGGGTTTAGAAGACATGTACATAGCAGATGCACGCTTTATTTTAGGCAAAGACAAGATTATAGGTGGTACTGCTAATACGCTCGAACATGTTGTAAGCCGTGTAAATGACGGTTGCGATTATATAGGTTTAGGCCCGTTGAGATTTACAACGACTAAAGCGAAACTAAGTCCTGTATTGGGTTTGGAGGGATATAAGGCTATTTGTGCATCGTTGCAGGAAAGCAATATTATTACCCCTATTTATGCAATCGGTGGTGTAGAACAGTCGGATGTGCAGCAATTGATGGATATAGGTATTTATGGTATTGCTGTATCTGGTATTATCTCTAAAGCCTTACAGGCAAAGGCTTTGGTGGAATCTTTAAACAATAGTTTGTATGAATCAGTTGAAAATTGCAGATAGAATATTTAACAGCCGGCTATTTTTAGGTACGGGCAAGTTTGGTTCGGCTAAAGAAATGGAAGCTGCTGTATTGGCTGCTGAATCTGAGTTGGTAACGGTTGCACTCAAAAGGGTTGATACAAATCGTGCCGATGATGATAACTTGTTAGCGTCGCTTCATCATTCGCATATTAATTTATTGCCCAATACTTCCGGCGCGCGTAATGCCCGCGAAGCTTTGCTGGCAGCGCAATTGGGCAGAGAGGCAATGCAGACCAACTGGGTAAAACTGGAAATTCATCCTGACCCGAAATACCTGATGCCTGATGCAATCGAAACGCTGAAAGCAACAGAAGAGTTGGCTAAAATGGGATTTGTAGTGCTGCCTTATATCCATGCCGACCCGGTATTGTGTAAACGACTGGAAGACGTAGGAACCGCTGCTGTCATGCCTTTGGGCTCGCCAATTGGCAGTAACAAAGGGCTAAAGACTATTGATTTTCTGGAGATAATAATAGCACAAAGCAAAGTGCCGGTTATTGTGGATGCAGGTATAGGCGCTCCATCAGACGCTGCAAAGGCAATGGAATTAGGCGCTGACGCGGTATTGGTCAATACTGCGGTGGCCGCTACCAGCAATCCGGTGCAAATGGCTATTGCATTTAAGCAAGCAGTGATAGCAGGCCGTCTAGCCTACGAGGCCGGACTTGCTGCGGTTAGTAACCATGCACAGGCTTCGAGTCCGCTTACTTCATTTTTATTCCAAAGCTGATGTCAGGATTTATAGATGTATTTCGTAAGTACGAATGGCAGCAAGTAACCGATATGGTTTATGCGAAACAGGAAAGCGATGTAGAGCAAGCATTGTGTGGAAATCGAAAACGTTTGGATGATTTCGCAGCTTTGATTTCGCCGGCGGCGAAGCCCTATCTGGAACAGATGGCACAACTTAGTTCGAGACTTACGCAAAAGCGCTATGGTAAAGCGATTCAGTTATATGCGCCTTTGTATTTAAGCAACGAATGTCAGAACATCTGTACCTATTGTGGCTTTAGTCTTGATAATAAAATAGCGAGGAAGACGCTGAATGACCGTGAGATATTGCAAGAAGTAGAAGTGTTGAAATCTATGGATTTTGAGCATTTACTTTTGGTAACGGGCGAGGCTAATTATACCGTTAATATCGTCTATTTTTTGAATGCTATTGAATTGCTGAAAGAGCAGTTCGCAAGTATTTCGGTAGAAGTGCAACCCTTAACCACATTAGAATACGAGCAATTGCATTTGGCTGGTGTTAACTCTGTGTTGGTATATCAGGAGACCTATCATCGTGATGTCTACAAGCATTATCATCCTAAAGGAAAAAAATCCAACTTCGATTACAGACTTGAAACGCCCGATAGAATTGGCAGAGCGCAGATACACAAAATAGGCTTGGGCGTATTGCTTGGCTTGGAAGACTGGCGTACCGATAGTTTTTTTTGTGCTTTACATATCGACCATCTGCAAAAGGAATACTGGCGCACACGCTATTCCATTTCTTTTCCGCGACTGCGGCCTGCAGAGGGAATTATTGAACCTAATTTTGTGATGGATGACAGCGATTTGCTGCAATTGATTTGTGCTTACCGCATCTGGAACGAAGAGCTTGAAATATCGTTGTCGACTAGAGAGTCGGAACGGTTCAGAAATCATATAATTCCAATAGGCATCAATAGTATGAGCGCCGCCTCCAAAACCAATCCCGGTGGCTATAGTGTAGATGCGCAATCATTGCAGCAATTTGAGATTTGCGACGATAGGCCCGTAAATGAAATAGAAAAAATGATTCGCAGCCATGGATACGATGTGGTGCGTAAAGATTGGGACAGGGTATTTTCTTAAATAATTATCCATGCTATTTACAAAAGAACAATTCACAAGATATAGCCGACAGATTTTTTTACCGGAGGTGGGTGTGCAAGGTATGCTGAAAATCAAGGCTGCAAAGGTTTTGGTCGTTGGAGCAGGTGGTCTGGGCTGTCCGGTATTACAATACTTAGCAGGTGCAGGCGTTGGTACTATTGGTATTGCCGACCATGATGTAGTAGAACTTCATAATCTACATCGGCAGGTATTGTACAATAGTAATAAAATAGGTTGTACAAAAGTCGAGAGCGCATCGACTCATCTTATGACCATAAACCCAGAAGTTCAGTTAATAAAGATTACTGAAAAGATAGATGCTACGAATGCAAATGAAGCTATATCTGCCTTTGATATTGTGGTAGATGGTAGCGATAATTTTCAAACAAGGTATCTTGTAAATGACACCTGTGTTGCTTTAGAAAAGCCGTTGGTCTATGGCAGTATTTTGCATTTTCAAGGACAGGTAGCCGTTTTCAATCATAATGGTGGCAAGCATTTGCGCGATTTATTTCCAACATCTCCCCATCCTGATGATGTGCCGGACTGCGGCGTGAATGGTGTGTTGGGACCACTGCCGGGTATAATAGGCAGTATGATGGCAATGGAAGTTTTGAAGCTGATAATAGGGATGCCAACACTTCATAATCAGCTATTATTACTCGATGCCGGCAGTTGGGATTTTAGCAAAGTATCATTCTAAGCCTTTGTGACAGCGGCTTTGTCTGTTTGATCATTCAGCAGAAAAGATGCTGATAAGTTTTTCTACATCATGCCGCCAAAAGAAATTTTCTTTTACTATTTCACTATTTTGCGCCTTGTAGAAAATTTTAAAAGCGGACATATTCGCATAGCCCACTTTCTCAATTTTTACTACTTCTTTATTGTAATTCTTTGCGATAGCTTTTATCTGTTGCAGTTCGTCATTCACAGAAATAAAATCGTTGCTCATCCTTTATTGGTTGCGGTTACGGTTGTTCATGTTGAGAAATAGCAGAATGTAATAGAGCAGGGTAGCGATAGAACTGATAGCTGCCACTACATAAGTGCGCGCCGCCCATTTTAGTGCATCGGCTGCCTGATTGTGCTCTGCGCCGGTTGTCATATTATTTTGTTCCAGCCACTTGAGCGCGCGGTTGCTCGCATCATATTCTACCGGCAAAGTGATGATGGTAAATATAGTAGTAATCGAAAATAGCACGATACCCACCAGTAAAATAGTTGGGTTGGAGCGACCAGCAAGCATACCAAGCCCGGCAAGTATTACGAATTGCGATACACGGCTGCTTATATTTACCAATGGCACTATAGCGCTTCTAAACTTGAGCATACTGTAAGCAGTTGCATGTTGTACTGCGTGGCCACATTCATGCGCAGCTACAGCGGCGGCAGCTACAGTTCTGCTATCATATACATCCTCGCTTAGGTTCACGGTTTTGTTTTGCGGGTTATAGTGGTCGGTAAGCTGGCCAGGTGTAGAGATTACACGCACATCCGCAATGCCATTATCCCGCAACATCTGTTCTGCTATTTCTCTACCGCTTAAGCCATTGCGCAAGCCTATTTTGCTGTACTCCGCAAACTTGCTTTTTAGTTTGTTGCTGACAATCATCCCTACTACGAACATGATGCCCGCAATCAGGTAATATCCCATTAGTCCCATTTCTTAATTGTTTTACTTACGATATACTTATCAAATACTTTGCCATTTTTCGGTTTTAGTCAACCTGTCAAAGACTGGCTATATCGGCACTTTATAACATGAAAATATTTCAGAAGTTTTGCAGGTCGCTATTTTCAATAGGGATGAAATATTTATCTAATCGAACCTTGGAAATTCTATTGTTTTAACCGCAGAGGGCGGCAAAGTTTACGCGGAGAAATAATAGTAGTGCACGCTTATCGTGTCCGACGGTTATTAGTCAGTCGAATAGCAACGCAAAGATGCTTCGCATGGAAAAATGCTCCTCTAAAAAGCACACGTCTATTTCCTAAGCAATATCAATACTGGCTTGAATTACAGAGTTTTTCAAGGACGAATATCTAATGCAAAACAGGCTGTCTCGTTTAGAAACAGCCTGTTCGCGTCATTCAAAAATGTCGAATGATTATCTAATCAACGTCACATTGCCAGTATATTTTTCCGAAGTATTATTTTCGAACACTACGTTTATGATATAGATATATACGCCAACCGGCTGATCTTTATCGTTGAATTTACCATCCCATCCGCGACCATCGGCACTATTGGACTCAAATATTTTTTGTCCCCAACGGTCGAAAACAGTCATATTGAAAGCAATCACGCCT
>PJTT01000240.1_pt1 | contig 73036 bp, 59 predicted proteins | sample 1512261 | NCBI WGS metagenome assembly PJTT01 (sample SAMN08177685, study PRJNA422409) | Soil metagenome, whole genome shotgun sequencing project. | isolation source: Soil (2) enriched on wood chips | place: USA: Madison | collected 2015-01-15 | reverse complement strand
TTTAACAGAAGAAATCAAAGGGAATGGATCTTTCACAATCTTTTACGTTGTGTTTTGGCATTCAAGCCTTGCCCATATTCAATGGTGAAAATAAAATGAGAATGAAATACCTAATCCTATTAGATGATTTGGAAATGAGATAATTTGAAAATAAACTGCGGTGCAAGAAATGGTTTGAATAATAACACACAAAATAATTTGTATAAAATAAACTTATGGAAATAGTTCATGTAGCTGCTGAATGTTACCCAATGGCCAAAGCCGGCGGATTAGGTGATGTAGTAGGCGCTTTACCAAAATACCAGAATGAGTTAGGACATGTGGCAAAAGTGGTGATGCCTATGTACCGCACTAAATTTTTGTATGCCAACCAGTGGGAGCTGGTGCATGAAGGCGGACAACAATTGGGATCGCATTGGTTTCATTACAGTGTAATTAGGGAAAAAACAAACAAACTTGGTTTTGATTTATACTTGGTGGATATAAATGGTTTGCTGGACAGAGAAAAAATCTACGGATACGATGATGATACCGAACGTTTCCTATCGTTTCAAATAGCAGTTTGCGATTGGTTAAGTAAATGGCAACATGCTCCTGATGTTATACATTGCCATGATCACCATACCGGTATTATTCCTTTTATGACCAAATACAGTTATGCTTTCAGGCAAAAACTGGGTAGTGTAAAAACGGTGTTTACCGTGCATAACGGGCAGTACCAGGGTTGGATACCCTGGGATAAATATTATTACATACCGGCTTATGATAGTTGGAACTGGGGTATGCTTGATTGGGATAATACTATTAATCCCATGGCGGCTGCGGTAAAATGTGCCGATAAAGTAACAACGGTTAGTCGTAGTTATATGGATGAGTTAAAAGTATCGGCTAATGGTTTACAAAACTTGTTTGAATACGAGAAGGGTAAAAGCCTTGGTATATTAAATGGTATTGATACGGATGTATGGGATCCGCAAACGGATAGTTTTTTGGCCAAAAATTACAGCCAGGAATTAGTGCAAAAGGGCAAGCAAAAAAATAAGCTGGAAATATGTAATCAGTTTGGGTTAGACCCTGATAAACCATTAATTACTTTTATTGGTAGACTGGTAGGAGAGAAGGCGGCTGATTTACTACCGGAAGCAATAAGCCAGTCAATATACCAACACCATGGCAAAGCAAACTTTTTGGTATTAGGTTCCGGCGAGGCTGATTTAGAAGACAAACTGGATGGTATGAAAAAGCAGTTTGGCGGTTATTTTAATTCATACATTGGATATAGCGAACCGTTAAGCCATTTAATATATGCCGGTGCCGACTTTTTATTAATGCCCAGCAGGGTAGAGCCTTGCGGCTTAAACCAGATGTATGCATTACGTTATGGAACCGTACCGATGGTACGCAGCGTAGGCGGGTTAAAAGACACCATTAAAGATTTTGGCGATTGGCAAGGTTATGGCATAAGAATGGATCAGTCAAGCGTTGGCGACATTATTTATTCAGTTGGCCGGGCTATAGATTTATATACCAATAAGCCGGATTTATACGAGTGGATGCGAGGCTATATGATGACTATTGACCACTCATGGGATGCATCGGCACAGCAGTATATTGATGTGTACAATTCTATAAATAAGTAAAACGGGTGACAAATATTAAAATTATATGGTGCATGATTGTTTAATTAATAATCTTACTTATCTTTTGCGCCACTAACTTATAATTATACATTGCTATGTCTATTTCAAAAGAAATATTAACAGTAATATTGGGCGGAGGGGCCGGTTCAAGATTGTATCCGTTAACAGCCAGCAGATCAAAACCAGCGGTGCCTATTGCAGGCAAATACCGTTTGGTGGATATTCCTATTTCAAACTGTATTAACTCAGGCATCAATCGCATGTTTGTATTAACGCAGTTTAATTCGGCCTCGTTAAACAGGCATATTAAAAACACGTATCACTTTAGTGCGTTTAGTGCTGCCTTTGTTGATATTTTGGCTGCAGAACAAACACCTGATAATCCAACATGGTATCAAGGTACTGCCGATGCGGTGCGTCAGAGTTTGCGTCACTTATCCCCATTTAATAGTGAGTATGTTTTAATACTTTCCGGCGACCAGTTGTACCAAATGGATTTTCATAAAATGCTGGAAAATCATAAACAATTAGGTGCCGATATTTCTATTGCAACCATACCCGTGGCCGATAGAGAAGCGCCTGAGTTTGGTATTTTAAAATCAAACGAAGAAGGTTACATTACTTCGTTTATAGAAAAACCTAAAAAAGAATTACTGCCCGAGTGGGAAAGCGAAACTGGCGATGCTATGCAGGCGCAGGGACGTAAATACCTGGCATCGATGGGTATTTATATTTTTAACCGTAAGTTATTGTTTGATTTATTGCAGGATGATTTTGCTGATGCAACCGACTTTGGTAAAGAAATTATTCCGCAATCAATAGAAAATAAAAAAGTAGTAAGCTATCAGTACGATGGTTACTGGACAGACATTGGAAATATCTACTCTTTCTTTGAAGCCAACCTTGGTTTAACGGCCGATTTACCCGACTTTAATTTGTTTGACAATACCAACACCATTTACACCCGTGCCCGTATGTTACCGCCGGCAAAAATAAGCGGTACTACTTTGGAAAAAACGGTAATTGCCGAAGGTACTATCATCAATGCTTCACGTATTGAAAACAGTGTAATTGGTATTCGTTCACGCATTGGCCATGGTACAACCGTTAACAGCAGTTATATTATGGGTTGCGATTATTACGAAACGCTGGAAGATATTCAAAGCGATTTAGTTACCGGCAAACCTGCATTAGGTATTGGTAACCGTTGTTATATTAAAAATGCTATCATTGATAAAAACTGTCGCATTGGCGATGATGTACGCATAAACGGTGGTACACATTTAGAGCCTGTTGACCATAGTTTGTACACCGTTAAAGATGGTATTGTGGTAATTAAAAAAGGCGCCGTTATACCAAACGGATTTGTAATTTAATTTTACAATTATTGTATAATAAACAAACCCCTCCATTTGCGAGGGGTTTGTTGTTTGTAGTATTTTATCAAGATAATTCTTCAATGAAATGCCAGCAAACCCCGGCTATGTCAATAATATTTACTTCCTTGCCATAAGGTTGTTGTATTGGTTGTGTAATGGGAGCAATGCCAAATTTTTCTGAAAGGTTCTTTTTGTTTATTGCATTCCAAAATTCATTAATGTCAGTTACCTTAACCGATAACATCAGGTTTTCTGCAAATGCTTTATTATCGTATTTCTGTAGTATAAATTTACAATTGCCGTTTTTAAAGCCAACAAGTTCACCTCCATCCCAGTCTATGCTAAAACCAAGTTCCAGAAATAGTTGTTTCGATTTGTCAAAGTCTTTTCCCGAAGGAATAAAAGGTTCAATAGATAAATAATTCATACTATAATCGTTTATTATTTTTTGGTTACCAGCGTTCCACCCTTGAGCATCGTCCCTTGCGTCGCACTCTTGTACAGCAGTAATTCTATTGGCCAATATGCAATACTCCGTATTTTAATCGGAGTGTAGTAATTCTATTCGCATTTGGCAATAACGACTTTTTAATCAAAGTTATTACTCCTCTTCTTTTTAAGAGGGCCGTGTAAGGCCTTGCTCACCATTGTGCAAGGTGCACATTTTTTATAAATATGTTCTATAGTAGCCTCCAGCTTTAGCTGGGGGACAATGATTGTTCTAGCCTGGCTTTAGCCGGATTAAAAAATATAGAAGTGCGAAGTATTTGCAATTGGGCTAAAGCCACAAATTAGATCTTTTTATTCCCGAGGCTAAAGCCACGGGCTATTGAAGAAAGATATAGGGATTAACGATGCAGCACATAATTGAGTTTGTTGGCATAAGCTATTACGCACATGAGCATAATCCAAATAACATGGCCATTGAGTATATAAAATAAATTAAGAAAGAGAAAAATTAGCGAGAAGCGCTATTTGGGTTAAAGGTTACTTTGTTGTTTAGTAACACTTTTTTGTTCATAGGAACCACCAAAACATTGTTACCATTGCGGTAAGCAACATTTGTATTTAATTGAATATACTTTTTGGTAGTATTAAGATTAATAACCTCAGTACCGCGGAAAGAGTAGTTGGTGCGTAAGCTAAATACACCATTTGTGGTAGCGGTAACATCTGTAGTTAACAAACTACGTTTAGGTTTTTCAACCTTTTTTGTACGACCATCACCTAACGACGCAAAAACGCCGGCTACACATAGTACCAATACAGTACCAAGGGCCAGTTTCTTTAAGTTGTATAATGATATTTTACGTACAGATTTCATTCTTAGTGCAAAATTAACAAATTAAAATGAAAATATTTACAATTTGTATCGAAAGTTTTAATATTCTTTTAACGCTGCAGTTGCAAAATTGTTACATTATTACCTAAATAAATTATAAAAGATGTTAACAAATGGGGAAAACTAAACATATTTTTTAAACCATTTTTTAGGTTAACTTGTTGATACATAAAGCACAAAATTTGTTTTATAAAGCCAAGGAGTAAATTAAAGAATACGGCACGAAATTTTGATAATTTAAAATACCCGTTATTTTTGCCTTGGGTTTAATTATTATTGATAATCAGTTCTTTACATATTTATTATTGTTTTGGTTACTGTTTAAACCGGGTTATGCAACCAGTGGACGGTATTAACCGCCTAATAAATTAGGTGAATAGCTATTTTATTAGGTTTGGCCTTTATTGCTGATAAGCGAACGGATTCCCGAAATAAATTCGGGATGCTGCTATTTTGGCCAATAGAATTGGTGCAGCAGAACGGAGCGTCGCAAGGGACGATCAATCAGGGCTATTCAGTTGGTAAACAAAAAATTAATCATTCAATAATAAGCCACAGGAAAAAAACAGGAATGCATCATTTAAGTTAGCTTTTTAAGAAAAGGGTATTGATGAGCAAAAAGAGAAAATACCTATTTGAATTGTACACGCTTGATTGTTAGTTATTATTTCACCATTTAAACTTCCATCAAATGAAAAGTAACCCTTTTGAAGAAGACAGAGACGTGCTGGCCGAGTTATTGAAAAACTACGAGAATTTGAAGAATGGTCGTAGTCATTCGTTTATTGAGGAGGATGCTTTTGAAAAAATTATAGGCTATTTTGAAGATAAAGAAGATAATAAAGCCGCAATGGAAGCCGTAGAACTGGCTACAGAGCGTTATCCTTACTCATCCAGCTTGCTGGTACGCAAAGCCGATGTTTTATTAAATAATCGCCGCTATAATGAGGCGTTGGAAGTGCTGGAGTTTTCGGCACTGTTAGACAAAAACGATATTAACCTGTACATATTAAAGACAGATGCTTTGCTGGCGTTGGATCGTCAGGAAGAGGCTGTACAAATACTGGAAGAAGCACTTCATTTATTTACCGGCGACGAACGTATTGAATTATTGTTTGAGCTGGCAGATGTATATGACGATTATGAAGACTTTGACAAAGTATTTGACTGTTTAAAAATGATATTGGATCAGGAGCCTAATAATGAAGAGGCTTTGTACAAAATTTGCTTTTGGACAGACTTTACCGGTCGTAACGAAGAGGGTATTCGTTTACATAATGAAATTATAGACGAGTATCCGTACAATGAATTGGCCTGGTTTAATCTGGCAGCAGCCTACCAAGGGCTTAAGCTATACGAAAAAGCCATTGACGCTTACAAATACGCCATTGTAATTGAAGAGAAGTTTGATTACGCTTACCGCAACATGGGTGATGCGTATATACGCTTACGTAAGTATAAGGATGCGATTGAGGCATTGGAAAAAGTATTGGAATTAAGCAAACCCGAAGATGTTATTTACGAGGCTATAGGCCATTGTTATGATAAACTGAAAAACTTTGCGCAGGCCAGGTTTTATTACCGTAAGGCAACACATTTAAATCAGGAAGACAGTAAGTTGTTTTATAAAATTGCCTGTACTTATGTTAACGAAGGGCAGTTTCAGAATGCGGTAAAACAATTAGAAAGTGCATTACGCCTTAATAAAAATCAGGCGGAGTATCACTTATTATTAGGAGAGTGCAAGCAGGAATTAGGTTTTATAAAAGACGCAATACAATATATTACCGCCGCAGTAAGGTTACGCCCCAAAAGTGTAGCCAACTGGGAAGCGTTGGTAAAGTGTTTGTTTGAAAACGAATACTACGAGCAGGCCTTGGAGCAAGCCGATATTGCTTATGAAGCCACGGGTAATAAAACCTTATTTATATTTTACAAAGCCCTTATAAACTTTGCGTTGGGTAAGGCAAAAGAATCGTTGCTATTATTGGATGAAGCCATGCAACAATCGCCAAAAATGTTAAAAAAGATTATTTCCCTGCACCCGGCTATACTGCAAAACACCGGTGTGTTGGATGTAATAGCTAAATACAAAAGAAAAAAATAAAGGAAAAGCAGGGCATAGGTAACTGGTTTTTATAAACCCTTATCTTTGCGGCATTAACTGAATAGCAAGTAAAGTAGCAGCATGAATTTTAATTTATCGCAGATGCCCGATAGGGCGGTTAAACCTCGTAATAACGGGTTAACCATGGTAATGGACAAAGGTTTAAGTATAGAGGAAGCAAAAAATATGCTTAGTGTTTCATCGGCTTATGTAGATATTTTAAAGCTTGGTTTTGGAACGTCTTACGTAACACCTAACCTAAAAGAGAAAATTGCGGTTTATCATAATCATAATATTCCCGTTTACCTGGGAGGTACTTTATTTGAAGCGTTTTTAATTCGTAATCAGTTTGACGATTATATAGCAGTATGTAAAGATTTGGGTATTACTTATGTAGAAGTAAGTGATGGCTCCATCAACATTCCCCATGCTGAAAAATGTGGTTATATTGAAAAATTAACCAAACACTTTACCGTACTAAGCGAAGTGGGTAGCAAAGATGCCCAACATATTATTCCCCCTTACAAATGGATTGAGTTAATGCGTGCCGAATTGGAAGCAGGCTCAAGTTATGTAATTGCCGAGGCTCGTGAAGCAGGTAATGTAGGTATTTACCGTGGATCTGGTGAGGTTAGGGAAGGCTTAGTACAGGAAATACTTACACAAATACCTCAGGAAAAAATTTTGTGGGAAGCCCCACAAAAAGCACAGCAGCTTTATTTTATAGAGTTAATTGGCTGCAATGTAAACTTGGGTAATATAGCACCTACCGAAATGATAGCCTTGGAAGCCATGCGTATTGGTTTACGTGGCGATACTTTTGAATTCTTTTTAGATTCGGTAAAAAAGTAACCATGCGTACTTTTGGTTTAATCGGAAATCCTTTAACGCATTCTTTTTCTAAGAAATATTTTACGGATAAGTTTGATAAGGAGAATATTTCCGGTTGCCGCTATGAATTATATCCCTTAAATACTATTGAGCAACTCACTGAATTATTGCAACAGCAACCCGATTTAGCAGGGTTGAATGTTACCATTCCTTATAAAGAACAGGTAATTGCTTATTTACACGAGCAATCGCCTGCTGTACAACAAATAAAAGCCTGTAACTGTATTCATATAGTTGATGGTAAGTTAATTGGCTATAACACGGATGTATTAGGCTTTCAGCAATCCTTACAACAACAGCTACAACCACATCATACACACGCTTTAATTTTAGGTACTGGTGGCGCAGCAAAAGCGGTGGCATTTGCATTGCAACAATTACAATTGTCTTACCGGTTTGTATCTAGAAAAACTACTGCTAATGCTATAAGCTACGATGACTTACTTGAGGAGGTTGTCGCTCAACATACACTTATAATAAACACTACACCGTTAGGTACTTATCCTAATATACAAGAAGCTCCTCCCATACCTTACCAGCTTTTAACGGCGCAACATCATTTATACGATTTAGTTTACAATCCCTCCGAAACACTTTTTTTACAAAAAGGAAAACTGTCTGGTGCGCAAATACAAAACGGTGCCGACATGTTAGTTATACAAGCAGAAGAAAGCTGGAAGATTTGGAATAACTTCTAAGTATAAAGCCTGTTGGGCTTTCAAAATATACGTTTCATCGAAAAATAAAAAGCTTAGTACTTACCCTTATTAATTTTACATATCCAAATGCTGGATTATCTCCATGTTTCTATTCCAAAAGCCAAAATAACCGCTCAAACAAAAGGTTATTTTCTTGTTTACTTTCTAAAGGCGTTGAATATGAAATTAATTTTAGCAGTTTTATTACTAAGTTTAACCACAACAATTAGCTATGCTCAAAGTGCATTTATTACTAAATGGAATACAGGTAGTGGTACTACTTTACGTTTTCCCGGAGTAGGCACTAACTACACCATTGTAGTTAAAAATTCATTAGGAACAGTTGTTCATACAAGTACAAGTGTTACCCGTGCAGTAGGTACTCCTTACATTATCCCATCTTTAACAACCAATACAGAATATACAGTAGAAGTAACAAATGGTTCAGGCATTTTTCAGCAGTTTCATGCACCTTCAAGTACTGATATTACGAAACTTCGTGAAGTAAAACAATGGGGAACAACAGCATGGATTACTATGCGTTCAGCATTTAGCGGTGCCACCAATATGCAGGTTACGGCAACTGATACACCAATATTACCTAATGATGTTGGGTATATGTTTTCCGAATGTACAGCGCTTACAGGCAATGCAGTATTTAATACATGGAATATGACCAATGTACGTAATATGGAGGCCATGTTTTTTAGTGCAAGTAATTTTAATACACCATTAAGTGCTTGGAATACATCCAATGTAACCAACATGCACTCGGTATTTGAATATGCATCAACCTTCAATCAAAATATTAACACATGGCAAACCGGTAATGTTACCGATATGTCGCAAATGTTTCATGGTGCAACACTTTTTAATACTCCCTTAAATAGCTGGAGAACAGACAATGTAATAACTATGCATGGTATGTTTGAGGCGGCTACAAGTTTTAATCAACCTATCAATGCCAATATAGTTCCTGGTGCATGGAACACCAGTAACGTTAAAATAATGAGTAGAATGTTTGCAGAAGCCTCTCATTTTGACCAACCTATTGGAGGCTGGAATACATCTAGTGCAACTACCATGGAGGCCATGTTTCATAAGGCTACCATTTTTAATCAACCAATAGGTACATGGGTAACAAACAATGTTACCACTATGAGAGATATGTTTTCTTATGCTTCTACTTTTAACCAGCCTATAGATAGCTGGATTACCTCAAACGTAGTTACAATGGAAACAATGTTTGCCGTTGCAACCAGTTTCAATCAACCCTTAAATAGTTGGCTTACATCAAATGTGGCTAATATGTATGGCATGTTTGCGTATGCAGCAACTTTCAATCAGCCCTTAAACAATTGGAATACTTCAGCAGCAACTACTATGAATGGCATGTTTGCATATGCATCAGCCTTTAACCAAAATATTGGTATGTGGAATTTGAGTAATGTTGCCAATATGGAACTAATGCTTTCATTTTCAGGATTAAATTGTATAAATTATAGTAATACATTAATTGGTTGGGCTGGTGCAGCTACAACACCCAATAACCTTAACCTAGGCGCTCATTTACTAACGCACGGCAATGCAGCATTACCTGCAATAAATACACTTACCACCACAAAAGGCTGGAACATTATGGGTGGCGCAGGTTCTTGCGAAATACCACTTCCTGTTCAATTATTGTTTTTTAATGCTTCATTGCAGGATAAAAATGTAAAACTAATCTGGAGTACAGCAAGTGAAAACAACAATAAAGGGTTTAACATCCAAAAAAGCAAAGATGGTGTAAACTGGGAAAATATCGCATTTGTAAACACCAAAGTTGCAGGTGGCAACACCACTATAAAACAAGATTATAGCTTTACCGATAATCAGCCTTATGCTAACAAAACTTACTATCGTTTACAACAAATAGATTTTGATGGTAAGTCAGAATTCAGTAATACAAAGTATGTTACCCTAGGCAGCAATATACAATACCATCTTTTCCCTAATCCTACAAAAGATGTACTTAATATTACAGGTTTGGCAGGAACAGAAACCATTATTATTTACGATGTGGCGGGAAGAATGATTAAACAAATTAAGAATACCAATACAATACAAACAATTCCGTTAAATACAATGCAGGCAGGTATTTATAACATACAGATTATTGCAGCTAATGGAACAAGCACCTCACATAAAGTAATAAAAACAAAATAAACTTAAGTATAAAATAGCGTACTCAATTACGCTCTTTCAATATACATTTAAACCCCGGTAAATGTTTTTCTAAACATATACCGGGGTTTTCTTTTAATATAAAAAAGTTATACAATAAAATTTTGGGCGTTCCCCTTCGGGTCGGGCTTTCCGCTACAAGTCCTCGCCCATGTAACCAAAACGGCTCGTACCTCGCCTTATTTGTTCACAAGGGCTCCGGGCTTTTCGCTGCAATCCCTAACGCGATCTTCGCAGTAACAAATATTAATTGATAGATAAGCGTATAATAAACCTGTATTAATCTATCCGTTTTCATTTGCAATAAAATGAACGTTTTTAATAGGTTTAATAAGCACAAAAACAATGAACAAGTAAACAAGTAAACATGTTATAACCTTAATGGCCAATGCAATAATAGGTACTAGAGCCATCAGGTTTATGGCATAAATAATAGGATAAAAACTTAGAGCGGTTACTAATGCAATACCAAATGCTTTTAACGAAAAAACCGGTAATGCCGGAAGGTGTTTTCTTACAGATGAAAGGTTGAGTACTAGCAAAACTAATTCAGCAGTTAGCAACGCAATACACATGCCCATTGCCTGGTAATAATAGCCACCAATAAAAGCCAGAACAAAGAATAAAACACATGCGGCCAATAGATTTTTAAAAAAACTTTTATCGAAATGGTTAGCCATTAAAACTGGATTACTATAATAAAGACTTATGGATTTTATAATGGGATATAAAGCCAAAATTCTTAAATAAGGAATTGCATCGGTGAAGCTTTCTCCTAAAAAAACGGGTATAATTTCGTCGGCTAGCAAAAAAATACCCATACTTAAAGGAGTGGCAAAAAGTATAATTAATTGAATACTGAATGTAAGTTGTTGTTTCAGTTGCTGCTGTTTATTTTGTGCTTTTAAGGCAACAATCGAAGGGAAGAAAACATACATTGAATCGGTGATAAGAGAACTGGAAATACGTACTATTTTTACGGTAAAAGCGTATAAACCAACAGTGGTGGCAGAAGCTACAATGCCAATAATTACATTGTCTAATAATAAAGGCATTGCAGCTAAAATACTGATAGCATTTATTGTCATTATTTGCTTTACATATTTTAAACCAGATGTAAAGTCAAAGGAGAATAACTTTTTCCTTATTACATTATAAAAATTGAGCCCCACATTGGTAATAGCCGAAAAAACGATGATAGCATAATAAGCCAAATAATCGTCAGGGGACTTAACAAAAATATAAATTGACGCAATGCCGGCTATTCTTACAAGTATGGCTCTAATTGCAATGTATTTAAATGATTCCTGCCCATAAAAATACCATTCGCAAGCAAAAGCATTTGCAAAGAGATATAGGTAAGAAAATATAAGAATGGTCGGATCTTCATAATGAGACCGTAATACAACAACAAAACACGAGAAAATAAGTATAGCAAGTAATGAACTTAGTATATGAAGCGATAATAGAGAACTTACCGTTTTGTTTAATTTAAGCGGATCGTTCTTATACTTTGCCACTTCTCTTACACCATAAGTCATAATGCCAAACTCGGCAATAATGGTAAAATAAAAAGCAAAAGAATCGGCAAAGCTAACCTGACCAATACTATTAGGTGTCAGGGTTCTTGCTATGTACGGAATAGTAAATAAGGGGAATATTATCTGGCTAATAGATAGTAACAGGTTATATAACAGATTTTTTTGAACTTTAGCCAATGTGTTTTCTTTAATGCAAACTTAGTTTGATATAATATACAAATGTTAAATAAAATATTGTTATTAGTACTTTAATAGTGTTGGATTACGGTCTCTTATGGCTTGTGCAGTATAATACAGCGCAGCCTCCTGAATTTTTTGTACATAGCTGTTATACAAGCCTGGTACCTGCACAATCTTTTTTAAAAACACCAATATAGCGTCCGTATCAGTGTAAGTAAATGCTGTTAACGTTAGTGGTTTTTCCAAATTTACATGGGCAGGTAATACAAAAGGTTTTACGTGACGGATAATATCTGAGATATTACCCGAACAAATAGTTTTACCATATATTTCTTCAATACCATCATCGAAAACAGCTCTCGAAACAAGTGGAGAAAAAATGAAATGTGCATCCCGGATATGCTGATCAAACTTATCCTGTTCTACTTCCGAACTATATGTAATAAAGGAAACATGATGCTTAGGCAAGCGGCTAACTTGTTCTATAATGTTGTGTCCATAATCTCCCACCGGTTTTCCCAATAATGTAATGACGCTTTTAATACCGGCTTCTTCCAGTTGGCGGGCTAGTTCTAAAATACTATCATAATCTCTTCTTTTTTTATCAATACTGCCGGGAACTACCAAGTGAAGTGTTTGTAGTAATAGGTCCTTTTGCAGACCAGATTGTGGTTCATATATACCTCCAGGTACACAATGAATCTTTGCTTGCGGCGAAAAATGTTGCAGTGCGGGTAATAATGTTGTCGTAATAACATTAAATTCTTGCACTTTGGGTAACAGATAACGTTTGCCCCAATGTCTTACACAGCTTTTAAACGAATCTATTTTTCCTTTTACAAACAGGTTATTAATGATATGCGCTGTTACAATAATTCTTTTTGCCGGACTGTATTTTACAAGTAAACCATAAAATAGAAAATTATTAGAAATAGTATTAAGGTATAGGATAGCTGTCTCGTTATGTTTAGTGTACTTGTACAGTTTATAAATAAAGCGGACTTTGCTTTCTGTTTCATTTTTAACTATCCATGTATACCTATTAAAGTCTTCACCGAGCATGTGTTGTAGTTGATGCCAGGTGTTTTTGTAACAAAAAATAGTAATAGTATTATCATTACAGTCAAACAGCCGTATTACAGGGTATACGGCTTCAAAATGTTCTGTTTCAAAAATGACTACATGCATTATTAAAATTACATTAAAACTAAACTTGGCGGTAACTATTTATTAACTGAGGTAGGTAGGGAAATAAGAAAGCTGCCCAGTTCCACAGGCAGCTTTCTTTATATTGGTAAATGCTTATTGTAACGCTTTAATAATAGCAATAAACTCATCAGCTTTTAAAGATGCACCACCTACAAGGCCACCATCCACATCGGGACTGGCAAATATTTCAGCGGCATTGGCTGCTTTTACACTACCACCGTACAAGATGGGAATTGTATTAGCCACATCGTTGCCATATTGGTTTTCAATATTAGAACGTAGGTATGCATGTATTTCCTGAGCTTGTTCCGTTGATGCAGTTTTGCCGGTGCCAATAGCCCAGATTGGTTCGTAGGCAATCACAATTTTAGAAATTTCTTCGGCTGATAAATGGTACAAAGATTCTTTTAATTGTACGGCTACAAATTCGTTTTGTTTTTCTTCTTCTCTAACCGATAATGGCTCACCGCAACAAAAAATAGGCGTAATATTATTGGCTAAACAAATATTTACTTTTTCAGCTAATACAGCATTGCTTTCATTAAAATACTCACGGCGTTCGCTATGCCCAATAACGCAATATTTTATACCTATTGAGTGTAGCATAGATGCCGATACTTCGCCTGTATAAGCACCCGATGCTTTATTGTAACAGTTTTGGGCAGCAACAAAGTAGTTTTTTTCTTCGTCGGTTAAACTTTTACTGGAGGTAAGATATGGCGAAGGAACCGCAAATATGGCCTGCTGATGAGGAGCTAGTTCTATATTAGCGCTTAATATTTCATTTAGTAAAGTTTCTCCTTCCTGAAAAGTTAAATTCATTTTCCAGTTTGCTGCGGCAATTTGTTTTCTCATTTTGTATATGCTTAAATATGATTGTAAATATAGTTTAATAAGTTTTTTTCTGTTGTTGTTACACTGCTATGTTTTAACTTTTTCCAGTTATTTATATGTTCCAACGCTTTGTCAAAGTCATACTTGGTAGTATCATCAATACCCCAGGCAAAGGAAGGGATAAATTTTGGTGTAAGTCCGTTGGTAAATACATTGGCTCCAACGCCAATGACAGTGCCGGTATTAATGGAAGTATTAATGGCCACTCTTGCATAATCGCCCATTAACACACCACATTTTTTACCTGCATTGTGTTTGCCTTTGGGTTGCCAGATAAATACATCGTTGGCGGTGTTTTTTAAATTGCTATTACTTACACCTGCACCAATATTACACCATTCACCAATTACCGCATCGCCTAAATAACCATCGTGTGCTTTGTTGGAGTGGCCAAAGATGACGGAGTTTTTTATTTCGCCACCCACAACAGAGTAGGGGCCAATGGTTGTTGCGCCATAAATTTTTGCACCCATTTTTAAAACAGCGCCTTCACCTATAGCAAAAGGTCCACGAATAATAGTGCCTTCCATAATGGTTACATTTTTGCCAATGTAAACAGGGCCGGTAGCCGCATTAATAATGGTGCCTAAACCAATGCTGGCACCTTCTTCTATAAAAATATTTTCGGACTGTTGGGTTTGTACAAAACCGGGTATGGACTGTGAGATACGTTGATTAACAATTAAGGCAAAATCTTCACGAATAGCCCAATCGTTTTTATTAAATATATCCCAGGGATGTTGAATAATATGTAATGGTTGATGAAAGGGTATTGACTGGTTTACTTTTATTTGCTTTTGTTCATTTATATCCTGCTTGCTTAGTTTATAAATAATATGCAAACCATCAATAGTAGTAATTACCTGACCATGTTGTAATTGCTGAACAGCCTGTACTAATGCTGGTGTTGGTAATACATTGCCATGTATTAAATAACAATCGCCATTTTGTACTGCCTCCACTAAATCTACCGATGCAGGTGTGTCTTTGTAAGTATCTTCTTTTTTATTAAAGGAAGGTAACTGCAATAGTTTTTCCCATTTTTCACGGATGGTTAAAATACCAACACGTATATCCTGTAGATGCCTGGTTAAGGTAAAGGGATATAAATTTTCCGGCTGGCAAAACTCCTCGGTAAAAATGATTTTATGCATAACAGGCCATTGAATATTTTATAGTTCGCAGACGATGTGATGATGGTTGAACTACTGTTGACAGGCTGCCCGATTGCAGCGAAAAGCCCGGAGCCCCGACGATAGGAGGGGCGAGGACTTGTAGCGGAAAGCGGGAACAAAAGCTGACCGGAGTTACTACTGCCGACAGCCCCAAAAAAGAAAAAGTATTGCAACCAATATGTTGATTGCAATACTTTTTTATTTATGCATTATCTGCTTCGCTTTCTTCTACCTTGGTAATTTTTAAAATATTTGTTGGTCTGTGTTCGTGTACAGGCGTGCTACCGGTATTAACCACCAGATCGCCGGTTTTTACAAAACCACGTTCTTTTAAAATTTCAATCTGATCATAAAAAATTTCATCCAAACTGTTTTCTTCGTCATAATAAAATGCACGTACACCCCAACTTAATGCAAGCTGATTTACCAGGTGTTTACGTTTGGTAAAAATGTACAAAGGTGCTTTAGGACGATAACTACTTAGCATAAAACCGGTGTAGCCACTTTGGGTCATACCAATTAATGCATTGGCCGAAATATCGCTGGCTATTTTACAAGCGTTGTAACAAATGGCATCGCTAAGGAATGATGGTGAGTGTGATTGCGGACGCAAGTCTTCCTCACGGTCATAACGGTACTCGGTATTCTCTACTTCTAAAATAATTTTGCGCATGGTTTCAACCACCAGGTGCGGGTGTTTACCGGTTGCCGTTTCGCCACTTAACATTACAGCATCGGCACCTTCTAACACAGCGTTAGCAACGTCGGTAATTTCGCTACGATTTGGTTTTACACGATCAATCATGCTCTCCATCATTTGCGTAGCAACAATAACCGGCTTACCACGGTGAATACATTTGCGTATTATATCACGTTGAGCCATTGGTACTTTTTCTACCGGTAACTCAACACCCAAATCTCCACGGGCAACCATTACACCGTCTGATTCGACAACTATATTACGTAAATCAGCTAAGGCTGATGGCATTTCAATTTTTGCCATCACTTTTATGTTGCTGTTTCTTTCTTTTACTAATTTTTTTAAATTAACAATATCCTCGGCACGACGAACGAATGAAAGAGCCAGCCAATCAAGATCTTGTGTCATGATGAATTCAAAATCCTCAAAGTCTTTGGTAGTCATTGCGGGTAATGATATAGCAGTATCGGGCAGGTTAACCCCTTTTTTGGGTAATAAAATACCACCATAGGTTACCTGTACTTTTATGTCACCGGCAGGTGTAATATCTACTACCAATACTTCCAACTTACCATCATCAATCATTATTTTTTCGCCTACTTTAACATCGTTGTGCAGGTTAGGGTAGGAGATGTAAATTTTTTCTTTTGTACCCACTACTTTTTCGGTAGAGGTAAAAGTTAAAATGTCGCCCGGTTCAATGGGTAAGGCACCATTTTCAAGTTCGCCTACACGTAGTTTGGGGCCTTGTAAATCGGCCAATATAGCTACTGTGTATGGCTGTGTGGCGTTAATTTTTTTAATATGCTGAATAATCTCGGCTTTGTTTTCGTGTGTACCATGCGAAAAATTTAAACGAAAAACATTTACACCGGTATGCGCCAGCTCTAATAACTTTTCGTATGTATCGCAAGCAGGACCTACAGTGGCTACTATTTTTGTTCTGTGCACTCTATGCGCTAATCCCGCATTTTTGTCCATTTCCTTGTGATAATACTTTGAAGCTTTTTGTGTCATTGTGTTGTTTTTATAATCAGAGCAATGAAAAAATACAGTTTAGAAAAATTAGCTGGCCAAAATTTTTACAATCTTCATCCATTCCTGGCCAATCTTGTGTTTTTCTTTAACAGCTTTATCAAGCGGGGTGTAGTGTATTTTATTATTAATAACACCCACCATAACATTTTTACGTCCTAATAGCAAACTTTCTACGGCATAATAACCCATATGGCTGGCTACTAAACGGTCTTCGCAGGTTGGCGATCCGCCACGTTGTATATGACCTAAAACGGCAACCCTTACGTCGGCCTTTGGTAATCTTTCTCTAATTACTTTAGCTACTTCATCAGCACCGCCAATAACATCGCCTTCGGCTACAACAATCAGGTTAACCAGTTTTTGTCTTTTTTCTTTTTCGGTAAGGCTGTGTATAATAGCCTCAATATCGGTTTTGGTTTCCGGTATTAAAATGTTTTCGGCACCGGTGGCAATACCACTGTGTAAAGCAATATAACCCGCATCACGACCCATTACTTCCACAATAAAAATACGGTCATGCGCATCCATGGTGTCACGTATTTTATCAATGGCTTGTACGGCGGTGTTAACGGCAGTATCAAAACCAATGGTTACTTCGGTACCGGCCATATCACGGTCAATTGTACCGGGTACACCAATACAAGGAATATCGTACTCGTTACTAAATTTTTGTGCGCCTCTAAAACTACCGTCACCACCTATAATTACCAGGCCTTCAATACCTCTTTTTTGTAAGTTTTCAAAAGCTTTTTTACGGCCTTCGGGTTCAAAAAATTCCTTACAACGTGCTGTTTTTAAAATAGTTCCGCCGCGTTGAATAATGTTTGCTACCGAACGGGAATCCATGCTAAAAATATCATCCTCGTACATACCCTGGTAACCACGCATTATTCCAAACACTTCTAAGCCATGGTAAAGGCCTGTCCGCACTACTGCACGTACAGCAGCGTTCATACCCGGCGAGTCGCCGCCGGATGTTAATACGCCAATTTTTTTGATGTTGGCGCCTAACTTATTTGTCATAAATTAAAATTATTGTAGTATAGCTTTTTGTTTTCCAACTTTCGTAAGTCCCAAATGTAAGATTTTGTGGGGACTATGTGTGTTTGTAACACTAACATTATGTGAACAAAATAAAAAAACACACTAATGAGTGTTAGTGTGTTGGCGCAGTAAGTACTGCTAATTACGTGTAATGCGGCACTAAATCCCTTATTAATATGCCATTAAAATGCTTTTTTATTACGTTCTTTTCCTTCCACAATGTAGCCCGAAAAACTAATCGGGTCTTTATGTGTTTGCGATACGTTTAAAGTTGCCTGACCATTATCAAAAATTTCTAAACGCATGGATGATATACCATTTACATCTTTAGGGTCAATATTAATGGTCCATTTACCTTTTTTTGTTTTACCCTTTGTATCGTAATCAAATTTTGTAGATGTAAATTTTATTCCACCTTCCATGGGGTTTATTGGTGCCTGAAAAGCACGGCCAAAATAGGGCAGAAAAGCAATAAGTGTATCCGGCGTTACCACAAAATCAAATTCAGGTGTAAGCAACCTGGTGCCACCACGCATAGGTAAGGCTTGTTGGGCGACAAAAATGTAATTTTTCTCATTTACAATGCGGGTGTTGGTCGCTTTATCTTCCGTTTGCGCTGTAACAGCGTTTATGCCGGAAAATGCCACCATCGCCATACAAAACAGGTATATAAAAAACTTTTTCATAACGTTTTTATTTATACCTGTATAATTTCATAAAGTATGCCAAAGCAGGTTAATTATGCAGGCATAAAGACTTAAATAACATGTCTGTTTGTTAAAATTTCGGGGTTTTATTTTTTGTTTACCGGCTGTAGTTCCCTGATTGAACTTTTGTTGCGTCGCACACTGCATCGTTCTGTTTTCTAATCAGCATCGTGGTATGCGGTAGTCGTTTTTTAATTCAGTAGGGCTAACAATTACTTCGTGGTTGTCGGGAGTAATTTGGCTTCAATACTATGTGTACTTAGTGTTCTATTTTTCTTTGTATCTGTTAATGTAAAAATAACCCTTTCATCAGGTTTATTTACTTTAACAATATAGGTGTTATCCCCCGTGGATTTAATAGTCGCATTTTTTGAAACTGTGACCTGAAGATTCTCCGTTTTTATTTTATGCGCAGTTACTGTAACCGGGTTATCAATGCCAACGTATAAGGTGTGTGGCGTAGCTGTAGTAACATCATACCCATCAACTTCTGTAAAAAATGTTATGGGCTGTTTTCTGTATGCTTTTACTAGTTTACCTCCCATCATCGTGGCAGGCTCCCAATCTCCTGATTTTTTTAATACCCTAATTACTTCCTGCTCCATACCATAGCCCCATTTGGTTAAAGCCTTAAACTCAGACGCCTTTCCTTCTTTATCAACTATAAATTGTACTTGTACAGTATATCTTCCTGCCGGTGCTCCATTATCAACTGGAACAGATGCATTCAAATTAGCTCTTAAAAAGTTTTCCCAAGCTTTTGGTCCCCCGGGAAATTTAGCTTCTTTTTCCAATTTTAATAAAGAGTCGCTTATTGTTACTTCTTGTTTATCCTGCGAATAAACATTGGATAGTGATAGTAATAGCAGACAAAAAAATGTAATACGAGTACTCATGGTTTAATGTTTAAAGTATTATAAAAGTACAAATTAAAGCTTCAAAAAATTATCCAAAATCCTCTCTCCAATTGCCGCACTTTTTTCTGCATGAAACTGCACCCCAAAAAATTTTTTGTTACGAATAGCCGCGGCGTATTCGTGTACATAATTGCCGGTGGCAATGGTATAGTCACTATGCTCGGCATAATAACTGTGTACATTGTAAATAAAACTTTGCTCGGGTACTCCGTTAAATAAAGGTTGTTGCAAATTGTAAATAGTATTCCAACCTACCTGCGGTACTTTTTCGGTGGTACTGATAAACTTTTTTACAGCTATGGGTATAATGCCTAAACAATCCGTATTATTTTCCTCAGAATAATTACACAACAATTGCATGCCCAAACAAATACCCAACACAGGTTGTTGCAAAGCAGTAATAACTTTATCTAAATTTCGTTCCCGTAAATAGTTCATAGCCGTGCTGGCTTCACCCACACCGGGAAAAATAACTTTATCTGCTGCTTGTATAGTAGCGGGGTTATCGCTAATAACCGGGGTAATGCCCAAGCGTTGTAAGGCAAAACTTACAGATTGTGTATTGCCGGCATTGTATTGTATAATAACTACGTTCATAATTTATAACATTCCTTTGGTGCTAGGCAATTGCATATTGGTACTGTCGCGTTTAACGGCTGCTTTAATGGCTTTGGCCAAAGCTTTAAAAATGGCTTCTATTTTATGGTGTTCATTATCGCCTTCGGCTTTAATGTTGAGGTTAAGTTTGGCTGCATCGCTAAACGATTTAAAAAAGTGGTAAAACATTTCTGTTGGCATATCACCAATTTTTTCTCTTTTAAAATCTGCTTCCCAAACTATCCAGCTGCGGCCGCCAAAATCAATAGCTACTTGAGCCAAACAATCATCCATAGGTAATACAAAAGCATAACGACCAATGCCTAATTTATTGCCTAATGCTTTGGCAATGGCTTCACCTAAAGCAATGCCGGTATCTTCAATGGTATGGTGTTCGTCAATATGTAAATCGCCTTTAGTTACAATGCTTAAATCAATACCACTGTGACGACCCACCTGGTCTAACATGTGGTCAAAAAAAGCAAGTCCGGTACTGATATTTGTTTTGCCGGTACCATCCAAGTTTATATCAATACTAATCTTGGTTTCGTTGGTATTACGTTCGTGATGAACAATACGTTGCCCCAATTTTAAAAACTCGTAAATGTCTTTCCAGCTAAGGGTTTCTAAAGCAATGGTATCTTGCAAAGCAGCAATACTATCTTGTATTTCGGCACCACCTAATGCGGCATCTTCTTTTATCCATATAGCTTTACTACCCAAGTTTTTGGCTAACTGTACATCCGTAATTCTATCGCCAATTACATAGGAGTTGGCCATGTCATAATCCGGATTGTTTAAGTAATCTATCAACATACCGGTACCGGGTTTACGGGTAGGTGCATTATCAGCCGGGAAAGTTTTATCAATATAAACCGCTTCAAAAAAAATATCTTCAGCCTCTAAACTTTTCATTACAAAATTATGTACGGGCCAAAAAGTATCTTCCGGAAATTGTGGAGTGCCTAAACCATCCTGATTGGTTACCATTACCAATTCATAATCCAATTCCTGTGCTATTTTACGCATCCAGGTAAACATACCGGGATAAAATTTTAGTTTTTCAAAACTATCTAACTGATAATCGGGTGGGGCTTCGCAAATTAAAGTACCGTCACGGTCAATAAATAAAACTTTTTTCATCTTGTTATGCGTATGTTTCTAATGCGTTAATAATGGTATTGTTTTCTTCGGGTGTGCCTACGGTAATGCGTAAACAATTATCACACAAAATAACGGAAGAGCGGTTGCGGACAATAATACCTTTTTGTACCAGGTATTTAAAAATTTTATCAGCTTCGGTCATTTTGGCTAAAACAAAATTAGCATCGGATGGATAAACCTGTGTTACCACCGCTAATTTGTTTAACTGTTCCTGTAGTTTTTCTTTTTCAGCAACGGTAATTTTTGTCCACTCGTTTACCTGCTGTACATTGTTTAATGCTTGTAATACTAACTGCTGTGTATGCTCGCCAATATTGTATGGGTATTTTACTTTGTTAAAGTAATTGATAATATCAGTACCGGCATAAGCCATACCTAATCTTAAACCCGCTAATCCCCATGCTTTTGATAATGTTTGTAACACTACCAGATTGGGATATTCTGTTAACTCGGCTATAAAAGATTTTTGTCTGGAGAAATTAATATACGCTTCGTCCACTACCACTAAACCATCAAAGTTGTTGAGTAAAATTTCAATGGCATTACGGTTAATACTGTTACCGGTTGGGTTATTGGGTGAGCATATAAAAATCAACTTGGTATTTTCGTCAATAGCATCGGCAATGCCTTGTACATCCAATTGGAAATCGGTTTGCAGGTTTACTTTTTTTACCTGCACATTATTAACCTCGGCACATACTTCGTACATACCATAGGTTGGCGGGCAAATAATAATATTATCCAATGCCGGTTCGCAAAAAATACGAAACAGCAAATCAATGGCTTCATCGCTGCCGTTACCTAAAAAAATATTTTGTGCAGGCACGCCTTTTATCTGACTTAATTTTTCTTTTACCTGCCACTGCGATGGATCAGGATAGCGATTATAAGTAGCAGCATTTGCACCTTGCACCGGTGAACCCAATGCATTTTCATTGGCATCTACAAATACGGTGGCTTCGCCGGTAAACTCATGACGAGCCGATGAATAAGGTGCCATGCGTTGTATATTGTCTCGTACCAGGTTGTTGATATTGAAATCCATTGTTTAATTAGATAATTAGGTAATTAGATAATTTGCCGATTAGACAATTTGCCAATGAAGCAAGCACTTGCATAATGCTGAATAGAATTACAGAACGTACAAGTGAGTGACACAACAGGCGATGATAGTAGTAATGCAGATTGTAACATAATAATTTTTTTTCTATCAGGTTCTATCTAAGCCCCTCCTTTGGAGGTTCCCGAAAGGGAAGTAACAAAGTTAGAGGGGAGGCCTCCCAACCGTATAGCTACTGCGTTACTATGCGCATCCAAACCTTCGGCCTGCGCCATTGTCATAACGGTTTTGCCAATTTTTTGTAAGCCTTGTTGCGTTAATTGCTGATAGGTAATTTTTTTCACAAAACTATCTACCGATACACCGCTATACATGGCTGCAAATCCATTGGTGGGCAATGTATGGTTGGTGCCGCTGGCATAATCACCCACACTTTCCGGCGAATAATGACCAATAAAAACAGAACCAGCAGCCGTAACTTTTTGTGCTAATTTTTCGGCATTGTTACAAGCCAATATTAAATGTTCGGGTGCATAATGGTTGGAGAAATTGATAGCTTCATCCACATTATTCACCACAATAATTTTACTATTGTCCAATGCTTTTTGTGCAATGGTTTGTCGGGGTAAAGTTGCCAGTTGATCGTTAATCGCTTGTTTAATTGTATCAGGGTTAACATCCTTTGTTATCACTACCATCACTTGCGAATCGGGGCCATGCTCAGCTTGCGATAATAAATCGGCGGCTACAAAATATGGGTTAGCCGTTTTATCGGCAATCACCAATACTTCGGATGGACCAGCAGGCATATCAATAGCCGTATTTTCCATTTGTACCAACTGTTTGGCAGCGGTTACATATTGGTTACCCGGCCCGAAAATTTTAAAAACTTTTGGAATAGTTTTAGTGCCGTAAGCCATGCCAGCAATGGCTTGTGCGCCACCCACTTTGCATATTTTAGTTACGCCACAAATATTGGCGGCATATAAAATAGCAGGGTGAATACTACCATCTTTGGATGGTGGTGTACACAAAACAATTTCTTTACAACCCGCTAGTTTAGCTGGTATGGCCAACATTAAAACAGTGGAAAATAATGGTGCCGAACCACCGGGAATATACAGCCCAACTTTCTCAATACCTACGGATTGGCGCCAGCATTGTATGCCGGGCATGGTTTCAATAATTTCGGGTTTGTTATTTATTTGTGCGGCATGAAATTTTTTAATATTAGCAGCTGCTTGTCGAATAGATTTTTGCAAAGCAGGCGATAGGGCAGTGCTTGCTTTTTTTATTTCGGCATTGGTAACCTTAATGCTTTTAAGCGCAACTTTATCAATTTGTAAAGTAAGTTCGGTTATAGCTTTATCGCCATCTTGTTTTACTTGTTGTAAAATTTTGGTGACGGTTTTTTGCAATTGCGAAGCATCTGCCGCGGGACGTTTACAAAGCTCATCCCATTTTTTAACTGCCGGAAATTTATATACTAACATGTTTATAAAATCATTTTTTCAATAGGTATTACCAAAATGCCTTCGGCGCCATATTGTTTCAGTTTTTCAATAATATTCCAAAAGTCGGTTTCGTTAATTACTGAATGAATAGAACTCCAACCTTCTTCTGCCAAAGGTAAAACCGTTGCACTGCGCATACCCGGTAACAGTTGGCAAATGTTTTTTACCTGATTGTTTGGTGCATTTAATAAAACATATTTATTGTTGCGAGAACGTTTAACCGATTGTATACGGAACAATAATTTTTGTAACAATTGTTGTTGCGCATTGTTTAAATCGGGTGTGCTGATGATAACTGCTTCCGATTGTAAAATGCTTTCCATTTCAACCAGCTCGTTACTAAATAAAGTATTGCCTGAGCTTACTAAATCGCAAATGGCATCGGCTAATCCAATCTTTGGTGCAATTTCTACCGAGCCACTAATGGTATGTATATCGGCTTTAATTTTATGCTTTTTTAAATAGGCCGATAAAATATTTGGATAGCTTGTCGCAATTTTTTTACCGTCTAAATCTTGTGGCGTTTTTATTTTTTTCTTGTTAGGAACAGCAATGGACAAACGACATTTACCAAAGCCCAGTTTTTCTACAATTTTTACTTTTTTGCTTTTTTCCAACACTACATTTTCGCCAACAAAACCAATATCGGCCACACCGTCCTGCACATATTCCGGAATATCATCGTCACGCAAAAAGAAAATTTCGGCCGGAAAATTTGTGGCAGTAACTTTTAACTGGTTGCGGCTGTTGCCCACATCAATACCACATTCTTTTAACAGGCGCATGCTATCATCGTGTAACCTTCCCGATTTTTGAATAGCAATTCTAATATGTTTACTCATAATTTTTATTTTGTTGTCAACTTTTTCTTTTCTGGTTGCTTTTTTTAAGCCCCTCCTTCGGAGGGGTTGGGGAGGCTTTATTGCATAAAAAAAGCCTACCGAAGTAAGCTTAAGAATATGTTATACGTATAACCATACATCCTCACAGCCTACCTTGGGGTAGTGTGATATGATGATGTGTATGGATGTTATTAATCATAATTGTGATGCAAATTTAATGGTTTACTTAAAACCACCAAATAAGTTTTTTAACCTCTGAAACGTGCTGTTGATGAAGTTGGATTACCCGGACAACCACTTTTACGAGATGCTGCACAAGATGTAAATAAAGCAGCTACCATAACAATCATTGCTGCAAAGGCAAAATATTTAGTTTTCATGTTGAGTTCTTTTTACAACAACGAAGTTAGTTAAATATTATTTTATAAACATGCTGTTTAAAAAGTTGAGTATTCTCAAAAGCGTTGTTAATCAATAGGTTTATGTGCTAACACAAACTTAATATTTGTATTTATTAACAATTGTTTTTCAATAGGTGTAAGGCCTTAGTTTTGGCACATTAAAAAATGGCTGCTCCTTACAGTTATTTTAACCAGGCAGGCTATGCCCGGTGGTTAAGACTCTAAATTATTGTTATGAGAAAAAATTTACTCTTGTTCACATTACAGGTGTTGGTTATTCTTTTTGGTGCTTTTACAACTACAACAGCCCAAACAATCGATTTGACCACTTCACCGTATTTACAAAATTTTAATGCTATTGGTGACGGTTTGCCAAATGGTGTAACAGTTCGTACTGGTGCACATACAGGCCTTGGTTCGTCTCAAACTTTTACTACTTCGTCATCAACTTGGGCAAGCACTAACGGCGCATTTAAAAACTTCGCATCGGCAAATGATTTATCAAGTGATGCTACTACTGCGGCTCAAAATGCAGCAACCAATAGAGCTTTAGGAATTAGACAAACAGGTAGTTTGGGCGATCCTGGCGGGGCCTTCGTTTTTCAAATAACCAATACAGAAAATAAAAATAACTTTTCATTAAAGTTCAAGTTGCAATCCCTAGATGCTTCTTCTGGTCGACAAGTAACATGGCGTGTTGATTATGCTATTGGTAATTCGCCTACAGTGTTCACAGTGCCTACAACTACAGGAAATTTAATTACAGGAGGGACAACTTTTTCTAATAATGAGATTGATGTTGATTTCGGAACTGCTTTAAATAATTTGAGCCAGCTTGTTACTATCAGAATTGTAACAACTTCTGCTTCAGCTACTACTGGTGTTGCAAACACAAACAGACCAAGCTCCGCAATTGATGACTTTGAATTAAGCTGGGAAGATGCCAATGGCCCCATATTAACACCAACTCCTACAGAACTTGACTTTCCAACAACTAATATCAGCACTACTTCAAACGCTTTAAGTTTTAGTTTAGCCGGCACCAATTTAACGGCTGATGCAAATCTTACTGTTGCGGCTCCGTTTTCCATTAGTGCAACAGAGGACGGAGGTTATGGTACTAGTTTAAATATTCCTGTTGCTAGCTTTTCGGCTAGCCAAACTGTATATGTAAGGTTTTCGCCAACAGCAGCACAAGTTTATAACGGTGCTGTAACTATTAATAGTACAGGTGCTGCACAAAAAACAGTTATATTAGAAGGTGAAGGGTTTAATCCTGCCTCTCCAATTGTTACACCTTCTATTGCTAATTTAACCTTTACGGGTGTGCCGGTTGGTGGTGAATCAGCCATACAAACTTATACGATAACTGCAGCTAACTTAACCGGCGATGTAACCATTACTGGTTCCGCAGGCTTTTTAGTATCAACCGATGGTACTTCATTTACCACATCGGTAGTGGTTGCTCAAGCCGATGGGCAGTTAAGTACCGGTAAAACTATTTATGCTCGTTCTGCTCCGTCAAGTTCCGGCGCATTTTCAGGTACTATAACGCATACCAGTGCCGGTGCAGATACAGAAGTAATAACAGTGTCCGGTACAGGTGTTGGTGTTATTAATCTTACCAGTTCGCCATATTTACAAGATTTTAATGGTATTGGTTCTGGTTTACCAGATGGTATTACTGGGCGTTCAGCAGCTACTACCAATGTATTAGGAACGGTTCTTCCCTATCCCAATGCTGAAGCAGCCTGGACGGTTAGTAATCCTGGCGGGCTAAAAAACTACCGCTCCGGTATAGATGATGCGCCAACAACCGATCGGGCTTTTGGTATTCGTCAGGTTGGCGGTACCGACCCCGGCGCAGCTTTTGTATTTCAAATTGCTAACACCACTAACAAAATAAATTTCACCCTCGATTTTTCTTTACAATCTTTAGATGCCAGCTCACCAAGGGCTACTACCTGGCGTGTTGATTATGGTATAGGTGTAAACCCCACTAGCTTTATCGCTGCTACAACCACAGGTAATTTAACAACAGGTGGTAATACTTTCAGTGTCGAGGATATCCATGTAGATTTTGGTAACTCCCTGGATAATATTACTGATGTGGTTACTATTCGTATTGCAGCTATTAGCTCTTCTGCCGGAGGTGGTAACCGAGCCTCTACAGCTATTGATAATTTTACCCTAAACTGGCAAAGCCCTACGGATAAAACAATCAGTGCCTCAGTTAATGGTATAACATTTCCTGCAACAAACTTAGGTGGTCAATTTACTCAAACTTATACAGTAAATAGCAATAACTTAAATGATAATTTAGTTGTAACAGCAACTGGCGCATTTACAGTGTCTTCTGATGGTACAAACTTTGGCACAACAGCAAGCATAGCACCTCCTAACAGTACGGCCGCTACTATACATGTACGTTTTTCTCCTACAGCTACAGGTGTGTTTACGGGTACACTTACTCATACCAGCACTGGTGCATTTACAAGAGTAATAAATATAAATGGGGAAGGTATTGATCCTAATGCCCTGGCATTCAATTTTAATACCTGTACCGTAACCAATCTTCCGGGCTCCGGTTTTCTTTCAATTAATACAACTGGTGCACAAAAATGGGGCTGTAGCAGTTACGGACGTAATAGCTCTAATGGTGTTGATGTGAACGGATATGCAAACGGTGCGGCACAAACCAACGAAGCCTGGTTAATATCCCCGATACTTAATCTGGATAATTTTAATAACATGCCTGTATTAAGTTTTTACAGTCGCGGTGAATTTAATGGGCCAATACTTAAGTTGTACATTTCTACCACTTATGATGGGGCAAGTGTGCCTAATGTAGCCAACTGGACAGAAATAACTAATGCGGGTTTTCCTACACCATCAGGTTCGGCTAGTAATGTTTGGACATTCTCAGATAATATTGATTTATCAGCTTATAAAGGTCTCGATGATGTGCGTATCGCCTTTGTATACACTTCATCAAATGGTGTTGGTGCGGCACGTTGGTCAATTGATGATATTGCTATAACCGATCAATCTAGTTTAATAACTGCTACACCCAATGCTTTAAATTTTGGTGAGGTTTCGGTGGGTGCTCAATCAGTCGGATTGCCAATAACATTCCGTGCAGTAGGTGGTACAAGTGATTATACCATCACTGCTCCAGCTGGTTATCAGCTATCTAATACACTTAGTGGCACTTATAGTAACAGCATTGTAATACCATTGGGGGTTGCCGAAGATCCGACTAATTTTTATGTACGTTTTGCACCGCAAACCAAAGCATTAAAAATAGAAGGTAATGTGGTTGTTACATCTGTAGGATTAAACAAGTCTATTATAAGTGTAACCGGTTCTTCTTTTCCTAAATCAGAAACGTTAGATATTGTTAGCTATAACCTAAGTTTCTTTGGTAGTAATAGTAATAATACAGCAACGCCTGCCGATGTAACTACACAGATAAACAATATAACTACTGTTTTACAAAGATTAGATTCTGATGTTATCGGCTTCCAGGAAATGTCAAGCGACGATGCTTTAACAACCCTTGTTGGTAACTTACCGGGTTATGCTTCGGTAACTGCACCTAAATGGTCATATTCATTTAACCCTCCTGATCCAACTTTCCCGCCACAAAAAATCGGTTTTATTTACAACACCAATACCATGACCTTGTCAACAACCGAGCCGCCAAGGATATTGTTCGATCAGATTTACGAAGATGCCAGAACGGGTGTTCCGGGCCATCCTATTACAGGTTACCCAACCGGTACAGCTTCCAGCTTCTGGAGTTCTGGTCGCTTACCTTATATGGCAACCTTTAATACCAATATTAATGGTGTAAACGAAAAAATAAGAATCGTTGTATTACATGCAAAATCGGGTAGTGCCGTGGCCGATTACAACCGTCGTGTGTACGATCTTCAGGTATTAAAAGATTCTTTGGATGCACAGTATCCAACTGATAAAGTTGTTATTCTTGGTGATTATAATGATCGTTTATTTGGTTCAATTGCAGTAGGTAGCCCGTCTTCTTACTCGATGTTCCTTAACGATCCTGCAAGATATAATCCTATTACCTTACCGTTAGACCAGGCAGGCAGAACAAGTTTCCCAAGCCGCGGCAACCTTATCGATCATTTCATGATTACCAATGAGCTTTCTGGTCAATACATCGCTACATCAGCCGATATTGAAGATCCAAGATCTTATATATCGCCTTATAATGCTACTACAGGTTCTGATCACTTACCGGTGTTTGCACGCTTTAGTTTAACACCAATTGCTTTACCCGTAACCTTTACACACGTGCAGGCAATACAAAAACAAAAAGCAGTAACGGTTGAGTGGATTACCGCAAGCGAAACCGATAACGCCTATTTTATTGTAGAGCGTAGTGCCGATGGTGTAAACAACTTCCAAAACATTGGTCGTGTAAGTGGCAACGGTACAACCACTACAGCACACCAATATTGGTTTAACGACGAAGCTCCTTTAAGCGGCACTAATTACTATCGTGTTAAACAGGTGGATATTGATGACGAATTTTCTTACAGTAAAGTGGTTAAGGTTAGCTTCACCAATCAGTCAACAGAAAAAATACTGATTGCACCTAACCCTGTAAACAAAAACATTCGTTTACAGTTAACCAATAGTAACAGTGTTTATCAATTACAAGTGTACGGTGTAGATGGTAAAATACTATTACAAAACACCGGTGTGGAAATGCAATTAAACACTTACCTGAACAGCCAGCTAAATAAACTAACCAAAGGGTTGTACTTTATCAAAGTAAAAGGCGATGGTAACACAGTTACCAGCAAGTTTGTAAAAGAGTAATTTTAAAAACAAATCTTATAGCAAGACCGGGCATCGTCCCGGTCTTTTTTATTTGGGGCTATCAGCTGCAGTACAACCATCAACTTCAGTTCCCGCCTTCTGCAGTAGTGCAACGCCACCACACTTGCCCAACACACGGTTGCAGCTACTGCTGCCAGTCGGGCAGCCTTTCAAAAGTGTAACAATATTTCAGCTCCTACAGGGTTTGTCCTTATTTAATAGCCTCCAACTTTAGCTGGAGGATTTAGTCAATGATGAAAATGGCTTTAGCCAAATATAAAATGTGCACACCTATTAAATACAAACAACAAGCCTCTCAACAGTAAAGCTTTAAACCAACACATAATTATAACTTAGTATTTCAATATAAATTATCGGTCACGTATCATGGCAGCCTCAGTTATAAAACTTAACTTTGTCCACTTCTTATGAGACCTACAGTTGACGAATACAGACATAAAGGATTACGACGAAAATTAGTTGATATTGTAAAATCAAAAGGCATTACCGATGAACAGGTTTTGTCCGTTATAGGCATTGTACCCCGCCATTTCTTTTTAAACTCCGCTTTTGATGATGTAGCTTACGAGGACAGGGCTTTCCCCATAGGTGAGGAGCAAACCATTTCGCAACCATTTACAGTAGCTTACCAATCGCAATTATTACAGTTACAACCTAACATGAAAGTGTTAGAAATTGGTACCGGTAGTGCTTATCAGGCTGTTGTACTAGCCGAAATGGGCGCTAAAGTATTCACCATCGAAAGGCAGAAAAAACTATTTGAAGCCAACAAAACTTTTGCCTTTTTAAAAAAGTATATCAATATAAAAATGTTTTATGGCGATGGCTTTTTAGGATTGCCTACTTACGGGCCTTTTGACCGTGTAATTATCACGGCTGCTGCACCGGTTATTCCACCCAAATTAATTGAGCAATTAAAACCCGGCGGTATGATGATTATACCATTAGGAGCCGGCGATGTACAACAAATGTTGCGCATTACTAAAATGCCCGATGGTAGTTTACAAGAGGAGCAGTTTGAAGATTTCTCTTTTGTGCCAATGCTCGGTGGTAAGAATCAATAAAAATATTGTATTGCTTTTTCAAGCTCAGCCTGACAGCAACCGCTATGTCACCCTGAGCCTGACGAAGGGTTACGCAGCACAATTAAAATGCTCTGTGGGCTTCGTCAAGCTCAGCCTGACAAGAGATTCTATGTTCTCCTGCGGAAGACTCGGCTGTGAAGATATAAAACTAAAAACGGTTAGCATTGCTAACCGTTTTGTCTATAAAAAATTACTCCGTTTTTGCTTTTGGCTTTTTACGTATGCGTATAGTGCCGGTTTTGCTTAAATCGCTGGTAAGCCTTATCTGGTGGCGTTTATCACCATCTCTTACAATCATTAAAGCGGTATTGGGTGGTATGCTACCTAAATTATCAGCATGCATACTCAATTCATTAACCTCAAGTGTACTATCTAATACTAAATTAAAATGTATAGCCTGTGTAGTTAGTTTTTGCGAAAAAGCCAATAGCTTTTTATTAAAGAAAACCGAGATAGAATCACCATCTACTTCACCGTTGTCATAAAAATCAACCGAAATAGAATCGCTTTCCACCGTTATCTCCTCCGCAATATCAATAGTCCTTTGTTTAAAGTCGTTCTCCACCACATAGTTTATTACTTTACGCTGTACAATAACTGCAGCCGGTTTGGCGGTAGTATCATCTTCATTGGGTTGCCATACCTGGTGTGTTTCCTTGTATTCACGTATGGCTTTTAAAACGGAATCTTTCTGGCTGGCATCGGTGTTTAAATCAAAATTAAAACCTATTTCCTTGCAGGTGTAGCGGTAATCGGGCAAGCTTACAAACGAACCTATTAAATTACTTGCCACACGTGATACCCTGAGTGTGGCCCGCAGGTTCATAATACAATCAATATCCATATTGGTATTAGAACCAAAATAGGTAATGGGTATATTATACAAGTTTAATTCTCTGGTATTGGCGTTATAATTTCCCTTAACCTGTATACTGCGAAATGTATTTTTAAAGTAATAATTAAGTACACCCTTTACATATCCTTTTTCGGGTTGCATAACCAACTCCACCATATAATTACTGGCCGATCCGCCTGCTTTTACATTGGCAATACCATACCAATAGCCAAATACAGATTGTGCATGTACAAAACCGGTAATAAGTAATAAACAGAAAACTGGGAAGATTTTTTTAATCATGGGCTGGTGTAATCAAAAACCATGCTTGGTTTAATTAGTAATAAACAATGAAAATTAGATCATTGTTTTGCTATTGCTTAGTGTTTGATAAACGAATTAACCACTAACATTATTATGCTTTTACCGTAAAATGCGTAACCCTGCACAATGCTGAATAGAATTACCGAAAGTACAAGTGAGAGTATAAAATTCATTTCCACTGGAAATAAATTTTATCCCAACCCTATGGGGTTACAACAGACGATGATAGTAGTAATGCAGCTGATATAAAAAAATTAATTCGCCATTTCATCTACCCATTTATCCCTTTCATCAGGGCTAAATTTCCAAGGGGCAAAATTGTTTTCTACATTGCTAAACATGGCGTTCCATTCTTGTGGTGCGTTACTATCTTCCATAATCAGGCTGCGGCGCATTTCGTAAATTATATCCAATGGCGAAATAGACACCGGACATTCCTGCACGCAGGCATTACAAGTAGTACAAGCCCTTAATTCTTCAATGGAAATATAACTGAAAAGGTTTTTGCCATCCTCCTGAAATTCGCCGTTTTTATCAATGTTTTTGCCCACTTCTTCCAAACGGTCGCGGGTATCCATCATTATTTTTCGTGGCGATAATAATTTACCGGTCTGGTTAGCCGGGCAAGCGGCAGAACAACGGCCACACTCGGTACAACTGTATGCATCCAATAAACTTTTCCAACTTAAATCAAACACATCTTTAGCGCCAAACTTAATTACCGCATTAGGGTCTGCATCAGTGGGGGCAAGTTCGGGCTGCATAGCATACAATACTTCGTTTTGTATGGCGGGCATATTGTCCATTTTTCCCATTGGCTCCAAGCGGGCATACCATGCATTGGGAAAGGCCAGTAAAATGTGTAAGTGTTTGGAAAAAGGCAGGTAATTTAAAAATGCCAACACACCAATAATGTGCAACCACCAACTACCACGTTCTACGGCAATTAAAGCACTATCGTTTAACCCGCTTATTAAAGGTTGTAAATATTGCGATACTACAAAATTGCCGGTAGGGTGGGCTGCGTAATGCTCTACACCACGGGCTTGTAACAACGTATCGGATGCGTTTAAAAACAGAAATAAAAACATTAATACTATTTCTGTAATCAGAATGTAGTTGGCATCGCTGCGTGGCCAACCATCCAAATCCTTATTAATAAAACGTTTTAACTTAATAATATTACGACGTATTAAAAATATGGCGCAGGGAATAATTACCAATACGGCCAGTATTTCAAACGAGTTGATTAAAAAATTGTAAAACCCACCCAGGTAAGGGGCAAACAAACGGTGCGTACCTAAAATGCCGTCTAAAACAATCTCCAGCATTTCAATGTTAATAATAATAAAACCGGCATACACAAAAAAGTGTAAGACCCCAATTAACGGGTTACGAAACATTTTTTTCTGTCCAAAAGCCAATAGCAACATATTGCGCCAGCGTTGGGCTTTGTTGTCGTTAATGGTTTCTTTAGCACCTAAAAATATGTTACGGTATATTTTTTTAGCTTGGGTAAAAAAGAAAAATCCGGCACCACCGGCTAAAAGAATAAATAAAATTTGTTGCACAATTTGCATACGCTTGTAATTACAATTGCTAAATTACGGCTTGTTAGTTTATTTAACGCAATACGGATAAAGGTAAATGATTATGACAGCAAATAAACACTATATTTTGGTGGAACAAACGGCCACTAAAAAAATGCAACGCATGGCTTTGGAAATATTGGAAAACAATGCCGATGAGCAGGAATTAATAATTGCGGGTATTGACGGCGGCGGCACTATTGTGGCACAAACCATGCGGGATATGCTTTTGCAACTGAACAGCAGCCTGACCATTCACCTGGCCAATATAAGCCTGAATAAACGCCAGCCCGATGAGGTGAAAATTAGTCCTGATTTGGATTACAACAATAAAGTGGTGATAGTGGTGGATGATGTGGCCAATAGCGGCCGCACCTTGTTGTATGCGCTAAAACCCTTGTTAAACTGGCATCCTAAAAAAATACAAACCCTGGCATTGGTTGGTCGTCACCATAACTCTTTCCCGGTTTATCCCGATTATGTGGGTATGGAACTGGCCACCACTATCGAGGATCATATTTTTGTAGAGGTAGAAGGTAATACGGTTAAAGGGGCTTATTTGCAGTAATATTTGGGGCTGTCAAAAGTAGTAACTCCGGTCAGCTTTTGTTCCCCCTTTCTGCAGTAGTGCAACAGCCAGGCTGCTTTGCCACCGCACGGTTGCAGCTACTGTTTATAACCCGCCCTTATAAAACAAAGCGAGTAAAAACGAGCTGTAGTTTTATTGGGACGGGGCTGTCAATCGTGCAGCCCTTGTGCGATAGAATCTAAATTTTTAGTGCAATTACAATTCCTGTGATTAAACGGAAAATAAAAAGCAGATTTCCATCATTCAAGATTTAATCAGCGAAAATCTGCGTAACAAATCTGCGAAAATCTGCGGGAAAATATATGAACATTGTTAAAAAAAGATAGTCGTTACACAGGAAAAATCTCTTTTAATTTCTCGGTACGATAAGCAAATATTTTTTTTATTTGTTGGTGTACGTACACTTGTCCGGCTAACCAGCCAAATACCCACTTGCCAATATCGTAGTACAAAATATCGGTCATTAATACGCCGTTATTCTCTGCTTTAAAATGATGCTCGTGGTGCCACAATTTATACGGACCAAAGCGTTGCTCATCAATAAAATATTGTTGGTCGCGGATATGGGTAATTTCAGTAACCCAGTTAAACGGTATGTTTATAAACGGACGGATAGTATAATGAATTAACAAACCTTCATACATTTCGTCAGGCAATTCGTTTTTAATAACAAACGACATTTCAGGAGGTGTAATCAGGTTAAGGTTTTTTGGTGTGGCAAAAAAAGCCCAGGCTTCCTGTAAGCTAATAGGCAACCATTGTTGTTGAATAAGTTTTTGCATAATAAGGGCTAAGTGTAACAGTATTACACTGTTTACTATATTTAAAGGGCTACTAAATTAGTTACAATAGGCTGATATTGCTATCTTCTTTTAATTTTGATTCTTCATTTTCAATGTTATGTCGCCAATATTGTAACAATAAATTGATGCTGGCAAAAAGGACAATAACAATTCATCTATTTGTTTTATTCCCGATTGGTCAATAGAAGTTACCAGGGCTTTTTGAAAATTATTGCTTTTACAAAAATTTATTAAACTTTTTAATTCGTTAGGTTTTTCAAAATAGCGATTACTCCATTTTATTTCAACGCCCCATAAAGGTTTATATTTTTTATCATCAACCAACACTAAGTCTACTTCGCCTTCATTTCTACCTTCTCTCCACTGAGCATAGGTTAAGTCTAATTTTTCCCGGTGCATCCATTGTGACAACACCGCTGTCTCTACCATATTTCCCATTTCATTGTCGGTTTCAGTTATCGGGGAAAATAGGGCTGTACGCAACGATGGATTGGTAAGATATACCTTGAAACTTGTTATACGTTTTAGGCGTTTTGCGTTTACATCAACTTTATTTAATACTTTTATTAAGAAGGCCGCTTCTAAATATTCCAGGTATTTCTTCAAAGTGTCTTTTTGTATGCCACTTTCTTTACTCATTGTTTCATAAGAAAATTCGTTGCCTGTATTATAAGCTATGTAAGTAAAAAAACGATTTAATTCTTGTACGTCCTTTATACCGTATAAACTTGGTAAATCTCTCAACAACACTTTATCTACAATGTCGTTTTTCACGTAGCGTCCCATATAGCTTTGAATTTTTTCACTTAAAACAACTTCTGGGTAACCACCGAAATTTAAGTAATGTACAAATTCTTTGTTTAGTGTCTTTATGTCGTGAGTAAGACAATATGGTATTTGATTTTCTCCATAACTTATTTTTCCATTGTAAATAAGATGATCCATCTCTTTTAGATGAATGTATTCCTGAAATGTAAGTGGCGGCAGCATAAAATCGGTAAACCTACCTGCTCCACTTTCTGTACTATGCCATTTTAAGGCTGCGGCTGCGGATCCCGATACAATAAATTTGGTTTCGGGATAAGAATCAACAAGCACTTTCAGATGGCGTTCCCAATCTTTCAAGTATTGTATTTCGTCGAAAAAAACATAGCAATCGTTTAAGTTGTCCTGATTAAGTGATTGTTTACAAAGATTTACAATGTCTTCTAAACTTAAATGCACGTAAATAGGATTGTCAATACCTATAAAGAATATTTTATGTGGATTTATATTATCAGTCAATAGTTGCTGTATGGTATGAAATAACATTACGGTTTTTCCTACACGCCTTGGTCCCATAAGCACCAAAGCCCTTCGTACGTTTTTTTCAATTACATGTGGGTAAAACAAGCTAAAATATAAGCGCTTGGCCATTGAACTATACACTTCGGGTATTTGCTTTTTTACCCACCAGGGGTTTTCATATCGCAGGCGTTCTATTATTTTCTCTGTTGGAATAAGACTTGGTATAGCCATAAAAATACTTATTTTTACGAATTTAGTAAAAATAAATATATTTAGATCTATCTATTTTGCATTTTTGTGATTTAATAAGGTTATTTTTGTGTTTTATCTTGTTTATTTTACCGGTTTAAGGATAGTATTGTCATGTAGGTTTATTTTTCAAGGATATACAGATGAAAAATATTTGATTAGCCATGTATTAACTTTGGTAAATGCTAAAACACCTGCGTTTAGGTAAACAATTTATCCTCATAGTTGCTTTGCTTTTGCAAAGCTGTTTATTGTTTGCACAAACAAACCGTAACAAACAGGTAAGGGCTTTAAATATCATTATTGATTATATGGACGAAGCCAGAAGGATTAACCAACTGGTGTATTTTGATTTACTAAATTTCTCACACGCTTACTTTGTTAACAAGAAAAGAGTATCACCCAATTACTGGTACAGTAAAATTAGTGCAACCAGTAGATCGAAATCAGGCTCATACGCCGAGTTTCCGCAAGTGAAACCGGATAAGGAAGGATTTATAAATGATTATGATGCCACATTTTTGCCTTTATACCGGGCAAAAAATACGATGGATGCGCAACTGCGTACCGCAAAAATTGCGAATCCGGCAATAGTCAATGCACTTAAAATATTTACGCAACAGTTAGATAGTATGGTAAATGGATTTAAGCAGTTAGTAAGTTATATACACGATAAAAAATTTACCAAAGATGCTGATTTTTCAGGTGCATTGCAAATTATAGAACTCCTCACGCCTGCGTTTGATCAATACAAAACAGTGTCAGATGATTTGTACAAACAGATTGAAACCTATTATACCAATGCATTAAAACCAGCCGCTACACAATCTGTTATTCAAAAGGCAGAAAAAGAAATATTGCAAAGTGTAACATTACTGAAAAAATGGGAGCAAGAATTATATAGTGACAATGACAAATCCAGATTACAAAACGATTTACAATTACGGGCATTATACGAAGATGGTAGAAAGAAAGATAGCTTGTATTTAAGTAAAACTTATGGTTACACTTATTTAAGCAATGGCGCTTTCCCACATTCACGGTATAAAATGTTTTATAGTAATATGCCTTCTACCATATTCTGGTTTAAAACGGATACGGCTTACCATAACAAACAATTGCAAAGGGGGGTAGACAATTACAACAAATATGTAAACCGTTATAATTGGGTAATACATTATTACAACAACTTTATTGAAAATGCAGATGGTGCGGCTATGGCAAATATTCACGAATACTCCATGAAAATGGCGGCTGATGTTGGCATGGATACCGCACAGAATGTATTATTAAAAAAGCCAAGAATTGGTTACCGTTTTGGATTGGTTAATCCATCAGAAAAACAAGTTGTAGTGACTAATACAGTGGTACCCGCTGATACGGTTATTCGTAATACTGTTGCAACCCGATTACAACAGGTGCAACCTAATCACACAGTTTATTTATTGGATGTATCTAACTCAATGGCCGAACAAGGCCGTTTGGATAGTTTGAAAAAAGCGATACTTTATTTGGTATCACTACAACGGGAAGTAGATCGTATATCGGTAATTGAATTTGCGAGTAAACCCGAAACTATTTTACATTTTATTGCTTGTAATAACCTGCCTTTAATTACGCAAAAAATAAACCGATTGGAAACAAAAGGTGCTACCAATGCTGCGGAAGCTATTGCAAAAGGGTATGGGTTAATTGATAGTATTGGCTTTTATGCCGGCGTAACCAAGCTGATGATTATAACCGATGGCGCTTTTGAAATTGACAAACAAACCCGAAAACTATTGGAAAGTAAACAGAAATCAGGTATGGTGTTAAGTATATTGTTGTTATCAAAATATCAGGAAACAGCTACCACTACTTACTTTAATAAATTGATTAAAAAGGGGATGGGGCAGGTGTACACATTGGAACAAAACAGTTTGCAGGATGTATTGATACAGGAAGCAGGAACTTCTCGTTAATTAATAATTAAGATTTAATAATTAATAATTGGGGTTTCCTTATTGTGGAGGAAACTTGCCCAATGCCCATCTGTGTTAATGCTGTTGAACGGAGCGTCGCAAGGGACGATGATAGTAGCACTGTTGTCGGTTAACAAAAAAAACTCTACTCTTCATCAAATTTATCAGGTTTAACCTCTACCACATCGTTCATAATAAACACACCTTTAGGAAAAATGTTGTTGAACTTTAAGCGATAGGCTTCGGCTTCTTTACGGTCTTTAAAGTTGCCTGCACGAATGCTGTAATAAGGCGATTGGTGAAACATGTACGACTTTAACTCCGGGAAGTAGTTGTAAATTTTTGTTTTAGCTGCAATAGCTTCTTCACGATTATTAGTGCGAATAATTAACAAGCGATAACCTTTTGCGGTACGACGTGAGTCGCGGGTAGTAACTTCATTAATTTGTGCTTGTTTTTTTACCAAAATATCCAGACGAGGATCTTTATGTATGGTAACGCTGCCACTATCAACCGTACTGGTAGTTTGTGCTTGCGCAAATAGAAATGAACATGAAAATAAGGCGAAAAGGATAACTTGTTTTATCATAATGGTTTGTTTTAACCCAAAAACCTTACCAAAGATGACCATAAAGGCCATTTAGTTGCTTGGGTTAGGTTGCAACGGCGCAAATGTAATCAGAATTTTACATTACACCGTTACAACAACAGGTTGGTTTAGTAGCCGCCGCCTGCTCCGGCTATATTTTCAACCGGGTGCCAGGTGGTTTTTACCTCGGTTAAATCGGTAATAAAGTAAGGCGATTGACCTTCGTCGGTAGTCCAGTTTACGTTATCGTAAAAATGAACACGTTTTAAGTTAACGGCTGCTTTTTCACGTAACATATTTTTGTTGGCTGCATCTTTTTCGCAATAGACTACCGCATTTACATCCATATGTTCGGCAAACCATTTGGCCAGCTCGCTTATTTTACCCGTTAAAATATTAATAACACCGCCGGGAACGTCGGAGCTGTTTAATACTTCGGCAAAAGTTACAGCGCATAAAGGTTTTGCCTCAGATGCTAATATTACACAAGTGTTACCGCTGGCAATAGCTGGTGCAATAACCGAAACCAAGCCTAGCAAAGAAGTGTTTTGTGGTGCTATGATGGCTACCACACCGGTTGGCTCCTGTACAGAAAAGTTAAAATGTGAACTAGCTACCGGATTTACTGAACTAAATACCTGTTGAAATTTATCGCACCAGCCCGCATAATAAATCAGGCGATCAATAGCCAGATTAACCTCCGTTGTAGCTTGCGCAACGGTCAGGTCTTGTTGCACCAGTTCATCAATAAACTGTGCCTTACGTGTTTCCAGCATTTCGCCAATGCGGTATAAAATCTGACTACGGTTAAAAGCGGCACGTCCGCTCCAACCACCAAAAGCTCCACGGGCAGCCACCACCGCATTTTTAAAATCTTTACGGGAGCTTAAACACACATTTGCCAACTGTTGCCCAGCCGCATTTTTTGCTGCATAAAATCTTCCCGATTCGGTGCGGGGGAATTGTCCACCGATGTATATTTTGTAGGTTTTTAATACTTCTAAGCGATTCATCTTGTTTAATGTTTAAAGTTTAAGGTTTAACGTTTCTTGCGTATTCCCTCAACATTTGTTTTATTCAGATAACTTATCAGGTTTTGAATTTTACCACTTACATGAGATGATTGTGTATGTAGCGTTTCAAAATCCGATTGATTAATAAAATTTCTATCCAATGACCTGTAAAGTTGCGACCGCAGTTCTCCACATGATCCTTTTGCGTAACCTAAAAATTGTATAAATTCTCCTCTTGTACCACGTTCAAATCCTTCAGCAATATTATCCATAATAGAACCTGACGATGCTTCAATTTGTGATATAAGTTTAAAGCTGTTTTTAAATGTTCCTGCATCAATTAGGGCTCCTATTTTGCTACATAATTCCCTTGCCATTTTCCAGGCTTCAATATCTTCAAATTGTTTTATTGTTGCCATCAAATTAAGTTTTACGTTAGCAGAACTCCAATAACATTAAACCTTAAACACCAAACTTTAAATACCCTTCCAGCCCATGCAACCCACCTTCTCTGCCAAAGCCACTTTCTTTATAACCACCAAATGGCGATGTTGGGTCAAACTTGTTAAAGGTATTAGCCCAAACCACACCGGCACGCATACGTTTTGTCATATTGAAAACTTTTGAGCCTTTGTCTGTCCATACACCGGCACTTAGGCCATATGGCGTGTTATTCGCTTTTTCAATTACTTCATCATCGGTGCGGAAAGTAAGAATAGATAGCACCGGACCAAAAATTTCCTCCTGCACAATACGATTGCTTTGTGCCACATTGGTAAACAGGGTAGGCGGGCAGTAAAATCCTTTTTTAGGAATAGGGCAACTGCTCTGAAAAATTTCTGCACCTTCTTTTTTACCAATGGCCAAATACTTTTGGATAGTTTGTAATTGTGCTTTACTGTTAATAGCGCCAATATCTGTGTTTTTATCCATTGGGTCACCAACCAGTAATGTTTCAATACGGTCTTTTAATTTTTTAATTACCTCTTTGGCAATTGACTCTTGCACATACAAACGGCTACCAGCGCAGCATACATGCCCCTGATTAAAAAATATACCATTAATTACACCTTCCACCGCTTGGTCAATAGGTGCATCTTCAAAAATTATATTGGCAGCTTTGCCACCTAATTCTAATGTTAGTTTTTTATTGGTACCTGCAGTAGCACGTTGAATAATTTTACCCACTTCTGTGCTTCCGGTAAAAGCAATTTTATCTACTCCCGGGTGATTAACCAATGCCGCACCGGTTGCACCTGCTCCGGTAATGATGTTTACCACTCCCGGTGGTAAATCCGCTTCCTGAATAATCTCGGCTAATTTTAAAGCCGTAAGCGGTGTGGTTTCTGCAGGTTTTAATACAACCGTATTACCCGTGGCTAATGCCGGTGCAATTTTCCATGCGGCCATTAATAAAGGAAAATTCCAGGGAATAATTTGTCCTGCCACACCTAATGGTTGCGATTTACGATTAGGAAAAGCATAGTCTAATTTATCGGCCCAGCCTGCATAATAAAAGAAATGATTAGCAGCCGTAGGTATATCAAAATCACGGCTTTCACGAATGGGTTTACCACCGTTTAATGTTTCTATTACCGCCAGCTCTCTTGCTTTTTCTTGCACAATACGGGCTATACGGAAAATATATTTTGCACGTTCCTTTGCAGGAATTTTTTTCCATGTTTTGTCGTACGCATTGCGAGCTGCAGTTATGGCTTTGTTTACATCAGCTTCATTGGCATCCGCTACTTCACTCAACTTTTCTTCCGTAGCCGGATTAATGGTATCAAAATATTTTTTTGATGTTGGTTTTTGCCATTTACCATCAATAAACAAATCGTATTGTTTATCAATAGTAGCCGCACTTTTACTTTCCGGTGCAGGAGCGTATGTCCAATCAGTATCAAACTTTAATTTGATGGTATTTGTAGTTTTCTTTTTGGGCAATACAGCCTCCCCAAGCCCCTCCAAAGGAGGGGTTTTAGAACCCTTGTTTGTATTGTTTCTTTTATTCATGCGAAAAGTAATTATAGACTAAAACAATTATTATTTGTAGTTGCTTTTATTATTCTTTAGCTACTATGATAGTATTATAAATTATAAGCCTCTTCTTAAATCCCCTCCTTTGGAGGGGTTTGGGGAGGCTCTAATCAACGCTAAAATAATTCGCACTCTGATACAATCCTGTTTTTTCTTTGGCAATTTGCATCAACACATCGTTAGCTAAACTGCTTGCGCCAAAACGGAACCATTCATTATTTAACCAATCGTTACCCAAGGTTTCTTTTACCATTACTAAATAATGTAAAGCCAATTTTGATTTGGATATACCACCGGCTGGTTTCATACCAATCATTTTACCTGTTTTGTAATAAAAATCACGGATGGCTTCTAACATAACCAGCGTTACCGGCATGGTAGCAGCGGGTTGTATTTTACCGGTGGATGTTTTTATAAAATCAGCTCCGGCGTGCATGGCAATATCGCTGGCACGGCGTATTTTATCGTAAGTACCTAATTCACCGGTTTCTAAAATTACTTTTAATCGTGCAGTGCCACAGGCTTCTTTAATGGCAGCTATTTCATCAAATACAAAATTGTATTCGCCTTCATGAAATTTACCACGGCTTATTACCATATCAATTTCATCGGCACCTTCGCTTACGGCAAATTTTGTATCACGAATTTTTATGTCTTTAGGGGCTTGTCCGCTGGGGAAAGCAGTGGCAACAGCCGCTACTTTTACACCGGAACCTTCTAATGCTTTTTTAGCAATTTTTACCATGGATGGGTAAACACAAATTGCCGCCACACTGGGTAACCCAGGTATGGCATCATGCGGATGCATGCCTTTATAACAAAGTTGTTTTACTTTACCCGGAGTATCCTTACCTTCTAAAGTGGTAAGGTCAATCATGTTTAATACCAATAGCAAACCATTCATTTTAGCATCGGCCTTAATACTACGGGTAGTAAAACGAGCTGCTCTTTCTTCTACACCAATCTGATCTATCCTGGGAGATAACCTAAAATCGGGTAGTATATTTTGGGATGAGGCAAGCGCCATAGTGAAACTTTTTATAGGGTCAAAGATAGTAGAAAAGGTTAAAGGAGAAAGGCGGAAGGTGTAAGGCTGAATGCTAAAAGCTAAAAGCATAAAGCTGAAGGCGAAAAGCAGAATCCTAAAGGCTTAATGCTTTGCATATAAACTAATGTAACTTACACAATGCTCAATAGAATTGTTGCAGTTGAAGAGTGCGACGCAAGGAACGATGATAGTAGCACTGCAGCCGGGAACATAAAAAAAACTGCACTAATACCTGTGCAGCTTTTTAATTTTTTATTTTTTCCTTTTTAATTCTACTAAGCCAATTTCTTTTTTAAGTTGGCATCAATAGCATCTAAAAATTCTTCGGTGTATAAATAATGATCGCCATGTTTTACTTTATTGCCATGGATACATACCGCAAGGTCTTTGGTCATTTTACCTTCTTCTACGGTTTCAATACAAACGGCTTCTAAAGCATTGGCAAAATCAATCAAGGCTTGGTTATCATCTAATTTACCACGGAAAGCCAAACCACGTGTCCATGCAAAAATGCTGGCAATAGGGTTGGTGCTGGTAGGGCGGCCTGCCTGATGCTCACGGTAGTGACGGGTTACGGTACCATGTGCAGCTTCGGCTTCTAAAGTTTTGCCATCAGGCGTAACCAATACCGATGTCATTAAACCTAATGAACCAAAACCTTGTGCAACAGTATCACTTTGTACGTCGCCATCATAGTTTTTACAAGCCCATACAAAATTACCATTCCATTTTAAGGCACTTGCAACCATGTCGTCAATTAAGCGGTGCTCGTACACAATACCTGCCGCATCAAAAGATGCTTTGAATTCGTTTTGGTAAACTTCTTCAAAAATATCCTTAAAACGACCATCGTATTTTTTAAGAATAGTGTTTTTGGTAGATAAGTATAAAGGCCATTTTTTGCTTAAAGCCATATTGAAACAGCTGCGGGCAAAACCATAAATACTTTCGTCGGTGTTGTACATGCTTAATGCAACGCCATCACCTTTAAAGTTGTACACTTCAAAAGTTTGTGCTTCGCCACCGCCTTCGGGTGTAAAGGTCATGGTTAATTTACCCTTGCCTTTAATTACGGTATCGGTAGCACGGTACTGATCGCCAAATGCATGACGGCCAACAATAATTGGCGCATCCCAATTGGTAACCAAACGTGGAATATTTTTAATTACAATGGGCTCACGAAATACCGTACCATCTAAAATGTTACGAATAGTTCCGTTAGGGCTTTTCCACATTTGTTTTAAGCTAAACTCGGTTACACGAGCTTCGTCTGGCGTAATGGTAGCGCATTTAATACCCACACCATATTGTTTAATAGCCTCGGCAGCATCAACGGTAACCTGGTCGTTGGTAGCATCACGGTGCTCCACACCCAGGTCATAATATTTTATATCTACTTCAACGTAGGGTAATATCAATTTATCTTTGATAAACTTCCAAATAATACGGGTCATTTCATCACCGTCAAGCTCTACTACTGGATTAGCTACTTTAATCTTTTGCGACATAGTTAAGATCAATTTTTCAGGTTAAAATTTTCAATGTTGGCAAATATAACTGTTTTGATAGGCTAAACAATCCTGTAAAGTTGATAAAAAAACAATAAAATAATTGATTCCAATCAAATAATATTGTACCTTTTGCATGCGATGGATGCCTTATCTGCCTTCTTTATTTATCTGAATAAGTTTGCTCCTGTAAGCCACAAGGAGTATGACGAGTACCTTGTGCCCATTATACAAGTACGTAAATTTCACAAAAAAGAAATTGTAAGTTATGCCGGCGATGTGGAGGATGATTTTAATTTTATTGTAAAAGGCTTAGCTAGAAAATACTACAAAAGAGGCGAGGATGAAATTAATACCCAGATTTCTGCGGAAGGGCATTTAATATTAAGTCAGGAGTCTTTTCATAGCCGTAAACCTTCCGAATACTTTATTGAAACCATTGAAGCCACCACCTTTATTTCCATTAAGTACGACGATCTGGAAAAAATGTATCGTTCGTCTTGGAACATGGAAAGATTGGGTCGTTTGATTATCACGTTTTCCATGATTATTAAAGATAACTGGCAAATGCAAATGGTAAAAATGACGCCCCGGGAAAGGTTTTTACATTTTGTTGATAAAAACCCTGAAATGATACAGCGGGTGCCACAAAAATTTTTGGCCTCTTACTTAAATATAAAACCCGAAACATTTAGCAGGTTTAAGCACTTAACCAAGCCCACACCTAGTGCTAAAAAGAATGAAAATTAATTTTTTTGTAGCCATCGTTCCACCCCTGATTTAACTTTGGTTGCGTCGCACTCTTGTACGTCCCGTAATTCTATTGGGCATTTGGCAATTCGCCTCCGTTTTTTCCAAATTTTTTTTTCAATAACTACCATCTATATTCGCAAAAAAAAAGCCGGATTAACTGGCCCGTTCAAACCACTTTCTGCATGAAAAGTATAAAAACCATCGCCATCATTGGTGGCGGTCCTTCGGGATGCGCACTAGCCACCTTATTACAAAGAAAAAATAAATACAAGATTGCTGTTTTTTATCTGGAGAAAAGGCCGGAGATTATTGTAGGCGAATCCTTAGTGCCCGCTATTATGCCGTATTTACAAAAGCTGGGTATAGAAGAGGAAATGAAAACCTACAGCACTTACAAACCAGGCGCATCTGTTTGGATTAATAAAGACGAAGAAGCCACCTCGCCATTTAGCATGGGGCAGGGTACTTTACCTCCATACGCATACAATGTACCCCGTAAAGACTTTGACAAAACAGTTTTTAACCTGGCCGTAAAAGAAGGTGTACAGTTTTTTAATCAGGTAGCTAAAATTGAAAAAACAGGCGACGGTGATAAACTAAAATTGAGCGATGATACTATTACGGCTATCGGCGATTACTTTAATGGCCAACCCGATTTAATTGTTGATGCCAGTGGACGTTCCCGCACCATTAGCCGTTTGTTAGATATACCAACCCGTACCGGTAAACGTAAGGATGTGGCATTGTTTAGTCATATGACAGGCACTGAGCCTATTGCGCCATTTAATATTCATTTGCACCGTTTAGAAAAAGGTTGGAACTGGCGTATCCCTTTACCGGGACGAACATCAGTGGGTGTGGTAATAAACCCCGAGCATTTAAAAAGCTACGGCGAAACACGTGAAGAGCGTTACGACAATTACATACAAAGCGAACCAACGCTTAAAAAGTTTGCAGGCAATGGTACACGTGTTACGGGTGTGGTGCAGTATGATAATTACCAACTAATCAGCAAAAAAATGTATGGCAATAACTGGGTACTAACCGGTGATGCCGGTGGTTTTTTAGATCCTATTTTTTCATCCGGTTTATTCCTGGCTATTAAAGGTGCTTTTCGTTTAGCCGCTGCTATAGATAAAGACAACGGTAGTGCATTTGCGCAATACCAAAAGGAGCAAATGCGTGAGCTGTATGTTTGGCAGCAGTTGGTTGACAAATGGTATAGCGGACAGTTATTTAATTTATTAAAAGTTGGTAGCGATAGAATGGATAGTGCTATTGGCCGCTTTCTTGGGCCGCATATACAAAAACATTTAACCCGCATTTTTTCAGGTGAGGCAGTGTACCGTTGGTATAGCCGTCGCTTTTTACAATTTGTAATGGGTGGGATGTTAACACTTATGAAAATAGGCAGGCTTAATCCTTATAAGTTGAAGGATTTTGAAGTGAAGTAAATTTATTTAACAGATATTAAAAACGAGTGAACATCACTTGTCCATTCTGCATCATACTTTAATAAATAATTTTCATGTCCTGATAAAGGATAAGTGATTAACTTTTTTGCAGCATTGATGTTTGTATAAATTTCATCAATTTCTTCCCGGCTTACATTTTTATCTTTTTCGCCATACAGTAAAAGGGTAGGGCTGGTTATTTTGGTAGCATAAGCTTTGGGATTATGCGAGAAGCCCCAAAAACCATTTTGTACACCACCCCAAAATACCAGTAAATTAGCCATAGGGAAAGCAGGTAAATGCATGTTATTAAATCTTGCTGATACGGTGGCGTACATACTACCAAAAGGACATTCCAATATTATGGCAGCGGGTTTTATATTGTAATCGTTAGCCGCTTTCATAATGGCCACCGCACCCATGAATGTTCCAAATAAAACAATATTAGTTTCGCCTTTACTTATTAAATAGTCATATGCCGTATTTACCTGTTCGGCTTCTTTAAAACCTATGGTTGTCTGGTTTCCTTGCGATCCGCCACTACCCATAAAATCAACCAGTAAAACGTTATAACCAAAATTTAGAAACTTGTCCGCCTTATCAAGCATGGATGATTTATGACCACCATAACCATGAAAAACAACCACGGTTCCTTTGGCTGTATCGTTTTTTATCAACCAGCATTCCAGTTTCTTGTCACCCGTAATATAAATGGTTTCATAAGGTTGTGTTGGTACGTTATTATTAATTGGTCGGGGATTATTTACACCAGTAAAAATTGTTTTTACTTTTTCAAATAAACTCAGTTTATCAGGACTTTGGGTTTTAGTAGTTTTTGTAGTACTAAAATGCGTTAGTTTGTAAGCATGTGCGTAGGCAATAACATTTACAATGATGAAAATGATGATTAGAAAGACTAAAATCCTTTTTAGGTGTTGCTTTTTTAGCTTCATGCTGATATAGTATAATGGTTGGATTTGGCTATAGAAAATTAGCGTTACAAGGTTTGGCCCCGGTAACGCTAATTTAATGTTTTATCTGTTGTACCAATTATTTCTTACTAACACGATATAATTTACCGCCATCTGTTACGGCATATAATTTACCATCGGCATAAGCAACGTCTCTAAAACGTTCGCCTTCATCTGCCAATAATCTTTCTTCGCCTACAACTTTATTGTCTTTAATTACTAAACGTGCAATATGCTCACTACTTAAGCCGCCAATAAATAAATTGTTTTCCCACTCAGGTATGGCATTGCCTTTGTAAAAACTCATACCACTTGGCGATAGCACCGGATCCCAATAATAAATGGGTTGTTCCATGCCATCTTTTTGTTGAATAGGTGGTGCACCAATGGCACTACCTCCGTATTCAATACCATAAGTAATAGTAGGCCAGCCATAGTTTTTACCGGGTTTTATAATATTAATTTCATCGCCACCACGAGGGCCAAATTCATTTTCCCATAATTCGCCGGTAACAGGGTGAATGTCTAACCCCTGTGGATTACGTACACCATAAGCGTATACTTCTGGCATTTTATCAGCCTGACCAATAAACGGATTACCCGGAGCCGGTTTACCTTCTTTGGTTATTTTAAAAATTTTACCCAGACCTGATTTTAAATCTTGCGCTTGCACACGACCTTCCATAATTGATCTTTCACCTGTACTAACAAACAAGTGACCATCTTTATCAAATATTAAACGAGAGCCAAAATGTAAATTACTTTTTAAGTCAGGTGTTGCTCTGAAGATTACTGTGGGGTTATCAACTTTACCAGCACTTTCGTTAAGCACACCCTTGGCAACCGACATTAAATTGCCTGTACCAAATTTTTCTGAGAATGACCAATAGATAATTTTATTGGAATTGAAATCAGGATCTAAGGCTACATCCAGCATACCCCCTTGTCCGCCACTTTCAACTGCTGGAAAACCAATTATTTTTTTTACAAGGCCGCCATTGGCATCATGAATTTGCATGAAGCCTTTTTTGTGCGTAATAAGTAAACGGTTATCCGGTAAAGGAATTACAGCCCATGGACTTTCTAAATTATCTGCAATTTTATCTACCTGATAGGGAGTAGTGGTTTTTACACCATTAATTCTTGTTTGTCCGGCAAATGCAGGTTTGTAATCAGCATTTGGTTTTTTTGTTTCTACGGGTGGCGGTAAACTATCGCCGTTGTTATCGCCATTGTTATTGGTTCCCCCGTTTTTGTGGTTACCGCAACTGGCTAGTATAACAGTAGCCATAAGTGGTAATACGTACAGGGAGTTTTTTGAGGACATAGTTGTATTTTTTTTATTTGTAAATATAATTAATCAATCTTGTAATATTGGTATAAAGCGCATCAATCATGCCAAGGTAGTCGGGAAGACGGAAAGTTCGGAAGTCGGAAAGTGAATGGTGAGGATAGTGAATAGTCAATAGTGAGTTGTCAACATGAAAACAATTGTCAACTGTCATTTGTCACTTGTCAATTGCTTCCGGACTTTCTCTGTTGAATAGCGATATGCAGTACAAGAGTGGCTCTCATCTTTTCTTTCACTGAAAGAAAAGATTGCGAACAATCACCTGATTGCAAGGGACGATGAGTAGTATTACTGCTGCTGGTTAACAAAAAAATATTCTATTATTCATACAAATCCTCTTTACGGGAAAGTATTTCTCTGTACTTGTTAAACAACATGGTTTTTGATACAAAGCCTACAAACTTTTTCTGACTATCCAATACCGGTAAAAACCAGCTTTGTGTTTTGTCAAATTTTTCCATAATGCTGTGCATATTATCAACATCTTTATAAATAATGGCAGCAGGTTTTTTGGCTAGTGTACGCAATAATGTTTTATTAAAAAGTTCCGGTTCAAATATTTTTTGTTTAATATCATTTAGTTCTATTACACCAATAAATTGTTGTTTTGCATCCCGTATAGCAAATATGCTGCGTTCACTTTTCTTCAGTTCGTCAATTAAAATAGCAAAAGGTTCATCGCCATGCAGTGGCTCGTAATCGGTAAGTAAAATTTCATCGGGGTTGATGGATGTAAGAATATTTTTTTCCTTTTGATGGGTAAAAATTTCGCCTTCCAATGCCAGTTTTTTGGTATCCATAGAAAAAGGCTCGTATGTTTTTACAATAAAAAACGACATACAGGATACCAGCATTAAAGGAATAAACAGCTCATAACCATTGGTTAATTCTGCAATTAAAAAAATGGCCGTTAACGGTGCATACATTACGCCGCTTAAAACACCGGCCATACCAACCAAACTAAAATTACTCTCTGGTATTTTAAACCAAGGTGTATTATTTACCAGGCGGGAAAAGGCAAAACCTAAATAAGCACCGGTAAATAACGATGGTGCAAAATTGCCCCCATTACCACCACTACCAATAGTGATAGCTGCGGCTAAAGGCTTTAATAAAAATATTAAAACGGTAAAGGCTATCAAGCCCCAGTTTTCGCCCAGTAACGTAAATATTTGTGCTTTTTCAGGAATGGTTAAACTATTGCCGGTAGCAATGTTTTTTATGTTTTCGTAACCTTCGCCAAACAATGGTGGAAAGAAAAAGAATAAACCAACTAAAAATAATCCGCCAAGAATGGCTTTGTTATAAGCATTTATTTGCCAGCCATGTAATTTATGCTCTGTGTATTTAAAAATGCGGGCATAGTATAAAGACACAAAACCTGATGCCAAACCTAATAAAATATAAAACGGAACATTGTTATAATCAAATGTTTGCTTTAGCGTAAAATTAAAAAGTATAGATTCCTGTAAAATAATTTTAGAACACAATACACCTGTTACCGATGCAATAATTAAAGGAATAAAATAGCTGACAATTGTTTCTGCCAGCAACACTTCAATGGCAAAAATTAATCCGGCAATGGGTGCATTAAACGCCGCCGCAATACCTGCTGTTGCGCCACAGGCAATTAACAAACTACGTTCAGAATAAGTAAGTTCGCTTATGCGACTAATGTTGGAACCAATGGCCGAACCTGTTGCCACAATAGGCGACTCTAAACCTACCGAACCACCCAAACCTACGGTGATGGAGCTTGTAATAAAATGCTGATAAGTATGACGCAAAGGTATAAACGATGACCGCCTGGCTATTGACCGCAACACCATGGCAATACCGGTTTCTATTTTACTGCCAAAAAAATGCCTGATAATAAACACGGTAATCAGCAAACCTAAACACGGAAAAAATAAATAAGCAAATGGGGAAAGCGGAATACTTTCTATCCAGTGTTGTAAATAATGCACCAGGGTTTTAAGTGCCACCGCAACCAGGCCCGATACCAAACCCACAATGGCAGCGGCAATCATAATAAACTGAACCCGGCTAAGCCTTTCCCTTAACAGATAAAGAATGTATTGATAAACTTGCTTTATCGGTTTTTTCATGTGCACTTAACAATTGATTAACTGCAAATATAAGCGTGTTTTATTAAGCGGTTTTTTGCGGCCATAATCATTTAATTTTTCTATTTGCTTTACATGCACTAATGTTATAAATTGTAGTATTGTTTGACCATAAAATAATGTAAATCATGAATGAACCTGTTTTTCCTAATGGCTTTGATTCCTGGCAAAAAACACATTTTGAAGTGGTAGAGGCACTGTGTTATATCCGCGGCCTGCACGAAGATGAAATACCAAAAACCTTTGGTGAAATGATGGACAGAACCGCCACTGAACAAATGTATCAGTTGGCAAAAGACTTAACAGATAAATACGAAACTACCCGCAAAAAAGAAGTAAACAATAAAACTTTTTTTGTAAACATCGAAGATTTTGTAAGCGAAGAAGTAAAACAACTTCCACCAAATTACATCAAGTAATATTGGTTTTATAAATATAATTTTTAGGGGCTGTCGTCTGTAGTACTACTATCAGCTTTTGTACCTGCTGTCCGCTGCTACTCCGCCACAGCCCCTTGCTTCCCACCTTCAGCGGGGTATTCGCTTCCATCAGGCAGCCCTTCAGCTATATAACCTCTGTCAACAGTTGTTAATATTGTAATTACCAACTATTTTGTGGTGTAATCAACACCAAAACAAAAATCATGCACAAGCTTACCGTCCCACTTTTATTATTGTTTATTTGTTTTTTCTATTTACCAACGCAGGCCCAACAAAAAACTGATAATACACTATTATGGCGTATTTCCGGAAACGGTTTAAAAGAACCGTCATATTTATATGGCACAATTCATATAACCGACAAAAGGGTATTTCATTTAGGCGATTCGGTTCATGCAGCTATTCAAAACACAAAAGGCTTAGCAGCCGAATTAGATATGATTACCCTAACCAATGAGGTAATAGCCGGTTTTATTAATGAATATGAGGGTGACGATGATGTGGAAGCACCGAAAGAAGTATTATTAAAAAATATACTTGAAAAAGAAATATGGGATAAGTATAAAACCAAACTTGAAAAGCGATTAAAGATTAAGGCTGATAAAATTACACTATCTGATATTAAAAGAGTAAAACAAACAAACAAAGAAAAATTATACAAGAAAGGAGAAATGCCCACTTTTTTGGACGCCTGGTTAATGGGGTTGGCAAAAAAGAATAATAAATGGGTAGGAGGTATAGAAGATTTGGTAGACCAGGAAGAACATATTGGAAACAGAAGTACCGAAGAAATAATAGAAGATATTCTGTATGATGATAAGTACGCTTCATTTCAACTGGATTGGATGATAAACCAATATTTACAGCAAAGACTTGATGCCATTGATAGTTTATACAATCAATCGTTTAAGGAAAAGGATTTGATAATGATTAAGCGTAACAAAAAAATGGCTTATCGTATGGACAGTTTGGCGGCTGTAAGAAGTACTTTTTTTGCTGTAGGAGTAGCCCATTTACCCGGCGAAGAAGGCGTAATTAGTCTTTTGCAAGACAAAGGATTTACTGTTACACCAGTTTTTTCAAAAAATAAAGTAAAGGTTGAAGATATAAGTATAGTTAATCCGGATAACTACTGGCAAACAAAAAGTTATATCGACGGGGTTTATTCTTTAAAAATGCCAGGTGAACCTATAAAAATTAACAAAGGTATTGGTAAGCTGGTAGATATGCATGTTTACTTTGACTTAACAGGGTCAAAGGGTTATATGTCGTTGCAAATACCTATTCATGACGAAAAAAAGGGGGAAGCTATTGAACGCATTTTTAAAGGAATGAATAATCCATCTAATACTATTAATAAAGTTGTAAGCAAAAAAAGTGTTACAATACTTGGTATGCCTGCAATTGAGTACCAAATGACAAATGCTAACTGGACGATGAAAGGACAGGTGATTGAGCTTGCTGAGAAAATGGTTATTCTCAATGGGGTGATTACCCTGGATTCAGATAATCTTAAGGATACTGATGTAGATTACTATTTTAAATCTTTCGCTTATAATAAAGAAAAGTTAGCTGCATTTCACAGCGATAATAACTGGAAAACATTGGAGCATGATGGATTGTCTTTCTCCGTAAGTATGCTTGAAAACGCTAAATCGGACTTTAACGCCCATGATGATGCTGACCGTAGCGAACATTCCTGGGCTGCTTTTGATGCAAAAAAGCAAATATATTATGGGATGCATGCACTTGTTCTTAAAAAGGGGTACTATCATTCTGCTAATGATACAACTTACCTTTTAGGAATGAAGGATAACTTAAAAAGTATGTTTGATAAGGTTGAGCTTACTGACAGTAGTTTTAGCAGATTGAATGGTAGTACCGTTTTTACTACAACACTTTCCGGACTTGCAAAAAACGAATACCTTACAATTCAATGCAAGTTTGTTTTACGTGGCGGTATATTGTATTATTTGTTTACTACTTACGAACCCGGTAGTGAAAATGAAATATTATCAAATCATTACATTAATTCATTCCGGTTATTGCCATATAAATATAAAAATTGGCAGTTACACAAATCAAAAACTGGTTCTTTTTCATATAATTCGCCAGCTTTAATGGAGGAGAGAATAACGGAATTAGAGAATCAATCGGCCGACGAGTTACCTATGATAGAAGCCTACAATGTTTATGATTCCATTACTGGCTACACTATAAATATTGATAAAACCATTATTCCATATTGGTATTGGATTTCATCGGATACCGCTTTTTTACGTAAACGAATGAATAATTATACAGGATGGAGTGATTCGGTGATAAATTATAGAGTAACACAAGTGGGTAATAAGCAGCAGGCAACTTTCTTTATAAAACAAGAAGAAACCATGATTGTGAAGAAAGTGAAAATGGTAATAAATGGAAATGAATTGTATGAACTGTATAGTTATGTTTCTGCAACTGATACGCTAAATGATGTAATAAATTATGATAAAAATTTTACCATATTAAATGAGTTGAAGCCGGTTGAAAGAAAAGTGTCAAAGATTTCCGTATTGAAAGAATTGCTTAAAAATGCAACCGCCGATGAATTAAACGGCATTAAATTATGGATGCGAAATATTGATTTTGATAAATCGGACTTGCCAGTATTGTATGAAATGGCGTTAACGGCATATTCTGATTTGGATTCGAATTATTACTCTAGTATTAATAAGCTTTTATTTGATAAAATTGAAACACTGGATACGGCTACTACGATGGTAAATATTATTGCCGGCAAATATGAAAACTTGAAAGACAAGAATGAGGTATTAAAACCTTATTTATTAAAGTATCTTTCTAATATTAAAACTGCTGATTCATATAATAACCTGAAAAATTTATTATTGTCTGATGCAAGTTTGTTTGATAATGAAAATGAAATTTATCTTAGTTTAAACGATTCTCTATCGCTTACAGCCAGTTTGTATCCGGATGTATTGGACGCACTAACCAATAAAAATTTATGGTCGGGAATTATATACTCATTAAATAATTTATTGGATAAAGACGCTATTGATATTGCCACCATTGCCCCTCACAAAGAAAAACTTATTTCGCTTGCAAATAAAGTATTGAAGGAAGATCCTGATAAAATTGAAGAAGATGTGTACACTTATGTAAGTTTAATAGAAGTACTATCATTTTTAAAAGATGAAACAGCAAATAAAGCAATAAAAGATTTTTTAGTTTTTGATAATATTCAAATAAGGTTTGCCATAGTAAAGGCGTTGCTTAAAAATAACCAGGCTGTTGATGTAAAGGAAATTGCTGCTTTAGCTAATGACGACTACTATCTGTATGATTTATACGAATTTTTAGCGCTGCAAGAAAAGCTTCAGTTATTGCCTGCCAAGTATCAGGATAGAAAAATGCTGGCAAAGTCAAAATTGCATACTTTACTTGTAGATGAAGAAGATTATACACCCAAGAAAATAGCGTTTGTTACGGAGAAAGTAACACGTTTTAAAAATGAAGAAAAACGGTTTTTATTGTTTGCTGTATCTTTTGAAGCGGAAGATGATAATGGAAATAGCACTACTGAAGACTATCTGGCAGTAGTAGGTCCGTATTCAATTAAAGGAAAAGAGTTAATTATTAAAAATGAGGCTACAGGTGTTATCTGGTCAGAGATTTATAGCAAAACCAACCTTAACAATCTTTTCAGTAAATACATTGTAAAACTTGAAGAGGATGATGAATAAAGCTTACCTACTTTATTATCTCACCCTTTAAACGTAATAACTCAGTTTCGGAAAGTTTTAACGCATAGCGTGCTGCTATCAGGCGGTTATTGGCCATTTCCAAACTGTTTTGGGCTTCACGTAACTGTACCAAAGTGGCTGCACCCAGCTTATAAGTTTGAAAAACAATGTCCACGTTTTCACGGGCCAGTAAGATGTTTTCTTCTTCCAACAGTAATGCTTTTTTCTGTAACTCATAACTACGGTAAGCAATAATTACTGCAAGACTAATTTGCGAACGCTGGTTTTGAAAAAGTAATTGACGATTACGAATATCAATCTCCGTTTGTTTAATTAAACGTTTGGTGGCAAAACGATTAAAAATGGGTACTACTAAATTAACACCATAGTTAAATCCGTTTGATTGGTTAAATAAAGGCGAGAAAGGGTTAATTACCGTTTGGTTTTCGGTACGGTTAAATAAGTAGTTGGCATTAAAACTAAGGTCGGGGTATAAATCGGCTTTGCGTTCTTTTAATTCAAACTCTGAAATGCGGATATTTCTTTGCAATAATAAAAGGGTAGGGTTAGTTGTTTCTACACCTTCCTGAATAGTTCCTAAACCAATTTCGGTATTTAACGGTATGGAGTCCGCCACCTGAAATGGCGTAGTTGATTGTACATTCATTAACTGGGCCAATTGTTCTTTTAATTGCACCACTAAAGTTTCCTGCTCCAGTTTAATGGCTTTTTGTGCATTTAAATCAACCTTGCTTTGTAAAACATCGGGTTTGGCACCAGTGCCAATATCTAATTTGTATTGGGCCAATTTAACCCTTTCATCGTTTAACGCAATTTGTTCATTGGTAGCAATAATCTGTTGCTTTTGGCGCACAATATTGTAGTAGGTATTTACAACCTGCGCAATTGTGTTTACCATTTGCTCTTTAATCACATAAGATCCGGCGGCTACTAGTTCATTAGCTTTTTCTCTGGTAGCAAACATTCTTAAACCATCAAAAAGTGTCCAGGAAAAAGCAAGCGATGCATTCCAGTTGTGCGAACGAATGCCGTTTTGTTCCCTCTTGGAGTTATCGGCAAGAATTTGACGTTGGTTGTTATTGTTCCAGGTAGTACCGGCAACCCCGTTTAGCGTTGGATAAAAAACAGTATTACGGTATTTATAATCCAGTGCAGCAATAATGGAATCGTTTTTTGCTAACTGAATATCGTAGTTGTTTTGTAATACGGTTGCAATAGCTTCTTCCAGCGTTAACAGTTTTTCCTGTGCTTGTACTTTGGTAAAACTTATAACAGTAATAAATAAAGTAAGTATATATTTTGCCACTTTCATGGTGATATGCTTTTGGGGAATTGACGTATGAGTGCATGGTTGCACATAATGCTGAATAGAATTACTACAGCACCGCCGATGAATCGGGGTGCACCGTGCACAATGGTGAATAATGTTACAGGTGCACAAGTGTGCGACGCAAGGGACGATGCCAGTAGTACTGCTGCCGGTAACAAAATTATTATATAAACTTTTTATGCTCATATATCTTTTAATGACTCATTGGTTTGGCCTTCTGTATTCATTGGTGCAGGATTATTTTCCGGTATGGGATATAAGGTATCCATTTCGCTCTTTTTCTTTTTGCCTGACATGTACGAATACATGGCCGGTAAAATGTATAAAGTAAGTACTAATGAAAACATAATACCACCTACAATTACTACACCTAACGGAATACGACTTGTCGCCGCAGCGCCTAAAGACAATGCAATGGGTAGCGCTCCTAATGCCATGGCTAAACTTGTCATTAAAATGGGGCGTAACCTTTGTGTTGCCGAATATATAGCTGCTTCGGTTTTTGCCATACCTGCCATACGGCTTTTGTTGGCAAACTCTACAATTAAAATACCGTTTTTGGTTACAAGGCCAATCAGCATAATCATACCAATTTGCGAGAAGATATTAAAGGTGTGACCAAATATCCAAAGTGAAAGTAATGCACCGGCAAATGCCAGTGGTACGGTGGTCATAATAATTAAAGGATCTACAAAACTTTCGAACTGGGCAGCTAAGATTAAGAATATTAACCCCAATGCCAGTAATAAGGCAAACATGGTATTGCCACTACTTTCGGCATAGTCGCGGGACGAGCCGGATAAAGAAGTGGTAAAGGATTCATCTAATAAGTTTTGCGAAATTCTTTCCAGTTCTTTAATACCATCGCCAATGGTTTTTCCATCCTGTAAACCGGCAGAAATAGTGGCCGATTTGTAACGGTTAAAGTGGAAAATAGTAGGAGGGGTGTTGGCTTCTTCAACCGTAACCAGGTTGTCCATGCTAATCATTTCGCCACGGGTATTGCGTACAAACAAGGCTTTTAAATCATCCGGATCATCACGGTTACTTCTATCTACCTGGCCCATTACCTGGTACTGTTTACCATCTTTGGTAAAATAACCCATACGACGGTTACTGTATGCCATTTGTAAGGTTTGCGAAATATCGCCAACGCTTACACCCAGTTCGCTGGCTTTTAAACGGTCGATAGAAACACGTAGTTCGGGTTTATTAAATTTCAGGTCAATATCTACTTGTTGAAGTACACTGCTTTTTGTTGCTTCTTCTAAAAATTTAGGTAGAATAGCCGTTAGTTTTTCAAAATTATTATTCTGTAATACAAACTGTACGGGTTGGCCGCCACGGCGGTTTACCTGTATGGTTTGTTCTTGTATAGCAAATGCACGACCTGCGTTAAATTTACCCAGGTTACGGTTTACCATGCTTACAATTTCTTGTTGCGAACGGTCACGTTCTGAGGGATCGGTTAATATTAAACGAACAAAACCGGAGTTTACATTGCCGCCACTAAAGCCGGGTGAGGTTAATGATAATACAATTTTGTTTTCCGGAACAGAATCAATCATAAACCCTGCTACTTTATTTACGTATTGATCCATGGCATCAAACGAAGTTCCTTCGGGGGTTGTTAATTGTACCCTAAACTGGCTACGGTCTTCCATAGGTGCCAACTCCGATTGCAGGTTGGTAAATATAAAGTAGATGATAAACACACAAGCCACTATCGCCACCCAGGCAATCCAGCGTACTTTCATAAACGCTTCTAAGGAGCGGCGGTAACCATTTTCCATACCACGGAAAAATGGTTCTGTTTTGTTATAAAACCAGGAATGTTTGTGCGGATTTTTTTTGCTCATTTTTACATTCAACACCGGGGTTAATGTTAATGATACAAACGCAGATATTAATACGGCACCTGCTACCACTATACCAAACTCACGAAACAAACTACCCACAAAACCTTCTAAGAAAATGATGGGTAAAAACACAACAGCAATAGTAATGGAGGTAGCAATAACGGGAAAGTAAATTTCTTTAGAGCCTTCCAGTGCTGCCTGCCACTTGCCCATGCCTTGCTCCATTTTTTTATAAATGTTTTCTGTTACCACAATACCATCATCTACCACTAAACCTGTTGCTAATACAATGGCTAATAGCGATAATACATTAATGGTAAAGCCCATCAGGTACATAATAAAAAAGGCACCAATTAAGGAAACAGGAATGTCAATCAATGGGCGGAAAGCCACTATCCAGTCGCGGAAGAAAAGGAAGATGATGATGATAACAAGGATGATAGAGATGATTAAGGTTTCCTCTACCTCTAACACCGATTGTTTAATAAAACGGGTTTGATCCAGTGCAATATTAATTTTTATATCATCCGGTACATCAGTTTTAATTTGCTCTAACCTTTTATAAAACTCGTTAGAAATGGAAACATAGTTTGCACCCGGCTGCGGTACTATTGCTAAGGCAATCATGGGAATCTGACTTTCCTTTAACATAGACTCTTCGTTCTCAGGGCCCAATACTACTTCCGCAATATCTTTAACCCTTACATCGGCACCGTTTACGTTTTTAATAATTACGTTGCCAAATTCTTCTTCGGTGTTAAGGCGGCCAAATGTTCTTACACTAAGCTCGGTAGCATTACCCGTTATTTTTCCCGATGGCAACTCTACATTCTCTTTGTTTAAGGCTAATTGCACATCATTAGCGGTTAAACCAAATGCGTTTAATTGCACAGGGTTTATCCATATACGCATGGCGTAACGTTTTTCGCCCCATATTTGAATGCCACTTACACCGGGTATGGTTTGTAATCTTTCTACCAGTACATTGTTGGCGTATTCGGTTATTTGTAATTGGTTGCGGGTATCGCTTTGTACGGTCATGGATAAAATAGCATCGGAGCTGGCATCAGCTTTTGATACAACAGGCGGCGCTTCCAAATCGGTTGGCAAGGATCGTTGTGCACCCGATACTTTATCACGAACATCATTGGCGGCGGTTTCTAAATCGGTGCCTAGTTCAAACTCCACATTTATACGGCTGCTACCATTGCTGCTGCTGCTGGTCATGTTTTTAATGCCCGGCACACCATTAATAGCTTTTTCTAAAGGCTCGGTAATTTGGGTTTCAATAATATCGGCATTGGCACCGGGGTAGGAAGTGCTAACATTAATATTAGGCGGGTCAATAGCGGGATAATCCCTAACGCCTAAAAATTTAAAGCCAATAATACCAAATACAACAATAACAACATTCATTACTATTGCCAGTACCGGTCGTCGTAAACTTAACTCAGATATATTCATTAAGAATAATTAATAATTAGCAATTAAGAATTAACAATGTTGTACACGTTTAAAACAGTTGAACTATTTGTGTTTTACTAAACGGTAACTAACATTACAGGTTATGTGCTTACTTTGATGTTACTTACATAATGCCGAATAGAATTACTGAACGATGCAGTGAGTGACACAACAGACGATGCTAGTAGCACTGCAGCCCCGAACCAAAACACAAATCTCTACTCGGGGTTAAAAACTGGTAACAAAAAATTACTGGTTAATAATTTTATTGATACCAATTTTTGTATCGGGACGGGTGCTTAACAAACCGGTTACTACTACCGTATCGCCGGCTTGCAGGCCTTCGGTTATTTGTATATACGATGAATCCCGAACGCCGGTACTTACATCAACAAAATTGGCGGTACCGCCTTTGTACAAAATAACTTTTTTGCCCCTTGCCTGTGGCACCACTGCCTGCGTAGGAATTAAAATGGCATTGGGGTCAGGTGCAAAATTTAATTGCACTTTGGCAAATGCACCGGGTAGAATAGCCGCATCGGTACTTTGTATAGTGGCCCTAACTTTTAAACTACGCGTGGTTTCGGTAACGGATGATTCGCTGGCCATTACTTTAGCATCGTAGGTTTTATTGCTGCCCTCAAACTTAAATTTTACTACCTGGTTTACTTTTATTTGAGAGGTGTATTTTTCAGGCACGGTAAAATCTAGCTTTAACTGATCTACCTTATTAATAACGGCAATAATGGTACCCGGCATAATGTAGGCACCTGGGCTAATATTACGCAAACCCAACTTACCGTTAAACGGTGCCCTTATTTCGGTACGGGCAATGTTGGTGCGTATAATATCCATATCGGCCTTAATATTATTTACGTTTAATAGGCTGGCATCATAATCGGCCTTGCTAATACCTTGTATTTTTAATAATTGTGCCGATCTTTCTTCGTTTGTATTGGCAATTTGTAATTGTACTTGTAGTTTTTTTAACTGCGCTTGTAAATCGGCATCGTATAATTTAGCAATTAACGATCCCTTGGTTACAAACTTACCTTCGGCAACATTCAGGCTAATAATACGGCCCGATACCTCGGGTTGTATTTCGGTGCTTTCGTTGGCAATAATAGTTCCCGGTACCTCAATGCTTTCGGCAAAGGTTTGGGTTTTAACTATAAAAGCATCAACCTTGGGTGTGGAAGTTTTTTTTGCATCAGGCGCCGGTTTTTCTTCTTTTTTACCGCCGCAGGCAGTTAATAAAACGGCCGATACTGCAAGGCATGTTACTAATCGGAAGGGCATAGCTTTCGCTGTTTTTGTTTCAAAACGCATGGGAATGATAGTGGTCTTTATTTTTCGTTTTAACCAGACTGCTTATCTACCGGTGAGGGCAGGGCATACCGGGGCTAAAGTTAATTGAATATCAACGAACAATTAGACGTACTCCCGGTAAATTCCTTGTTATTAAATGTATTATCTGTGGATAAATGGCAAATATTAAGGATAAGTGGTTACGACTTTACAATTAACGAACGCTTTATTTTGCCTGCCTGTAATAATAAATCGGCTTTTTCCTTACTCATTACCGTGGCATGGCCCATTTTGCGGCCCGGCTTGGTTTCTTTTTTGCCGTACAGGTGTACAAAAGCATTGTCAATTTTTAGTACTTCTTCCAGTCCTTCGTATTGTACTTTACCCGAAAAACCTTCGGCACCAATAATATTAACCATTACCGATGGTAAAATGGCATCTGTATTACCCAACGGATAATTTAACATAACCCGCCACAACATATCAAACTGCGAGCTGTAATGTGCTTCAATAGTATGGTGGCCGCTGTTGTGTACACGAGGGGCTGTTTCGTTAACCAATACATTGTTTTCCATATCAACAAATAATTCCACTGCAAAAATACCAGCCGATTTAAAGTTTTTTACAACCGATAAAGCAATGGCTTCGGCCTTCCACAATACTTTTTCTTCCAGGTCGGCAGGGCATAATTGAAAATCCAGCAAGTTTAGACGACTGTCAAACACCATTTCCACCGGCGGATAAATAGCTGCCGAACCATCGTTGGCAATTGCTACCATAATGGCAATTTCTTTTTTTACATCCACCATTTTTTCTAAAACTGATGGTGCATCAAAACCATTGGCAATGCTATTGGTATCACGTAATAATTGTACGCCTTTACCATCGTAACCGCCTTCGCCAATTTTATGTACAGCCGGTAAAAAATCGGCAGCCGCTTCCAGCTCGTATTTGTTTTGGGTAACAATAAATTCCGACGATGGAATTTGGTTAGCTGCGTAATATTGTTTTTGTAAAATTTTATTCTTGATGGTTTTTAAAACCGATGGTTTGGGGTAAACCTTTACACCTTCTGCCTCTAGTTTTTCCAGTGCATCGGTGTTAACGTTTTCAATTTCTATGGTAATGGCATCCAGGTTTTTACCAAAATTATAAACGTCGTCAAAGTTTTTAATATCGCCTTTGGTAAAGTTATCGCACAAGTGTGCCGCGGGGCATTGGTCATCGTTTTCCAGTACAAAAGTTTCAACAGGGTAGTTAGCCGCTTCTTGTAATAACATACGGCCCAACTGGCCACCACCTAAAATTCCAATTTTTTGCATGCGGCAAAAGTAGATAATTATCTATTTTAATATAGCCAAATTTTAAAATGTTTTGGGGCTGTCATCGTTCCGTTCTTTGTGCATCAGCAGTTCCCGCTGCTACGGGCTCCGCTTCGCTTCGGTGCTACGTTGCACTTCGCACTAAACCCTGCGCATCGGGCAGCCATTGGGCGATAGAATATAATTGGGCTTTTGGTGCATGATGGTTTTTAGGGAACTTGTGTATATTTAAGAGAAAATATTTAATAAATAAAACAACCATTATATGCCTTATGACTTTACTTTTAGGCGAGTAACATTTGTGGATAATCAGATGTCATTAGAAAAGAACATTTCTTTGGGGTTAGATTTAATGAACTCTTTTGCAGAAATAAATGATTTAAACTTGCCTGACTCAAGTTCATATTTCATAAAAACTGTGCTTGATGAAAGTAAAGAGTTTCCTGAATTACACTTTTATCTTATAGCTGAAATTGATGGATTCTTTTATCATTTTTCATTTTGGAAAGACTATTTGTATGTTGAGTTAGGTGCCGGAGGTGATATAGTTAAACGTTTTGAATATTTATTACAATATGCGGAACTTATATTAAAACATGATTTTCTAATTGAAGATCCGGTAGATAAAACAAATACATCTTCTGAAGTTGCGATAGAAAGGAATATAGTTGAGTATAAAAAATGGTCAGGCTTTGTTGATAAAGTTAGAAAGTTGTATGATAGTAAAAATTAAAACAGTAGATAGTAATAGCGTTATCAATTTTAGAGAAAAAATACAGTGACAAAAAAAGGACTAATATGGATTATAATAGTTTGGGGTCTAATAACTCTAATAAACTATTACTATGTAAGTTTTTTCTTCTTAGGATTTATTTGGCTAGGAATGATTTTGACACTCCTTCTTTTGACTATAACTCAAATTATAAAAGCTATCGATGAAAGAAAAGGTTTATCCAAATTGCGAATTGCAAAAATTTTGGTTTTTACCGGACTCTTACTATTAACATTTTTCAGTCAAATAGTAAATATTGCAATTGAAAAAGTTGACTGGTTAATATTTGAAAATAAAAGAATGGAAATTGTGCAACAAGTAAAAAACAAAACATTAAATCCAAATGTAAGTTGGAACGAATGGGTTTGTGAATTGCCGTTTGAGTTTCCAATTGTTTCCAACGGTGGTAATGATATCGGGATAAGTAGAAATGACAAAAACGATGGTACAACAATTACGTTTTGGGTATTTAGAAATTTTTTTGATTCTCCTTCAACTCATTTTATTTATACCGACGACAAACAAAAAGTGAGGGAATTGGAAAGAAAAATAAAAGAAGCTCCCGAAAATAATTGGAAGATTAAAGAAAATTGGTACAGGACTTATGGCTACTAGAAATTATTATTACTTTTTTATCATTACATAGTTGTAATGATTCTCTTCCTTTTTTATATTACATTATACATAGTAATTGATTTTTTAGTTTATCTACACTTAATTTTGAATGCTATTTTCAACAAATAACCATAAAAACATCAACCCACAATGACTAAAGAAGATTACAAAAAGCAATTTACCGAAGATGATGCCGTTGGCTGGGATGCTATTGATGCAGAACTCGAAAAAATTTATCAGGACCAGAAAGCCCAACATTTTGCACCTATTTTACATTATGCCATTGGTGGCGAAGAGCCGCTGGATGGTATAAGTATTTATGAAAGTAAAAAACAAGCCGACCATTTTCATTATGTTACTTATGGCTTTTCGGAGCTGTATTACAATGAAGAAAAAGCCGGTGGCGAGTTTAGTAAATTTGGGTTTGAACTCACGTTCCGTTTAAAAAAAGAAAACGAGGATGATAATTTGAATTGGGCTTGTAACCTGCTGCAAAATCTGGCCAAGTATGTTTTTAAATCGGGCAAATGGTTCGAGGAGTTTCATTTTATTCCGGCCAATGGTCCTATACGGTTAGACTCAGATACCGATATAACTGCCATCGCTTTTGTATTGGATCCTGAACTGGGTAAAATAAATACACCACATGGCGAAGTAAGTTTTTTACAAATGGTTGGTATTACTACCGCTGAATATGAGCAACTAAAACAAAATCCTAAAACATCGGAAACAAAAAAACTGATGGAGCAGTTGCAGCAAACAAATGAGTTTTTAATTACCGATTTGAAAAGGAAGTAATATTCAAAAATGAGCTACAGCAATTTTAAAGAACCGCTTTACAGAAAAGTAAATACCAAGGCAAGAGGTGTTCACCATAATAAAGGCAGTGATTTTAAGTACGTAAGAAATAAAAAGCAAGAAACGCTGGAGCAGGTAAAAGGGACAATGTTTGGCAAAAAAGAAAGAGGACTAGATTATACACCGCTTTTTCGGTTTTTGTTATCCAAAGTTGGGAGAAATTGGGATGAAGTATTCAGTGAAGCAAAATCAAGGTTAGATAAAACAGACCCGATATTTTGGATAGTGGCGTTACAGGAATCGGATAAAAAAGAGTATGTCGGGGTAGGAGAGTCTTCTTATTTTTCAGGAATGTATATTGATGAGGATAATTTGCTACAGTTAGTGAATCCGGATTTGAAAGCGGCTGATTTAAAACCTTTTTGTAGCTGTTGTACACATACATTAAATGGAAAAGTATTTGGAACAGTGTAAATAAATATTTGTTTTTGCTACACTTTATTAACCTAAAAAAATGAATACAGAATTTTGCGATAAAATATTCGGCAACCTATTCGATAATAAGATTGTGTTTCACGAAAGAATTACACTTTTTTGTACAGTAGTGGAGTGTACTGTAATTAATAACAGATTGAATTTAAAGTTGAAAGTTATAGAACCTGTTATTGAAATTCCCGACTATGCTAACCCCATGTACCAAATGCTAAAAAGTAAAGACTATTTCGAGGTGGGAACAAATATGGATGTAATCAAATTTTTGGAATTGGATAAACAAAAACTAAGTGCGCCATATTGCTCATTTAGTATTTGGGCAAATTATGAAACGGTTAAAAAAGTAACCAAATTAAAGGCAGAAGGAAAAGAAAAAGAAATTGCTGCTATTTTATGGGCATAAATATATTTATGTGAGCATAATATTTTTTATAAAAGTTAATTTATAACCCTCCCAAAACTTGTGACATACCTCACAGGTTACTCTGCTATCATTTAAAGAATTTTGTATTCAATAAACGACAGTATGAAAAAAGTATTCATCATTAACGGTGGGCAACATTTTGCACATTCCGGAGGAAAATTTAACCACACCCTTACCCAATGGGATCAACAGTTTTTTACACCACAAAATGGCTTTGAACTTAAAATTACCGATATCAATAATCCCTACGATTTACAGGAAGAAGTAGACAAATTTGTCTGGGCCGATATTGTAATTTACCATACGCCGGTTTGGTGGTTTGGTCTGCCATTTAAATTTAAAGAATACCTCGATGTTGTTTTCACAGCCGGTCACCGCAAAGGTATTTATTACAGCGATGGTCGAAAAAAAGATACACCCGAAATAAACTATGGTACCGGTGGCTCCCTGCATGGTCGTAGTTATATGCTTACCACTACCTGGAATGCACCCGAAACAGCTTTTACCTTACCCGGCGAGTTTTTTAATCAAACAAGTGTAGATGATGGCGTAATGTTTGGCTTTCATCGCATGAATGCCTTTACTGGTATGCAACGCATCAACGGCTTTCATTTTCACGATTTAGAAAAAAATGCCACACCCAATCGTATTCAAAATTATTACGAAAAATACACAGCGCATTTAGCAAAAGCCTTTCATGTTGCTAAGGCTGTAATTACACACGAAAAGCTGGTAGCTTGTTAAATAGACTTTAATAAACAATTGCAGCAGCATATTTCGTTTTGTATTTTTACAAAATGGAATATGCTGCTTTTTTACGCCAACATATCAATCAGGTAGTAAAATTATCCAATGATGATTTTGATAAAGTACAAACTTTTTTCAAACCCATTACCATTGATAAAAAAGACTATTTAATTAACAGCGGTAAAAAAGTAAAAGCCGAATACCTGGTGGTAAGCGGTTTATTAAAAGCCTTTATGTTCGATGAGCAGGGTAAAGAACATATCATTCAGTTTGCCATGGAAAACTGGTGGGTAAGCGATTATCCCGCTTACAAACAACAAGCCACCGGCGAAATTTGTGTGCAGGCCCTAGAGCCTTGTGTTGTATTGGAGCTAACGCTGGATAATAAAAAAAATATGTGCCAACAAGTACCGGCCATGTACCGCTTTCATGCCACCAAAGCATTTGGCGGTTTTGTAGCTTTACAAAAAAGAGTACTCTCCTTAATGAAAAACTCCGCCAAAGAAAAATACGAGTTACTGTTGGAGCAATACCCCGAACTATTCCAACGCGTATCAAAAACCATGATAGCCCATTACCTCGGCGTATCCCGGGAAACATTAAGCAGGTTGCAGAAATAATAAACCCACCAACAGTAATATTTAATAATGTTTCCCTATATTTTTGTTGGTGATTTTGCGGCCGCACGGGCTAACACGCAACACAAACAAAGGCAAAAAAAGCATTTTTATTTACTGTAGTGTATAGTTTTACTCAATGGCCATATCTATTTGAGGCAAGTCAATCATATGGCAACGTTTGCAAAATTCTGGTGTTTCATTTTTTAACCATTGTGTCCTAAAATGTCTATATTCTGGTGTGTTTAAAGTTGTCATTAATCCGTCCTTAAATACATTACCAAAGTTTAATATTTTAGGAAAAGGTTTGGCACAACAAGGTGTCATCCAACCATTCCAACTAACATAAAAATGTCCCCAGGGTAATAAACAACGTTGAAAATTATTTGGCTTTTCAAACTCAAAAGTGCTTAAATCAACTCCATTTTCAGCAGCCATTTTATATGCTGCTTTTAATGCCAGTTTAAAATCACGAGTGTTATACATATTATACAAATCCATATCCCAGGTTGGTACACTAGCAAGGTTCATTGTTTGTAAATTCACATATTTAATACCCAACTCTCCTGCAACCCTTACTATGTCTGCCATTTGATGATAATTCTGTTTTATCACTACTACATTAAACATCAAATCAGTAATCCCATCTTTAACCTGTTTTGTTTTTGCAATTTCCTTTACATTGTTGAAAAAGAAGTTAAAGTCTCCCTCTAGCCTAACAGTATCATACACTTCATGTAATCCATCAATAGATATTTGTATGGTATCAATTTTGCCAATTAATTTTTTTGCAACTTCAATGCTTTTAGGTAAATGCGCATTGATAGAAATAGAAACAACAATGCCTTTATTTTTTGATTTAATGTAATTCACCGCATCGGCCAATGGCTTGTATAACATCGTTTCGCCCAAGCCTGTTAAACCAATAGAATCTACATAAGGATATGCCTGATCTACAATTTTTTTAAGTTCATCAATTGGAATAAATCCTTTATCCATTTGTTCCCCAAACTCATATTCTCTTGGGCAAGTAATACATTTTAAATTGCAATGATTGGTTACTTCAATCATAATTCCTGATGGATGCGCAACTTTGGTACTTTTTATTTTACGCAAGTAAAAAGCATAAACTTTATTAAAAGTGTACTTGAAAAAATCTAAACCTTTTGGTAAATGCTTCAGTCTGTAAATTGCCTTTCTCCAGCGTCGTTTCATTCTTGCAGGCGAAGCACTTGAAAATTCTTTCATTATTTATTTTTATTTAGTATCGAAAGCTGCATTACAGCCAACGGTTTGGGACTGCCGTGATGTTTGTTATTCTTCAACCGTTACCGTAGCCCAATAAAGTTAATGTTGTTTAAGTTAAGTGCAAAAGTGGGCAAAAATAAAAAAAATCTGCCAAAGAAAAATACGAGTTGCTGCTGGAGCAATACCCCGAATTATTCCAACGCGTATCCAAAACCATGATAGCTCGTTACCTTGGCGTATCCCGGGAAACATTAAGCCGGTTGCAAAAATAATAAACCCATAACCGCTTTAGCTATTATCAATAATACAAACTATTTGGGGCTGTCAGCAGTAGTAATACTAATCAACTGCAGTTCCCGCTGCTACGGGCTCCGCTTCGCTCCGCTGCTACGTTGCACTTCGCACTAAACCCTTCGCATCGGGCAGCCATTGGGCTTTATAACTTTGTTCAACAGTTGAAACACGTTGTCCTACAAATACTTACTTTTTTTCAGTTCAATATTTTTGGTCTTCAAAAAAATACGTCGCTGTTGTGTCTTGCAATTGAGTATAGCAAATACACCAACAGTAATATTTAATAATGTTTCCCTACATGTTTGTTGGTGATTTTGCAGCCGCACGGGCAAACACGCAACACCAACAAAGGCAAAAATATTTAATAATGTTTCCCTATATTTTTGTTGGTGATTTTGCGGCCGCACGGGCTAACACGCAATACCAATAAAGGGAAAAACCAATGTTGTACGTTCGCCCTTCTCGTCAGTAGTAGAAGTACCTCGCTCCACTTAAGTTAAAATAATCTGGTTCGTGTAATAACAATGACTCTATTTCAGGGGCATAGTCCCAATGCTTAAAATGATGTTCTAAATATTTTTTTGCTCTGTCAAGTCTTGAATGTTCATCTTTATAACATGAAAGTATAATTTTATCAGGGAAAATATCTTTGGCAATTTCAATAAGAGAATTTAGTGACTTATGACTGTTTGAACTGAACTCATTGCTGTGATGTTTTGCTTCACCAATAACTAATTTTCCGTCAACTAGAGCAACAACGTCAATCTCATTTGCTGGCTTTTTTGAATGATGGCTATCATATAAATTTAACTGAGAACTGTACTCAAACGAACTGTGGCTTCTTCTTAAGCCGAGACTAATCAAAGTCCTAATAACTGTAAGATTTCCATCTCTCTGCGTTTTAGATTGAAATATATTGTTTTTTATTAGATCATTCAATTTGTAAGAAAAGCTTGATTCAATTGGCATACTAAAATCTTCTAAACATCCTTTGCAACTAATTTTGTTGCTCACTTCTTTCAGATGATACCAAGATATTGAAGAGCATCTAGGACATTTTAATTTAAAACCTTGAAGAAAAACCCCTAATTCACATAATTTTTTTAGCATTTGCTGTAACCCCAAACCTAAATTTTCTGCGTTTCTATAGGTTTCTTCTCTTTTGCCAAGTGGAGCTTTGTTGTCCTCAAATATTTTTATACAATTACTCAATATCTCTTGAAAAGAAATAGAATCACCAGCAGCTTTTTCGCTTGTGCATAAACTTTCAAATATGTCAACCCAAAATTTGTCAATAAAGAAATCTTCAATAGTATTAAAATCGAAATTAAATGTTCGGATAAAGGAATTCATTTTATTGCTACTGTCATGCGGACCTATTTCAACATACTTTGTTTTCAATTGTGTTCCCTGGAAAATTGGGGTTTGTATAAGTTGATTTAAAAGACGAGTAAATTCCGGAATATTAATTTCAACTGCCCCAGAAGTGTTTAGTTGGTTATGGATATAAAAGGAAATATTCCTCCTTCTGTTAACTCTGCCATCTACTTGTTTTACGATATACCCTGTATCGGCAGTTAGAGGGAAATTCAGTAATTTCTGACTAGGCTTGCCAATCTGATTAATTTGAATATCATTAGCCCATTTCTGCGGATAAAACCCAACTTTGTCGGTAAAGCTAAGTTTGGGAATGAAAAGTAAATTCTCTTCGGAAAGCAAAGTTTGAATTGAAGTTTGCTCACCGTATTCTCTTTCAAATAAGCCACCATCGTCTAAAACTTCAAAAGGGAATTTTATGACTTCCTTATATTGAAATCTTCTGTGAAAAGCAATTTTGTTAAGGTGTTCCTTTATAACTTTTTCTACTTCTTCTTTAGTTAGTGTAAGGGAAACGATATCAATTGTATTTTCTGTGCTTAAATCATAAAGAACGCCTCCGAAATATTTGTCTGCGGTTAGCAACAAAAGTTCTTCTAGTGTTAGGTATATTATGTTATGACATTGGTATAGTTGTCTATTCCAATAATATAACAAGTCTTGAGTAGTGGTTTTATCTTTTGCTATTACAATTTCAAATGAATTGTAGGTGGCAAATCTTAAGCTTCGTAATATTTTCGTATGTAAATTCCGTTTGGATAAAAGAACTGGATTAATAGGTTTTTGTTCATGAATAATTTGGTTAAGAGTAGGGAAATTTTCAATAGTAATTTTTATTTGGTTAAAGCTTTTCGTTATTTCATAATCGCTTACAATTCCATTTGATGTTAAGCCAAAATTTGTCCGATAAAATTCTAACAAAGGACTTTCTGTTTTCCTGATGCCTTCTGGCATAAGTATGCTTGATTTATGATCAAATTGAGATGTAAAATATAAGGCATCAACACCTAAAATATCTTCTTTTCTTGGTTCTTCATCCAGATTATAATAACCATTTGGATTAAATAATCTGAGTTGTTGTATTACTTCTTGTTTGACGTTGTTTGAATAAAAAATGAAGTCTGGGTCATAGTGTTTAATAATGTCTAAATAGCCTTCCATAATTATTCCATCTTTCACGGGCACTATTGGGTTGTATCTTCCTCCCCAATGTCTTTGGTTATCATTTATCAGCTTAATGAGTTTGTCGTAACCATAATTAATGTCGACAAAAAACATATATCGAAGATGTCTTGGCTTGGAAAAAATTTGATACTGATTCATCTGGCTGATGTCATGTTGATTTGAATTTGAGTAGTATGCTCGTTAGGGTGACGTACAACGTTGAAGCATTGGCGTTGTGGCGGAAATAGCATTCCGTCAGCCGAATATAGTACAAAAGCTAAATAGCAGCACAAGTGTTGAGCCTATATTCGTCAGCCGCCATAATGCCAATGCATTGTTGTGCGTTCGGTTTTCTTCACTGTATAATTCACTTAGTGTTCTGGTCATTTTATTGTCGAATTACTTTTCCCGCAGACCAAAAAATGAAGTCAAATATTTTTATTGTCTGCAAATTGTGATTTGGAAATTTATTGTCAAATAAAGCAATAATGTCAATGAGATTTTGGTGTTTAATTAAATCCTCATAAGTTTCATCAATGATTGCTAATTGCTCCAAAAAGATATTCACCTTATCGTTAAATGCAAGAGTTTGTCTTGGCCGTTTGAATGAAAACACTTCGGCAACCTCGCTGTCATATATTGGTCTGTCATTAAAAATGGTGTTTTGCATTTTAGTGACAAATGAAAATTGCAAAGTGTTTTGTCCCTGATGATTGGTAATTGCAAAAAGTCTTTGCAAAATTGCCGAAAAGTCAAAGTTGTCAAGCAATCTATATTCTTGTAATAGATTAAAATATTCGGTTTTAAATTTTGTTGTAAGTCCTGCGTTGTCAAGTCGATAAAAACTCCTGTAAACAAACTGAAACAGATAATTTTCGGTAACATTTGTGTTGTCAAACTGTGTCTTTAAAAAATTGTAAACGTCAATACTTTCATTTGAAATATTGTCAACAATTGCTTGTGCATTGTTGTCTATTACGTTAATTATTTCTTCCGTTGTCCTCACTGTTTTTTATGGTTTGTGTGTTGTCATAAACTGACGCACAACACCTATATTGGTGTTATCACACACAATATACAATAAAAATTAGCTAATGAAAATCAGTGTATTAGCATTATACATTATGTAGCTGACCCATTGCTGATTAATGAACAGAACGTACAAGAGTGCCTTTAGATTTGTATTAAGTTCATTGACTAAGAAATAAGGTTATTATTACTATTATTTTCTTTTTTGCTACTTTTTTCTTTAGTATCCACGTTAATATGTGTATAAATCAAC